>Ga0272441_10001100_pt1 | contig 57748 bp, 40 predicted proteins | sample SSMProp6N_FD_193582 | JGI IMG/M metagenome (GOLD analysis project Ga0272441, IMG submission 193582) | Marine sediment archaeal communities from Little Sippewissett salt marsh, Falmouth, MA, United States - SSM-Prop-6N | ecosystem: Environmental > Aquatic > Marine > Wetlands > Sediment ...
ATTGATGTCATCGAAATCGACATCGCCGTCCTGATCACAGTCGGCGTTGAGCCAGTTGCAGTTCGGATACTGGGCGATGTACGCCGATTCGCCGCTCAGCGCGAGCACGAACGGGTTGATGTCGTCAAAATCGACATCGCCGTCACAATCCAGGTCTCCCAGGGGCACAGGCAGATCGATCCTGGCAACCCAGGTCAGCCAACTATTCGCCATGGAGTACTCGTGGTGGGCCCAGAACGCGTTCGGGTTGACCGGGTCCGGAACGACCGCCGAGTAGTCCCCCCAACGCTCGAAGATGTACGGGCCATCGCTGACCTTCTCCGTGACGGGCGTGCGGAAGGTCCCGAGCGGATCGTCATGAAGACGATACGTCGTGATCATCGAGATATACTCCGCCGGCGACGTCCGTGCACACGTGATCGCCGCATCGCCATTCGCGTTGACCGTGATCGAGCCGAAGAACGTGCGAACGTCGCCGCCGGGGTCGATCTCACCCGACTGGACAAGTTCCGGCATGTTGCCGGAAACCGGCCAGTCGTTCATGGCGAACTCGTACCAGCGGACGCGCACGCGGTTGGGGTCAACGTGGTGCGTCGCCCACAACGAGCCGTTGCGGTACGCCACACCCCAGAATCGCGAGTCAAACGTCTCCGGCTCGACGCTGGTTCCGTACTGCGGCGGGTTCTCCGGCGGGCGGTAGTTGGGCACGTTGACCGTGTACGTGTCGATCGTGGGTGACCCGAGCGGGTCGCGCATCGCGATCAGCCGGACCGTCGTGTTACCCCACCACGACTCCGCGTGCTCGACCATGTACAGCGCCGGCGGGCTGTCGAACGAAACCGGCGGAATGCCGGCTGATTGCGTCGTGGTCGACAGCGTCAGCGCGTTCTGGAACGACGTCGGCTGACCGGCCAGCAGGTCGACCTTGTTGAGCGTGTACATGGGGTAGTTGGCGGAATACCCGAAACCGTCCCCCGTGATGTAGACGACGTTCTCGTCCACGCCGATGTTCGGCGAATCGAACAGGTCTCCGGCCAGCGTCGTCGTATCGAAGCGATACTTGTACCAGGTTCCGGAGGGGTCGGAGTCGTCGGAGACGGCGACGAGCACGTAGGAATGCGTATCGCCGGGCGGAGCGTAAGCCTCGCCCGCCATCGCGAAGAAACGCCCGCTCAACTCGTCATAGAGCACTTCGGGGTCGAACACGAAACTGGACGCACCCACCTCGCCCCAGAAGCCCTGTGAACCCTCGATTTCGTCCTGGAACAGCTTGCGGCCGTTCTTGTTCAGGAACGCGATCGCCCCATTCGTCATGACCACGACGTGGTTCGGGCCGACCGCCATGTGTGGATCGGGTGGGGTCCAGCCCGTACCGCCTACACCTGTGAAGCCCAACCGGCCGTCACGGCGGATCTCGCGCACGACATCCCTGACCTGCTTCGGATCAAAGACCGGTGGGCGGTGAGGCGCGGGGCCACCAGCCACGGCCACAACGGGACCGGCCGCCGGCATCGTGTCGTTGACACCTCGTTGCCCGGTGGTCAGTTCCATTGGCTTCGGCGACAGAACTGTAACATTCGCGCTCGACTTGTCGCCGAGCTGCGCATCACCCGCCCAGACGCAGATCAACTGACCTTCGCGACCGTAGGCCAAGCGGCTCGTGCCCGTGGCGCGTCGCAGGTGCTGCTTTCCCTTGGTGCGCTGGTTGACGCGGAATTCCGTCCCGCGCGGCGTCCCGTCCGCGTTGAAACGCTGCGCGAAAACGCCTGACTTGTCCCCGTCGCTGCTGTTCCAGGCAATCGCGAAGTCACCCGCCGGCCCCATGGCGATCGCGGCCCCCGCCTGCGAACCGCGGCGCGTCGTGTTCACGATAAAGGGATCACCCAGGGGCTCGCCGTTCGCGTTGAAGCGACGCGCTACGACGCCGTAGTCGCTGCCGTCGCTCTCCGCGTCGAGCCAGGCGACGATGTAGCCGGTCGGTGTGGCTGCGATCACCGGTTCGATCTGGCTCTGCCGCGGCGGCCCGCTCACGTGGATCTCCGAACCGATGCGCTGACCCGTCGCGTCAAAACGCTGCGCGCGGATGCCGCCAGTCTTCATATCCTTGTCAAGCACGCTGAACACGACCATGAAGCCGCCCTGCGGTGCGAAAGCGACACTCGGTATGATCTCCGTCCGGTCGCCGCCCCCACCGATGGCAAACTCGCCGCCAAGCGGCCGGCCGTTCGCCGCCAGCAATCGACTGCGGAGCTGCCGGTGGCGCTGCCCCGGCGCGACCGACGTCCACACGACAACAGCCGTTCCCTCATCCGACACCGCGAGCACTGGCTGCGCCTGCTCACCGCGCCAGCGCTCGTTAACCCTGATCTCGGACCCGCCGACGAAGCCCGTATCGAAGTGCCGGGCGATGATCCCACCGGCATCCCCATCCTGACCGTGCGTCTGCCAGACCACCCAGGTGTTCCCCTTCGCATCGGCGGCGATCGCGGGGCAAGTCTGGTGCGTTTCGGACCAAAGCCCCAGTGCCGTTTCGGTGCCGACGGCCACGCCGTCTGCGGTGAAACGCTGCCCATACACGCCCGCCCGTCCGGTCTGCTGCCTCCGACTCGACCAGACGGCCACGATCTGCCCGTCCGGCCGGACCGCCAAATCCGCCTGGTGCTGAGCGCTGAGATGGAACGTGCTCGCGCGCCACTCATAGCGGTGCAGCGACCGATCTCCGGCAGAGACGACGTCGGGCCACGCGGTACTCACGGCGGCCAGCAGAACGATCGGGATGGCGGCGTGGCGGATGGTTCGATGCATGTCGTGTCCTCACGAACAAAGTGGATCGTCAGGCGGTTCCACGCCGGCCAGGCGCATCGCACAAGCCCGCCGAACCGAGGGAAACGGTCCCGTCCCCTTAAGAGTAGTCATCGGTCAAACGAAACTCAAAATTCCCACCTCGTGGCCCCTGGCCAGCCATCCATGGCGGGATGGTGCCGATGGCGCCCCATCTCAAAAACGCCCGCCGGACCGATCGTCGACCGGCCCGGCGGGTTCCGCTATGCAAGACCCCACTGCGTGACGAAAGCTGGCCGGCCTAGCTGCCCAGCAGGGTGACGAACGGGTTGATGTCGTCGAAGTCGACGTCGCCATCCTCGTCGCAGTCAGCGTTCAGCCAGATGCACGTGGGATACTGCGCGCTGTAGCCTTCCTCTCCAGAGAGCGCCAGCACAAACGGATTGATATCGTCGAAGTCCACGGCACCGTCGCAGTTGAGATCGCCCCTCACAAAGGGCGTCGTGCAACTGAAGCTCGTGACTTCGACCGCGTCGAGACCGGATTCGTTGATGCTTTGCGGATCGGCATCGTTCGTCGTGAAGCGCAGCACCATCGTCGGCGTCAGCACGACGCCCAGAGCGTCGAGCGTGGCTTGGTCGATGCTGTGGTGTCGCCAGGACAGCCCGCCATCGTTGGCATGCCGGGCGATCTCCGTCCACGGCCCGATGCCACCGTTGCTGTCAATCTCGACGAGGATGGCATCGACATCACCCGGGTTGTTCGTCAGCCGCAGGAAGTAATCGTAGCTGATCGTGATGTTGCCGGCGGACATGTCCATCGTCGGCGAGACGAGGCGGACGGCGCCGTCATCCACATCCGAGTTGCCAAGCTCGTTCTGCGTCAGGTAGCACTTGCCACTGCCATCCGAATCGGAATACGGATCGTAGTCCCAGTTCGGGTCGTTGACGGGGATGCCACGCTGCCAGAACCCGGCGCTGGCGCCGATGATCTGTGAAAGCCAGCCCTGTCCGGTCTCGAAATCGTCCGCGAACACGGTGGTGAACGTCCCGACCGTGGCGGTATACACCATCGCCGGAGCACCGAACGGCGTCACGACCGTGGTGCCGCCGTCACCGGTGGCGCTCATGTAGAATTCGGGCGTCGCGCTGCAGCCCGCGGGCGGGAGCACGGCCTCGTAGAGATCGCCAAACAGGAGTGTCAGCGGCACGGTCACGAAGTCGCCGCCGTCATACCGGTAGTGGAGCAGCCCCGTGCCGGGCACGTAGTTCTGCAGACCGTCGGAGATCGTCACGTTGACACTCGTCGGCTCACCCGGTGTGATCACCTCGGGTGCCCCGTTCGGCAATCGAATCGTCAGTTCCGCAGGCGGCGACATGCCCAGATTCGGGTTACCCCACAACGCGCCCCACTCGCAGGCCTCGTACCTGGCATAATTCCACATCCCGTTCGTGTACATCTCACGCAGGCCATACTGCAGAGCCTGGCCCTGCGTATAGTCTCCGCTTGTCACACACGTCGTGAACATGTAGTCCAGCGACTGGCTCGAACCGTCCATGGGAGCACTCCAGCCAGGGCACCCCATGGCCACCTTCGTGGATCCCACGAAGCCAACCGCGCCCTGTTGGAGCATCGCCTTGCCGATGTTGACGTGGTCCGTATCCGAGTTGCTGCACGCGTCGGCAAAGATGATCGCCGGGTAATCGTCGCTCAGCAGCGGGCAGTCCGTCGACTCGATGAACGCCGGTGCGCCCAGACCGTAGATATGGCACGATGTCGGCGAACCGTGACCCGCCCAGTTCACGAACGCGTATTGTCCCGCCGGCCAGACCGCCAGGACGTTGCTTTGCAGCAGAGGGTAGTCGCAGGGATAGGTCGACCAGTAACCGCTGTTCTGCTCGTACATCCGCGTGAACGTCCAATCCGACATCCACGGCTGGTTGATCTTGGTCTCCATCAGCACCGCGTTGTCCGTGTCCGACCAGAAGTAGCCACCGAGCAGAAGCACGTTCTTCTTGTACCCCGGATCGTTATTCTGCTCATAAGCGACCGTTTTGGCGCAGATGTTCGAAACGGTCGTCGCATTGCTCCACGGAATCCGCCCAACGTTCACCTCGTTGTAGAAATCGATCGGATCCGAATCCTCGCAGAACTGGTGATCACCGTCCGCATCCCATGATTGTCCGTCGGGCAAGGAAAGCTCCGCGTAGTACAGGTCCGTTTCCGGCTGGCCGTAGCCGACGTTCTGCGCCACGCGCCGCATCGGCACATCGCTGTAATCGCCAACGAGCAGGACGTCCTCGATGCCCCACTGCCCCGCCGGGTACTTGTCGCGGAGGAATGCCCGCATCCTCGCCGCCAGGTCGTACCCCGTGTAGTTGCTGTTGATCCACGTCGTCGTGACGACCTCGACCGTGCGCCCCTTCGTGGTCTCCCAGGTAACGAGCGGGGACACGACCGGCACCAGCGAATCGATCGTGATGATGACAAAGTCGTGCAGACCACGGCCCGTGAACCGAGTCTTCGGGTACCAGTTCGTGGCCTGGTCATAGTTCGCGATGATCCCGCGCGCGACCTCCTCCGTTCTGGGCAGATCGTCGACGATCACCGCGCGCTGCGGATCGGTCACCTCGTAGTGAACATGAACTGTGACCCGCGCGTACTGCGTCAACTGCCCAGAAAGCGGCCGATAGGAAAACGGCGTGACGCGGACGTCGGCGAGGTTGTACTTCCGGTAGCCGGCGCTGCGCACGAATTCGGCTACGTTCTGCGGATAGACATCGTCGGCGCCGTACACAGCGTCGTGGTTCGCCTGATACCGTTGCTGCTCCGTGGCGTAGACCGCCGGGTCCTCATGGCCGATCACGCGCGGCAGAGGAGCCGGCGCGATGTCATAGCGACCGGGCAGAACGACTCCGGGAGACGTGTCAAACGTGACACCCGTGACTTCCGCACCGGGAGGAATGGCGACGCTGAAGATCTTCGCCGGAAGAACGGGCCTCCCAGGGATCAGCAACTGACCAAGGCCCTCGGCGGAGATCCGTTGTCCCGCGGCCGTATCCATGATGCTGTAGTCTCCAACCGAAACGGTTGTGCTGACCACACCCTGCTCTGGTGTCGCAGCCATAGCGGCCGTCGCCAGCGCGACGACGGCTAGCAGCGGTCCGACTGTACAAAACCGGGTTCGACACGTGCTCGCCAACTTGCTCATCCCTGCGCTCCTTTCAAGTCGGTGTAGATGGGAGTGCGCTCACCGATAAAACGAGAGAGCGGACCCGTCTATTCTACCAGCTCTTCCCATATTCCCCAGGCGACTTTCGTCGAAAACTGTCACGTGCGCTACCCCAGCGAGCCGCGCTTCTCCCAGCGTGGCCACGGGTATCCGCCAACCTGAGCACACGCTTGTTCAACAGAGTCTTGCCCGTCACCGCGACGACGCACACGCAGGGCCTGCCCGCTTCCACCGCGAGTTGATCGAGCTCAACGGCCGAGGGCACTAATCTGCCGCGGGCATGGAAGCTCGAAACGGGCGGCGCGGGCGGAGAGCCCGCCATGTTGTGAATCGGCCGCCGAAGCTCGTACTCGAAAACCGGAATCCCATCGCGGTGCTGCGGGCAGGAAACGATCGCGAACCTGCACCGCCCGGCCGGCGTATCGTAGCAGGCCGGCGGAAAGGTCAGCCCATCGCCGCGGACTCGGCCCGCAGGCGACGCGTGCAGCCAGCGAGCGTCGGCGTGCGACACAAGGGGTATAGTGATCAAGAAGGCAACAAATGGACGAGCCCACCAGCGCATTACCAGTCTCCGCCGGCTCATGATGAACCGAGCCAACTCCGGAGAGTCTCCCAGCAGATACAAGCGTAGGGCCGATCAGGTGGGACGACAAGCCGGCCGACAAGAGGGGTGTTGTGCGACCACCGCCCGTCAAATGCGTAGAAAGTCCGATAAAACACCGAGTCGGGCGGACCACCGTTTGATGGACATCCGCCACCCCGACTAGAATCACCCTCCGCGAAACGCAGGCCAAAAAACATGAATTGAATGGTGATGTCCGATTCAGGTCCCATACGATCCGCCAAGCCACGATCAGCCCCTCTCACCGCGCGCCGCGGTCGCCGCCGCTTGCTCTTCGTGCTCATCCTGGCCCTCTGTGTCGGGGCTATAGCCCTGACCCGCTGGATCTGGATCCGGCATAGCCTCGCGTGGCACATCGACCGCGCGCTCACCCTGCTCGCCGAAGCCGACACGCCCACCCGCGTGCACGCCGCGCTGGATCGCTGGGAGCGCGAAGCTGGCTCCGCTCGCGAACAACGCGCCGACGATCTCGTCACGCTGCTGTGCAAGGACTATCCGCTGGAAGACCAACGTGTCCGGCTGTTGCTGGCGCACATCTCCGGGGCCGACTACGGCGACCGGAAGAAAGACTGGGCGCGCTGGCACGAGGCCCAACGGCGACTGCGCGCCGGCAAGACACCCGAGGTATCACGCCGGGAAGCTGTGCGGCTGGAGAAGCTGTGGGAGGCGCGAATCGGCCTCACGGCGTGGTTCAGCACGATCGTCTCCCTCGACGGCACGATCTTCGTCGCGTCGCTGGGAGCCGACTTCGACGATCCGCAGGACGAGGCGGACGGCGTCGTGCAGGTCGATGGCGCCAGCGGGACATCCTCACTCTTCTTCACACCCCCGAGCAGCCACCGAGGCCCGCGCGATGTCATCGGCCTTGCCGCCGGCGATGAGGGGCTCTTCGTCGCCTGCCGCAACGGATCCGTCTACTACGTGACGGCGCGTGGCGAGATAAGCTGGGGAACACACGCGGGCGACCCCGTCGTGGCCCCACCGCTGGCCGTGGACACCAACCACGATGGCGTCATGGATGTGGTCGTGGTGACCCGCGAGGCCAACATCGTCGCCCTGAGCGGGCGATCCGGGAAAACGACGTGGGTGACACGCATCGCACAGCCCTCCGTGAACGACGAGATGGTCGGGGCCACGCTCGCACTCGGCGACGTCCTGGCCGGTGACGATCAGGAGTTGATCGCCACCACCCCGCTGGGCAACGTGCACGTGCTCTCCGTGCGCAGCGGGAAAACCCTGTGGACAGACCGGCTGGCGGCTGGAACCGTAGCCGGCATCATCTGCCGCCCCGGCCCGCCCAGCCTCGGCCCGCGGGCATTCGTCGCCGACCGCGCCGCTCGCGTCTGGGCACTCGCCGATGCAGGCGAGAGCGTGGAACTCGTGCAGACCGCCACCCTTGCCCTGCGTGAGGCAGACACACTCATTGCCGGGCTCCGCTCGATCGTGATTGACCCAGAGCAGCCGCCCTTCCTGATCGCCTGTCCCACCGGCGACTATCTCGGACACCTGGGTGGCGTCTGTGTCCTCGACCCCGATGGCATTCGCTGGCGACTCGGCATCGATGGCGCAATCTGGGCCACACCCGCAGTCGCCGACCTGAACGGCGATGGCAACGCGGAGATCGTCGTCACCTCGATCGGACGGCCGACCGACGACCAGGTAGCTGGCGTTCTGTCTGTCCTTTCGTCGACGGGGCATTGCCTGAAACGCGTGTCCCTCCCCGCGCCGGTCGAGTGCTCGCCCGTTGTGGCCGATGTCGATGGCGACGCCTACCTCGAGGTGCTGGTCGCCGAGCAGTCCGGCCGGCTGCACTGCTTCGGCACCGGGATCTACGGACCGGTCCAGTGGGGGATGTTTGGTGGTGACAGCCACAACACGCGCAACCAAGCCAACGCCTTCGCGTTTGGGCAGGCACCCTTCGGGTACCAATGGCAGTGGCGGCCGGAGTAGCCCCCCGGGCCGCGACGGCTATCACCAGTGATCCATGGGAATGATGGGGATTGCGGTGGCGCTATCGCCTGGTGCTCCGCGCGCTCCGGGCGGGCGGCGTCTTCTCGGGCTGACCCGCCGCTGTCGCTGGCAGCATCGCCAGAAGGCGTTCATCGGGCGCCATCACGACCTGCTTGGCCTTCGACAGCCCCTTGGTGACCTCAACCGCCGTCGTGTTCGCCGCCCCGATCTCCACCTCGACGGGCTCGGCCGATCTGCCATCACGCACGAACACGAAGTGTCTTGACCCGCGCGTGAACACGCACTGCACGGGGACCGTCAGGACATCGTGCAGTTCCTCGATCAGAATCTCGATGTGGGCCGTGTCCCCCGGGGACAACGCGGGATGATTCCCATCAAGGAGGATCTCAGTCGCGTGCTCCTTGAGCTCCGGATTCCACCAACTGCGTTCCGAGTCCGCGAACTTGGCGATTTTCACGAGCTTGCCGCTGAACGTCTCTCCCGGCACAGCCGGGACCTTCACGAGGCACGACATGCCCTCGTGGACCCTGTGCCGATCAGCCTCGTGGATTCGCGTGCTGACCTTCATCTGGCTCGTATCAGGGATTGTGAGCAATGTCTGGCCGGGGTGGACCTGCTCACCGGGGGCGATGCGGTTCGAGCTCCAACGCCGCCGTTCGTTCGATTCCCCGTATTGCACGATGCCTTCGACAGGCGCCACGATGCGGCAGCTGTCGAGCTGAGCCTTCATGCGATCGAATCGTCGCTTACGGATCGCCAGCGACTGGGATTGATCCTCCACGCGGGCCAGGGCTTGCTTCTCGCGCGACGCGGCGCGTTGCCGCTCGCGGTCGAGTTCGTCGCGGGCACTCTCGACCGCGGCGGTTTTCTGCATCTTGTTCTTCTTGAGCTCATACTCGTCGAGAATCAGCATCTCGAGCTCGTGCTTGGCGAGCGTCATCTCCAGCCGTTCGAGCTCATCCTCGAGCTCCTCGATTTTCGACCGTGTCACAAAGCCTTTTTCCTCGAGCGGCCGACTCTTCTCCAGTTCATCCGTCGTTCGCTCGATTTCCATCTTCGTCTGCTTGATGCTGATGCGGATGCTGGCCTTCGACTTCTCGTAATCCCCCTCAAGGTATCGCTGCAGCTCGAGCTGCGCCACTTCCAGTGCGATGTCCGCCTTGCGGATCTGCGTCGCGTTGTCGCTGCGCGTAATGGTGAGCGCTTGCTCCGCGTCCTCCAGACCCGCAGTCAGCTTCCGCAACTCCATTTCTTCCGTTTCGACACGGTCCTTCAGATCGTCGGACGTCAGCTCGATCAGGAGGTCCCCTTCCTTGACGTGCGTGCTTTCGTCAACGACGGACTGGATCGTGAGCCCCGCGAACCCCTGACCCTGAACCTCGCACTTGAGCTCGACCGAGTTCACTGGGACCAGCGAGCCATCCTCCTTGAGCGTCACGTGCAGCGTCACCGGCTGGACGACATAGTACATCGACGTATCCGGCGCCCCGCCGATCAGTCCCCGCAACATCCCAGCGGGACGCATCGTCACCCACAACGTCACCCCAACCGCGACCACCAGGATGCCGATCAGAGCCGCCCGGCGGTGTCGCTTCGTGCCGGGTACCGGGCTCGCGGTGCCACTCGTGCTATGGACCCCCGTGCTCGCGGCGTGGACGGTACTGCTCATGGTATGTCTCTGGCCAGGGTTATGGCGTCTTGTCCCTTGCAGCCTCCGGGCAGCTCCCAGCCCGGTGCGTACTGCCCTCAGTATACGCGCCCGCTGCCCGAATGTCCGTCTCGCCCGACCTATTCCGACAACCACTGACGCAAGTGGTCCGCGTTTCGCTCCAGCCACCGGATCTTCCGCGACACCATCTGGAGAATGCCCAGGCCCGGCAGCCGCCCGAATGACCCCGTGAGCGCGATCGGCAGCGCAACCTCGGCGATCAGGGCTTCCGCTATCAGCACCGGGATGCTTGCACGCTGCTCCTGCGGCACCTGCCCGCGGTTGGCGTAGCCCCCGAAGAACCGCCGCATGCGCGTCCCATCGAAGTAATCGGGCCAGTGGTCCGGCGACGACGCCCCACGCACAATGGAAAACTGCAACATGCCATTGGCGACGTCGATGACCCGCGGCTGGTTACGAGCTGCGTCAAAATCCAGGACCGCGCAGACGTGGTTGCCCCGAAACAGCATGTTCCCCGGATGCCAGTCACCGTGAATGATCGCCACGGGCCACTGGGCGAAACCTGCCCGATTCACCTCGTCCGCAGCCTCGTCGTATTTCTCGTGGAGCATCTGCGTCAGGTGCAGAAGCTCCGCCTCATGCCCGACGACCGAGTCGTGACTCGACGTCACGGTCGGGATGGCGTTCAGCCCCGCGCGCACATTCGGCGCGTCGTGGTAGCTGCCCGCCGGTGGATTCCACTCCGTGAAAAAATCGTCGACCGCCACATGGTAGCTCGCCAGCGTCTTGCCGGTGTGCGTGGTCTGCTCGAGCGAGTTGTCGCACCGCTCGCCTTCCACGTACTCGAACAGCTCGTACACGTGCCCGCCGAACTGGAGCATCGAGTTGTGCTCGTCGCACGTGCCGACCAGCGCCGGTACGGGAAAACCCCGCGACCCGAGATGCCCCATTAGGGCGTGCGCGAAGGCGACTTTGAAGGGATCGTCGCGGCCCGTGGCCCTACGCTTCAGCAGGTACCGCCCCTGCGCCGTCTCGAGCAACAGCTTCGGCGCACGACGCGAGCCTCGGCTGAATTCCTTGGCGCTCTGAATCACCCCCACGTTGTAATGGCTCAGTACGGCGGCCAGCTCATCTCGCGCAAACCGCTCACGATCAGGCGACATCTCACTCATCGGCGCGTCCTGTCGTTCCGCGCGGTCTCTCTCCATCTATCCATCATAGCGCGACACGGTCCCGCGACCAAGGGGATTGCGAGAAACACTCCCTCTTGACCACCCCCGGCTCACGCGTTTCCTGGACAGCCACCCTGCCGTGATTTCGACAAGTACCGTACACTATCCACCACAGGCGCGACGGGACCGCGCCGTCCCACGTAAGGCCAGATCGGGAGCCAGGGCTGATGACTCAGAAGCAAACGACGCAATCGAGCGGCATGGGACGAGTCGTGCGCATGAGCGTCCTGGGAGTCGTGTTCACGGCGGTGGTCGTCGTACTGCTGCTGCTGTTGGCTGGGGTGTTCCACCGGAAGATCGACACCGACGCGCCCACCACGCCACCCGTGGCCGGCCGCCCCGTCGAGGCCAACACGACGTTGATACCGGCGACGGTCTTCCGCACGCCGATTGTCGAGTCGGCCGTGGGCACGGTGCGCGCCGTGCACGAGACCGCTATCGCCTCCAAGTTGCTCGCCAAGGTCGTTAAGGTCAACGTGCAGGCCGGCAAGGAAGTCCGTGCGGGCGATGTACTCGTGCAACTCGACGACGAGGATCTCCAGGCCCAGGTGCGCCAGACCGACGCAGCCATCACCGCCCAGCAGGCCGTCTGCGAGAACGCCCGTACCGCCTACCAGCGGGTCAAGCCGCTTTACGAGCAGGGCATCGAGGCCAAGACCGAGTTCGACCGCGTCGATGCCGAGCTGAAGGTGGCCCGGGCCGAGTTGGAGCGGCTCCAGCAGGTGCGTGGACAGGCGCGAACCGTCCTCGAGTATGCGACGATTCGCAGCCCCATCGATGGCAAAGTTATCGAGAAGCATATCGAGGAGGGGGACACCGCCAGCCCGGGGCAAGCTCTTCTGACGCTCTACGACCCCGCGCGGATGCAACTCGTCGCCAGCGTGCGCGAGTCGCTCACTCAGCGGTTGGAGGTCGGGCAGGAGATCGGCGTGCGAATCGACGCCCTGGACAAGACCTGCGCCGGCCAAGTCAGTGAGATCGTCCCCGCCGCCGAGGCCGCCAGCCGAACCTTCCTCGTCAAAGTTACCGGACCATGTCCGGTCGGCGTCTACTCCGGGATGTTCGGACGACTCCTCATCCCGCTCGACGAGCAGGAGGTGACCGTCATCCCCCACGACGCCGTGCGCCGCATCGGACAGCTCGATATCGTCAACGTCGCAGAGAAAACCGAGCTGGGCGACATGCTCAGGCGGCGCATCGTGCAGCTCGGCCGGACGTTCGGCGATCAGGTGGAGGTCTTGTCGGGTCTACACGCCGGCGAGCGCGTGGCGCTCAGCGAGGGCGGCTGAGCTTCTGCTCGCGAAGACCGCGTTTCAGTGTCCGCTTCAACGTACAGACCAGTGCAGCTCCCCTGCCGTGTCCCCTCCGACCTCAGGTGATGATCCGCCGTCGTGTGGTGCCGGGCCGGCTCGACGGTGATCCCGTGGGCCGGGGTCGCCCTCCGGTGGTCCGGACCACCTTCTTCGCCGCGCTGCGTCCACCTCCCCGCCGCGGCCTTCGTTTCGGTGGCGATTTCGGGGTCTGCCGGACGATCTCCTCCAGCCCCTGCCGCAGCGCATCCAGCTCCTTTAGCGTCAATCGACGAGAACCGCCGACCGGAATACCGCGCACCGACAGCGGGCCGATCTGCACGCGCTTGAGCTTCTTCACGGGGTGCCCGAGGCGCGCGAGCATGCGGCGGACCTGCCGGTTGCGGCCCTCGTGCAGCGTGATCATCAGCGCCGATCTGTCCGTGCTGCTGTGGACGATGCGCACGTCGCTGGCGCTGGCCTTGCCTTCGGCGAGATACACGCCGGCCCGCATTTTTGCCGGCAGATCGGTCCCGACACGGCCGCGCACCTCCACCCGGTACGTCTTCGGGATCCCATAGCGCGGGTGCGTGATGCGCTCGGCCAGCTCCCCATCGTTGGTCATGAGCAGCAACCCGGACGAATCGGCGTCCAGTCGGCCAACGGGAAACAAGCGCACCGGCAGCGGCGGCAGAAGATCGACCGCGCGCGGTCGGCCGGCCGGATCCCGGTTGCTGCAGATGACTCCCCGCGGCTTGTGGACCAGGAAGTACTCCGGTCGCTGGGCGTGAACAACACCACCGTCGACGACAACGCGGTCCTGCCCGGGCGTCACGAACGCCGGCAGGGTGTCCACGACCTCGTCATTGACCAGCACGCGTCCGGCCAGGATCATCTCCTCCGCGTGACGCCGCGATGCGATCCCCGTGTCGGCCAGGAGCTTCTGGAGTCGAATTCTTCGTGGAAGTACCCGGGTCATGACGATTCCTCAACCGCCCCAGGCTCCGTTTCATCCCGCGTACTCCCGTCCTCATCCGTCGGCGGCGGTCCGTCCAGCTCCGCCTCTGTTTCAGGTCGCTCGGGTTGCGCATCCGGCCCGGAGATGTCTTCCAGCGGAGCGTATTCCATGACCAGCCGAGCCGGGATCGTGTTCTCCCGGCACAGCGTCGCGATGATCTGCACGACCCGGGAATAGGGCAGCCCCAGACCCCGCAGATGCCCCGTGTCTTCATCCATCGTCGGCTGAGCCGCCATCGCCTCCACCAGTTGCACGATGCGCGGCGGCACCACGATCTGCTCCGACAGCCGACCGTTGCGCTTCGCGAACACGCGGACATCCTGCGAGTCGGCAACCGTGTGAATCGTCACCGAGTCGTCTTTCCCCGTGTAGAAAACCGGGGGAACCACCGGTACGCGGCTTCCAAAGATCGCGATGCGCGGCAGCCGCGAGCGGCGCACGTACACCAGCGCCGGGCCGTCCGACTCGACGATGTCGAGGATGAAGTTGATCTGCATCTGGTCAAGAGCATGGCGGAATGTCTTCGACCGGATCGCCGGATGCCGCCGCTGCAACAGGGCCTCGTACGCCGCGATCCGAACCGCTTGGTCGGCATCATCCAGGAGCGGGACGAGGTACATCGCCGCTTGTGGCGACCGGCAGTCACCCAGATCGCGCACGGCCAGCGTACGGCGCAGGTCGCCCGCTGTCCCGGCGATGCTGCCCACCGCCGGCAACGCAGAGAGGTCGCCGAGGCGAAGTCCGGTCTGGGCCGCATGGAAGCGCAGTGCCGGGTTCTCATGCGTATAGAACGGCTGGATGTGAGCGATAACGGAGCGACCGAGAGCCTCCCATGTCAGCGCGATCGATTCGACGTCAGCCTCTTCGGCGATGGCTCGCCGCGTGAGTTCTCGAAGCCGGCGTTCGATCAGCGCGGGCCGGTTGTCCACGAAGAGGTGCGCGGCCAGCCGCCGGAATCGTAGCGGGTAGCGGGCGTACGCCGGCGGCGTCTTCAACGTGAGATAACCGCGGCTGATGGCCTCGGCCACCTTCGGCTGGTGGCCGAATCGCTCGTTGACGCGGCGCTCGATGTTCTGTGCGAGGCGGTAATTCGGCTGGAGCAGCACAAGACGCACGGGGTGCTCCTCTAGGGTCCGGCCTCCGCCGAGCACGTAGCCGCGGCGTGGGTTAGCTTCGGGCGCAGGGCTGTCGGGGTCCACAAACGGGTTGATGAACACGGGCCCGTCGCCCACCGCGAGAACCTGGCCCGCGACGAGCCCCTGCCCGCCGGCCGACCGGTCAAAGAACCGCATCTGCACCGGCAGCAACAGCCCGCCGTCCAAGGATCGAGTGGATGTCCCCGCAATGGCCTCAACCTGGAGATCGAAGCGCTCACCGCGGCGGGAACCGGCCGCCACCGTACCTGTGACCTCAACGACAGCCGTATCGAGCGAGTCGATCAGCCGGCCCGGAGACACCGGTGTGTCCCCGGTGCGTGTGCCCTGGGGCCCGACCTGTTTGGTCATGTAGTCGATGAGATAATCGCGGATCACGGTGGGACAGTCACTGCTGCCCCGGTTTCCAAGGCCCACGACCAGCCCAAACCCGCGCAGCGGCTCGCTATCCACGCCAGCCAGCATCGCTTGCGCTCCGATCGTGCCCGCCATCAACGGGTCGGTGGTCACCGATCGCTCCGGCGGTGGGGCTTCGGGCGGCGGGTCCTTTCGTCGGCCACCGTTCTGGCAGCCGACGAGCACGAGCAGAACCGCCGCGACGACACCGGGCCAGGCCGGCCGGCTGGCTCGCGCTGCTTCCTGGAGTACCCTCGGATCAAGAGTCATCGATGGGTCCCTTACTTCTCGGGAATGTCCTGCCGTGCGGCACGCCTGCCGCCTAACCCCGTCGGTAGTATAGCACGCTTCCCAGGCCTGCCTACGCCGGCCACGAAGCCGGCTCGCCCCCTGGCGACGCCTTGGCCGGCCTTTGCGGGTTGACCGGCAACGCCACAGCCGACATCGTACCCGAAGATGGCCTCGTGAGAATGGGAGCGTACCATGGCAAAAGTGGCGGTAATCATACCGGCGGCGGGTGCGGGCAAGCGTTTTGGTGGCAGCGTCAAGAAGCCGTTCGCGCTGATGGATAACCGTCCCGTGTTTATCCGCGCGATCGAGCTGTTTTTGAACCGGTCGGACGTGTGTCAGACCATCCTGACCGTTTCTCCGGAAGACCACGACGTCGTCAAGGACAAGTTCGCCGCCAACATCATGATCATGGGGATCAAGCTGGTGAAAGGCGGCGCCGAGCGTTTCGAGTCCGTTCACCGGGCCCTCGAAGTTGTCGACGACGAAGCCGATCTCGTTTGTGTGCACGATGCGGTCCGGCCCTGCGTCTTCGAAAACTGGATCGACGACGTCTTCGAGGAAGCCGGGAAAAGCGGAGCCGCGATTCTTGCGGCGCCGCTCTCGGGAACGATCAAGCGGGTCAGCGGCGCAGGCGTTGTCGATGAGACGGTGTCGCGCGAGGGTCTCTACGAGGCCCAGACGCCCCAGGTGTTCCGAAAAGACCTGCTCCTAAAGGCCTACAACGAACGTCCGGAGGATTTTCACCCCACGGACGATGCCCAACTCGTGGAACGGCTCGGCCACGGTGTCACCGTCGTGCCGACCGATCACCGAAACATCAAGATCACCCTTCCGGGCGACATGACACTGGCAGCCATCGTCGCCAAGAGCATCAGCCGGAAACCCAAGCGGCCCTCCCTCGGTGCTTTCGAGGAGGCCCAGTGGTAATCCGTCCCGCAATCCGCTAAACTCATAAACTGGGGTAAGAGCTTGTTTTGTATACGGCGATCTGCCTGAATCGCCGGCTCTTGATGGCCCTGACGTTGGCCCAAGGAATCGGGCGGCCTGGATGAGCGCAGGTTGTAAACCGCGAATGCAGTGGCGGATAGCAGCGTGGGCGATCACGTTCGCTCCGGTGTTTTGTATCGGGGCCGCCGGCGGCTGTACCAACCCGCCCGCGGCCCTATGGTGGTCACCGACAAGCCCCCAACCTGCCGAGTCGCCCGCGCCCGATGATGCCCTGTCCCCCGACGACAACCCCCTCGTGCTCGTTCCCACCGGTGACGGGAAGCGCGGTCGGAACAGCCAGGCCACCCAGCTCGGTGTCGTCCTGACGGTCCTCCACGTGCAGGTGCCACGCTCGCAGCGCGAACTTGTCGAACCTCTCTGGAACCACCTCCGAGAGGACGTGCTCGCCAGCGAGGATGTCCTCCGGCTGCGCAACAACGGCATGCGGGTGGGCGTCGGCCATGCCGAATGGTGGACCCCCATCAAGGCCATCCTGGACTCCGCCGACGGAGTCCTCACGCACACGCTTGACCCGGTCCGCATCCCCCCCGGCTACCCCCTCTCCCTCGAGCTTGACGACGAACCGCACGACCAGACGCTGTTCTTCATGGCGGCGGATCACGTCCTGACCGGAGAGACCTGGACGCAAAGCCGCAATGTCCTGCGCGTTTCGTGCGGACTCGACCTGGAGCGGACCGAGCGCGTACACATGGCCGTCGTGCCGGAGGTGCGCCAGCGCCTGGCCGGATGGCGCTGGATCCGCGGCGAGTCCGGGCTTATGCAGTTGCCCAACTACAACGGGCGGGCGTATCCCGCAGCAGGCCTCGCCCTGGCCCTGGAGCCCGGCCAGTTCCTGCTCGTGGCGCCCGCGGAAGAGGCCAATCTCTATGGCATCGTCGGCGGTGCGTTCCTCCTGCGCCAACAGGAAGAACAGCTTTACGAGTCCTACGTGTTTTTGCGAGCGGATGTGAACCATGTCGTCCACGGCGACTAGCCACTCCGGGACAACCGGGCATCTCGATCCAGAGTACCTGGAGAGCCTGTTCCGCAGCGCGGGCTTCGCCATCATCGCCTGCGACGTGGACGGACAGGTCGTCGCGGGTAACCCCGTGGCGACGAAGCTCTTCGGCGGCATCCATCGCATGCTCGGCGGCCCCGTGAGCGAGCTCTTCCCCTCGCGGGACCGGCAGGAAGTGGAGCGCATCCTCGAGTGGGTCCGCAAGACCCTGGAACCGCTGGAGTACCGCACGCGCCTGGGCGGCACCGAGTCCGACCCCCTCGAATACGCCGTCTGGTTCACGCCCGTGCTCGAGCCCGATGGCACCGTCCACGGGCTCTCCTTGTGGTTCCGCGATATCACCGAACGGATGCGCCTCAAGCGCCGGCTCAAGAACCGTGAGCGGCTCGCGTCGCTCGTCTCGCTGTCCGAAGGGGTGGCCCACCACTACAACAACCTGCTCTGCTGTATCGCCACCAGCGTCGAGTACGCGATCAATATGAACACCGCCTCGGCCATGCGGCGGGCGCTGCGTCGCACGGCGGACGCGGTGGGACGCGCCGCGGACATCACTCGGCAGCTCCTGACGTTTGCCCAAGCCGACCATCGTGAGGGGGATCTCGCCGACTTCACCGAAACGGTGCTGCTCTACTTCGACGAGAACGAGGAACGCCTCAACCGCCGCCACATCAAGCTGATCGTCGACTGGCAGCTCGTTCCCATCGTGGCCGTGCGGCGTGACCAGGTCCTCGTCATCCTCGGCAACCTCGTGGACAACGCTGTCGACGCGATGCCCGGTGGGGGGACGTTGCACGTGACGCAGGCCCGGCGCGACGAGGACAGTATCTGTCTGTCGATCACCGACACCGGCCCGGGCATCGCCCCGGAGCAGATGGAGCACCTCTTCGAGCCGTTCTACACGACGAAGGGTGCCCTGGGCTCCGGCACCGGCCAGAACGCCGGCATGGGCCTCGCCGTCGTGCACGGCCTGGTCGGCGAGATGCACGGCACCATCTCCGCTTCAAACGTCCCCGGCTGGGGCGTGCGGTTCGACATCGTTCTTCCGACCCGGCAGAGGCGATAGCACCACCACCCGCCAACTCCGGCGACTGAACCCGAGTCCCTCCCAACCCGCCGCCGCGCATGATCCACCACGCCCCGGCAATTAATGTATTTTTGAGCGACACCTTTGGCGGCGTTCGGCGATAAATACTGTATGCTGCAGGAGGCGGAGCAGGTCTGACGGTCTGTGGAAGTGCTCTGCCTGGTTTTCCCCCTTTGGAGTTGTCGTGAGTTGTGCCAAGGAACACCGCGTTCCGGAGACCGGCGCGCCGCCGGCGACCAGCCGAACACTGCCTTCACGCCCGGCCCGGTTCGACCGCAGCCAGCGCATGGCAGTGCGGACGACCCTGCGCGACTCCGTCAAGGAGGGCATTGCCTGGTCCGTCATGCACGGCGCCGGTGAACGCTACGTCGCGCCGTTCGTCATCCTCGGCGGCTCCGGATTGCTCCACCTGGCTGCGATCACGGCGCTGCCGACCCTGGCCGGCGCGCTCGTGCAATGGCTGTCCGCGGCCGTCACCGATACCTTCGGCCACCGCAAACGCCTCTTCGCCGGTGCCGGTGTGATGCAGACACTGGTGTGGATCCCGATCTGCGTGGCGATCTTCCTGCCGGTGAACTCCGGCTACTGGCTCATGCTCGCGGCGTATATCCTGTTCGTCGGGGGCCACCAGTTCTCGATTCCCCCGTGGATCAGCACCATGGGCGATCTCGTGCCGGCGGGCCGGCGCGGTCGCTACTTCGGGCAGCGGAATTTTCTCTGCGGGATCGTCTTGATCTCGGCCTTCCTCGGCGCCGGCGGCTGGCTGACCCTCTGCGAGAAGCTCGGCGACCCGGTCTGGCTGGGCCTCAGCGGACGGAATCTCGGCTTCCTTATGATCTTCGCCACCGCGGGCCTCGCACGCGGTGTGTCGGCCCGCTACCTCATCCGCATGTTCGAGCCCGAATACCGCCCGCACTCCGACGACCGGTTCTCCCTGTGGCAGTTCATCTGCCGGGCCCCGCGCGGCCAGTACGGGCGCTTCGTCATCTACCGCGCCACCCTCCACGGCGCCGGCATGGTCATCGGGCCCTATATCGCCTGGTACATGCTCAGTGAGCTGGGCTTCAGCCCACTCGTCTTCGCCTGCGTTTGCACCGCGAACCTCCTCGCGATGTACGGTTCCCAGCCGCTGTGGGGAAAAGTGATCGATCGCTACGGCAGCAAGCGGGTGCTCGCCATCGGGGGCCTTGCGTCTATCGTCATCCCCGCTTTGCTGCTCCTCACCAGCACGCCCTGGGGCATCGCCGCCGTCCTGGTCTACGACGGCATCGTCTTCGCCGCCCTCGGCATAGCCGGCAGCAACTACACCTACGACATCGTCACACCAGCCAAGCGAGCCCGCTGTACGGCGTACGCGAGCATTTTTCTCGGACTGGCGGGAATCGTCGGGACCTTTGCCGGTGCCCTCATCATGTTGGGAGTGCCCAAGCTCGTGCCGCTGCCATGGGCCATCGGCGGCTTCACCGTCCAGCACCCCTTCACGGTGATTCTCATCGTGTCCATGGTGCTGCGGATTCTGCCGAACGCCCTGTGGCTGCAGACCTTCCACGAGTGCCGACTACCCACCAGCACCCGGCACCGGATCGCGGCCTGAACCCCTGGTCCGGACTTCAGAGGAACCGCCGAACACCCATATGGAGTACGTAGAACGCCGCAGCGATGAGGACCATCGCCACAACGATGCTGATGAACGTGAACAGCGCGGCGCGGGGAATCTCCCGGGCATCGCGCGAGCGCGTGGCCCGGTAGACGGCGGCGACGCACGCCACCAGCGGCAGAAGCATCCACAGACGGGCCCCGGTCGGCAGATGGATGGGGTTCACAAACAGCCACCCCAGGATCGAACCGTCAGGCGGCCACATCATGATGAGCTCTCCCCGCCGGGGGTGGCCACGCGACGCCGGTGGAACGTGGGCAGACCGCCTGTCTGTGACCGCGAAATCGCATCCAGGATGGCCAGGAGATTCAACAGTCCGGCGGTGGCCAGGTAGATCTGAGCGATGTCCGACTCGGGGTAGTACCCGACGTAATCCGTCTCGTCGACTTCTTCACCATCCGCACGGCGCTGCGCGAGGTTGGCTTCCACCGCGCGGCTCGCGAAGTACCCGGGAGTCGTGTAGCCGCCGACACCCAGCTCAGCCAGGAACAGCCAGCGATTGGTCCGCGGGTTGACGAAGTCCTTCACGCCGCCCAACGCAAGGCCGGTGCAGTATGGGAACGTGATGGCCACGAAGAAGACGATCGCCAAGCCTCGATGCCCCAGCCACCAGTGCCCGGCGCCGGGGATGATCCATGTCAGCAGCCCGGCTTGGATCGCCTTGCCCATTGGTTTGTTCCCGGATACGGCCACGACGCAACACTCGCTCGCTTCGCCGCGCGGCGGCCACTGCCCACCCGGGCAGCCCACGCCGCGGCAGGCTCCGCCCTCCCGAGGGGAGGGCGGCGGGCAGTATAGGTGGCTCGGCGCGGGCCCGCAATGCAACCTGCGGGGCTGTCGAATTCCCGCCTGTTGCGGCAGAATACCCTCCAGCCAACAACAGAAGGTGGTCTCTTGCCCATACCGTCTCCGGTCGAGCAGACAATCGAAGCCACTCCGGAGAAGCTGCGCCGTTTTATCGGGCATCTGGTTTCGCGATACGACCTCCTCCGAAAACCCGACACCTGCTCCGTCGTCGACCCGTCTGTCGTCGACGAGCGACTCGATTCGTTGACGCTCGCTGAGGCGGCTATTCGCCACCACGATCTTGGCGGCGGCGGTGCGCGGCCACCCCAGATCGCCGTGCTCGGGCCCACGCAAACCGGCAAGAGCACCATTGTCAACGTGCTGCTCGGCGGCCGCGAGGCGGAGGTCAGCCCGCTCGCCGGGTTCACCGTGCACCCGCACGGCTTCCGGACCTCCCCGGCCGAGGGCGATGCGGCCTGGATGTCCGGGCTCTTCCCGGGATGGCAGCGCTGCGAACCGTCACAGCTCACGCGGGACGACCTCCGCGCCTATGCTCTCACCATCGCGAGCCCACTGGACCCCGCGCCGAATGACACGCTGTTCGACCGGGAGCCGGTGCTCCCCTCTTGCGTCATCTGGGACACGCCGGACATCGATTCGCTGACCGCTCGCGAGTACATGCCCGCGGCGCTCGAAGTGGCCGCACTTGCCGATGTGTACCTGCTCGTGCTCAGCAAGGAAAAATATTCGGACCTTTCGGTCTGGCGGCTGCTCGATCTTGTTGCGCCGCTGCGGCGTCGGCTGCTCATTTGCGTGAACAAGATGACATCCGATGCCGAACAAACCGTGGTTGAATCGCTGCGAGCGCGTCTGGCCGAGCGCGGGCCCACATGGGGCGAGGTCTCCATCATCCCGCTGCCCTATGACGACGGCCTGGTCACGGCCGAACAGGTGGTTCCCGCGTCGCTCGCGTCCCGACTGCGGAGTGCGGTGCGCGGCGAACTCGAAACCGTTGGCAACAGGGCTCCCGCCGCGACCAACGTCGTCCGCGCCGCCGGCGCGCGGGCTCTGCTGGCTGAGCACTGGGATGCGTGGGTCGCCCCCGTGCGTGCCGAGCATGCGGCTCTCGGGGCGTGGCGCGAGCTCGTCGAGGCGGCCGCCGACAAGTTCATGAAAGCGTACAACCGCGACTATCTCGATCATGCTCAGCGCTATGACAGCTTCCGTCGCGCCGCCCTGGAACTGCTGAATCTGCTGGAGATTCCGAGAGTCGGCGACGTTATTGCCCGGGCTCGGCGGCTGGCGACGTGGCCCGCGCGGAAATTGCTGTCTACCGGACGCTCCTGGTGGCGGGATCGCAAACAGCCCACCAGCGCACTCCACAGCCTGGGTGTTGAGGCCGGCGTCCTGGTCGATACGCTAGACACGCTCCTGACCGGCCTGCAGCGCGAAGCGGCACGTCGATGCTCGAGCAGCACGCCTGGGGCCGCCGTCTGGCGGGCACTGGACAACAGACTCCGCCAGGATGAGCCACAGTTGCGCCACACGTTCGAGAACGCCATTCAGGCCCACCATGTGCGCATCAGCAACGACATTCGCGCGGCCGCCAGACGCCTGTTTGAGGAGCTCCGCAAACACCCCGGCCGTCTGACCGCTCTGCGCACCGCACGAGCGACCATCGATGTCGGGTACCTTCTGCTGGCGGTCAAGACCGGGGGACTCACGCCCCTCGATGCGGTCTGGGCGCCGGCGACCTTCGGCGCGACCTCGCTCATGATGGAAGCGATCGCCGGTCTGGAGATGGAACGTGAGGCGCGTGAGTTGAAAGCGCGGCAGAAAGCGGCTGTCCGGCGGGAGTTCGTCGACAGAATCCTGGTCACCGAGCTGCACGGCGTGGCCGAAAGCCTCGATGAGGCCGGGCTGTTCGCCACGACCGCCGACCAGCTCGACGCCGCGGCCCAGGCGCTCCAGACGTGGGAGGCTGGCCATGAGTGATCCGTTCGCAGCCGTCATGTCGCTGGCCCGGGCCTGGTTCGACGAGGCGCGCGAAGCCCGCTGGCTCGACGAAGAGGACGTCGCCCGCCTGGACGCCGTCGAGCACGGCACACCCGCCGACCTGTTCGTGGATCAACACGCCCGACCGCTGGTCGTGGCGTTCTTCGGCGGCACCGGCGTCGGCAAGAGCAGCCTGCTCAATCGCCTCGCCGGCGATCCGATCGCCACAACCGGTATCGAGCGGCCAACCTCGCGCGAGGCCACGGTCTACTTGCATCAGGTCGTCGAGCTCGCCGAGCTCCCGCCCGAACTCCCCGTCGACACCGTGCGTATCCGGCGCCACGAAGCGGCCATCTACCAGAACATCCTGTGGATCGATGCGCCGGACATCGACAGCACGGAGGAATCGAATCGGCGGGCGGCGCTCGCGTGGCTCCCGCACGTCGACCTGGTCTGCTATGTCGTCAGCCCGGAGCGCTACCGGGATGATGTCGGCTGGCGCGTGCTGCAGCAGCGCGGGCACAAGCACGGCTGGATGTTCGTCCTCAACCGCTGGGACGAGGGCGATCTACAACAGGCCCAGGATTTCGCCCACATGCTCACTGCGGCCGGGTTCGAGGATCCGCTCCTGCTCCGCACGTGCTGTGTGCCGGGGCTCAGCCTGCCATCCCCGGACCAGTTCGACGAACTGCGCTCGGCGATCGACGAGTTGCTCGGGCAGCACGGCGTGCGCGAGCTCACGCGACTGGGCCATCGAGCCAGATTGCAGGAGTTGCGTCGCGCTCTCCAGGCCGCGGACCAGCGACTCGGTGACGACGAAGCCTGGGAGAAGATCCTGGAGACGCTCGACGCCAGTTGGCGCGCTGCCGCAACGACGATCATGGATGGGGCGGAATGGTCCATGCGAACGACCGCCAGCCGCTTCACCACGGCCGACAGCGGGCTGCTCGGAAAGGTCCGCCGCGGTGTCGAGACACTGCACGGTCACAGCGACGGTGGCGACAGCGCTCCGGAAGGTGATGTCGAGAGCCACACCGACCAGCTCGTCAACGGCCTGTGGGACGACTGGGCACAATCGAAGGTGGAGGCCAGCCTCGATACGGTCGAGCTCGCTGTCCGACGCCACGGCCTGTCCGCCGAACCCGTCCGACGACTCCTCGATGCCGTAGGTGACTCGGCCGGCGACCGCGTCCGGCACCATTCGCGCGATCACCTGCGGATCGCGATGGCCAAGCCGGGCACCGCCCTCAGCCGCCTGCTGCGGAGGCTGACGGGGTTCCTGATGGCTTTCCTTCCCGCCGTCGCGCTCATGTGCGTCGCCTGGGCGGTCGTGCGCGGCTACTGGGGCGCGGCGCGCGGCGCTGAGCCATTCCTCGGGACGGCGTTCGCCATACACAGCATCCTATTCATCCTCGTGGCCTGGGCTGTCCCGTTTACGATCGACCGGCTGCTGCGGCCCTCCCTGGAACGCACGGCACTCCGAGCGATGCGATCAGGCCTGCAGGCGGGGCTCGACGATCTCGGGCGGGCACTGACCACGGCGACGTCCGCCGGTGCCGCCGAAGCGCGTAAGTGTCGCGAGCAGGGCCGACGCCTGATCACAAAAGTAGCCAGCATTCTGGTCAAGCCGATCGACGCCCGAACACCGGTCTTGGGCCGCCTGATGGTGCAGGCTCAGACTGAGGAATCGTCCCGCACGAACGATGCGTGACACACCTTCAACGGAATCCCCCGTCCCGCTCAAACCCTGGCGGGCAGCAACATCGCAGCAACATCCTCCGAGGCAGCGGCGATCTTGACCGGCTGCGCGGGAACCCCGACCACCGTAGCCAGAGACGGCACATCCTCGATCACCACCGCCCCCGCACCGACGATGGACTCGCAGCCGAGCGTGACCTTCGGAATCACCGTCGCCCCCACGCCAATGAACGCGCCGGGTTCGACCTTCACCCGGCCAGCGATGCGCACCCCCGGGCAGATGTGCACGCCCTCGCCAATCATCGTCTGATGATCCACGATGCAACCCGTGTTCAGAATCGCCGAATCGCCGATCTGGCAATGGGCACAGACGACCGCACCGGCGGCGACCACAACGTTGCGTCCCAGCGTTGCATTGTGCGACAGCGTTGCTGAGGGGTGGATGGCGTTGATCAGCTCGATGCCGGAGGCTTCCACCTCCCGAGCGAGCCCCCGCCGAACACCGTTGTCCCCGATGGCGATGATCACCCCACCGCAGTCATGTTCTTGGGCGACGGTCGCGAGGTCGACAACGGACCCGAGAACGGGGATGCCGTCCACGCGGCGGCCGTGGATGTCCGCGTTGTTGTCAAGGAATCCGATGACGTCGTGGTGTCCGGTTTGGAGAAGGATGTCGAGCACGACGCGACCATGCCCGCCAGCACCGAGGATCAGGGCCCTCCGGCGAGGTCCGGGGCTCCGTTCGGGGCTGATCATGGCAAACTCACTCCGCCATCCGCAACCGCTCCCGGCGGATCAATTATGACCGCACCGCCGGCAGCCTCTCCATCGACACCGCGTCTGCGCCGTCCTGAGAATCCCTATCGGATGCACCGTCCCATCAACGCGAGCGGAGAGCCGTTCGGACGCCGTCGCTGCCATGCATGTCTCCCCCGAAACAAACCGCAAGCCGGGAGGGGGGATCAGCCGATAACTCTTGTCGACCGTTCCTGCGGCAAGGTTCGGAAGGTGAACTGTCCGGACCGCTCAATCGTACCTTCAGGAGCAGTATAAGTGTGTGCTGGGGCGTCGTTTGGGTACGCCGCGATTGACAGACGTTTGTGGCGCGGGTTACATTCTCGGGCTCAAGAACCGCTATGGATCGGGTGCCGTCCGCACCAGCGGCACCTCACCGTTCGGAGCCCTGGGAAGGGGTGGGCCGACGCAATGTGCACCCGTGGGTGCTAAGGAGTTTGGCATGGGATACCGCCGGACGCTCGGCGCAGCGTTGTGGGGGACATTCTCGGCCGGTGTTCTAGTTGCGGCACTCGGTGGCTGCGCCTTGTCCCCGACGCACAGCTTCCTGGATCCGACCAAGGTGGGACGCTTCGGGGCGGATGCGCATGAGAGTGGCATCCGAAGGGTTCTCACGCCGCGCGACACGCCACCTGGCCTGGCGGGTGCAACGGAGCCGGTTCCCGAGGACCTTGTCGCGGTGTACGAGGACTACCGTCTGCGCCCGGGGGACGGATTGACATTCACGATCCAGGACTTCTTCGCCCCCGGACAACCGTTCAGCGTCTCTGTGGAGATCAGCCCGCTGGGGGAAATTCGCATCCCCGATCTTGGCTCGATCAAGGTCTCAGGACTCACCGAGCAGGAAGTTGAACAGGAGTTGACGGCTCGGCTGAAAGAGGCCGACATCCTCCCCAACCCGTCTGTCATCGCCTTCATCCAGCTCAAACGCGGACGCGTTTTCAACATCATGGGCGCCGTACGCGCCGCAGGGCCGTACCCGATTACCTCCCCCGACATGCGGTTGCTGGAGGCGATCGGGATGGCCGGGGATGTCGATCCCACCATTCGCGAGGTCTACATCATTCGCCAGCATGGAGATGAGGTAGCCACCCCCTCGCCGCTGCCCATGCCCGAGCCCCCCGTGGACGACGGCTGGGTCATTCCTCCTCCCGTCGAGGAATACGAGGAGCCACCGGGTGAATTTGCGACGGCGGTCGGTCTTGGTCTGCAGGAGGCCGGTGCTGCGCAAGCGGGTGAACCACCCGACAAAGACGAACTCGCGGAAGTCCTGACGGACTCGGTGCAGACGCGGCCCACGACCACTGAGGTCGAGGAGGCCACGGAGCCGGACTTCCCCGCCATCATTTTCGACCCCGAGACCGGGCGTATGATGCAGGCGGAGCCCGACATGCCGGCTGACGAGATGGACGTTGCCGACGAGCCGATCGACGAGATCGAGGAGGGATTCGAAGAGCCGTTCAACTGGGACGATGTGGAGGAGATCGCGCTGGAGCAGCGCGTGATCGCAATCAATGTACCAGAGCTGAAAGCGGGCAACCCCCGCTACAACGTCATCGTCCGTGACCGGGACGTCATCAACGTTCCCACGGACACCGGTGTGTTCTACCTGATGGGCGAGGTCAACCGGCCGGGGGTGTACGCCTTTGGCGGCCGCGAGATCACGATTAAGCAGGCGCTTGCCATCGCCGGCGGCTTCTCGCCGCTGGCGTGGCCACAGAACTGCGAGATCATCCGCCGGGAAGGCGGCACGGACAAGCAGTTCACGATTCCCGTGGACCTGGATGCCGTCTTCGCGGGGCTGGATGACGATTTTTACCTGCGGGACGACGACATCGTCAACGTCGGCACCAGCTTTGTCGCTCCGTTCCTGTTCGTGATCCGCAACTCCTTCCGGTTCACGTACGGCTTTGGCTTCGTCTATGACCGCAACTTCGCGGACAAGGATGCCTACAGCTCAAAGATCAACCCGCAGACCCGTCGAGATCAACAGCGGGCCCAGAGCGGACTTCCGTTCTAGCGGACAGGAACAGGAATCATGGCGGCCAATCCTGCAACCACGCCCGGGCGATGGCAAATCTGCTTTGACCGCACGGCGAAGCTCAAGGCCGTCGTGCTCGGGGCCGCGTTTGTCGCCGTCTTCTGGGAATTGCTCGATTTCATACCGCCCAAGCTCGGCCTGCTGGTTCACACGTGGGTATACCAGACAGACTGGTCGCACGGCCCGCTGATCCCGTTGTTCAGCGCCTACCTCGTCTACCAGAAATGGGACGCGATCCGTCGCTGCAAGATCCGCTTCACGTGGATCGGTCTCATACTCCTGTTGCTGGGGCTGGCCCTGTTCCTCTGGAGCCTCTCGGGCCGCCTGCCCTTCGGTTATGCCCAGCCGTTTGCCATGATGATCGCCCTTGCCGGCGTGATCGTCTTTCTGTGCGGGCTGCCGATCATGCGTTACGCCTGGTTGCCCTGGCTGTACCTGTTCTTTGCCATCCCGATTCCGCAACGGATCTACTTCGCACTGACGGATCCGCTACGGCGCATGGCGGCCACCGTGGCCAGCGTGGTGCTCAGCCTGTGGCCGGGGCTGGACGCTGTGCGTGTGGGGTCGAATCTGCAGTTCACCTACAACGGCCAGACGAGCTATATCGGGGTGGCGGACGCCTGCAGCGGCATGCGCGGGACGGTCGTGCTGTGCGCGATCGGCGTCGCCGTGACGTTCATGTCCGATCGACCCTGGTGGCAACGGGTTGTCCTGCTGTTGTTGTGTGTCCCGATCGCCACCTTCTGCAATTTCATTCGGGTGACGACCACATGCTGGTTGTACGTGTTCGTCGATCCCAAGTATGCCCACGGAACGCCGCACACGATCCTGGGGCTGGCCGTAATGGGCTTTGCCTTCGCGATCTTCCTCGCGGTGGGCTGGGTATTGGACCGGCTCGTCGTGGAAGAGACGGAGCCTGATGAAGACGAGGTCACCGAAGTATCGTGATTCTATCCCCACGTATTCGGCAATGTGAGCGATGGTGAGTTTGTCGACGCCTGACAACCCAACGGTCTCTTCGTCCACACCGGCGGGCGAGACGCCGCTCCGACGCGCCTGCGCGCACACCAGTGCGCGCTTCTGGGTTTGCCTGGTGATTCTTGTCGTTTCCGCCGTGGGACTGAGGGCGGCCTCCGGGCTCTTCGGGTGGGTGTTTCGCAAAGAAGCTGTGGAACTGAAGAAACCGCTCCAACTGTTCGATGCGCGACAGCTCGGGCCGCGCTACGAGCGTGCCCCCGAGACGGACTCGATCCCGCCGCTGTCCGAAGACATGATCCAGAGCCTCGGCACGCGGGAGTATCTGCAGCTCTACGTCAACGACACCCAGAAAGCGCCTAACGACCCGACACGGTTGGCGAATGTCTTCGTGACCTATTACACCGGTAAGCCGGACATGGTGCCCCACGTGCCGGACGAGTGTTATCTTGCCGGCGGGTACGACCGGATCGGCCAGGACATGGCCCATGTGCACGTCCGCGGGGCCGGTGCTCCGGATGACGAGGTGCCCGTCCGGGTACTGCAGTTCCAGGACCGCCGGTCGCACAGCCTGTCGGGCATCGGCCAAGGTTCCGCGGCAACCGTGCTGTACTTCTTCCACCTGAACGGTGGCTACGCGGCGAAGCGAGATGAGGTTCGGCTCAAGCTGTCCAATCCCTTCCAGCGGCACGCCTACTACGCGAAGATCGAGATTACATTCCCCGGCACCCTGGCCATGCCCGTGGCGGAGGCCAAGGCGGCTTCCCTGGCGGGCCTCGGGCCGCTTCTGGAGCATGTGATGCCCGTGCTGCTCGAGGATCATTTTCGCCTGGACGCGTTTTCCTCCGACGAGTCGGTGAGCGAGCGATCACAGGAGTAAGGGTGAGAAGGTAGGGCGAGATGGCCAAGAAGAAACGTCTCAACAAGAACCTCGTTGCGTTCCTGACGATCATGGGAATGATCCTCGTCGTTTCCATCGTCGGGCTCATCACCTGGCAAGGTGCTTGGCGTGATCCCGTCACCCTGGCCCAACACGCCGCGCAGCGGGCAGACGCTGGTGACCTGCGCGAGGCCTGGCGCCTCTACATGAAAGCCTTCGGGGCCAGCAACGAGCAGGAGCCGGAATACCTGATCAAGGCATCACGCTGCATGTTCGAGCTGGGCCGCTTCGGCGACTGGCGAGCTCCCCTCCAGCAGGCACACTCCAAGGACCCGACCGATGAGCGACTGCTGGTCGCGCTGCTCGACGGCCTCTGGAGCATCCACGAGATCCGCGGGGTGGGGATCTGGTGGGAGATGTGGCGCGACTACGGCGAGAAGCTGCAGAGCGTAGACGAGAACAACGTGCTTGGCATGATCAGCCTGGCGCGCGGGCTCTGGATGCTGGGCGACATTCCGCGGGCCAAGGAGGCCGACGAGGTCGCCCAGCGGGCATTCGAACTGAAGCCCCTCGACCCGCGTGTGGCCCTGACCTACGTCGAGTTGCTCCGCCGAAACGCCGTCGCCCAACTCGACGAACTGCGCCGTAGCGGAAGCCCGCTGGCGGAGCAGGACGCCGTCAACGCGCGGTTCCGCGAGCAGGCCCGAGAGATTCTCGCGGCGGCCGTAGCCGAGCACCCCGGTGACGCCCCGCTGGTGGGCAGTTACGTGGCGTATGTACCGAATATCTCCGAGCGGATCGCCATCCTGGAGGCCGCACTCGCAGCGAACGAGAACAGCCCGGACCTGCACGTCGAGTTGGCGCGGCAACTGCTCGCGCAACTCGCCGTCCAGGGCGCCATTCCCTTCGAGGACTGGTCCCCCGAGGTACGCACCCGCCAGGCCGAATCGCGAGAGCGGATCGATCAACTCGCGAAACGCGCCGCGGAGTTGGACCCGGCGATGTACGAGGCATACTCCATCCGGGCTGATCTGCAGTTGCTGGCGGAAGACGGGCGTCCTGTGCCGCCGGAGGACAAGCACTTCGATGCAGCCCTCACGGAGCTCGAGCAAGCGGCCGACGCCACGGCCACGCTCAGCAACGTCCGCGCCGTGCTGACGGCCGACCTGTTGCGTTTGCGGATGTTGCGGCGTGCCTTCAGCGTGGGCATGACGTACCTCGAGCGATCAACGGACCCGGAACAGAGGGCAGAGCGGCTGACCCGCGCGGAGTACTTCCTCGAGGACGCACGCGCCAAGTACCCGGACCACGCCCTGACGTACTTCACGCTCGGGGAATGCGCGGTCGCCAAAGGTGACCTCGTGGCGGCTGTCCGCGAATTCGAAAAAGCAGACCAGAAGGAGCCGCAAGCCCGCGTTTGGCAGTATTGGGGCACCGGCTTGCCGGCCGCCCGCCTGGCCGTCCTCTACCGGCAACTTGGGCAATATGGCGAAGCGGAGCGATTCGCGGACGCGGCCATCCGGCAGTACGAAACGAAGCTCGACCGGCCAGCCCCCGTGCAGGTCGTTGCCACGCGGGCCGAGCTCTACATGCAGCTTGCACCTTCCGGCCGGCGGGAGGATGGCGCTCGCCAAGCTCTTCAGTTCCTGGACGACTATCGCGCGCAGTATGGCGAAGACCGTTCGTGGCTCGCGATGCGCGCCGCCGCCCTGAGCGCGCTGGAAGGACGGCAAGCCGAGGCGCAGCAGACCATCGAAATCGTCGCCGGCAGTCGCGACGATGTGGCCACGGCGCTGTGGCGCGGGCGGCTGGCAGCGATCCAGGATGACGCCGCCACCGCCGAGGAACTCCTGCGTCCTGTCGTCACCAATCGCGAAGCGACGGACGAGCAGGTCCGGGATGCACTGCGCATCCTCGTCGGCGTCATGGAACGTGAGGAAGCGCTGCGCTACGTCACCAAACTGCTGCAATCGCCGCCCCGCGAGGGCCTCATGCTGGCTCTTCAGCGGGCGGAAATCCAGTTGTCCGAAGCTGACCCGGACCAGCGCGACGCGAAGCTGCTGGAGCTCGTGGCCCAGATTCAGGATCCGTACGAGCGGGCGCTGGAGTATTTCACGCACTACGCGAGGCGCGATCTGCCCCAGGCCGTCCCCTATCTGGAGACGATGCGCAAGCTCAGGCCCGACGATCTCAAGCTGGCCGAGCAGGAATTCCTCGTTCGGATCGAGCTGAAGCAGTATGACCGGGCGGCGGAACTGCTTGTTCCACTGGCACAGTACGACAACGGCCAGGGGTGGGACCGGGCCGCCGGTGCCACATTCCGTGGCGAGCTCGCGCTGGCCCGCGGGAACGCCGACCTGGCCATTCGCGAGTTCCGGCAGGCCGTCCTGAGTCTGCCCAAGTCCGACGACCTGCAGATCAAGCTTGCCCGGGCGTACATCGTCGCGGGTCGCCTGGCGGAGGGGATCGACGCGTTGCAGCGTGCGGTCGAGATCAACCCGCGCAGCTTCGATGCTCACCGGTATCTGCGGCTCGCCTACCGGCGTCGGGAAGCACAGTGCTTCGGTGCCGAGCGAGACAAGTACCGGGAGCTGGCAAGAGCGTGCGAGACCTCCGCGGCCCAGCTCAGACCCACGCACCCGCTCGTCCAGGATTGGCTCTTGCAGGACAAGGAGGAACGTGACCCGCGCGCCGCCATCGTCGAGCGCAAGGGCGAGTTGCCCGCGGATCCGGCCACGTGGAGCGACAGTACGCAGGTCGGGGACAACATCGTCCGTATCGCGCAACTTCACTTCAAGGCGTGGTCCCAGGCCAGCGCCGAAGGCGAGGAAGCCGAGCAGCAACTCGCTGCCGAGGGCCACGCGTTCTTCGACAAGGCCATCGCGAACACGACGGGCGACGTGCAATTTAACGTCTTGCAGGCCGCCGTCGGGTTCTGCGCGCTCAGTGGCGAGCAAGAGAAAGGCGAAGCCCTGCTGCGCGACCAGCTCAGCAAGCAGGTCGGGCGAAGGAGAATCGACGTTCAACTCCTGCTGGCGCGTTTCTACGAGACGATCCGCAACCCCGAAGCCGCCGAACGCGGCTACCAGGAAGCCCAGCGGGCGGTCGCGGATGAGATAGCGACGCCGCTCGAAAGGCAGAGCGAAAACCTCCGCGTCGGGCTGGCCTATATCGAGTTCTACGAGCGGCAGCGACAGCCGGATCGGATCATCGAGGAATGTCGCTGGCTGCTCGACCAGGTTTCCAGCGCTGACCGTGGGCAGACCGGCGACATCCAGCAGATCCGGCTGATTCTGATCGAGGGTCTGCTCAACGCGGGGCGGTGGCAGGAAACAGAAGCCGAGCTCGCGGATTACATGAAGACGTACCCGGAGGATGTGCGCGGGCTGACGGCTCAGGCGATCCTGTACCGGCAGCAGAACCACCGCGAAGACGCGCACACGAGCCTGACCGCGATCCTCGCGCAGGATCCGGAGCACGTGTGGGCACTGGTCACACGCGGCACGTTGATGCTGGAGCAGGGCCAGTACGACGAGGCATTGGCGGATCTCGCCAAGGCCAAGGAGTACATCGCGCGCCGCCCACAGGAGAAAGTGCCGCTGCACAACCAGTTGGCCGCCCTGTATGAAAGAACCGAGCGGTTTGACCTCGCGGCCGACGAACTGCGGGAGATGCTCGAGGAACTCGAGCGACAAAACGCGGTGACCGCCCGCCGGCAGCAGGTTGTCCAACGTCTTGTGCGGCTTCTGTACCGGCGTATGAACCAGTTCTCCAACGCGCAGGAGCTGGTCAGCGAGTACATGGCCAAGCACCCCGAGGAGGCCATGTGGCCCTTTGAGCTCGCACGTCTGTTTGAATCGCGCGCCGAGACGGAAAGCCGCACCGAGAACGCGCAGCGCGATTACGACTGGGCCGTCACGTATTACCAGCAAGCCGCGGAAAGTGCGGGCGAGCGCAACCCGGCCGGTGTCGTCCGGGCGACGACCGGTCGCATCGCCGCCTTGCGGAAAGCGGGCCGCGCCAGGGATGCTGTCGCCGTCTTTCAGGGCTTCCCGATTGATCAACTGGTCGCGCGCGCCAAGCCCGAGTCGCGGGACGAGATTCGTGCGGGCGTCCGGGCCGAGATGGGCGTCGAAACCGCCAAGGCGCTCTGGGTGCTGAACGAGCACGATGCGGCGCAGACGACCTGGGGACGGGCACTCAGCGACGCCAGCGTGTTGAACATTCGAGCGACGCGGATGGTCGCCGGCCAGTTGCGCGGGGCGGAAGACGAGAACCTGGGGCCCACAGATGCCGAGCCCCTGCTGCGCCGCGTGGCGGAGCAGGCTGGTCTCGATACGCTGTCGGGACTCCGCTTGCGTATCGTCTGGGCCGAACATCTTTCGCAGACCGGCCAAGCCGCTACGGCGCTCCCCATCCTGGCCGAGGTTCTCGACAGCATGGGGCCGGACCTGCCCGAGCGCCGGGAGGCGATGCTCGTCCGCGCCCAATCGCTGGATCGCAATGGGGATGCGGAGGGGGCCATCCAGGCTTACCGGGCCGTGCTCGAAGCCAACCCGCGCGATCTGGCCGCCATGAACAACCTGGCCTATCTGCTGGTTTCTGCTGAGAACCCGGCGGCCCATCGTCCCAAGGAAGCGTTGGCCTATGCCGAGCAGCTACGGGTCATGATGCTCGAAGCCCCGAACGCCACCGTTCTGGACACCGTGGGCTTCGTCTACTTCGAAAACGGCCAACTCGACATGGCCATGGCCACGCTCGAGCAGGCCATAGCGCTCGATGACGATTCGGTCCCCGCCGTCTACCTGCATCTGGCCCGGATCTATGAGGCGCGTGGCCGGACGTCGGACGCGCGGGCCCTGTTGACCCGTGGGATCGAGAAGCTGCGCGGACGCGGAGATTCGTTGGAGCAAGACTACGTACCGCAGCTTGAGGAGGCTTTGCAGAAGCTGCGGTAGTGCGTTCAGATCCCGCGCCGCCGAACGCCGGTGGCACGGCAAGCGAAGCATACGAGGTGCGCGATGAGTGCAACGGATTACGCTCGGGCGGTCGTTCCCGCGACACAAGGCCCCTTGGCACCACCCGCCGCGGCGGGCGGCGTCGCCGCTCCCTCCGGGGCTGGCGTTGGTGCAGGGGATGTGTGGCGCATCATCAAGCAGCGGAAACTGCTGATCATGATCACGTTCTGCCTGCTGTACATGGTCGTGGTCGGCGGCACGATCGCCATCTGGAAGCTGGCACCCACGTATACGAGCACCGCCTCCGTGCGCTTCGTTCCGCCGGCGGAGACCTGGACCGGCCTTGAGGACGCCATCGTCCCCAAGGAATACATCGACCAGCAACTGGCGACGGAAGCGGCCAACATGAGAAGCAACGAGACGTTGCTGGATCTCTTGGCCCAACCCGAGATCCAGGCCACGGACTACTACAAGTGGTACAAGGGCGACCACGACGAGTGCCTCTATGAGATGCAGAAGGCACTCGGCATCGCCCCCGTTCGCGACAGCTATCTCATCCGCGTCAGCCTGCCCACGCGCAAGCCCAGTGAGGCCACCCTCATCGTCAACACCCTGATCGATCGCTACGTCGAGCGGTCTCGATCGCTGCTCACCGATGAGCGACGCGTGAAGCTGGAAGTGTTGAGGAACACGCGGGACGACGTCAACCGGCAGCTTGAAGACGTGCGGCGCGCGATTCGCGACCTCCGGCGGCAACAGGACATGCCTGCTATCGAGTCCAAGCGCGAGGTGCTGGTCCAGACCGTCGCTATGCTCGGCAACACCAAGGCCGAACTCATGGCCCGCGAAGCCGATATTCAGGCGCAGCTCGATACGATTCGCGGCGTCGATCCACGGAACCTCCCCTTGTCCGCCGAGATGAAGCTCATCATCGAATCCGATCCCATGCTGCGCTACTACCAGCAACAGGTCGAGCAGCTCGATATCCAGATCTCGGTCTCGCGCAAAAACCTGATGGGCGACAACCATCGGCAGATGAAGGTGCTGCTGGACCAGCGCAACGGTTACTTCCAGAAGGAAGCGGCCCGCCGCGAACAGCTCGTCGACGACTTGCGCAGCCGGCAGGTGGAATCCCTCGAACAAGAACGGGCTCGGATTCGCCGTATGCTCGCCGAAGTCCAGGAGCAGCTTTGGGAGAATGAGAACCAGCAGCGCGACCTCGATGCCGCCATACAGCGGTTCCTCGAGCTCGAAAAGGATGAGGTGCGACTGGGCCGCGAACTCGAGCAGGTGGCGCTGGCCGTCCGCGAGGCGGAACACCAGGACGCCGTCAAACAACAGCAGGGCCGACTCGTCCGTGCCGGCCGCGCCCGTGATGCGGTGTTGCCGAGCCGGCCGAATTTCGTGATTTACCTCGGTGGTGGCTTCGTCCTGTCGCTCCTGCTCGCTGCCGGGTTGGCGTTCCTGCGGGAATTCACCGACCAAGCCCTCCGCACACCCATCGACGTGGCCCGCTACGGCCGGATGTCCGTTCTCGGCTGCGTGCCGCTTCTCGATGACGAGGAGGCGGATGTTGACGAAATGGAGATGGCCGCCCGCCGCGCGCCGCAGTCACTCGTCGCGGAGGCCTTCCGGCAGATTCGCGCCCACCTGATGTTCAGTGGGCCACCGGAGTCCCAGCAGGTGCTCCTCATCACCAGCCCCGGACCGGAGGACGGTAAGACAGCCACGGCCATCAACCTCGCCGTGACCTTTGCGCGCGGGAACCAGCGTGTTCTCCTGATTGACGGGAATTTCCGTCGACCGGCGATCCGCGAGGCCTTCTCCGGCGCGCGGGCTGAGGGGCTCAGCAATGTGCTCGCCGGACACAGCACGCTGGAGGAAGTGGTGTCGCGCGCCGAGTTCGATTCGCTGGACGTGCTGACCAGCGGTCCGATGCCGCCGAACCCGGCCGAACTGCTCGGATCACAGCAGATGCGCAACTTGATTGATGCAGCCAAGAAATCCTACGACCGCATCATCCTCGATGGTCCGCCGTGTCTCGTCATCAGCGACGCGCTCGTGCTCGGAACACAGGTCGACGCGGTGGTCGTCGTGGCCCGGGCCGCGACCAGCACCAAGGGCGCTCTCCGGCGAGCTCGCGAGCAGTTCCAGCGCATCAACGCCCGTGTCGTCGGGGCGATTCTCAACGGCGTGCAGGCGCGAGCGGGCGGCTACTTCCGCGAGCGATACCGCGAGTTCTACGAGTACACCAGCGAGGAGGTCGTTCCGCGCGAGTTGCCCGGCGGACCCCCGGAAATCACCGCCGGCGACAACCCCGGCCCGGATAACACCGACTCGCCATCGACCTAGCGCGTCCACAGGCGTCTGCGCCGTCCGGCCGCCCTCGCCGCGAATCCGTCGGCGGCCGGACTACCGCCGGATGCCACCGACTTGCTCGCGGTTGCTGTCGGCGTTATCCGTAGGGCACCATGACGCCTCGGACCCTGAAGCTCGTACTGGCCTATGACGGCACCGATTTCCACGGGTGGCAGCGCCAGGAGGGCGTGCGGACCGCGCAGGAGGATGTGGAGGCCGTCCTGCGGCGCATCCTGCGGCATCCTCTGGCGCTGAACGGTGCCAGCCGCACCGACGCCGGCGTACACGCCCGCGGCCAGGTCGCCAGCCTGACCACAACCGCCCCGATCCCGCTTCAGAATCTATGGCGGGCCATCGGGCATCATCTGCCGCCCGACATCGCCCTTGTGCAGATCACGCGCGCCGACCCTGGTTTCCACGCTTCCCGCGATGCTCACGGGAAGCTGTATCGCTACCGCATCTTCAACACCACCCGTCGCCCGACCGAGCAACACCTTGCCCGCTACACGTGGCATGTGTGGTATCCTCTCGATGTGAGCCGTATGCGGGCCGCGGCCGCCGAGCTCATCGGCACGCACGATTTCGCCGCCTTCGCCAGCCAGGGCAGCCCGCGCAGCACGACCGTGCGAACGGTCCAGCGCATCGGAATTCGGCGGCGGGGGCACGAGGTCCTGATCGACGTGGAGGGCGACGGGTTCCTCTACAACCAAGTGCGAAACATGGTTGGCACGCTGTACGAAATCGGCCGGGGACACTGGGAACCGTTGCGAATCCGGGACATCCTCGCGTCAGGTGATCGCCGCCAAGCCGGCCTGACCGCCCCGCCGCAAGGGCTGTGCCTGCAATGGGTCCGCTATGGGCCGGCACGGGAGGTGCCTGATGGAGCTCGCTGACCGCGTCGTGCTGGTGACCGGTGCCGCGCAGCGAGTGGGCCGTGCCATCGCCGTGCGACTGGCCGAAGCCGGCTGTCACGTGGCCATCCACTACCGCACGTCCGCCGAGTCCGCGACGGCGACAGCGGAACGCTGTCAACAAGCCGGCGTCCAGGCACACACGTTCGCCGCGGATTTCACAGAGACCGACCAGACCATCGATCTAATCCCCCGCGTCCTGGACCGCTTCGGCCGACTCGATGTCCTCGTCAACAACGCCTCCACTTTCGAGCCCATGACCATCGACGATTTCACCCCCGCTAACTGGGAACGAACGATCCGCGTCAACCTGACAGCGCCCATGACTCTCGCCCATGCCGCCCGCGCCTCCCTGCGCCAGGCACGTGGCCGGATCGTGAACCTCTCGGACGCGGCGACGTCCCGCCCGTGGCCCGCGCATCTGGCGTATATGGTCTCCAAGGGGGCCTTGGATACGCTGACCCGCGTGCTCGCGCGATCCTTCGCGCCCGATGTCAATGTCGTCGGCGTTGCCCCCGGTGTCGCGGCGTGGCCCGACAATTATGACGAGCAGACGCGCGACCACCTCACCACGCGCATCCCCCTCCGACGCGCCGGAACACCGGAGGACATCGCCGCCGCCGTGCATTTCATTCTGCGCGACGGTGACTATATCACCGGCGTCATCCTGCCCATCGACGGTGGACGCCAGTTGGGCTGATCGCGAGAATCTGCGGTGTTCTGCTCGATATTGCTGGCGCCTGGGCGCTGGCGAGTCGCGAATATTCAACCTTTGGCCGATCCGGGCGCGCTGCCAAGGCTCCGCCGGTGACGTACAATCTGGGGGGCGCTCAGAACTTGCGAGGTGCGACCATGTCCCGATCAACGCCAGGCTCGACGCGGGGCCCTACGCTGAAGCTCGTCGCGTGGGCGACGCTCTTCTCGAGTGTGCTCTGCTGGCATGTGAACATCGCCGAGGCGCAGTACCCCGTCGACCAGCGGGTTCGCATGGGCGCCGGGCAGAGCGGCCGCATGCTGGACGTCAACCCGCAGTTGTATGGGCGCGGTTACAACTACGCGCGGCCCGTCTCGCCACTCATGGGCGGGAACCCGTACGCGACCGGGCTAATGGGACGCGGCCTGTCGCTCCGCAGCGTCTCGCCCATCCCATCGGCCACGTCGTTCCGCGCGTCGCTCGGCAGCAGTGCGCTGTACGAGTTCCGCCGCGATTCCGTGGGCGTCGGCAACTCACCGCTCGGCATGGGAGCATTTCGGCAGCCGTACTACGACTCGGCAACCACCGCGGCGACCGTCGGGCTTCTGCGAGGCTTCCCGTCCGCCGACACGACGGCTACCGGGTCAGTAAGCCCGCTTGATTACCGACTCGACATGCGCCTGGGTGCGCAGCGCGGGCTGACCTCGGGGCTGGTCGACCTTTCCCAGCCCCCGGCACCGAGTCCGTCCGCAACAGCGAGCAGCATTTTCGGCGTCCAGGCACCGCCGCGTCTGCTTCTCCCCACGGAACCTGAGCAACCCTGGGAGCCACGAACCTTGCTCGAACCACCGGAGCGCGCCGGCGGCCTGATCGCACGAGAGCCGCGCGACCGGACGCAGCCAAGCCTGAGCGAATCGCTGACCACGCCGCTGAGCGCGGTCCTGCGCGGCGATCTCTACCCGCAGGTCGGACTGCGCACGCCGAACGGCGAAGTCCAAGGCTGGACCGGGAAACCGGGGCTGATCGTGCCTCCGCTGAGCGAAGGTGAAACGCCGGCAGCCCCCGAACGCCCGATCCCGCGCATCACTGATCGCAGTGTGCTCCCGGGCTTCGAGGTCTTTAATGACATGCGTTTGGCGCTGGCCATGCTGTCCGACCCGAACGCCGAGTGGTTCGACGAAATGCAAGCCGCACTCCGCGAACAGCCGGATTCCGCGGGAGAACTCGACAAGCTGATCGTCGAAGACGCGCGTCAGTTCCTCGACCGCATGTTGAGCACGCCGCTGAAGTCGCTTTCGGGTGAAGGTGCGTCGACCGTCAACGATCAGATGCTCAAGGCCGAATCACTGATGGAGATCGGGCACTACTACGAGGCTGCCGATCGCTACGAGGCTGCCCATCTGCTCGATCCGATCAACCCGTTGCCGCTGATCGGCAAGGGACACGCGCTTCTGGCCGCCGGCGACTACCTGTCCGCCGCGTACTCTCTGCTCGAAGGCATCGAGCGTTACCCGGATGTGGCGCGCTTTGCCTTCAATCTGCAGTCGCTGATGGGCGGTGGGGAGATCATCGACATCCGCCGGGCGGACATCATGAAACGACTGGAGTCGCGTGAGACGCCTGAGCTCCGATTCCTGCTCGGCTACCTGGAGTACCACACCGGCGACAAGGTCCGCGGCCTGGCCAATCTGGAGCGAGCGGCCGAGAACCCGAAGGCCGGGCCATCGATCGGCCGCTATCCATCGCTTCTGCGCGGAGAGAGCTAACCGCCGCCCCTGCCGGTGAGTTCATCGATCGGCACCGAACCGGCCGTGAAGCTGGAGGGCTCCCCTGCCGAGGCTTCGCCCGACGAGGAGGACCTGGTCATTCCGCCGCCAGAACGTGCGGAGGATCCGCCGGGGGAAACGGATTGAACGGGGGGCTGAAGCCCCAGTGGAGCTGCGTCTGATCTGGACCATGCTGTAGAGAGGATTGTTCCATGAAGCGGTTGGTCGTGATCGCAACCATGCTCGCCGCGCTGGTCGGCCTGACCGGGTGTGCCGAGCAGGACCTCGTGTATTCGCAACAGGAACGCGTCATCCCCAACTCCGACCCCAATCAGACACTGCTGGTCGCGGCGACGATTCTACAGCGTGAGTTCGGCCGCCTGAACGTCGACGCCGATGCGCGCCGGATCGAGACATCGCCGGTGGAGTTCACCACGCAGCGCGAGAGCGGCACAGCACGCGATCTGTACCGCGGGCGTTCGACTATGCGACGCAAGGCCACGATGACCATCGCGCAACGCGGTGAGACCACGGTGGCGCGACTCCGCGTGGACGTCGAACGCCTCGATACTCACCGGCAGACCGTGATGCACCCGCGCGGATATCGCCTGACGGACAATCCGGGCGCCGAGACGCCTATCTACGCCGACGCCGCCACGAGCGAAGAGCAAAACACCGTGTGGACACGTGTCCGCCGCGATCGTAGGTTAGAGCGGGCGCTCCTGGAGGAGCTGCGTGAGCAGATGGCTCGCAGCGCGGCGGGGAGTGAGGTCGGGCAGCCCCCGACGACCCAGGACGTGTCCGGCGAACAGACCCGCTAACTCATCAGACAAGAGGACTCGCACATGGAGAACTTCCTGACGCAGCCGCTGGCCAACGTGGACTCCGAGATTGCAGAGGCTATTCGCCGCGAGGAGGAGCGCCAGCAGTACACCCTCGAGCTCATCGCATCGGAAAACCACGTCTCGCGCGCCGTACGCACCGCCAACGCCTCCGTTTTCACGAACAAGTACGCGGAGGGCTATCCGGGCCGGCGGTACTACGGCGGTTGCGTCAACATGGACACCGTCGAAGACCTCGCTCGCGACCGGGCCAAGAAGCTCTTCACGGCCGAGCACGTCAACGTGCAGCCCCACTCCGGGGCCCAGGCCAACGTCGCCGTCTACTGCGCCGCCCTCCAGCCCGGTGACACGGTTCTCTCGCTCTCTCTGGCGCATGGCGGCCACTTGTCCCACGGCCTCAAGGTTAACTTCAGCGGGGCATGGTTCAACATCGTGCCCTATGGCGTGGAGCGCGACACCGAGCAGGTCAGCATGGACACCGTCCGAAAACTCGCGCTCGAGCACAAGCCCAAGCTGATCCTCTGCGGTGCCTCTGCGTACCCACGAACGATCGATTTCGCAGCCTTCGCCGAGATCGCGAAGGAATGCGGTGCAAAGCTGATGGCGGACATGGCCCATATCGCCGGTCTGGTCGCCGTCGGACTTCACCCGACGCCGATCCCGCATGCGGACTTCACGACGACTACCACGCACAAGACACTCCGCGGACCGCGCGGCGGGATGATCTTCTGCGGCGAGGGAGATGCCAAGATCGTGGATCGATGGGTTTTCCCCGGCACGCAGGGCGGCCCGCTGATGCACACGATCACCGCGAAGGCCGTAGCCCTCGGGGAAGCGATGAGACCCGAGTTCAAGGTGTACCAGCAGCAGATTCTCGACAACGCGCTCGCGCTGTCCGAATCGCTGACATCCCATGGATATCGCTTGGTCTCCGGTGGAACCGACACGCACCTGATGCTGGTCGACCTGCGGGATGTGCACCCGGATTTGACCGGGAAGCAGGCCGAGGCCTGGCTCGAAGCCGCCGGCATCATCACCAACAAGAACATGATCCCGTTTGACGAGCGGAAGCCCATGCTGACGAGTGGGCTGCGGCTCGGTACACCCGCCCTGACCACGCGGGGCATGAAGGAATCGGAGATGAAGGTGGTCGCCGACTTGATCCACCGAACGCTTTCGGCTGGTGACGACGAGGCCGCGGTGACCACGATTCGTGGCGACGTGCGGGCATTGTGCAACCAGTTTCCGCTTGCGCATGACATGAAATTCTGATGGTCACGAAAAACGCCGCCCGGCGGCTCGCGCCACTGATGCTCGGCGGCCTCTACCTTCTGGCCGGATGCCATGGCACCGGGCGGGTTGAGGTCGCCGCTCTCGATTTCCGTTCGATCGATCCACCTGCGCCGCACGTGGCCCGTGTCGACGTTGATCGGTGCTACTGGTGGACGGATGCGTCCGGGCAGGTCTGGATCGCGATGCAGTGCGACAAGCCTGTGGCGCTCGGGGTGGAACGGTTCGTTTTCCAACTGTCGCTCGTCCTCGACTCGCCGCCCGCCGGCCGCGCCCGCAACTACCTCGTCAACAAACGGGAGCTTCGCGCGGCGGCGCGGCTCGGACCGGCACAGAGCCGTTTCGTTTCTCTCGCAGGGATCGTCGCGCTCTATCGCGGGCCGGGCGATCGCCTGCGCGGCAGCTTTCGCCTGCAGGTAGCGCGCGAAGTGCAGAAGCTGCTCGGCGGCTGGAGCCAGCCCAGCCGACACCTGATGATGGGGACGTTTGAGGCGGTGTACGACGAGGAGCGCGGCCGAGACATCGCTCTGGCAACCGAGGCCGACGAGTGGAAGCGCGATGAGACGTCGGTCGTCAAGCCCTCCCCCTCAAACCCAACCTTGCCGGTGAAGCCGCGCTGAACAACCCCTCCGTCCCGCCAATCTCAATCCCCCAGGATCTGGCAGATGGCATACGAGGCAGCGACCTGCAAGCGTGGGTCCGCCGGGTCCGCCGCCAGCTCGCGTAGCGCGCCCAGCGCCCGCGGGTCACCGATCTCACCCAGTGCGTGCGCGGCCAGGGAGCGCATCCGCATCTTCTGGTCCGGGTCATCCGGGCCTGTGTGTCGGGCGGTGTAACGGACCATACGCATGGCCAGGTCGAAGCCCTCCCGAATCCCCAGCTTGCCCAGGCCGCGTGCGGCGATCAGGTGCGTTTCCAGGTAGTCCTGGTGGCTGTTCAGCGCGTACCGGAGCACGTCCTGCGCCGCCGGATTCCCGAGATCGGCGAGGATCAGAAGCGCGTCCACACGCGTGGGCGTGTTTCCCTGGGCGTAGAGCAGCAGTTGCTGGACGGCGTCGTCGTGACCGAGGGTGGCGAGGGCCGCGTTGATGTAGAGCGTCGCCCTGTTCGACTTCTCATTCGCCGGGAAACGCAGAGCGGCCCGCAGGCGTTTTTCGGCCCGGGCCTCTCCCAATCGCCCGAGCAGGTACGCCGCGTCGGCGCGGAGGTTCTCATTCGGGTTGTCCGTGAGCGGTGACACGAGGACCCGGGCGTATCCATCTTGCCCACAGCGACACGCCGCAAACGCCGCCGCCAGCCGCACGCGCGGGCTCGGGTCGCGCACGCCGGCTTTGATCCTGCGCAGCCACTGCCGATCACGAACCTCGCCCAATGCTGCGTATCCCGCGTAGCGCACGAGCGAGGACGGCGAGCGAACCGCCTCCCGGTACGCATCCAGCCCCTCGTCGGGAGCCACCCGCACGAGGCTCTCAATCGCGTTGCAGGCCACGACGTCGATATCGCTCCCCGCCGCGCGAAGCAGGAGATTCACCGCGCGCGTCCGGAGTTCCACCTGTTCCTCCGGGCTTACGCCCACGATTCTCGTGTTCTGCGCACAACCCGCGATAAGTAGAACGAGCCCCAAGCCGGCGAAGCTCCCCGGCATCGGGCGATGCAAACCGCAACGTCTGGACGTGCGCCGGATCGTGAGAGCTCTCACTTACGTGCCTCCCTTGGCCAGGAAAGCCGCGATCCGCTGCTTCGCGGCCAGCACCCAACGCTCGAAAACAGCTCCGAGCCACAGAATCGTCGTGAGCCCGAGGCACAGCAGTGCAAACCAGTCACCGAATCGCCCGTAGAAGCTGAACCGATCATCGAGGTACACGCGTTGAATGTCATACCCGAACACACCTCGGCCAAAACGCTTCCCATCCCGCTCCACGAGCGATCGGATCCGTCCGTTGGGGTCGATGAAGCCGCTGATGCCGGTGTTCACGGCCCGCGCGATGCTGATGCGGTTCTCGATAGCGCGGAACGTGCAGATCGCCAGGTGCTGCGGCAACTCGCTGCTCTGCCAGAACCACTCCAGAAACGGCCGAATCAAGCGCTGGTGCCACGCGGGCGACGGTGAGGCGAGTGGTCTGTGAAACCACCCGTCGTTGCTGATGTTCACGAGGAAATCCACCCGCCGCTCACCGCCGTCCCAGACGAAGTTGCGGATGACATACGGCGTCGTGTCCTCGAAACAGATCGGCACGCCAAAACGCCGCGTACCGTCCTTCGTCTCCAGGTCGAACACTGTGAACTCATCCCCGGGCGTGAGCGAGTACTCGATTCGGCCATGATCGCTGAACGGGCTCAGGCTGTTCAGCCACCGGTACAGCCAATGCAGCCGGCCGCCGCGAAACGGCACCAGTTCCCCAAACGGCACGAGGTGGTGTTTGTCGTAGCGCTTCGGCCGCTGTTCACCGTCTGCGTCGTACACAAGGGCCGAGTTGTACCGCTTGACCTTCGGGTAGGTCGCCTCGGGAAACTGCTCGATCGACACCGCTCCCACCAGCGTCGTCGCGGGCTCGCCACCCTCCGCCGGCAAACGCGGCAGCTCCGTCGGCAGCTCCCACTCGGGCCGCAGGCGGGCGATCTTCCGCAGCTCCTCTTCCAACTCGCTGATCACGACGTTCACCGCCGGGTAATCAGCACGTGCGAAGGCCGAGATCGCGTGGTGGCTCAGCCGGCTGTAGACCCACAACTGGTGCGACACCTCCGGGATCACCGGCTGTTGCTCGATGAACTCCAGATTCTGCGATGCGCTCCACGTCGTTTCCGGAAACGCGATCAGATCCGGCTGCTCCGCGGCCGCCTCCGCAGCCAGCGACAGGTACGAAACCAGCACGACGTACGGATGTGTTCCGTACGGTGGCGTGCTCTCCAGCGGAAAATCATGCTGAACAACGGCGACACGCGGGCCCTGGGCGGCGGGCGTGTTCGCGTGGTCCACCTGGTTGATCCGAAACAGGCCGTAACCAACCGACCCCACGAGCAGGATCACCGCCGCAGTGACGCCAGCCCACAGTTGCCGGGTTCTCGCGGGCTTCGAGCCCGGTGGCGGCCACCGGCGGAGCGCCGCCTCGACCACGACGCCGTTTATCAAGCCGGCCAAGAACGATACACCATAGGCCCCCGTGATGTCGCTGATCTGGAGCAGCGGTAGTTGCTGGTAAAGCGCGTGGCTGAGGAACAACCACGGGAAGCCTGTCATGACCGTCGCCCGAAGGTACTCGCACGCCACCCACACGACGGGGAGCGACCAGATCGGTGAGATTCCGTGTCGGCGGGCGGTTCGCAGCGCCCACGCCGCCAACGTCCAATAAATCGCGAGATAAAGCCCCAACGCCACGTAGCCGAGGCCCGTGATCGGCTCCAACCATCGCAGGCTAACGAGGAAGAACGCCCACCCGACGAAGAAGCTCAGCCAGTGCACCAGCCAGGCTCGCTGCGTTCGGCAGGTCGCGACCGCCCATGGAACCAGGCAGACGAAGGTGAGCGGCCAGATGCCCTGCGGCGGGAAGATCCACGCCAGCGCGACCGCGCTGAGCGCGTACAGCAGCAGGACGCTACGGAATTCGCGCCAGAAGTTCGGCAATGGGCGGCGAGGCGGCTCGACCGTCCTCGCTCGATGCGTACGCTGGGGGGGACGTTTGCGTGTCATCAGTGTCCGTCGCTGGGCCGCCCGGGCATCCGCGGGCGGCTGGCGGTCGGCCCCATCAGGCCAAGACCCGGATTGTGCGTGGACGCGCGGACAGCGTCAACACGCGGTCCGGCGGTCCGGACTGGCCGCCGCCGCGCGCCGAGGTACGCGTCCGTCTGCTGGTGGAAGGCCCCGTCACCGTTCCCGCCCCCCCCTGGCACCTCAGTGCATGTTCGGTCCCCGGCCCCAGCGGAGCTTGCGCCGCAGAGCGTGCCACTCGGAGTGCCGCGGGTTGCGAACGAGAAGGAAGTCCGCCGCATAGCGGGTAATGACGATCCGATCGCTGGGTTGGAAGGGCTCCACCATGCGCCCGTCGTTGGCGACGGTCGTGCCTTCGTTTGCTCGCGCCACGCGCACGACGATTCGCCGCCGGGTGCTCAGAACCAGCGGCCGATACGTCAGAGCCTGCGGACAAATCGGCGTCAGGATAAACGCCTCACCCGTCGGCTCCAGGATCGGTCCGCCGGCCGCCAGGTTGTGCGCTGTCGAGCCCGACGGCGTCGCGACGATCAGGCCATCTCCACGCGTGTCCGCAACCTTGTCCCCGTCGACCTCGACGATCGTCCGGACCATGTGAAACGGCGGGCCGGCGAGCACCACGCAATCGTTGACGGCCGGTGTATGGTGGCGGCTGCCGTCGCTGCGCTCCAGGCTTACGTCCATCATGACCCGCCGCGTAATCGGCAACTCGCCCACGAACAGGAAATCCCCCTCGCGCTCCAGCTCATCAATTGTGAAATCCGCCAGGTACCCGAGCTTGCCGAGGTTGATGCCCACGATCGGCACCTGGCGTTCCCCCAAACCATGGACTGCTGAAATCAGCGTCCCGTCGCCCCCCAGCGTGATCAACAGATCAGGATTCTGCTCCAACGCCTTCGCGCTGTCGTAGGTCGCCTCGCTGAACACGATCTCGGCCCGTGTCGTCAGCCAGCGACAGGTGCGCTCCAGGATCTCCGCCGCAGCCGGCTTGTCCGGCGAGCCGATGATCGCCACGCGCCGCACGCGATGAGTGACCTTGTCGGTGGCGTCGTTCTCTTTGGCCATTGGAGCCACTCGGGTGGACATCGGTGTCCCGCCTCCACAGAGCCCCCGGTTCGATCACCTGATCCGTTCTCCCGCCGGGCCTCCGCGCTTCGCCGTGCGATGCATGATCACCCTCGCACGCCGAAGCTGGGACACGTTCGCTGGGCAGCGCCCGCGCAGTGCAGTATAACCGACGTGAACCGCGGAAAGGCACTGCACGCCGTTTTTCGGCACTGCCTACAGGCAAACTCGGCGACTTAAACGCGTGAACCCCCTTTCTCCGCTGCCCGGGATCCGCGAAAATACCGTACTTGTGACACCATGATCCGCGGAACGGAGGTCACCGGCGTGCGTACTCTGCCGGCTTACGATCTACTTGCCACCGACCTGGACGGAACACTGCTCAACTCCGAGCACACCCTGCCGCCGGAGAACCGTGCGGCCCTGCACCGGGCGCACGATGCCGGCCTCAAGATCGTGCTGTGCACCGGGCGGGCGTTCACCGAGACGCGACCTATCATCCACGAGATCGGACTCGACCTGGATGCGACGGTGACCGTCTTCGGGGCGCTGGTGACCGATGTCGCCTCCGGCCGCACGCTGCACCGGACCGCGATTCCGCTCAACGTCGCCCGCGCGGCCACCGAGTGGCTCCATCGCCAGGACTACCCCGTTCTCTGGCTGACCGACCCGAACGAAGCCGGCTTTGATGGGTTCATTCTCAGCGGCCCTCACCGCCATCCCGCGGTCGATGGCTGGCTCGAGCGATCGCCCTGTGAGGTCCGAGAGGTGGATCGGTTGCCGCCCGATTGCGCTGCCCCCGTGCGATTGTCCGTTATCGATGAGATCGCCGCGCTCGGCGAGATCTCCGTCGGGCTGCGTGATCAGTTCGACGGGCGGCTGCGGCACAACGTCCTGCAAGCACCGCCCTACCGCCTGTCGCTTATCGAAGCGTTTGCCCCCGTCGTCAGCAAGTGGTATGGAATCGAGATACTGTGTCGGCGATGGAGTATCGACCCGCAGCGGACCGTTGCCGTCGGCGATGACGTCAACGACCTCGATATGGTGCAGCATGCTGGATTGGGTGTCGCCATGGCCAACGCCAAGCCGCCCGTCCAGGCCGTCGCCGACCGGGTCACCAACAGCAACGATGCGGCCGGCGTCGCCAAGTTGATCAATCAGCTTCTCGACTTGCGAAGAGATGGCACAGCATGACCTCCTACGCCCGATTCGAGATCGTACTTATCGTGCTCGTCGGCGGCGCACTGACCGCCCTCGCCGCCGTGTATCTCGGCTGGTGGGCCCTCGTGCCGGGTGTCCCCGCCCTGGCGCTGCTCAGCTTCTATCGCGATCCGCCCCGCCGAGTGCCGGAATCGGACAATCTCATTCTGGCGCCGGCCGATGGCAAGATCGTTGAGGTCACGCGTGATGTTCCCACCGACGATGATGCCCCCCTGCTCCGGATCATGATCTTCCTCAGCGTGCTCGATGTGCACATTAACCGAAGCCCGTGCGCGGGTCGCGTAGAGAACGTCGCGTATCAGCCGGGGGAGTTTCTAAACGCGCTGCGGCCGGAAGCCGACACCCGCAACGAGAACAACACGGTCACCATCGTGCCCGCCGAGCCGCTGCCCGGGCCGATCCGTGTTCGCCAGATTGCCGGCGTACTGGCTCGCCGCATTGTCTGCCGCGCGCGCCCAGGTGACCGGATGGCTGCGGGAGAGCGTTTCGGGATGATCAAGCTGGGTTCGCGCACGGAGGTTGTGCTGCGGGAAAACCCAGGCTGGGAGATCTGCGTGACCATCGGCGACAAGGTCAAAGCCGGATCGACAATCCTGGCACGACTCCACTCCACGGCTACTCCCGAGACACACGCGCCCGACGAGCCTGGGCGGAATCCGAGATGACCGTGAACGAAAAACCACCGGTGAACCAGGAACTGACGTCGCGGCCCCGGCGGCTGATCGGCATCAGTCTGCTGCCGGCGGCAGCGACCCTCGGCAACCTTCTTTGTGGCTTTCTAGCCATCTTCTGCTGCCTCCTGGCTGTCCGCGCCGAGTTCGCCGAGTACTTCGCCATCCAGCCCCGCGTGTTCCTCCCGCGTTTCGAGCACCTCTTTCCGACGCACATCGCCGCGGGCGCATACCTCATCATCCTCGCCATGGTATTCGATGCGCTGGATGGGCGGCTGGCGCGGATGACTCGCCGGACCAGCGAGTTTGGCGCTCAGCTCGACTCGATCTCCGACATCGTCAGCTTCGGGATTGCGCCGGTGGTGCTGTTCGTCACGCTTCTGCTGCGGCCGGTTTCCACGGCTGAGCCCGCCCAACCCGACGTATCCAGCCTCCAGTTCCGCATCGGCCTGCTGTGTGCGCTCGTGTACGTGAGCTGCGCCGCGATCCGACTCGCGCGCTACAACGCAGAGAACGTCAGGTCTGAATCCGCCCAGCGAGCATTCAGCGGGCTGCCAAGCCCCGGGGCAGCGGCGGCCGTCGTGGCCCTCCTGGTATTGCATGAGACGATTCGCGACACGGGCATCGGCGCTGATGTCATCGATTGGGCAAACCTGCTGCGCTGGCTCCTGGCGCTCACCGTGTTCATCGTCGGCCTGCTCATGGTCAGCCGCCTCGACTACGTGCACGTTTTCAACATCTACGTGCGGCGAAAACGCCCCCCTACCCATCTCGTGTGGTTGATCGTGATCCTGGGGCTGGGTTGGTATTCCCTCGAACTGCTGCTTGTTGTGCTCGCGTTCGCCTACGTGCTGAGCGGCATCCTGATCGGCGTCGCACACCGCATCCGATCCCGCCGGGAGGACCCCTCGTCGGCGGATACGGATAGCTGATCCAGCCGGCACGGCCCGGCGGGCATACAATCCGTCATCCGTCCCTCCGGAGAATCCTGGTCGTTGCCCATGAACGAACAACTGAACGCGAAACTTGACGCACTCCGCCAACGCCTGCACCAGCACGGTTCGGTCGTTGTCGCGTTTTCCGGCGGCGTCGATAGCGCGCTGCTGCTGAAGGTCGCCGTGCTGACCCTCGGCCCGGACAAGGTGCTCGCCGCCACGGGGCGCAGCCCGAGCATGCCCCGGGACGAGCTCGCCGCGGTCGAACCTCTGGCACGCAAGCTGGGAGCCGATCACGTCTTTGTCGACACGGCCGAGTTCGAGGACCCGCGCTACCTTTCCAATCCGGCCGATCGCTGCTACCACTGCAAGGTCGAGTTGTACGGCCGCCTCGCTCGCTTCGCCGCTGATCGGGGCTTCCAGCACATCGTCAGCGGCGCGAACGCCGACGACCTCCACGATTATCGTCCCGGACTCCAGGCCGCGGAGGAGCAGCGCATCGATGCCCCGCTCGCAGCCGTCGGCATGACGAAGACCGACGTACGCCGCGCAGCCGCCGATCTCGGGCTGTCCGTCAGCGACAAGCCGGCCATGCCCTGTTTGTCGTCGCGCGTCCCGTACGGGGAGCCAATCACGCCGGCGAAGCTCGAGCGTATCGACAACGCGGAGCGATTCCTGCGTGAGCTGGGCTTCAGGGAATGTCGCGTTCGGCATCATCACGATCTGGCCCGGATCGAGGTTCCGCCGGCGGACGTCGAGCGTTTCGCCGATCCGCAGCTCCGAGCCCGCGTGGATGAGCGACTGCGGGCACTGGGGTTTCAGTATGTGACCATCGATCTGCGGGGGTTTCGCTCCGGCAGCCTCAACGAAGCCCTGACGCCGGACCAGAAGCCCGACGGGTGAGCCGCCCGGGTCTGCCGCAGCCGTGCATTCCCGCCCAATCGCCCCAAAGGACCGATAACAAGTGGCCCGCCGTCAAACCTCGCAATCCTGACTGCTTTCCCTCGCGGCGATCGTCTATAGAATCAGGGCTCGTGGGGGCCGCGCCGGCGTTGTGACCGGCGACAAGATGTGTAACGACGCGCGGGAACCATGATTCCAAGCGAGATTCTGAAGAAAGTACGCCGCATTCAGATCGTCACCTCCGCGATGGTGAGCGACCTCTTCGCCGGTCAGTACCATTCCGCGTTCAAGGGCCTCGGGATGGAGTTCGAGGAAGTCCGCGAGTACCAGCCGGGCGACGATGTGCGGATGATCGACTGGAACGTCACGGCGCGGACCGGACGGCCGTTCGTGAAGAGTTTTCGCGAGGAGCGCGAGCTCACCGTCGTCCTGCTCGTCGACGTCAGCGCCTCCCAGGATTTCGGGACGCGCGACCAGCTCAAGAGCGAACTCGTCGCCGAGCTGGGTGCGACGCTCGCCTTCTCCGCGACTCAGAACAACGACAAGGTCGGGTTGATTCTCTTCACGGACCGGGTCGAGCGATTCGTGCCAGCCGGAAAGGGCACGCGCCACGTGCTCCGCGTGGTCCGCGAACTGCTCTATCACGAGCCGACGGGCCGCCGGACCGATGTCGCCGCCGCTCTCGAATACCTCAGCCGCGTGCTCCGCCGGCGAGCCGTCGTGTTTCTGATCAGCGACTTCCAGACGCCAGCCTTCCGGGGTGCACTCCAGATCGTCCGGCATCGGCACGACCTCATCCCGGTCATCGTCCGCGATGAGCGCGAATGGGCGTTGCCGCCGGCCGGCTACGTCGAGCTCCTGGATCCGGAGACCGGCGAACAGCTACTGGTCGATACCAGCTCGCGCGGTCTGCGAACACGGTTCGCTCAGATCGCCCGTCAACAGCACGAGAGACTGCTCAGCGAGTTCCGCCGACTCCGTATCGATTCGGTCGAGGTGCAGACCGGGCAGCCGTTTGCCGAGCCGCTGACGACCTTCTTCCGCCGGAGGGAACGTCGCCGATGAAAAGCGGATCGGAAGCGATGGTCATTCTGCGATGGCAGGCGGCGGCGACGTGCTTGGCGCTGCTGGCCTGGTCCGTCTCGGGCTGTCGGGAGGAGTCGGACGCCGATGCGCTCGTGCTCCGCAATTCGACCCAGCGCGGCCCGTTGACGCTGATGATCGAGGTTAGTCCGCGCGAGCTCCAGATCGGCGACCGGGTATCGATGCGGCTCATCGCCGAAACGCCGGCGGGTTACGACGCTGTGTTCCCGTCGGAGAATGCCTTCGGCGACCTGAACGCCCATGAGGTCGCGACAGCCGATCCGAAACCGGGGGTCGAAGGGCTCGTCTGGCAGCGGGAGTTCGCCTTCGAGCCGTTGATCTCCGGGTCGGTCGAGGTCCCGCCGCTCACAGTGCAATTCACCCGTGAGACGACCGCGACCGGGGAGTCACCGTCCGAAACACAAGAGTTGACGAGCAAACCGCTCACCATCGAAGTGACTAGCTCACTGGCAGAGAGCGACGATCCGTCCGCACCGCGCGACATCACCGGCGTGCTGCCGCTGCCGGCAGATCCGATGCCCGCGTGGCAGACCGGGCTGATTGTGGGCGCTATCGCCGGCGTCCTGGCGGGTGGATACGCGGGCTATCGAGCGATTCGCCGCCGCAGTCAGAGGCCGCCACCGCCTATCCCCCCCGAACTCTGGGCACTGCGAGCCCTCCAGGAGCTGGACACGGCGGATTGGCTGAGCCCGGAGCGCATGCGCCTGTACTACTACCGCCTGACCGAGATCGTGCGCGCTTACATCGAACTCAAGTTCGGATTGGCGGCGCCGGAGATGACGACCGAGGAATTCCTGGCAATGCTCGCCCGCGATCAGGGGGCCCTGCCCTACGATGCGGAGCGTCTGCAGAGCTTTCTCCAGGCTTGTGACTACGTGAAGTATGCGGCGCTCAGCCCGCTGCCGGCCGATGCCCAGGCCGCACTCACCACGGCCCGAGCGTTTGTGGATGCCACCGCAGCCGCGTATGCCGCCCGCGCCGCCGACACGCCCGGAGGGCAGGCCGCATGACGCACGTCCACCTTCCGCTGACCCCCGATTGGCTGATGTGGCCACAGCCCTGGGTATGGGCCCTCCTTCTCCTCCTGCTGCTGCCGATCCTGTGGGTGATGTGGCTGCGCCCGCAACGGCGACCCGTCATCCGCTTCTCCGGCTTGCAGGCGCTCCGCGCCGCGGCCCGGCCCTGGCATCGCCATCTCCGATTGCTTCTGCCTGTGCTGCGAACGGTGGTCCTCGGCTGTCTCATCGTCGCGGCGGCACGCCCACAGACACCGAACGAATCCCGGCGTGTTCGTGTCGAGGGCATCGCGATCGAGATGGTCCTCGATACGTCCGGGAGCATGCTGGAGGGAGATCTGTCCAACCGCCGGGAGCGGGCGACGCGCCTCGACGTCGTCAAGGACGTCTTCCGCCGCTTCGTCAGGGGAGATGATGACCTGCCCGGGCGCCCAAACGACCTGATCGGCATGCTGCGCTTCGCTCGATACGCGGACAGCGTCTGCCCGTTGACGCTGGATCACGACGCGCTGCTCACCGTGCTGAAACAAACCGAGGTCCCCGTCGACCGCTTCGGCCAGCCGCGGCCCGAAGCACAAGCCACCGCCATCGGCGACGGCCTCGCCCTGGCCGTCGAGCGGCTCAAGGACCTCAAGCGTACCACCGGCTCTGGAAACCAGCTCATCATCACCAGCCGGATTGTCATCCTCCTCACGGACGGCGAGAACAACGCCGGCATGATCACACCTGCCCAGGCTGGCGAGCTCGCGGCCACCTATGGGATCAAGGTCTACACGATCCTTGCCGGCACGGGCCAATCGATGGGGTGGGGATTTCGGCGGGAGGTCGATGACACCGACTTACAGGGCATCGCCGACGTCACTGGCGGCCGGCACTTCCGGGCGCGCGATCGTGCGGCACTGGAGGAGATCTACAAGCAGATCGATGACCTCGAACGCACCCAAACGGAAGAACACAGTTTTGTCGAGTGGGGCGAACTGTCGTGGGCGTGGCTCATGACCGCCTTCGCGTGCCTCTGCATCCAGACGCTGCTGAGCGCCACGCTGCTGAGGAAAACCCCGTGAGCGATCTCACGTTCGATGACCTGCGTTGGCTTCACCTGCTATGGGCCGTGCTACTTGTCGCCGCTGCCGGCGTCTTCGGCATCTGGCGACGCCGATGCGCACTTCAACGCTTCGCCGCCGTTCCGCTTCTTGCAAAGCTTGTGTCCGGCGGTGGCTGGCCCCGGCGAGCGCTTCGGCTGGGGCTGGTCACGCTTAGCTTGATCGCGATCGTCGCCACCCTGATCGGCCCGCGATGGGGCACACAGACCCAGACGATGATCCGCCGCAATATCGACATCATCGTTTTGCTGGATGTCTCCCGGTCAATGCTCGCCGAGGACATCGCACCCAACCGCCTCGAACGAGCCAAGCTCGCGATTCGCGATGACCTTCTGCCGGCGCTCGGCGGTGATCGCATCGGGCTGATCACCTTCGCCGGCGATGCGACCGCGACCTGCCCCCTCACGGCGGATTACGGCTTCTTCCGGCTCGCGCTGAACGATGTCAACATTCAGAGCGCCGCGCGGGGCGGCACGCTCATCGGGGATGCCATCCGCAAGGCGGGCGACCTGTTCGCAGATGACAAGCTGGACACGCACAAAGTCGTCATACTCATCACCGACGGGGAAGACCACGAGAGCATGCCGCCCGAGGCGGCCGCGGGCCTGTGGGAAGATCAGAAGGTCCCGATCGTCGCCCTGGCGCTCGGTGACCCCGACCAGGGCGCGCGTATCCCCATCACCTCCGACCGCGGACCGACCTACCTGAAGCACGGGGGCGAGTTCGTCTGGAGCAAGGCGGACTTCTCCACGCTTGAGAGAGTCGCCGGGGTCTCCGACCAAGGGGCGTTCGTCCAGGTCGGAACCAGCAACTTCGACCTCGGTGAGATCTACCGGAATCTCGCGTCGGCGATCCGCTTCCAGGACGAAGCGCAGGAGCAACGGATTACGCAACCCTCCCGATATCATCCGTTCGCGGTCGGGGCCCTGCTGCTCGTGCTGCTGGATTCGGTGTTGTGGGAGGGACGCCGGCGAAGCGCAGCCGGTTTCGTCAATCACCGGGCGCAGAAGGAGATGGCGGCATGAACCGAGCCTGGGCAATCCTCGTTTGCGCTGCCATCCTGGCCGTAGGCCGACCGGCCTTCGCCGACGATGCCCGCGATCTGATCGAGCAAGGCAACGAGCACTACGCGGCCAGCCGCTACGCGGACGCGCTCGCCGCATACGAGAATGCCCGGAAGGCCGCCGGGCAATCTCCGCCCGCCGAATTGCTGCACAACCTTGCCGCCACCCATTTCCGCCTCGGGCAGCTCGATCAGGCGCGGGATCTGTGGTCACGCGTTCGCGATCGCAAGGACGCGGCGTTCGAGGCCAAGGCTCTCTACAACCTCGGAAACTGCCACTACGCCAAGGCCCTGGAGCTGTCGCAGTCGGCCCCCCAACGTTCCCCCGCCGAGCAGACCGCTGCGGCCGAGCAGGCTATGGCCGCCCTCGAGGAGGCGGTCACCTGCTACCAGGAAGCCATCCGGCTCGACGGCCAGCAACGCGACGCACGCGCCAACGTCGAATTGGCCCATCGTCTGAAGCAGGAGCTCAAAAACCGGTTCATCGCCGACTGCAACGAGAACGGCGAGCCCGACCACCGCGAAATCGAGGCCGGCACTGCGGCCGACTGCAACGAGAACGGCATCCCGGACGAGTGTGACATCAGCGGCGGCGTGAGCGAGGACCAGGACCAGAACGGCGTGCCCGATGAGTGTGACCAGGCCTCGCAACAGCAGCAGGGCGATCCGTCCCAGGGCGACGACCAGAAGCAGGACAAGGATCAGAGCGAAAACCAGGATCAGCCCCAAAACCAGGGCCAGAATCAGGATCAGAGCCAGGAGCAGGGGCAGAGTCAGGACGAAAGCGGGGAGCAGGATCAGCCCGAGCAGTCCGAGCAGCCACAGGGCGAGGAAGAGGGCGAGCAGCAGCAAGCCGAGCCACTTGAGGCGGAGTCACAACCGGCTGACCGTGACGAGGCGTCTAAGCAGCCCGTCACAATCCAGATGACCCGCGCGCAGGCTGAGCGCTTGCTGCAGATGGTGCGTGACGCTGAGCGGGCCCGGCGTGAAATGCTCGTCCGGCAGCAGCAACGTCGCCAGACGAAAGTCGAGCGGGATTGGTAGCGGGCACGCCACGCCGTCGCCCCGCATACGCCTCACGCCCCCCCACAAACGACCATTCCTTGACATTGAACCCTCAGAGGGTGATAATTAGGTATCACATTTGCGGAACGCGCTTGGTTCGGAAATGAGCACTACCTTTACATGGAACCGTTTACGCGGGCAGTGCGGTGCTGCGCATCGACTGATGCCAACGGGCATGCATATCCAAGGGCTCGTTTCTGGGCGCATCAGCCTCTGAGCTTTAATGCACGCGCTGGGCTGGAGATCTGACACACGCCGTTGAAAGAGGAGTGAGCCATGCACAAGAGCACGTTTTGCTCGCTTGCGCTGGTGTCCACGCTTTGTTGGGTTTGTGCCGTGGACGCCGCTGTGGTCCAGAAGGATGTGGCCGCACTAACGAGCGAGTCACAACAGATCATCGTTGGCGACGTCGTGGAGGTGCGCAGCTTCTGGGACGACGATCACGCGCTGATCAAGAGCCGGATTGTCGTTGCTGTTGACCAGTACCTTGTCGGCCAGGGATCAGGGACAGAGGTGCTGGAAATGAGCGGCGGCACGGTCGGCGAGTTGAGCCTCCGGGTGTCGGTTCTCCCGACATTCGAGCAGGGAGACCATGTCCTGCTGTTCCTGGGAGAGAGCCAGATTCGCTTGGTCGGATGCTTCCAGGGGGCATTCCTGACCGACGGCCAGGAAGCGGTGCAGATGGCACCGGGTTGCGGGAGTGTCATCCCCGAATCCGGGCGCCCGCTCCGCGTGCTGCTCGGGGAGATCGAGGCTGCGCTTCCTTCTGGAACCGTGTTGCCCGACGTCCCTCCGTACGAGGGCGAGTTCCAGCTCCCGACGGCAGGTCCACGCTTTGGCCTCTGCGGCCAGGACTGGACGTATTACAGCAACCCGATGGGCGAGGACTACAGGATCAACCCGAACTGCGCAGACAGTGCGGCCGGCGATCAGGCTTCCCAACTCACGCAGATCCAGAACGGGATGGCCGGCTGGAACAACGCCGGCGCCAACTTCGTCTTCACCTACGCCGGGACGAGCACCCAGACATCCGTCACCTACAACAACACCAATCTGATCTTCTTCTCGCTTAACCCCCCGGACGGCGGCGACTATGTCGCAGCCAACTACCACTGGTTCGACGGGGGTGACATGCTCGAAAGCGACATTGTCTACAACGACGCCGACTACACGTGGTGGAACGGCAGCGGTGGCTGTTTCAACAAGATGGACATATGGAACATCGCCACGCACGAGCTCGGGCACAGCCTCTGCCTGTTGGACCTGTACAACAGCGGCGACTCCGAGAAGACGATGTACGGATACACAGGCTGGTGCGAGACGAAGAAGCGTACACTGGATCCCGACGACATCAACGGGATCATCTCGGTTTACGGCGGCTCGGGCCCCAACTACTGCGACGCGTCCTCCAACTCCACATCCTACGAGTACATCAGCCGCGTGGCCGTCGGTACGATCGATAACGCCAGCGGCTCGGATGGGTACGCCGACTACACCTACCTCTCC
>Ga0272441_10001101_pt1 | contig 57740 bp, 39 predicted proteins | sample SSMProp6N_FD_193582 | JGI IMG/M metagenome (GOLD analysis project Ga0272441, IMG submission 193582) | Marine sediment archaeal communities from Little Sippewissett salt marsh, Falmouth, MA, United States - SSM-Prop-6N | ecosystem: Environmental > Aquatic > Marine > Wetlands > Sediment ...
CCGTGGCTACCGATCAGCCGCCCCCATTCGGGGGCGAACGGCCGGAACGGCGACGCCGGGCAGACCGCAATGCGCTCGATGATACACGCGTTTACGTGGACGTTGTGGCCTTTGTTGCTCAGAGAGCTCAGAGATAGTCGTCTTCTCGTCGTAGTTGAGTTGCCTCTTACTCTCTGAGTTCTCTGAGCCTCTGTGGTGATTCGTTTGCCGTGGTTTGCCCGTGGTCGCCGACGCCCCGGTGGGGTCCTGCCGGCTCAGCGGGTGACGTTGCGGACGGCGGGGAGGGCCCGGTCGTCGCGGCCGGTCAGGCGGAGGCGGAGGAAGAAGCCCTTTTTCCCGGCGCGGACCTTGAGGAACAGGCGGCCGGTGCCGGCGGGCAGGCGCGCGTCGATGACCCGGTGCTCGCCCATGTGCCAGTAGTTGTAGACTTGCTTGCCGGTCAGTTCCCGGCCGTTGAGGCGGAGGGCGAAGTCCAGGTTCGTGTGGACGGACATTCGCACGTCGGTGGCGTCGGTGGCGGCGAGGTCGGCGACGGCGTAGGCGGTCCCGTGGGCCTCGCCGCCGAATGCGGCGGCAAGATCGAGCGTGCCGTCGGCGGCGCCCGTCTCCAGGAGGCGCCACTTCATCGGGGGGAGCTGCTTGTCGCCGAAGGACACGCGAGCCGGCAAGCCCGCTCCGAGGTCGGTGACGTCGAGGAGCTCTTCCGAACCGGCGAGCACGCGGGGGCCGACGACGGCGACCTCGTCCCGGCCGGCCTCGTCGAGGGCGTCGAGGACCAGCTCCAGCATCACGCGCTTGCCCCGCCAGGCGGACAGGTCGACGTCGGCCTTTTCCGGCGTCGTCGTGCGGGCCAGGGAGATCTCGTGGACCTTCTTGCCGCCCAGGCGGACCTCCAGGTAGAGGCCGTCGGCGGATTGCGTGCGGCGGGTCAGCGCCGCGGCGAACGCCAGACGCAGGCCGGGCTTGTCGGGCAGGTCCAGGAAGTAGGTCGCGATGGTGGCCCGAAAGACGCTCTTATCGGACGGGGCGCGGAGGACCACGGCCCGGCGGCGCTTGCCGTCGAGCGTCACGGAGGACAGGCGCGCGTCGGCCTCGCGGTCGGGGACGTAGGCCTCGTAGGTGCGGGCGAAGTTGACCTCGTAGTCGGGCGGGAAGCGGGTGGCGAACTTCTCGATCGGCGGGTACGGGCCGAGAACGCGCCACCGGGCGACGAATCCCTGGGCGGCCGCGATGGCCGTCCGAAGCCGCTCGTCGGCGGCGGGGGCGAGGGATTCGGCGGCGAGTCGGCGGAGGTCGGCGTCGCCCCCGCCCAGGACGGGTCCCAGGACGCCGAGGGCCTGGGGGAGCTCGGCCCGCGTCAGCCGCCCGGGCAGGAGCCTCAGGGCGCCGGCGATGACGTTGGGATCAGCGCTTCGCAGGCCCGCGTCGAGGTAGGCGAGCATCCCGCCGGGCGGCGCGCCGGTGGTGGCGCGGCCCAGGGCCGCACAGGCGGCTGCGCGGACCGTGGCGCTCGCATCGACCAGCAGCGGGCGGAGCAGCGGGAAAGGACCGGCGGACGCACAGGCCCAGAGCCCGGCGGCCGCGGCGGCCCGGGCGTCGACGGCGGGGTGGGAGAGATAGCGGACGAAGACGGCCCGGTGCGGCTGCGGGTCGGCGCTCGCCAGGATCCTCAACGCCGCGCCCGCCGTTGGGGTGTAGCGGTCGGCGGGCCGGGCGTAGATCTCGGCGAGCTCCGCGGCCGCGTCGTCCGTGAGCCGGGCCGCCAGGACCTTCAGTGCGGCCGGGTGGTGCTCCGGCTTTCCGGCCCGCAGTGCGGCGAGCATCGGGGGGGCGACGACGGCGGGGTCGTAGGCGACGAGGGCCTTTTCGCAGGCGAGTCGGACGGCCTCGTCGGCGTCGCCGGCCATGCGGGCCAGCAGGGCGCCGGTGGCGGCGGGGGGGCGGACGTCTCGAAGCACGCGGGCCGCCGCCGCGCGGACGGTCGCGTCGGCGTGGTCGAGCAGGGCGGTCAGCCGGCGGGCGGCGGCGTCCGTGCCGACGTGCGCCAGCGCCGCCGTGGCGTGGCGGACGACGGCCCGGTCCGGGTCGGCCAGGTGTCGGAACACGACGTCCCCGGCGGCCGCCCCGGCCAGCCGTGCGAAGGCCACCACGGCCGCGCTGCGGACGGCCGGGCTCGGGTCCGCCAGGGCCTTGCGGACGGCGGGCAGGTAGCGGGCCTCGCCCAAGACGCCCATGGCCTCGACGGCCGCGGCGCGGAGCGCGGGCGTTTCGGCGGCGGCGTGGGCCGTCACGTCGGCGTGGGCGGCGGGTCCGAGCAGCTCGGCGAGCGCCACGAGCGCCCGGCCGCGAACCCACGGGCTCGCCGGCGAGGCGATGAGCTGCCGGACGGCGTCGGCGGCGTGGGCGGCGCGCCACCGCACGAGCAGGCGGAGGGCCTCGGCCTGGAGGACCCAACTCTCGGCGTGGAGCTGGCGCAGGGCGGTCTCGACGGCGAGCGGGTCGGGGCGCGGCGCCGGCTGGGAGGCGGCCGGCCCGGCGGCGTGGGCCGAGGCCGTCGCGGTCGCGGCCAGCATCGCGGCGGCGAGCGGGATGTGTCGGAGGGGCGTCACCGTTGATAGATGGGCAGGTAGCGGTAGGGCACGCCGAGGATCAGGACGGACATGGCGGTGGCGTAATGATCGGACTTTCCGCCGGACCAGCTCCCGTCGGACCGCTGGCGGGCGACCAGGGCCTGCTGGATGCTCGGGTACCATTCCTGGTAGTAGGACTCGCCCGCCTGGTACATCGCCTGGATCGCGTAGTAGTGCCCGTAGTAGTAGTGACTCTCGTTGTGGAACTTGCCGGACGGCAGGCGGCGGAGGTACTCCAGGCCCATGAGCACTTCCTTGCTGTCCCGCTCGCCGGTCATCAGCAGGCTCATCACACCGGCGGCGGACCGCGCGAAGCCCGGGCTGGACGGGCTGCGGTAGCCGAACCCGCCGACGTAGCGGACCTGGAGGCTCTTGACGTACCGCCGGGCCCGCTCGATGACCTGCCTGGGCACGTACACGCCCGCTTCCCTCGCCGAGGCCAGCGCGACGATCTGCATCACCGTCACGGAGATGTCCGCGTCGTAGGGGCGGGGCATATACCGCCAGCCGCCCTGGACGTTCTGGCTGCGGAGGATGATCCGCACGCAGCGTTTCAGCGCCGGGCCGACATCCTCCCGCTTGCTCATGCCCCAGGCCTCCGCCAGCGCCAGCGTGGTCAACCCGTGCTCGTACATGTTCACGCCGACGTAGCCGCCGCGGAGCTTGGTCTGGCCGACGAGGTAGCGGACGGCCTTGTCGAGCGCCTCGCCGTAGGGCTCCTTGCCGGGGAAGTGCCCCTTGAGCATGAAGGCCATCAGGCTCAGCGAGGCGTTGGCGGCGGGGTACTTCGCCCCCCAGCTCCCGTCGGGGTTCTGGCGGGCGGCGAGGTAGGTCAGCCCGGCGTCGATGGCCTTCTCGGCCTCGGGGGAGAGCTTCGCGAGGCGGACGCCCTCGGCGGCGGGCGCTTCGGTCGGCGCGGCCGGCATCGAGGCGGCCGGTGCCAGCGCCACGGCGGCCAGCAGTGTTGCGCGTGTGCAGGTCATGGGTCACGATGCGGCGGTCGCATCCGCCGTCCTGTTCGTACTCGCTTGCGGTCGGCTTGTCGAACGGTCCTCGTCCGTTTCCTCTTTGATCACCGGGCCAGCTTCTCGTAATACGCCTTGAGCATCTGCCGGTACTCCAGGGGGAGCTGTGCGGCGTACTTCTGGTAGATCGCCTCCCGCTCGCGGGGCCCGAAGGAGCGCCAGCGGGCGTCGCCTTTCTTGGGCAGCATGCCGCCCGGCGTGCCGCCGAAGATCCGCTCGCCGACCTCCGACGGGTTCAGCGACCAGCCGAACGGGTTCGGCATGCCCATGCCCATGCCCACGCCCATCCCCATGCCCTGTCCCATGCCCTGCCCCATGCCCTGCCCGGGCTGCATGCCCTGGCCCGGCTGCATGCCTTGGCCGGGCATCATGCCCGGGGCCATCTGCTGGCCGGCCTGGAGCAGGGAGTTGACGGCGTTCTGCTGGGCCTGGAGGGCCTGCTGCTGCCCGGCGTTCTGGAGGGCCTGGGCGGCCTGCTGCATGTGCCCGGCCGCGGGCTGGAACGGCTGGCCCATCGCCTGGGCCTGCTGCTGGAGGCCCTGCTGGGGCGGGGCGAGTTGGGGGAGCTGTCCGGCCTGGGCCTGGGCGGTCTGCTGCAGGAGGGCCATCTGCCGGCCGGCGAGGTCCAGGGCCTGCTGGGCGGCGTCGAGGGCGTTGGCGGCGTCGAGCAGGGCCTGCTCGGCCTTCTTCTGGTTCCGCATGGCCGGCTGCTGTCGCGCGCCGCGGAGGTCCTGCCCGGCGGCCTGCATGGCGTTCGCCGCCGCCTGGAGCTGGGGCATCTGCGGGGCGGCCTGCTGGAGGCCCCGGGCCTGCTGCTGAAGCCCCTGCTGCGGCGCGGCGAGCTGGGGCAGTGCCTTGTCGGCCGTTCGGTCCGTCTGCCCGCGGAGCTGCTTCTGCTTCTGGGCCAGGGCGCGGGCGCGGGCGGCGAGATCGGCGAGGTCCTGGTAGGGGGCGTTCCTCTGGTCGAGGGCCTGCTCGGCGGCGGCGATCTGCTCGTCCAGCTTCTCGATCGCCTCGGCCAGCTCCTTTTCGGCGAGTTTCTGGCTGGCGACGGTCGGCTGCTGCCCGGCGTCGGCGAGGTGGGTCTCGGCCTTCCGCATGTGCCCCTGCGCGCCGGCGAGGTGGGTCTTGGCCTCGGGGGCCGTCTCCGGCGGCGCGGTGCGGCGGGCCTCGGTCAGGCGGGTGCTCAGCCCCCGCTGGCGGAGGTGGAAGTCCTTGCTCTGGGCGGGGAACTGTTCGGCGACCGTGGCGGCCGCGTCGCCGCGGAGTTGGCGCTGATCTTCCAGCAGCTTCCGCAGCTTCTCGCGCAGGTCCTTGAGGGCCTCGATCAGCGCGGCGAGGTCCTCGCCCTGGAGCAGCCGGGCGAGCTCCTCCAGTGCCTCGACGGCCCGCTTCTGCTTCTCGACGGCGCCGACGGCCTGCCGGGCCGCGATGTCCCTCGCCGCGCCGCGCAACAGCGCCTCGACCTGTTTGTCCCGCAGGGCCTCGTCGCTCCGCTTGAGGCGGGCCTGGAGGTCCTCGTCGCTCTCGCGGGCGAGGGTTTCCCGCAGCCGCCGGGCGAACAGGCCCAACCGGCGCGCGACCTGCCCCTGCCGCCGGCCCGCCTGGTCGCCCAGCGGCCCCGCCTGGGCCGCGGCCTGGTAGAGCATCGCCCCCCACCGTTTCGTATCGGCGTGGACCGTCTTCTCCTGTTCGATGATCGCCTTCAGCTCGCCCAGAAGGTCCTCCGCCGCCGTGGCCGAGCCGACCTCCTTCAGCAGCCGCTCCAGCTCTTGGAGGATAGCGTCGATCTCGCTCGCCGCGCGCGTGACGTTCGGCCGGAGGGCCTGGAGGCTCTTTCGGGCCTGCTCGAGGTACCGCGCGGCCGCGGGGACGTTGCGCACGCTCAGCGCCCGCAGCGCGGCGGCGGCGCTGCGGAGCTCGTGGCCCTTGCCTTCCTTCACCGCGCCGTTGGACTGGAGGTCCGCCAGCAGCGCGAGGAACTCGCCGACGGCCCCCTCCATGCGGTGGTTGACCCCATGCTGCCGCTGGGCCTCGTCGAGGAGGCGGTCGGACAGCGCGAGCAGCGAATCGGGCTCGTCGGGCGTTTGCGCGCCGCAGAGCGCGGTGAGCGCCAGCACCAGAGCACAGGCCGCGAAGTGTGTTCCTGACGGTGTCATCGTCGAGCTTCCGTCTCTCTCCGGACGCCCACCGATTCTACTCGATGGGCCTCGGGGTGGTGTTGGGGTCTTCCGCAGCGGGTCGCGTTGCCGGCTGTGTCGCGAGCGTGAAGTCGCTGCCGATGGTCCCGACCTGCTCGGAGGCCGTGGACTCCTCCTCGTGCATCGCCCGGATCTCCTTGACCAGCCTGGCCTTCTTTTCCTGGATGTAGCGGAGGTAGTCTTCGAGGGTGACGATGGACACCCGCAGGGGGCGGGTGCGGGCGACGTTGGGCTCGGCGAGGCCGGTCTTGCGGGCGTCGCGCACCTCGACCGCGTAGGTAAGGGTATCGCCGACCTTCAGAGCGGGGACGGTATCGGCCAGGGCCCACACGAAGGCTTTCTCGACGGGCGTTCCCGCGACGCCGGCTACGGGCAGGGACTCTTCCGGGCGGTCGCCGACCTGGTAGACGATCCGCGCGGCGGCCAGACCGTGGTCGTCGCGCGCGCGGAACCGCAGCGTCAGCTTCTTGCGGATCGTCGCCTTCTCGTCCTCGGTGGGGCGGAGCAGCTCGGCGGTCGGCGGGCCGTCGGGCAGGACCTGGACGAAGTACTGCACCGCGCCGGGGTAGGTGTACCCGTGGTCCCGGTCGGTCCACTCGAAGCGGTAGTAGAACGACTCGCCCGCGGTGAGGGTCGCGCCGGCGCCGCGCCGGTCGGCGTCGAGGTCCATGGCCATCGGCTTGCCGTCCTCGCGGAGCAGGTGGGCGGCCTTCAGGGCCCGGTCGCAGCGGACGTGCCACGTCAGGACGGTCCCCTCGGGCACTTCGAGGTTCAGCTCGCGGAGGTCCCGCTCGTCCTGCCGGAGATACGCCGGCGTGCGGACGCGGACGGCTGCCTCGACGATCCGCGGCGGGGGGATCACCCGCACGCCGCGCCACGCGGAGCGGTCGTCGCCCACGCGGACGCGGAAGGAGAAGTCCTGGTAGACGGCCGGACGCGCGAAGCGGAAGACGCCCGCGGCGTCGCGGCGGAGGGGGACGTCCTCGCCCTCGCCCTCGCCGGGGCGGTACTGGAGCGTTCCCTCGGCGGGGACCATGCCGCTGCACGCGGCCTCGATCTGGACGCCGTCGCCTTCGCGGACGGTCCGGGGCGCGGCGATCCGGTCGATCCGCGTTCGCGTGGGGTAGGACAGGTCCGCGCCCGGGTGGACCATGCGGAGCAGCAGCGTGCGGAAGAAGTCCGACCAGTTCACGCTGATCCCGCCGAAGGCCGCCAGCGTCACCACGCTGAAGACCGCGATTCGCCGCAGGTCGGCGAAGCGGACGATCTCGCGGAAGTTGATCGGCTCGGCCTGGCGGACGGCCTCGCGGCGCATCGCGCGGACCAGGGCGGGGGAGAATCCCGCCGCGGGCGGGGCGTCGTCGCCGACCTGCACGTAGCTGACCAGCACGCTCCGCAGCTCGGGGTGGCGCTGCTCGACCTGGAGCGCCACGCGGACGGCGTCGTACCGCCGCAGGTGCCGCCACCACGCCCGGTACGCCACCACGGCCAGCACCCCGCCGTTGAGCCCCAGCAGCGCCACCCGCCCCCAGCCGGGCACGAGGAACAGCCAGTCGATCAGCAGGTCCACCAGCACGAGCGCCGCCGTCCAGAGCAGCACGTGGCAGGCCCCGTGGACGTGATGGAACCGCCGCTCCTTCCGCCACGCGCGCCGCAGCCGCCGCTCCAGCGCCCGCCGCGCCCGCCCGGACTGTGCCGCGGCCTCGGTCATGGTCTCCGCCCCCCATGGGGCAGAAGTCCCAAGCCACAAACACCAAAACACAAACAAGCACCAAGACCAAAAGGAGCCAAGGACCAAACCAGCCCGCGCGGATCGTCGGTCGACCTGTTTGGGTCCTTGGGAATTGCCTGTTGGTTCTTGTTTGTCATTTGATGCTTGCCGTTTGGTGCTTTCCGCTCAGATCAGATCGCTTCGCCGCCGGACGAACCACTCGACGCTCAGCAGCGCCAGGACCACCACGAAGACCGCCCACACGTCCCACAGCTCGCGCTCGCGGCGGAGGAAGGTCGTTCGCCGCTCGCCGCGGACGGCCTCGGGCAGGGCGGGCAGGTCGCCGATCGCGAAGTACCGCCCGCCGGAGGCGGCCGCCATCTCCCGCAGCAGCGCCTCCTGCATGGCCGGATCGAGCTGCTCCAGCGTGGCCGGCTCGACGAGCAGCTCGACGCGGTTGCCGCCCCGCGCGTCGGCCTCGGGGGCAAGCAGCGCGTACCGTCCCGGCTCCCGCAGCACGTGGAAGCCCTGGTACAGCCCGTCGATGCCGGGCACGGGCTCGAGGCGGACGGGGACGGCCTCGCCGCGCCCGGCGTCGGGCACCAGCCGCACGGTGTAGCCGTCCTGCCGGACCGGGTCGAAGTTCTCGTTCAGCACGTTCGCGCTGATCTCCATCCGTTCGCCCTGGCGGTACTGCGTGCGGTCGGTCTCCAGGCGGATGCGCTTGTTCTCGCCCAGAAGGCGGGAGAGCGTCAGGAACTGGATCGCCTGCCCCCAGAAGCGGGCGTGGTACCGGTCGCCCACCATGAACCGTAGCCGCCAGAGCTGGTCCGTGCCGATGAACATGCTCTTGCCGCTGCCGTACCGCTGCCAGGCGATCAGCGGGTACGGCTCGCCGCCGCGCCCGGGGACGGTCAGCTCCGCCAGGACGGTGGCGGCCGGCTTCGCGCCGTCCAGCAGCGGGACCTTGTGCAGCGGCTGGACCTTCGACCAGACCTCCTGGTTGCGGGCCTCGGGCGAGGCCAGCGACGTCACCGTGCTTTGCTGCCCGGCCGCGGTGATCTTCGGGTGGACGGTCCGGTCGAGGTCCTGCCACTTCTCCGCGCCGAGGCGGACGGGCAGCAGGTCGGCGAGGGGCGTACGGACGTACGTGCCCGGCGCGTGCTCCTCGCCGGCGATCATCAGGAACGACCCGCCGTGGGCCTTGACCAGCTCGGCCATTCGCGCCATCTGCGAGTGGACGAAGGAGCCGGCGGGCACGTCGCCGAGGATGACCAGGTCGAAGGCGAACGCCTCGGCGGCCTCGGAGGGGAAGTCGGCGAGGTGGTTGTCCGTCTGCTCGGCCAGCTCGCGGTCGCCGCGGGTCAGCAGGAACGTCACGTCGAGGCGGTGGTCGCGCAGCAGGACGCGCCGCAGGTAGCGGTACTCCCACCGGGGCAGGCCCTCGACGTAGAGGACCTTGATCTTCTCGTCGAGGATGCGCAGCGTGCGGGACGCGGTGTTGTTCTCCGCCGTCGCCTCGCCCGCCACCGGCTGGACGCGGACCTCCAGGCGCGCCGTCCCGCCCCGCCGCTCGGGGACGAACTCCAGCTCCTCGAACTGGCTGGGGCCCCGAAGCGCGATGACCTTGCCGGCGACCTTCACGCCGTCCAGGAGGGCGTCGAGCCGCACGGTGCGGCTGCCCAGGCCCGTCGTGCGGACCTGCACGCGGACCGGCACGCGGTCCTTGTGGAACACGGTCTCCTGGACGATCAGCTTGCCGATCCGCACGTCCGGCGGCTCGGCGAGGCCCAGGCCGACGGGGAACAGCGGCACGTTCCGCCGGCCCAGCGCGCGGGCGGCGTCCAGCGGGTCGCGCCCGGCGTTCGACGCCCCGTCCGTCAGGACGATCGCGCCCGCGATCGGCCGACCCGCGTACCGGGCGACGGCCTCCTCGACCGCCGAGCCGAGACGCGTCACCGGGTCGGCGGCCTTTGCGTCCCGCAGCGGGCCCGCGGCCGGGTCGCCCTTGCCCTGCTCCGGCCGCAGCGACTCGCCGAAACGGAAGAACCGCAGCTCGTAGCCCTTGCCCAGCCGCTCGATCAGCTTCAGGTCGGCATTGCGCAGAATGCCCCGGGCCAGCTCCAGCCGCGAGAACGCGGCGACCTGCGCGCGGGTCTCTGCGGGCAGGGCGTTGGGGGCCCGGGCGAACGGGACCTTCCCGAGCGCCCTCGCCGCCTCGACGAGGTCGGACTCCCGGCTGCGGCGGTCGCGCCGGTTCATGCTGTCGGACGTGTCCAGCAGGACCAGGAGCGTCCGGGGAAGCTGTGCGATCATCTCCACGGCCACGACCGGGCGGAACACCAGCAGGACCACCGCGGCGAGGGCGACGGCCCGCAGCGAGGCCAGGACCGTCCGCCGCGGGCGGGTCAGCGCCCGCTCGCGCCGGTAGAGGACGGCCACGTACGCCGCGGCGAGGACCATCGCCGCCCCCGCGAGCCACGGGGACTGCATCAGCCACTCCACGCGAGTGATCTCGCCCGGCTCGTTCAGTCCCAGCAGGGCGCGGATCATGGGCTTCGCCCCTGGGGTAAGCCGTTCGGGCCTTCGACGGCGGAGAGGGTCTTCGAGAACCGGTATGCCAGCAGGGCCTCGGCCAGCAGGACGAGCAGGCCGAGGATCAGCAGCGGCAGGGACAGCTCGATGCCGATGCGGCTGCGCCGGATCGTGGCGGGCAGGTCCCCGTCCGCCCGCAGCAGCCGGGCGTTCGTTCCGGCCAGGGCGGTCCGCAGGGCCTCCTCGCCGAGGGTCTGGACGTCGGACTCGGCCGGGTCGACGTTGGCTGCCAGGACGATCGGCGGCTCGCCCTCGGCGTGGTGGAGCTCGAAGAAGCCCGCCTCGGCGGCGCCGCGGACCTCGGCCACGGTGCGGCCGGCGCTGCGGGTGACCTGGACGGGCAGGTCCCGCCCGGCGGGCGAGCGGAACCGGACGCGCGTGCCCACGCCGGCCTCGGGCAGCTCGCAGAGCAGCGGCTCGCCGACGCGGAACGCCGTCTCGCGCCCGCTCGCGACCAGGTGCGTGACGGCCTCGTGCAGCAGCATCGGCCCGACGGGGTGGACGAGGAAGTTCGTCCAGTCCCGGTTGGCCGTGCTGGCGAACAGCAGCACCCTGCCCCGCCCGAGCGGCTTCTCGACCAGCAGGGGCCGGTCCGCCGCCGCCAGGCGCAGGACCTCGTGCGCGCCGGGCAGGAGGCCCAGCTCGAACGCCCGGTCGACGCGGGCCTCGGCCAGCAGCGGCGCGGGCACGCGGTGCAGGAACCGCGCCATGGGGTGGTTCACCGCCGCGGGCTCGATGGGCCAGCCCGGCGCGTCGGCGCGGGGCGCGGCCATCGCCCGGCCCACCTCGGCGGGCAGCAGGGGGCGGGCCTTACGGCCCAGGCGGGCGTTGATCAGCCGCGGCACGGTGTTGTCGCCCAGGAAGATCATCAGCCCCCCGCCGTCGCGGACGAAGCGATGCAGCCGGTCGACCTCGGCGTCGCGGACGTCCGCCACGTTCGCCAGGACGACCACGTCGTAGTTCGCCAGGGCCGTGCCCGCCAGGCGGGTGTGGGGGACGGACTCGGCGCGGAGCGTCTCGCCGGCCGGGCCCGGCACGGACGTCAGCGCCGCGACGAGGTAGTCCGTCGCGTTGCGGTAGGGCAGCTTCTGCGGGTGCGGGCTGCCGTCCACGCACAGGACGCGGACCTGCTCGCGGACCGGCGCGACGGCGTACCGGGCGTTGTCGGCGAGCAGGGCGTCCCGGCCGAGGTCGGCGGCGACCTTCACGTCCCCGGCCGCCCGGAACCGTGCGAACAGGGGCACGGAGACGGTCGCGCCCGGCTCGATCCGCTCGATGACGCGGCGGTCGACGGGCACGTCCTCGTCGCCGAGGAACAGGCGAACGGGGACGTTCTCCCGCGCCCGGGCGCCCCGGTTCCGCACCCGGGCCACGTACCGGGCCAGCCCGCCGGTCCGCAGCGAGCCGGACTCCAGCGCGAAGCGCTCCACGGCGAGGTTCTCCGCGGAGTCCGCCGGCGTGGGCACGACGAAGAGCTGCCCGTCCCGCGCGAGCTCCGTCAGGGCTCGCCGGGCCCGCGGCGGCGGCTCACGCCACGACAACGCCTGCGCGTCGGTCAGCAGGTAGCACTCGCGGACGGGGGCCTTCGTCTCGGCCAGCAGCGACGCGACGACCTCCAGGCACCGGTCGAGGTGGAGGCGCTCGGGCAGGGGGCGAACGGCCTCCAGCTCCTTCTCGAACCGCCGGGGGTCGTACCCGGCCGAGCGGAGCAGCGTCCGCGGGCGGTTGCCCATCAGCACCAGGCTGACCGGGCTGCCCGGCCGCAGCGTGCCGCGGACCTGGTCGAGGGTCTTGCGGGCGTGGTCGAAGCGGCCCGTGACGCCGGGCTTGTAGGCCATGCTGTACGAGACGTCCACCGCGAGGACCGCGCCGACCTGCTGCTGCCCGCCGAACCACCTCGCGGCCGAGCCGGTGATCGTCGGCCTCGCCATCGCCAGCGCCAGCAGCCCCACGGCCAGGCATCGCAGCAGGAGGATGATCAGGTCCTCCAGGCGGATGCGCCGGGAGCGCATCACGACGGCCCGGCGCAGCAGCTCCATGGCCGCCCAGTCCACCTCCCGGTGGCGAAAGCGGTTCAGCAGGTGGATGAGTATGGGCACGGCCACGCCCGCCGTGCCCATCAGCAGCCATGGATTCAAGAAGCCCATCTGTTGCTTCGGCCGGCTGACCGGCCTCGAAAGGACAAGCACCAAGCATCAAAACCCAAACGGTCGGTCCGCCCGGCCGGGCCTCTTCGTTTGGTGCTTGCCGTCTTGCCTACTGGAGCTTGTCTGCTATTCGTTGCTTGCTGCTTGGTTCTTCGCGGGCGCCTCCGGCGCCAGCGCAACGATCGGATCCGCCAGCACGGCCGCACAGGGAACGCCGAGGTGCTCGCCGAAACTCGCCTCGATCGCGATCGCGCCGCTCTCGGGGATCGGCACGGCCAGCGGCACGGGCGGGTCTCCTTCCTTCAACAGGGCTTGAGACAGGGTCATACTGCCCGAAGAGATGCGGATCTGCAAATCGCCTCGCCCGTGCGGGATCGGCGCCAGCACCGCGCGGAGCTGCCTCGGCCCGGCCGCCTTGCCCAGCGCGTACCGCACGACCGTGCCCGCCTCCAGGCGAAGCGCCCGAACGAACGCGAGCGTGGGGAAGGACTCGCCGAACCTCAGCACCGTCAGTGCCTCGGCCGCCGGCATGGGCCCCGTCGGCCCCGCCGCCTTCACCGACGCCGGTGCGACCTCCGTCAGCGGCACGGCCGAGGGCGCGTGACGGAGAACCGTCCGGACCATGGCCGCGGGAATCGCCAGGTCGCCCAGCAGCGCGTGCTTCAGCCGCACGCCTTCTCTCGCCCCCGCCAGCCGGCCCCGCAGCACCGTGCCGTTGACCAGGGAGACCTCGTCCTCGCCGGCGCCCAGGCGCCCCTCGCCCGGCGGCTGGAACACGTACCACAGCGTGTCCTCGCGCTTCAGCGTGATCGCGCCGAAGGGGCTGTCGACGGCGATGCGCTCGGCGTCGAACCACAGCAGCGCGGCGGGCATGGGGGGTCGGCCGTCGGCGTAGAGCGTGCGGGGCGCGAGCTTCCCGGGCCGGCCCCGCCCGGCGGCGAACTCCACGAACGCCGCGGCGTTGGCGTCGATCTCCCGCCGCCCGAACGGCTGGACGCGAACGGCGAGCCGGCCCCGGGCCAGGCTCTCCACCCGCCCGCGCCAGACCTCGCCCGTCCTCAGCCACACCGCCTGCGCCGCCGCGGGGGGACGGACGCCCCGGTTCAGCAGGGCATAGGCGACCCGCTGCCAGGGCACGTCCCGGCCGGCGAGGGAAAGCGACTTCGCCCCCAGCATCGCCTTGCCCGCGATCCGCCCGTCGGCCGTGCCGACGATGTCCCCCGCCGCCGGGGCAGACCCCGCGCGCCCCGGCGCGAAAAGCGCGAGCGTCAGGAGGATGGGTAGGGATCGGCGCATCACTTTCGTTCAACCCGGCCGCGGACCGCCGGGCCTTCGCTTTGCCAGCGGCTGCCGCAGCGCGCCGCACAGGATACGCGACTCCCCGCGGCGATGGAATCGCCCGGCCCGGCCGGGCGGCGGTGGCGAGGGGGAACGCTCGGTCCCGGGCGGCGTTGAACACAGTGGGATCGGCGAAGGCCTCGCAGAGCATAGGAGCAGACACGATGCGGCAGACGTCTCGACGGCGGTTTCTCAAGGCGCTCGGCGTGGGCGCGGTGGCGGGGGCGGTTCATTTGGCGACCGGGCGCGGTCTTGCGGCCGGGAAGCGCAAGAAGCCAAACTTCGTGTTTATCCTGGTCGACGACCTTGGCTGGGCGGACCTGGGCTGCTACGGCTCGACGTTCCACGAGACGCCGAACCTTGATCGGCTGGCGCGGTCCGGCGTGCGATTCACGGACGGGTACGCCGCGCACCCGGTCTGCTCGCCGACTCGTGCGGCGATCATGACGGGCAAGAACCCGGCCCGCGTGGGCATCACGGATTGGATCCCCGGGCACAACCCGCGGAACCGCAAGCTGCTCGGCCCCGCGGACACGCACAACCTGCCGCTCGCGGAGGTCACGCTGGCCGAGGCCCTCAAGGCCGGCGGGTACAAGACCTTTTTCGCGGGCAAGTGGCACCTCTGCGCGGCGGGGGCCAAGGGCTTCTTCCCGGAGGACCAGGGCTTCGACGTCAACAAGGGGGGGCACCACAAGGGCTCGCCGCCGGGCGGGTACTACACCCCGTACCGCAACCCCAAGCTGACGGACGGCCCGGCGGGCGAGTACCTCACCGACCGCCTGACCGACGAGACGATCGGCTTCCTGGAGCGGCACGGGGACGAGCCGTTCCTGGCGTACCTGGCGTTCTACACCGTCCACACGCCGATCCAGGCGTGCAAGCGCCACGCGGCGCGGTTCGAGGCCAAGCGCGCCAAGCTCCCGGCGCTTGCCGGCCCGGCGCAGACGAAGGAGCACGACGGCTGGACCAAGATGCGTCAGGACAACGCCGCCTACGCCACGATGGTCCACGCGATGGACGAGAACGTCGGGCGGGTGCTGAAGGCCCTCGACCGCCTGGGCCTGGCCGACAACACGGTGGTGATCTTCACGAGCGACAACGGCGGGCGGGCCACGCTGTACCGCAACGGCGGGCCGACGTGCAACCTGCCGCTGCGGGCGGGCAAGGGCTGGTGCTACGAGGGCGGCATCCGCGTGCCGCTGATCGTCCGCGCGCCGGGCGTGACGCCGGCCGGGCAAACCTGCTCCGTGCCGGCCTACAGCGCGGACTTCTACCCGACGGTCCTCGAGCTGGCCGGCCTGCCGCCCCGGCCCGCCCAGCACGTCGACGGCGTGAGCCTCGTGCCCGCGCTGAAGGGCGGCAAGCAGCTCGGCCGGGAGGAGATCGTCTGGCATTACCCGCACTACCACGGCAGCGCGTGGACGCCGGGCTCGGCGATCCGCGCGGGCGACTGGAAGCTGATCCGGTTCTACGACAAGGAGAAGGTCGAGCTCTACAACGTCCGGGAGGACCTCGGCGAGCGGAACGAGCTGTCCGCCAAGCATCCCGACCGGACCAAGGAACTCCTCGCCCGCCTGGAGAAGTACCTCGAGAGCGTCCACGCCCAGATGCCGAAGCCGAACCCGAAGGCCCCGAAGCAATAGCTCCGAAGAAAATCCGAATACCGAATATCGAAATCCGAAGGAAACCCGAAACTCGAAACGGCAAACACTCGGAACGGCGCCCGGCGTTCATTCCGGGTTTGGGGCTTCGGTATGGCCGTTTCCTTCATGTTTCGGGTTTCGAGATTCGGACTTCGCCGTCACCTCGGGGTTGAGCAGGTCCATCTCTTCGTGTCGCCCCGCCGCCGCGAGGGTGATGTTCCGCAGCGCCCGGGCCGCCATGCGGCCGCAGGCCTCGCGGGTGCTGCTGCCGACGTGCGGGGTCAGCACGACGTTCGGCAGGCGGCGAAGGTCGCGGGCCGGGTCGGCGGGAACGTAGGGCTCGGCGGCGAACACGTCCAGGGCCGCGCCGCCCAGCGTGCCGTCCGTCAAGGCCTCGTACAGCGCCGCCTCGTCGACGACCGAGCCCCGCCCGGTGTTGACCAGCCACGCGCCGGGGCGCATCCGTGCGAGGACGGCGGCACCGATGAGCCCTTGCGTCTGCGGCGTGGCCGGAACGTGCAGGCTGACGACGTCGGCGTCGCGGACGGCCTGGGCGAGGTCCGTGGTGATCCGCGCGAAGCCGTGGCGGCGGCACTTGGCGTCGATGTCGACCGGGCGGGCCTTGCAGCCGACGACGCGCATGCCGAAGCCCCGCGAGGCGATCTCGGCGACGCGGCAGCCGATGGCCCCCGCGCCGACGACCGCCAACGTCTTGCCCCGCAGCTCGAAGCCCACGGGCATTTTCCACCGCCCGGACCGGAGGCACGTCCGGCCCATCGCCAGCCGGCGCACCCCCGCCAGCAGGAGGGCGAAGGTATGCTCTGCCACGGAGTCTTCCAGCGTCCCCGGCGTGTTCGTGCACAGCAGCCCCGCGGCGGTCGCGCGGGCCTTGTCGATCCCGTCGTGCCCCACGCCGAACCGCGCGAGCACCCCGCCGGAAGGCAGGGCCGCGTACAACGCCTCGACGTACCGCGCCCCGCCGACGACCGCGTGCGCCGCGCCGGCGTCCCGCACGGCCGCCGCCAGCTCGGCCTCCCGCGACGGCGCGCGAACGCAACGCAGACCGTCGGCCTCGGCGGCGTCGAACACGCCCCGCGCCTTGTCGTACACGCCTCGCGTCACCGCCACCACGACCGCCGATTCGCCCACTGCGTGATCTCCTGCGTTCCCGCCTTCTTCGCGCGGTCCGGACGGCCGCGAAACCCGCGCAACACGCGCCCGCTCTCCCGCACCGTTCGGGCCCTGCCTTGCAGCCGCGGGGCGAGCCGGTAGAATCGCCCGCGGAAGCAAAGGTCCTCTATCGTAGAACAGCGAGGTGCGAATCCCATGCTCGAAATCACCAGCACGGTCACGCTCAACAGCGGCTGCGAGATGCCCCTGCTGGGCTTCGGGGTCTTCGAGGTCCAGGCGGGCGAGGAGTGCGAGCGGGCCGTCCGGGCGGCGCTGGACGCGGGCTACGTGCACATCGACACGGCCGCCGTGTACCACAACGAGGAGTCGGTGGGCCGGGCGATCGCCGACAGCGGGATCGACCGGGAGCGGGTCTTCGTGACCACGAAGGTGTTCTGTCACGATTTCGGCCGGGATGCCGCCCGCCGGGCCTGCGAGGAGAGCCTCCGCAAGCTGGGCATGGACTACGTGGACCTGTACCTGGTGCACTGGCCGAAGCGCGAGGGCGTTCGGGAGACGTGGGAGACGATGCAGCGAATGCGGGACGAGGGGAGAATCCGCTCCATCGGCGTGAGCAACTTCACCGTGCGGCGGTTCGAGGAGCAGTTCTTGGCCCGCGAGACCGACGAGGTCCCCGCGGTGGACCAGGTCGAGCTGCACCCGTTCTGGACGCGGGCGGACCTCGTCGCGTACTGCCGCGCGAAGGGCATCCAGCCGGAGGCGTACTCCCCGCTCGCCCGCGCCCAGCGAATGGACGACCCGGTCCTGAACGAGCTGGCCGGGCGGTACGGCAAGAGCGTCGCCCAGATCATGATCCGCTGGCAGCTCCAGAACGGCGTCGTGGTGATCCCCAAGAGCTCGAAGCCGCAGCGGGTCCGCGAGAACGCCGACGTGTTCGACTTCGAGCTTGCCGACGAGGACATGGCCCGCATCGGCGCCTTGAACGAGGACTTCTGCACGCTCACCTGGCGCCCGGAGGAGGGCTGGTTCTGACGGCGGGTGATCGGGGACAGCGAGCGGCCGGAGGCAAATCCCGCGCTTCGTCACGCGGAGGCGAAAGGAAGGCTCAGATGTCGGATCGCGCACCGTATCACCACATCTACGTCGGCACGTACACGCGCGGCGAGAGCCGGGGGATCTACCTCTGCCGCTTGGACGCGGGCACCGGCGAGCTGACCGCGCCCGAGCCGGTCGGCGAGGCGGAGAACCCCTCGTTCCTCGCCCTCGACCCGGCGGGGCGGTTCCTGTACGCCGCCTCCGAGGCCGCCGACAGCGCCGCCGTCGCGTTCGCCGTCGGCGAGGACGGGCACCTGACGCGCCTCAACGAGCAGCCCTCCCACGGCAGCTACCTCTGCCACCTCGCCCTCCATCCGTCGGGGCAGATGCTGATCGGCGCGAACTACGGCAGCGGGAACGTCGCGGTCTGGCCGATCGGCCCGGCCGGGCGGCTGGGCGAGGCCGGCCAGGTGATCCAGCACGAGGGATCGAGCGCCCACCCGAAGCGCCAGACGGGCCCGCACGCGCACTCCGTGACGCTCTCGCCCGACGGGCGGTTCGCCTACGCGGCGGACCTCGGGATCGACAAGGTGATGATCTACCGCGTCGACGCCGAGGCCGGCCGGCTGACGCCCAACGACCCGCCGTGGCTGGCCGTCGCGCCCGGCTCGGGGCCGAGGCACATGGCGTTTCATCCCACCGGGCGGTGGGCGTACGTGATCCACGAGATCGGCAACACGGTATCGGCCCTGACCTGGGACGCCGAGACCGGCGCCCTGGAAGAGGTCCAGACCGCGGCGACCCTCCCGGCCGGCTTCGACGGGCCCAGCACCACCGCGGACGTCCACGTCGCGCGGTCGGGGCGCTTCCTGTACGGCTCGAACCGGGGGCACGACAGCCTCGCGATCTACGCGATCGACCCCACCCGCGGCACGCTGACCTGCCGCGGCCACGAGCCGACCGGCGGGCGCACGCCGCGCAGCTTCGCCCTCGACCCGTCGGGGCGGTTCCTGGTCGCCGCCAACCAGGACGGCGACAACCTCGTCGTCTTCGCCGTGGACGCCGAGACGGGCCTGCTGACGCCCACCGGCTGCGCGCAGCCCATTCCCGCCCCGGTGTGCGTGCGATTTCTGGGCCCGTAGCGGCGGCCGGTCCGCCGCCGATTGCCGCAGACTCGCTGCCGATTGTCGGGGGTTTCCCCCACTTGGTGCTTGACAGGCACGCGGGGGCGGGGTAGAATGACCGCGGAATGGAGCCTCTGCCATGAGTGTCTCATGGTGGAAATGGCAGTACCGGTCCGCTACGGGCGGATTCGTCCAGGAGCCCGGAGGCAGCACGCTTACCTTTTGCGAGAACAAGCGGAGCGTTTGTTCGTCCCTCGTTCTCGGTCAGTTTGTGGAGGCTATGATGACTGCAAGAAACCGAATCAAGGCCGTATTGACCCTCGCCGCCGTAGCGATGCTCGGCCTCGGCACGTCAGCCAACGCCGAGGTGATCACGGTCGATGGGTACGATCACTGGCAGTCGACCACTTCGACTATTACCGGCACGTTCGATGCCAGCGGTTCGGACAAGCTGGTTGTGATCGTGACCGGTGAGCACGGCTTTAACAACGATCAAGGTGCGTGCACCGCGGTCACGTATGACGGTGTCGCTTTGACTGAGGTCATAAACCGCGATGCGCAGGTCGCTACGACGGACACGATTTACAATGACATGTGGATCCTGGACAGCCCTGCCACATCAACCGGCGAGATCATTGCCAGCGTAGTCAACCGCGGTAACGTTACGGTCTTTGCTCTCTCCGGAACGGAGGACGGCGTTGGCGCCACCGCCATTTCGCTTGTCAACACGAGAAGCGTCGATCTTACAACGACGGCGGATGATTCCCTTGTGATCGCGTCGTTCGGAATGGGTGGTGCCGGGAACACGGCCAATGTTACCAGCGTTGACCCCGATGCGCCGTTGTTCGAAACCAGCGCCCAAGAGAATGGTAACAACTGGGACGGTCACGTGACGGCATACGTGCAGGTTCCCACTGCGGGCGCGGGGACCTATTCGTTCACGGGTGGGAATGTATCCGGCGCGCACGTCATTGCCGCGGAGTTCCTGGCCATTCCCGAACCGGCGACGATGGGCCTGCTGGCCCTTGGCGGCCTGGTCCTGCTGCGTCGCCGCAGAGCCTGAGCCCGCCCGAGCAGCCTTGACCCTACAACCGCCCGTTGAAAGACGGGCGGTTTTCTTTTGCCGGCAGTTTGCCGCATGGCCGGGGCGGAAGCCGACAGGGAGGCAGCCGATGTCCGCCGGACGGCTCGCGTGCGCCGTGGACGGACCGGCCCGCACGGCCACGCGCTCGTCCGACGGCCGGAAAAAATGCAAATCCGCGCGGATGAGTTACCCATTCGGGCCCTTGAAATGTCCTTACTTACTACGGGGGCGCTGCGCGCGCACGCGACGATCGATCCCCAGGGCGCACAGTGAGCCGAGCCGGCCAAACAAAGCCAAATGGGGAGTATTCCGAGAATGGATTGACGGACGGTCGCGGCGAGGCGGCAGGGGGGGCGTTTGGCCAAACAAAGCCAAATGGGGAGTATTCCGGTTTTGGTGGCTTGGCGAAGACCTGTCTGCCGGCGGGGGCGCTTGTGTCGCCTCCGCGGCGGCCGATACGCCCGCCATCACGATAAACACTGTTTATAAAACATATTGCGTGTCTGTGTGTCGGGGCGGCTCGCCGGGAAGTGACACGAAAACGACACATGGCGGCGTCGGCTGCGGGCTCCCGCGGCGGGATTTGCCGCCGGGCCGCTACGCCAGGCCCAGCTCGCGGAGGTTGAGGATGCTCGCCGTGACGGACTGCCACCCGCTGAGGCGGTGGGGGCGGTCCTGCTCGACGACGAACCACTCGATCCCGCCGGCCAGGCCGGCCTCGATCACGCCGCGGACGTCCAGCACACCTGTGCCCACGGCGGTGAAGGTGCCCCGCTCGGACAGGTCGGCCACGTCCTTGAGGTGGACGAGGGCGATCCGGTCGGCGTGGGTGCAGAGGACCTCGACGGGGTCGGCCCCGCCGTAGAGGACCCAGCCGACGTCCAGCTCGAAGTGGACGTAGCGCGGGTCGGTGTGCTCCAGCAGCCAGGACAGGGCGGGCCGGCCGTCGAAGACGGTCCGCCACTCGTGATCGTGATTGTGGTAGCAGAGCTTCCGCCCGGCGTCGGCGGCCTTCTCGCCGGCGCGGTTGTAGCGCTCGGCGTCGGCGAGGAGTTGGTCCTTGCTCTCGCACGGGCCCCAGTAGACGATCACGTGCCCGGCCCCGGCGGCGGCCGCGTCGGCAAGGGCCGGGTCGAGACGATCCTCCAGCTCGTGGTGCTTGACGCCGACGGCCAGGGCCTGCAGGCCGAGGGCCTCCCGGCGGCGGCGGTTGGCCGCGGCGTCGCCGGCCAGCACGCAGGCGCCCTCCACGCCGTGGTAGCCGAGCGCCGCCAGGCGCTCGAACGTGCCGAACAGGTCGGCCTCGATCTCGCGGGAGATAATGCCCGGAATCAGTCCGATCTTCGCGGTCATGGCGGTTCTCCTGCCCCCCGCGCCCGGCAGATTACCGCATCGGGGCCCGAAGGCCAAGCCGCGGGGAATCGACGGCGCCCGGCCGGGAGTGTATAGACGGGTGTCCCGGCGTCGGCGCGGACGGCGCGGCCCGGTGGATCGAGAGGAGCGACTTGGCATGAGCGCGAAGAAGCACACGCGGCGCGGTTTTCTGCGAACGGTGGCCGTCTTGCGCCCCCGGGCGGCGCAGTCCGGGCGCGCGGTCGGCTGCGCGGCCCTGACGGTCTTGCTGGCCTGGGCGGTGGCCAAGGACGCCTATGCGACAGCCACCGTGCCTGACGCAGTGCCGACCCGCCGGGCAATCGAGGCCATGTGGCGGGAGCTCGGATCAGACGACGGCAATTCTGCGGACAAGGCGGCGGCCGGCCTGGCGGGTGCCGGCGAGGCTGCCCTCGCCGTCTTCCGGGACAAACTGCGGAATGCGGAGGCCGACAGGGCGCTTACGGACAAGCTCCTGGCCCAACTCGACAGCGGCGAGTTCACGGTCCGTCGGAAAGCCCAGGACGACCTGTTGGCACAGGGGAGTGCGGCGGCACCCGCGTTGAGGCGGGCCGTCGGCGACGCGCGAAGGTCCGCAGAGGCCCGATCTGCCTGCACGATGCTGCTGAAGAAGGTAGCGGAGTCAGAGGCCCGCCGCACGGCGCGGATGGTGAGGGTGCTGGCCAGGATCCGCAGCGACTCGGCCCGGGCCATGCTCCACGTCCTGGCAGAGAGGCCGAGCCGGGACCGTACCGGCCTGCTGGCACGGGCGGCGCTGGCGCGCCTGTCGGCCGCGGCCCTGTTCGGCAGGGTCCGCGACGAGCGGGGCCGCCCCGTCGCGGGGGCGGAGGTCTTGCTGTTCTACCATCGCAGTTCGTGGGCGTTTGAGAATGAGGTCGTCGAGACCGTGCGGACCGACCGGGCCGGTACGTTCCGTTTCACCAGGCCTCTGGCGTTCAAGCACCTCAACGGGAGCATCTACACCGACCATTACTTCCTCATCACCAGGCATCCGGATCGGGCGCCGGCCTGGCAGCTCGTTCTCAGCGGGCAGGAGAATCCCCCGCGCGAACTGGTCGTGACCGCTCCCGCGGAGCAGGCATTCCTGGTCACAGACGGCGACGGCACGCCCGTGCCCGGCGCGCGGGTCTGGCTGCGCACGGCGGGCGACCGAGCGGACACGAATCCGGAATTCAGGACCTATCTGCACGTCCCGCAGGACATCGAGGTGCTGGGGGCGGCCGCCGACTCGGCCGGGCGGGTGAAGCTCCGCAACCTGCCCGCCACGAGCCTGTCCCTCAACTGCTCGCGGGACGGCTACGCCGACACACTCGTCCGTCTGGACAGGCCGTCGGCGAAGGAACGGGCGGTGAAGATGGCCTTGGCGGGGCCGGTCTCGGGGGTCGTTCTCGACCCGTCCGGCCGGGGCGTCGCCGGGGCCGTCCTGCGATATAAGGCCCATTGGGGTCTGCATCACTTCTGGCTCACTCGGACGGACAAGAACGGACGATACCGCGTTCCGGACCTCGTGCCCGCCGGCGGCTCGTGGACAGCCAACGGGGGCAACGGCAGCTACCTCGTGCAGTTGGTTGATCCCAGGTTCACGATGATCCAGCGGAGGATCCAGGTCCGGGCGGGCAAGGAGACGCAGGTCGATATCGACGCCGTCCCGGGCACGCTGATCCAGGGCCGCGTGCTCGAGCCCGGCACGAACCGGCCGGTCCCGGGCGCCCGCGTGCAGGCGGACACGCCCAGCGGGCGACTGAACGCCCATGCGGATGATGCGGGCGAGTTCACGTGGCGCTCGGTGCGGGGCGTCGGCGAAGCGTCCTTCGTTTCGCCACCGGCGGGGACGTACGTCGACAGCAGTAGCCGGCGACAGCACGTGCTCGCCATCCAGGGCCGGCGCGTCGGGTTGGACATCTACGCGCCCAGCGCAGTGCGGCCCCTGGTGGACGTCAAAGGCAAGGCCGTGTTGGCCAACGGCTCGCCCGGCGCCTCCGCCGTGGTCTGGCCGGCCATGAACCCCCGATTCGAGCGACACAACGGCAATGCCCTGTCTGAAGCGGTCGCGGGCGACGACGGCAGCTTCGAGGTCAAGGACGTGCCTTCCGGCCAGGACTTGGCGTTCTACGTAGTCACCCGGGACCGCAGATGGGCGGGCACGTCGGCCCTGGCGGTGGGCGACGGGGACGCCTCCCTGACCGTACGCCTCCTTCCGACGGTGTCGATCGACGCGATGGTCCGCGACAACGCCGGGAAGGTCTGGCCCAACCACAAGCTCGAGGTCTGCCCCGTGGTGGGCGGCAGGAAGCTCTCGTTCGCCGGGCGGACCGTCACCACCGACGGCGAGGGCCGGATCAGGCTCCACGGCATCCTGCCGGGGGTGGAGTACAGTATCGCCGACGCCGTCTACCCCCCGAAGGACGGCTCCATGGGCTCCCGTACGGGCTTTCAGGCGGTTGTCCTCGTCTTGGCGCCGACGGGTGGCGGAAAGGCCTCCGACGCGGTCCCCCAACCGCCTGCTATACGAGGCCCAGCTCGCGGAGATTGAGGATGCTCGCCGTGACGGACTCCCACCCGCTGAGGCGGTGGGGGCCGTCTTGCTCGACGACGAACCACTCGATCCCGCCGGCCAGGGCGTCGAGGCCGAGGGCTTCGCGGCGGCGGCGGTTGTCCGCGGCGTCGCCGGCCAGCACGCAGGAGCCCTCCACGCCGCGGTAGCCGAGCGCCGCCAGGCGCTCGAACGTGCCGAACGGGTCGGCCTCGATCTCGCGGGAGATAATGCCCGGAATCAGTCCGATCTTCGCGGTCATGGCGGTTCTCCTGGCCCCGGCCGCCCGGCAGATTACCGCATCGGGGCCCGAAGGCCAAGCCGCGGGGAATCGACGGCGCCCGGCCGGGAGTGTATAAACGGGCGTCCGGGCGACGGCGCGGGCGGCGCGGCCCGGTGGATCGAGAGGAGCGATTCGACATGAGCGCGAAGAAGCACACGCGGCGCGGTTTTCTGCGAACGGTGGCCGGCGGGGCGGCCCTGGGCGGGCTGGCTCGCGGGCTGGCGGGCCGGTCGGCGGGCAAGTCGGCGGGGGAGGGCAGGCGGCCCAACGTCCTGATCGTCATCGCCGACGACGTGACCTACAACGAGCTGGGCTGCTACGGCGGGAAGAACGTCCCGACGCCCCGCATCGACGGCTTCGCCAAACAGGGCATGCGGTTCCGCTACGCGTACGTGGCCATGTCCATGTGCTGCCCCTGCCGGCACGAGCTGTACACGGGCCTCTACCCGCTGCACAACGGGGCGGCCTGGAACCACTCGGTCGCCAAGCCGGGCACGAAGAGCCTCTGCCACCACCTCGGCGCGCTGGGCTACCGGGTGGGGTTGACGGGCAAGAGCCACGTTCGCCCGCGGAGCGCGTACCCGTTCGTGAACGTGCCCGGTTTCGAGCCCAACTGCGTCAGCACGACGGCGGACTACGACTGCGCGGGCATCAAGCAGTTCATGACCGCGGACCCGGCCCGGCCGTTCTGCCTGGCGATCGGCCTGGTGTTGGGCCACGTGCCGTGGACGGTGGGCGACCCCGGGCGATTTCAGCTCGAGAAGCTCCAACTGCCGCCCGTCTTCGCCGACACGCCGGTTCTCCGTTCGGACTACGCCAAGTACCTTGCCGAGATCGCCGCGCTGGACGAGCAGGTCGGCGAGATTCTCAAGGTCCTCGACGAGACGGGACAGGCGGACAACACGCTCGTGATCTTCACGTCCGAGCAGGGCGGGCAGTGGCCGGGCGCGAAGTGGACGAACTGGGAGTTGGGCGTGCACACGGGCTTCCTGGTCCGCTGGCCCGGCCACGTGAAGCCGGGCACGGAGACCGACGCGCTGGTGCAGTACGCCGACGTCGTACCCACGCTGATCGAGGCCGCCGGGGGCGAGCCCGGCGGCCTGGGCCTCGACGGGACCAGCTTCCTGGGCGTGCTGCGGGGGACGAAGAGCGAGCATCGGGAATACGTTTACGGCCTGCACAACAACGTGCCCGAGGGCCCGCCGTATCCGATCCGAACGGTCCGGACGAAGCAGTTCCGCTACCTCCGCAACCTCACGCCCGGGGCCGAGTACGTCGAGAAGCACATGGAGCAGCCCAAGCTGTGGGGCAACTGGTGGACGTCGTGGAAGCAGGCCGCCCGCACCGACCCGCACGCGAAGAAGATGTTCCTCCGCTACCGCCGCCGTCCGGCCGAGGAGCTCTACCGCTCCAACACGGACGTCTACGAGCTGGAGAACCTGGCGGACCGGCCGGAGTACGCGGCCGTCAAGGCCCGGCTCCGCGCGGAGCTGGACCGCTGGATGAAGTCGCAGAACGACCCCGGCGCGGCGATGGATACGCCCGAGGCGCTGGCCGCCAACCGACGCGCCGGCGCGGCCGGGAACCGGCCGCGGAAGAAGCGGCCGTAGCCGCGGTCGGCTCGAAGAGGCGCATCAGGCATGACGATCAGTCGGGAGATGTCGGCCGCCGCGGTCTCGGCGCGGGGGGTGCTGGGCGAGGCGTCGGGGGCGGTGTCGGCGTTTTTCGCCGGGCGGCTCACGGCGGCCGGCGGCTTCGCCGACCGGGCGGGCAAGGCGGACCTGTACTACACGGTCTTCGGCATCCAGGCGACGGCGGCGCTGGGGGGGGCGTTGCCGACGGGGCGGATCGCCGGATACCTGTCCTCGTTCGGCGTGGGGGAGGGGTTGGACCTGCTTCACGTGAGCTGCCTGGCGCGGTGCTGGGCGTCCCTGCCGGGCGGCGAGCCCCCGGCCGACCTGGCGGCGGCGGCCCTGCGGCGGCTGGAGGCCTGCCGCACGCCGGACGGCGGCTATGCCCAGCAGCCCGGCCTGGCGGCCGGCAGCGCTTACGGCTGCTTCCTCGCGCTCGGCACGTACCAGGACCTCGGCGAGGACCTGCCGGACCCCGCCGGCTGCGCCGACTGCCTGGCCGCCCTGGCCGTCGGGGACGGGGCGTTCGCCAACGACCTGGACCTGCCGATCGGCTCGGTGCCCGCCACGGCCGCCGCCGCGACCGTGCTGCACCACCTCGGCCGGCCCGCGCCCGCCGAGACGCCCGCTTGGCTGCTGGACCAGCACGACCCGGCCGGGGGGTTCTACGCCGTGCCCCTCGCCCCCGAGCCGGACCTGCTGTCCACGGCCACGGCCCTGCACGCGCTGGGGCTGCTCGGCGCGGACCTCGGCGGCATTCGCGAGCCGTGCCTGCGGTTCGTCCGGTCCCTGCGGACGGCGGGCGGCTCCTTCGCCGGCCACGCCGGCGACGACGTGCCCGACTGCGAGTACACCTTCTACGGCCTGCTCGCCCTCGGCCACCTGGCCGGATAGCCCGGATCGTGCAGAGCAACCGCAGAGGCCGCAGAGGTCACAGAGGTAAGACGATTATGAATAGAAACTTAGATCAGATTCTCTCTTCTGGATCGCTCCCGCGCAGGAACACACTGTTCGCGATCAGAAGGGGTAGTTTCTGATGTAAGTCTTTGCTATCCAATTCCCTCCGCGCCCTCTGCGTTCTCTGCGGTGAATAATCCGGGATAGGCCCGTTCGGGCCGGGACGGTCCCCCGCATGCCCCGCGATTCATCTGATCCGGCGCCCGCACTGTTTATGACGATATCTTATGTATTATAATGTACTATGATGTACTAAAAAGTCGTATACTGCTGTCAGTATGCCTCGGTTGCGGGGCGTTGGGAAGGAGTAGACCATGGCCGCGCACGGCCCGAGCGAGGTGATGACGCTGGCGGAGGTGGCCGCCTACCTCCAATTGGCGGAGCGCACGGTGCTTCGGATGGCCCAGCGCGGCGAGATTCCCGCGACGAAGATCGCCAGCCAGTGGCGATTTCTGCAACCGATTGTAAGAGAATGGCTTGTGGGTCAGATGCAGGCCTTTTCGGCTTCGGATGTTGGCCAAGCCGAGCCGGCGGTGCCCGAGCTGCTGCCCTTGCGGGAGATCCTGCGCGAGGCGTTGATGGTCCTCGACGTGCAGGCCGGACCTAAGGAAAGCGTTCTCAAACAGTTAACCGAACCGATGGCCCGGGCGGGGTTCGCCCGGGAGCCCGATCGCCTGCTGGCGGGCCTGCTGGACCGGGAGCGGCTGATGACCACCGCCGTCGGGCACGGCATCGCCATCCCGCATCCCCGGCGAGTGATCGAGGGGATGTTCCCCGAGCCGGCCGTCGCGCTGGGCGTTTGCCGGGCCGGGACGGATTTCCGGGCGATCGACGACCAGCTCGTGCACGTGTTCTTCCTGGTCTGCGCCACGCGGGACGAGATCCACCTGCAGTTGATGGCCCGGCTGTCGTGGCTGACGCGGCAGGACGGCATGGTGGCCCGGCTTACCGAGGCGGCCTCGCCCGGGGCGGTGACCGAGCTGGTGGCGGGCCTGGGCGGCTGAGGGGCTCGCGCCGATCGCGACGTTCGTACTGCGGGCGCTTGGATGCGTCCGCCGGGAGTTGTTGAGGCATGAGGAAGTTGCTGAACGTGCCCCGCGCGGCGTGGTTGGGGGTGGCGGCGGTCGTGCTGACCGCGGGCCCGGCCTTCGGCGCCACGGCGCCGGCGGGCGAGGGCGCGACCATGGCCCATCGGATGATGATGCTGGTCATCCAGTTGGGCCTCGTGCTGTTCGCCGCGAAGATGGGCAACGTGCTGTTCGAGAAGCTCCACCTGCCCGGGGCGTTGGGGGAGCTGGTGGTGGGGATGGTGATCGGCCCGTACGCCCTGGGTCGCGTGGGCTTCGCGGGCTTTCCGCACGGGCTGTTCCCGCCCGCCCCGCCGGGAGGGTTCGCCCTCTCGCCGGAGCTGTACGGCCTCAGCGCGGTGGCCGCCGTGGTCCTGCTGTTCACCGTGGGCCTGGAGACCGACCTGAAGCTGCTGCTGCGGTACTCGCTGGCCGGGGGGCTGGTCGGCGTGGGCGGGCTGGTGGCGTCGTTCTTCCTGGGCTGCGCGACGGTGATGGTCTTCTCGGAGAGCCTGTTCGGCGAGGCGCTGGGCCTGTTCGCGCCGCCGTGCCTGCTGCTCGGGACGATCACGACGGCGACGTCCGTGGGCATCACCGCCCGCATCCTGTCGGAACGGCGGAAGCTGGACTCGCCCGAGGGCGTGACGATCCTGTCCGCCGCGGTGATCGACGACGTGCTGGGGATCATCCTCCTGGCCGTGGTGATGAGCGTGGTGACGGCATCCCGGACGCCCGGGGGCATCGACTGGGGGCACATCGGCGGGGTCGCCACGAAGGCGGTCGGGGTCTGGCTGGCCGCCACGATCGTGGGGCAGGTCGCCTCGCGCCGGATCAGCGGGCTGCTGAAGTGGTTTGGGGAGCGGACGTCGATCGCGGTGATGGCGTTGGGGCTGGCGCTGATCCTGGCCGGGCTGTTCGAGGAGGCCGGGCTGGCGATGATCATCGGCGCGTACGTCATGGGCCTGTCGCTGTCGAAGGCGGACGTCAGCCACGTGATCCAGGAGCGTCTGGGCCCGGTGTACGCCCTGCTGGTGCCGGTGTTCTTCTGCACGACGGGGATGCTGATCGACCTGCGGGCGTTGGCCTCGCCGCCGGTGCTGGTGTTCGGGCTGGTGTACGGGGCGGTGGCGTTGGTGGCGAAGCTGCTGGGCTGCGGGCTGCCGGCGCTGCTGGCGAACTTCACGATTCGCGGCGCGGCCCGGGTGGGGTTCGGGATGGCGCCGCGGTGCGAGGTGGCGTTGATCATCGCGGGGGTGGGCCTGTCGCTGGGCGTACTGGATCCGGTCCTGTTGGCGGCGGTGATCGTGATGATCGTCCTGAACACGGTGATCGCCCCGCCGGCGCTGGTGTTCCTGTTCCGCTCGTCGAAGCCGGGCACGCGCCGGCCCGTGCCGGGCCCGAAGGCGTCCACGTCGATCACGTTCCCGTTCCCGTCGCTGGAGATGACGGAGTTTTTCGTGGCCAAGCTGGTGGACGTGTTCGAGTCGGAGGGGTTCTTCGTCCATCACGTCCGGCGCAACCGTCCGGACTACCACCTCCGCAAGGACGCCGCCCACATCGACCTGCACGCGGAGGGCACGGAGCTGACGTTCACCTGCCGCAAGCGGGACGCGCCGCTGGTCAACGGGGCGGTCCACGAGGCCCTCGCGGTGGTCGAGCAGGCGGTTCGCGGCCTGCGGGAGCCGCTGGACACCAAGCCCCTGCGCGGGGCGATCCAGGACGGCGGCCCGCTGGGCTCCCTGACGCTGCGGATGAAGGACTACCTCTCGCCGGAGCTGGCCGAGCCGGCGCTGCGGGGCACGAACAAGGCCGAGGTCATCGATGAGATGCTCGACCTGCTCGCCCGCAACGGGCTGATCCGGGACGTCCCCGCCGCCCGGGCGGCCGTGTGGGAACGCGAGAACAGCATGTCCACGGGCCTTCAGTACGGCGTGGCGATCCCGCACAGCCGGACCGACGCCGTCGATCGGCTCGTCTGCGCGGTGGGGATCAAGCAGGCCGGGGTGGACTTCGACGCGATGGACGGCGAGCCGTCGCGGATCTTCGTGATGACGCTCTCGCCCAAGACCCGCCCCGCGCCGCACGTGCAGTTCATGTCCACGGTCAGCCGCATCCTGGACGCCGCCGGCCGCGAGCGGGTCCTGTCCTGCACGACCGCGCGGGAGATCTGCGACGTGTTCACCGCGCCGCTGCCCGACGGCGGGTAGGCCCGGGCGGGCGCAGCGAAACGGGCGAGCCCGAGGGCCCGCCCGCTGTCGGTGTCGTCTGTCGGGCCGGCGAGTCTATCGGCGCCGGCGGATCAGCAGCCCCAGGCCGCCGAGGGCCAGCAAGCCCAGCGTGGCCGGCTCGGGAATCGCCCAATCGACGGCCTGGCCGAACAGCAGCTTCCCGTCGTCCGTGAAGCTGTTGAAGGTGGAATCGGTCATCAGGCCGAACATCACTCGGCGTCCGGCCGCCGTGGCGGGCTTGCCGTCCGTGCCGTCGCCCAGGAGGGCGGCGCCCACGTCGGCGACGAAGAGCACGGGGTTGCCCGCGGCGTTCTGGGCCAGCACCTCCACGCCGGCGCCGAGGCCCGCCGTGGACCGGAAGGTCTCCCCGCCGGTCGTGAAGATCACCGTGCCGGTGAGCCCCGCCGTGATCGGGTGGGCCGCCACGATGTCCACCGCGGTGGTGTCGTTGGATTTGGTGATGGTCTCGGCCAGGAAGAACTCCCCGCCCGCGCTGTCGTCTACGACGGCCTCTTCCCAGTTGACGATGCCCACGGTGGCGTCTTCCCACTTGTTCCGCAGGGCGTTCGAGCTGGGCGTTGAGGAGAGCACGATGGCGTCGACGAGGTCGGCATCCTCGGCGGCCGCTGCCGAGGCCTGCTTGTAGAAGACGCCCTCGTCGCCGAGATTGGCCGCCGCGCCGTACCGGCCCACGAGATAGGCCATCACGTTGGGGTCGGCGCTGTGCGTCGGGTCAACATTGTTGCCGACGAAGAGGATCGCCGCAGCAGGGGCACTGCCGGCCATGCACAAGATCGCTACCAAGACGACAGCCGATGCCCGGACGGCACGGGTTCCGGTCCCTCGCATAGACCACCTCATCTTTCGAACTAGGCTCTCTAGTGTACTGTAACCGGAACCGGGCGGTTTGTCAACGGCGGGGTTGCGGGATTCCGGGCCCCCGGCGGCGGGTTGCAATGGGAACGGGCATTTCCGACAGTAGGTTCGGCGGCGGCCCGACGGGCGGGCGGCTTCCCCGGAGAGGCGGCATGGCAGGCGGTGGGCAACCCGCTGCGGATCGCATCGGCGCGGCGCGGATCGCGGCGACGGCGCGGCTGCTGGCCGAGCGTACGGCCGGGGGGCACTGGGTGGGGGAGCTGTCGTCCAGCGCGCTGTCGACGGCGACGGCGGCGTTCGCGCTGGCGGCGGCCGACCCGGACGCCCACGCGTCCCTCGTCCGCGACGGGCTCGGGTGGCTGGCCGCGCACCAGAACGCCGATGGGGGGTGGGGGGACACGGCCGTCAGCGGCTCGAACCTGTCCACGACGGCGTTGTGCTGGTCGGCCTTCGCGGCGGGCGGCCCCGGTGAGGCGTACAAGTCGGCCGTGGCGCGGGCCGAGCGATACCTGCTCGCCGAGGCCGGGTCGTTGGCGCCGGCCCCGCTGGCCGACGCCGTCGCGGCGCGGTACGGCGAGGACCGCACGTTCTCCGCGCCGATCCTGACGATGTGCGCCCTGGCCAACCGACTGGGCCCAGTGGAGACGGCCTGGCGCCTCGTGCCGCAACTGCCCTTCGAGGTCGCCGCGTGCCCGCACGGCATGTTGCGGCTGCTTCGGCTGCCCGTCGTCAGCTACGCCCTGCCGGCCCTGATCGCCGTCGGCGCGGTCCGCCACCATCATCGCCCGACGCGCAACCCGCTGGCCCGCGCCGTTCGCCGCCTGGTCACCCCGCGCGTCGCGCGTCTGCTGGGCGAGATCCAGCCGCCCAGCGGCGGCTTTTTGGAGGCCGCCCCCCTGACCAGCTTCGTCCTCTTGTCCCTGGCCTCCATGCCCACGGGTAGCGCCCCGTGGGCTCCGGTTGTAGACCGCTGCACAGCGTTCCTTCGCCAGACCGTCCGCGCGGACGGTTCCTGGCCGATCGACACGAACCTCGCGACGTGGACGACCACGCTCTCGGTCAACGCCCTGGGCCCCGACGGGCTGCCTCCCGCCGACCGCGAGTCCATCCGCCGCTGGCTGCTGGGCCAGCACTACACGGCCGAGCACCCCTACACCCGGGCCGCGCCCGGCGGCTGGGCGTGGACGGACCTGCCCGGCGGCGTACCGGACGCGGACGACACGGCCGGGGCGCTGCGGGCCCTGCGGCGCCTGGGCGAGCCCGACGGCGCGACCCTCCAAGCCGCCCGGGCCGGCTGCCGCTGGCTGCTGGGGCTCCAGAACGCCGACGGGGGGGTTCCCACGTTCTGCCGCGGCTGGGGGCGCCTGCCGTTCGACCGCAGTTGCGCCGACCTGACCGCCCACGCGTTGGCGGCCTGGGCGGCGTGGCTTGCCGAGCTGCCCGCCGGCCTCCGCGGCCGCACGCGGAAGGCGATGGCGGCCGCCCGGGCGTACCTGCGCGGCGGCCAGCGGTCCGACGGCGCGTGGCTGCCGTTGTGGTTCGGCAACGAGCGGGCCGAGGGACAGGCCAACCCGGTCTTCGGCACGGCCCGGGTGGTGTCGGCGCTGTGCGAGGCGGGCGGGGCCGGGGCGGGCGACCTGGCCGGGGCCCTCGGCCGGGCCGGCGAGTTCCTCCTGGCGGCCGCGGGACCCGACCGCGGGTGGGGCGGGGCGACCGGGGTTCCGCCGACGATCGAGGAGACCGCCGCCGCCGTTGCCTCGCTCGGCGCCCTGGCCTCCAGCGGCTGCGTCGAAAGGGCGGGGCTCGACGCCCTGCGGCTGCGGCGGGCCGTGGCGGACGGGGCGGCCTGGCTCGTGGACCGGACGGAGGGCGGCAGGGCGTTCCCGGCCGCACCCATCGGCCTGTACTTCGCCAAGCTCTGGTACCACGAGAAGCTCTACCCGATTCTCTTCACCGTGGAGGCCCTCCGCCGAGCGGCCGGGGCGCTGGCGGGCACGTGACGGGCCGGAACCGGGCGGCCTGGCTTCCGTTTGAGCGCATAGGCGCCCCCGCGGCCGCCTGCCTACGCGGCGCAGGGCGGGCAGTTCCCGGCCGCGGTGTCCGGATGCAGGGCCAAGATGGCCCTGCGACGCACGGGCAAGATGCCCGTGCCACGGTGCTCGGTCGTTCCTAGAATGGAGCGGATGGACAGCGAGAAGGGAGACGGTTCGATGAGGCGTCGCACGGCACTGACGCTGGCCTTTGCGGCGGGGGTGGCGGTCGTGGTGTTTCTCGCCGTACGTCCCGCCGGGCGGGGCAGGCGAGACCGCGGCCCGGCCCCGGGCGCCCGGGGCCCCGTGGGCAAGGGCGAGTGGCGGATCTTCCGCGGCAGCACGGGCATGCTGGGTGTCGCGTCGGGGGCGCTGCCGGCGAGGCCCGCGCTGCGGTGGAAGTTCAAGACAGGCGGCCCGGTGGGCTCCTCGCCGGTCGTCGCGGCGGGGCGGGTGTACGTCGGCTCGGGCGACGCGAACGTGTACTGCCTGGACCTCGCGACGGGCAAGAAGCTCTGGCACTTCGCGACGCGGGACAGCGTCGACGCCCCGCCGACGGTCGTGGACGACACGGTGTACGTCGGCTCGGCGGACGGGTTCCTCTACGCCCTCGACGCCAAGGCCGGCACCTTGCGGTGGAAAATCGAGACGGAGGACAAGATCCTCGGCGCGGCCAACACGTTCCGGGACGCCAAGACGGGCAAGTCCCGCATCGTGGTGGGCAGCTACGACTACAACCTGTATTGCCTGGACCCGGCGGACGGCAAGACGCTGTGGAAGTACGAGTCGGGCAACTACATCAACGGCGGGATCGCCGTCGCCGGCGGGCGGACCGTCTTCGGCGGCTGCGACGCGGTGATTCACGTCGTCGGGCCGGACGGCAAGGACGAGGGGAAGATCGACGCCGGGGCGTACGTCGCCGCGACGCCGGCGTTCGACGGCAAGCGGGTCTACGTGGGCAACTACGAGGGCTCGATGGTCTGCGCGGACGTCGAGGCCCGCAAGGTGGTCTGGACGTACGAGCGGGAGGACCCGTTCGTTTCCTCCCCGGCCGTGGGGGCCGAGCGGCTGCTGGCGGGCTGTCGCGACGGGCGGCTCTACTGTCTCGACCGCAAGACGGGCAAGAAGCGGTGGAGCTTCGCCACGCGGGCCGAGGTGGACAGCTCGCCGGTGATCTGCGGGGAGAAGGTGGTCTTCGGCTCGGGCGACGGGCGGCTGTACATCGTCTCCTTGGCCGAGGGCAAGAAGCTGTGGTCGTACGAGCTGGGCGACGCGATTGCCAGCTCCCCCGCCGTCGCCGGCGGCCTGATCCTGATCGGCTGCAACAACGGCACCCTCTACGCCTTCGGCGGGAAGTAGAGGGAAGAAACGACAAGAACAAGAGCGGAAGAGAAACCGCAGAGGACGCAGAGAGCGCAGAGCAGAGAAGAGACAATGTTGAGGCCGGAAGAGCAGGCGCGGAGAGAAGCGCAACCGCGGCGACAGTTTTTGCCGGTTGACACGTATTGTTCAGCGATCAGGTTTCATCATTGGCTTTTTCTCTCTCTTCTCCGCGTTCTCCGCGTCCTATGCGGTTTCTCTTTTCCCGGGCTACCGAAGACATGAGATTCGTACACTTGAGCCCCGGCGCGGGCGACAACTTCTACTGCGAGAACTGCCTTCGTGACGCGGCGATGGTCGTGGCGCTGCGGCGGCGCGGGCACGACGCGTCCAGCGTGCCGCTCTACCTGCCGCTGATGACCGAGGGGGCGATCCCCGACGGCGGGCGGGGGGAGGTCTTCTTCGGCGGGATCAACGTCTACCTCCAGCAGAAGTCCGCGCTGTTCCGCCGGACGCCGCGGTGGATCGACCGGCTGTTCGACGCCCGCTGGCTGCTCCGCTGGGCGGGCAAGAAGGCGGGCATGACCGACGCCAAGGACGTCGCCGAGACGATGATCTCCATGCTGCGCGGCGAGGACGGGCGACAGGTCAAGGAGCTGGAGCGGCTGGTGGCGTTCCTCGCCGCCCACGAGCGCCCCGACGTGGTCAGCCTGTCCAACGTGCTGCTGGTCGGCGTGGTGCGGCGGATCAAGCAGGAGCTCGGCGTGGCGGTGATCGGCTCGCTCCAGGACGAGGAGGGCTACGTCGACGCCCTGCCCGAGCCGGAGCGTTCGGCCGCGTGGGAGGTCCTCCGCGAGCGCTGCGGGGACGTCGACGCCTTCATCGCCCCCAGCCGGTTCTACGCCGACGCGATGCAGGCGAGGCTGGACCTGCCGGCCGAGCGGTTCGTCGTGATCCCCAACGCCATCGACGCCACGGGCCTGGCCCCGCCCGAGGCGCCCCCGGCGGGGCCGGCGATCGGCTACCTCTCGCAGATGTGCGCGGGCAAGGGGCTGGACACGCTGGTCGAGGCGTTCTGCCGGCTGAAGGCGACGGGGCGGCACGGGGCGTTGAAACTGCGCGTCTTCGGCGGGATGACCGGGGCGGACGAGGCGTTCGTCGGGCAGGCGAGGCGGCGGCTGGCGAAGGCCAAGGTGTCCGACGACGCGGAGTTCACGTTCCAGTACGACCCGGCCGAGAAGCTGGCGCTCCTCCAGTCCTGCTCGGTCCTGTCCGTGCCGACGCGGCGGGGGGAGGCGTTCGGCCTGTTCGTCCTGGAGGCGTTGGCGTGCGGCGTGCCCGTGGTCCTGCCCGCGCACGGGGCGTTTCCGGAGCTGGTCGAGGCGACCGGCGGCGGGCTGCTGTGCGAGCCGAACGACCCGGCCGACCTGGCGGCGAAGATCGAGACGCTGCTGGCGGACCCCGCCCGCGCCGCCGCCCTGGGCCGCAGCGGCCGGGATGCCGTCCTGGAGAAGTACACCGCTGAACGCATGGCCGACGAGGTGGAGCGCCTCTGCGAGCGCCTCCTCTCGCGCCCGGAACCGACGGAGAACGAAAGGCCGGCCGAATGAGCGACGAGACCCCGCTGCTGGAGCTGATCGACGTGGGTAAGGCGTACGCCGCGCCCGGTGCGGCCGACGCGCCCCGGGTGCTCGACGGGGTCCGCCTGACCGTGCAGGCGGGCGAGTCCCTCGCCGTCGTCGGGCCCAGCGGGTGCGGCAAGAGCACGCTGCTGAACATCATCGGCACGCTCGACCGGCCCACGACCGGGCAGGTGCTGCTGGACGGCCGGGACCTGTCCACGCTGAGCGACAACGCCCTGGCGGCCCTTCGCAGCCGGGAGATCGGCTTCGTCTTCCAGCTCCACCACCTCCTGCCCCAGTGCTCGATCCTGGAGAACGTTCTGCTGCCGACGCTGGCGGCCGGCGGGACGGCCGGCGGGACGGACGCCGAGTCGCGCGCCCGGCGCCTGCTGGAGCGCGTGGGGCTCTCGCACCGCCTGTCCTACCGGCCGGGCGAGCTGTCCGGCGGGGAGCGCCAGCGGGCGGCGGTGGTCCGCGCGCTGATCAACGCCCCCAAGCTCCTGCTGGCCGACGAGCCGACCGGCTCGCTGGACCGCACGTCGGCGGAGAACCTCGGGCGGCTGCTCGTCGAGCTGAACCGCGACGAGGGCGTGACGCTGATCGTGGTGACGCACTCGCGGGAGCTGGCCGGAATGATGGGCCGGGTGCTGTCCCTGCGGGACGGGCGGCTCGGCGAGGGGGGCGGCGAGACATGAACTCCGCGAAGCTCATCGCCCGCAGCGCCGTGTTCTACTGGCGCACGCACCTGGGCGTCGCGGCGGGGGCCGCGGTCGCCACGGCGGTCCTCGTCGGCGCGCTGGTCGTGGGGGACTCGGTCCGCCACAGCCTGCGGACGCAGGCGCTGCGGCGGCTGGGCGAGGTCAGCGCGGCCCTGTCGGGCTGGGACCGCTTCTTCCGCGCCGAGCCGGGGGGGCGAAGCAACGACCTGGCGGCGGCGATCTCGGGCGAGCTGGGCGCGGCGGTCGCGCCGGTGCTCCTGTTGGACGGCTCGGCCCGCACGCCGGACGGCGCGTACCGGGCCAACCGCGTGCAGGTCGTCGGCGTCGACGAGCGGTTCTGGCGCGTCGGCGGGGCGCGGGACCTGCTGGCCGGTGCGGCCGGGGACGAGGCCGTCGTCAACCGCCCGCTGTTCGAGCAGTTGGGCCTGGGTGCGGCCAGCGCGGACCGGACGGTCGTCCTCCGCGTGCCCGCACCGAGCGGCCTGCCGAAGGACGCCCCGCTGGCCCGGGAGAAAGACGCCTCGCGGGGCATTCCCGTCACCGTGCGGGCGGTGGCCGAGCAGGCGGACTTCGGGCGCTTCAGCCTGCGGGCCAACCAACTCGCGCCGTTCACCGTCTTCGTGCCGCTGCGGACGCTCCAGGAGCGTCTCAAGCTGGACGGCCGGGCCAACGTGCTGCTCGTCGGCACGGCCGGGAAGAACGCCCCGCCGGCGACCGCGGCCCGGGCGGACGCGGCGCTTCGCACGCATTGGCGCCTCGCGGACGCGGACCTGCGTCTCCGCCGCCTGTCCGACGACGTGCTGGAGCTGCGCACCGGGCGGGTGTTTCTGGACCCGCCCGCGGGTGCGGCGGCGGCCGGGGCGCATTCGTCCGCGCAGCGGATCCTGACGTACTTTGTGGACGAGGTCCGCGCGGGCGAGAAGGCCTCGCCGTACTGTATCGTCGCGGGGATGGACCCTTGCCGACCGCCGCCCCGTCCGGACCGGCCGGGCGAGGCGACCACGCCGCCCCCGCCGAGCCCCGTGCCCGCCGACCTGGCCGACGACGAGGTCGTGCTGAACGAGTGGCTGGCGAGGGATATTGCCGCCCAGGCCGGCGATACGGTCGAGATGACCTACTCGACCATCGGGCCGATGCGGACGTTCGTCCAGAAGAAGCGGACGTTCCGCGTGCACTCGGTCGTGCCGATCGCCGGGGCCGCTCGCGATCCGAACCTCATGCCGGACTTTCCCGGCCTCGCGGAGACCAAGAGCTGCGCCGACTGGGATCCGGGCATTCCCATCGACCTGAAGAAGCTGGAGGACCCCAACGACAAGTACAACAAGTACTGGCTGGAGTACCGGGGGACGCCGAAGGCGTTCGTGACCCTCGCGGCGGGGCGGGCGATGTGGGGCAACCGGTTCGGCGACCTGACGGCCGTGCGGTACCGGGCCGGCCGGGCCGAGGAGAAGGAGATCACGCGGCGGATTCTCCGCGGCCTGGACCCGAACGCGATAGGCCTGTACTTCCTGCCGGTCCGCGAGCAGGCGTTGGCGGCGGCCGAGCCGACCAGCGACTTCGGCGGGCTGTTCCTGGGCTTGAGTTTCTTTCTGATCGTGGCGGCGGTCCTGTTGACGGGTCTGCTGTTCGTTTTCGGCGTGGAGCAGCGCAGCCGGGAGGTGGGCACGCTGCTGGCGTTGGGTTTCCGCCCGTGGCGGGTGCGGGGGCTGCTGCTGGCGGAGGGCGGGGTGCTGGCTTTGGTCGGCTGCGTGGTCGGCGCGGCGGCGGGGCTGGGATACACGCGGGTGGTGCTGCACGGCATGGCGGCGGTGTGGTCGGGCGTGAGCCCCTCGTCGCCGATCCATTACCACGCCGAGCCCTCGACGGTGGCGTTGGGCGGGGCGATCTCGCTGGCCGTCGCGCTGGGTGCGATGTTGTGCACGCTGGTGCTTCAGGGGCGGGCGACGGCGCGGGAGCTGCTGGCGGCGAGCGCGGCGGGTCGCGTGTCGAGGCCGCCCAGCCGGGCGCGCGGGGCGGTCTGGCTGGCGGTGGGGGTGGCGTGCGCCGCGGGCGCGGCGGCGATGGTGGCGGCGGGCGTGGCGCGCGCGATGGACATGGCCGGGGCGTTTTTCGGTTCCGGCGGGCTGCTGCTGCTGGCGGGGCTGTGCTTCTGCTACGTGCTGCTGGCGCGGCTGGGGCGCGGCGGCCGGGAGCACGCGCCGAGCCTGGCGCACCTCGGCGCGCGGACGACGGGCCGGCGGCGCGGGCGGAGCCTGACCACCGCCGGGCTGCTGGCGTGCGGGGTATTCCTCGTGGCGTCCGTGGAGGTCTTCCGCCTCGATCCGAACAAGAACGCCGACAAGCCCACGTCCGGGACGGGCGGCTTCGCGCTGTATGGCGAGGCGGCCCTGCCGATCCTGCACGACCTCAACGCCCCCGACCGCCGCCGGCGCCTGGGACTGGACGAGCCGACGCTCGCCTCGGCGCGGGCCGTGCAGCTCCGCGTCCACGAGGGCGACGACGCCAGTTGCCTGAACCTCAACCGCGCCCAGCGGCCCCGCGTGCTCGGCGTCGTGCCCGGTGACCTGGCCGGGCGGTTCACGTTCGTCGAGACGGCGGGCGAGGCGGGGGAGAACCCCTGGGCCTTGCTCGACGCCCCGGTCGAGTCGGGGGCGGTCCCGGCCGTCGGCGACCACGACACGCTCATGTGGGCCCTGCACAAGGAAGTGGGCGACGAGGTGGAGGTCACCGACGAGCGCGGGCGAACGGTGAGGCTGAAGCTGGTCGGCAAGATCGGCGGGTCGATCTTCCAGGGCAACCTGCTGATCTCCGACGGGCACTTCCGCAGGCTGTTCCCCACCACGAGCGGGTATCGCGTGGTCCTGATTGACGCGGACCCGGCCGCCGCGGGCGCGGTGAGCGAGGCGTTCAGCTCGGCACTGGAGGATTTCGGCCTGGAGCTGACGCCGGCGGGGCGGCGGCTGGCGCAGTTCATGGAGGTGCAGAACACGTACCTGTCGATCTTCGCCGCGCTCGGCGGGCTGGGCCTGCTGCTGGGCAGCGTGGCGCTGGGGATCGTGGTCCTGCGAAACGTGCTGGAGCGCCGCGGCGAGCTGGCCCTGCTGCGGGCCGTGGGGTTCTCCCGCGGGCAATTGCGGTGGATGGTCCTCTGCGAGCACTGGTCGCTGCTGGGGCTGGGCCTGGCGTGCGGGGTGGGGTCGGCGGTGATCGCGGTGGTCCCGGCGCTCCGGTCTCCCACCGCACAACTGCCGTATTTGTCGTGGCTTGCGACGCTGGGCGGCGTGGTTCTCAGCGGGGTCGTCTGGACGTGGCTGGCGGCCACGGTCGCGCTGCGGGGCCCGCTGCTGGCCAACCTGCGCACGGAGTGAGGCCGACCGGCCTGCCTCCGGCGCGGCGGCGAGCGCGAGGACGAACCCGACGGGGGAGCCTTCTGGCCAAGCAACTTCGATCGGCGAGGTGGGTTAAACGAGCAAGGCCTTTCGTTCTCGGCAGCCCAGTCAGTATGCTATACGCATGAAGAAGTTCGCCGCGGGAATGTTGAGCTTTGCCGCGACCTTCCTCGTCGGGGCCGTGCTGGTGGCCGCGTGGCTGACCGGCGGGCCCGGGCGGGCCTTGTCCGTGCGCCTGCCGGATTCCGGGCCGGTGGGTCGCAGCGGCCAGGGCGTGCCCGAGAAGGTCGTCGGCGAGTTGAAGCGTTCCGGCGGCGTCGCGGCGGACGTCCGCGGCGAGTGGAGAGGCTTCCGCGGGCCGATGGGGGAGAACGTCAGCGACGACTTCACCGAGCTGGCTCGCACGTGGCTGCCCGCCGGCCCGCCGGAGCTGTGGTCCAAGGAGGTCGGCGAGGGCTACGCGGGCTGCGCCGTCCTCGCCGGGCGGATCTACCTCCAGGACTACGACGCGAAGCGCCGGCGCGAGATGCTGCGGTGCTTCTCGCTGGCCGACGGGCAGGACCTCTGGGTCTACTCGTACAAGTTCCCCATCAAGCGGACGCACGGCTACACGCGGACGGTTCCGGCCCTGACGGAGGAGCACGTCGTCCTGATGGGCTCGAAGTGCCACGTCTCCTGCCTCGACGCCAACACCGGCGCGCTGCGCTGGGACCTCAGCCTGGTCAACAAGTACGGCACGACCGTCCCGCAGTGGTACACCGGCCAGTGCCCGATCATCGACGACGGCAACGTGATCCTCGCGCCCTGCGGGCACGTGGTCCGGGAGGAAGGGCCCGACGGCAAGACGGTCACGCGGGGCAAGAGCGTGCTGATGACGGCCCTCAACTGCGAGACGGGGAAGGTCGTCTGGGAGGTGCCCAACGACGACGGTTGGGAGATGGCGCACGGCTGCATCGCGGTGATGGAGCTGGAGGACTACAGCAAGATGTACGTCTACTGCGCCAGCGGCGGCGTGGTGGGCGTTTCGACGGACGGGCGCGTGCTCTGGAAGAAGAAGGACTGGACGGTGGACTTTGCCAACGTGCCCACGCCCGTGCCGATCCGGGACAACCGGCTGTTCCTCTGCGGCGGTTACGGCGCGGGCTCGGCGGTGATCCGGATCGAGAAGGAAGGCGAGGCGTACGTCGCGCGGGAGCTGTGGCGCAAGCCGCCGAGCGTGTTCGGCTCGCAGCAGCAGACGCCCGTGTTCTACAAGAATCACCTGTTCGGCACGCGGCAGGACGGGCAGTTCGTCTGCCTGACGACGCGGGGGGAGGTCGTCTGGTCGAGCGGGCCGGCGCGGAAGTTCGGCAAGGACGGCGGGGCGTACCTGATTGCCGACGACCTGGTCTACCTGCTCGACGACGACGGCGTGCTGACGATGCTCGAGGCCACCCCGCAGGCCTACAAGCCGCTGGAGCAGAGGAAGGTCCTGCCCGGGCACCATAGCTGGGCGCCGATGGCGATCGTCGCCGGGCGACTGCTCCTGCGGGACGATACCGTCCTCAAGTGCCTGGACGTCTCGAAGAAGTCCAACCAGACGAAGAACCCATGAGCCGTGCCGCCGAGACATCCCGACGGGGCGCGTCGCGCGGCGAGGTGCTCGTGGCCGCCGCGGCCGTGGCGCTGATCGCCGCCGGCGTGGCCGCGATCGCCTACGCGGTGTGGCGGACGGGCCGGCCGCGCCCGGCGAACTTCCGCGCCGACGTTCCCCCGCCTCCGCCGACGGACCCGAACCTGGTCGTCTGCGAGGAGATCCGCGGCGGGTTCGCCACCGGCTTCACGAAGAGCCGCGGCCTCGCCGTCGGGGCCGGGGACGTGCTGTATGTCTCGGGGGACTTCGCGGTGCGGATGTTCGATCCCAACGGCCAGCGCGTGCGGGAGATCGCCGTCCCCGAGCCGCCGGGCCCCGTGGGCGTCGCGCCGGACGGGGCGCTCTACGTCGGCAGCGGGGGGCGCGTGCTCGTCTTCGATCCGGCCGGCGAGCGGCAGGGGACGTGGGACGCGGCCGGGCCCAACTCGCTGGTCACCAGCCTCGCCGTGACGGAGGCCGAGGTCTTCGTGGCCGACGCCGGGCTGCGGGAGGTCCGCCGGTTGGACCGGTCGGGCAAGCTGCTGGGGACGATCGGCCGGAAGGACGCGGCCCGCGGCGTGCCGGGCTTCGCCGTGCCCAGTCCGTACTTCGACCTCGCGTTGGCGCCGGACGGCCTGCTTCGCGTGGTCAGTCCGGGCCGGCGGCGGATCGAGGCGTACACGCTGGACGGCGACTTCGAGGGCGCCTGGGGCGCGTACGCGGTGACGCCGGAGGGTTTCTCCGGGTGCTGCAACCCCGCGAACATGGCCCTGACGGGCGTGGACGCCGGCGCCGGCCGCTTCGACGGGTTCGTCACGGCCGAGAAGGGCCTGACCCGCGTGAAGCTGTACGACAGCACGGGGACGCTGCTCGGGCTGGTCGCGGGCCCGGAGAGTTTTCGCACGCACGACGAGCGGTTGGGCGGCAATCCGCCGGGCATGCCGTTCCAGGCCCTGGACGTGGCCGTGGACGGCGGGGGGCGGATCGCCGTGCTCGACCCCATGACCAACGAGGTGCGTTTCTTCCGGCGGAAGAAGGCCCAGGGAGCCGCCCCATGAGACAGGCAGACGGAACTCGCAGCCGGCGGGAGCTGATGCGGACGTTCGGCCGGGGCGCCGCGGCGGCGGGCCTCGGCGGCGTGGCGCTGTGGTTGGGCGTCTGCCGGGGCACGACCGGCGGGGCGGCCTGTCCGGGCGAGGGCGCCTGCCGCGGCTGTGGGCAACTGGCCCGCTGCGGCCTGCCCCAGGCCGAGACCGCCCGGAAGCGGATCCAGGAGATAAGGAGTCGCCGCGGATGAGCGACAATCGGGAAGGAATGACCCGCCGGACCGTCCTGCGAGGCGGGCTGCGGGCGGCGGGCGTTGTCGCCCTGGGCGGCGCGGGCGCCGCGGTGGCGCTGACCCGCGCGGGCCAGGGGCGGGAGACCGTCTGGCAGATCGACACGGACCAGTGCACCCAGTGCGGCAAGTGCGCGACGAACTGCGTGCTGGAGGTCTCCGCCGTCCGGTGCGTGCAGAAGTTCCGCCAGTGCGGCTACTGCGACCTGTGCTTCGGGTTCTTCACGAAGGACCTCGCGGGCACGAGCAGCGGCGCCGAGAGCCAGCTCTGCCCGACCGGCGCGATCAAGCGGCGGTCCATCGAGGACCCCTACTTCGAGTACACCGTCGACGAGGAGCTGTGCATCGGCTGCGCCAAGTGTGTCGAGTTCTGCCGGGCCGAGGGCAACGGGTCGCTCGTGCTCCAGGTCCGCCACGATCGGTGCCTCAACTGCAACGAGTGCGCGATCGCCGCGGCCTGCCCCGCGCAGGCCTTCCGCCGCGTCCCCGCCGACGGGCCGTACCTCCTCGGTGAAGTGAAAGACCATCCTGCATGAGGCGCAGCAGCCCCGTTGTCATCCTGGCGCTCTGCGGGCTGTGCCTCGCCGCCGCGGCCGCGCACGGACAGGTGCGGTTCCCCCCGCCGGAGTTCGAGAGCGGCTACACGTTCCCCGCCGTCACCGCGCCGAAGCCGACGGTCGCGTGGCACGAGTACGTGGACCTCGCCCTGCTGGCCGCGGCGCTGGTGGTGGCGGCCGTCCTCGTGCTGCGGGTGCGGCGGCGCGGGCCGATCGCGGCGTTTGGCGTGATTTGCCTGCTGTACTTCGGCTTCTACCGGGCGGGGTGCATCTGTCCCATCGGGGCGATTCAGAACGTCGCGATGGCGCTGACGGGCGGATACGCGATCCCGCTGGTGGTGCTGGGCTTCTTCCTGCTGCCGCTGGTGGCGGCGCTGCTGTTCGGGCGCGTGTTTTGCGCGTCGGTCTGCCCGCTGGGCGCGGTGCAGGACCTCGTGGCGCTCAAGCCGCTGCGCGTGCCGGCGGCGGTGGACCACGCCCTCGGGCTGCTGCCGTGGGCGTACCTGGCGGCGGCGGTCGTCTTCGCCGTCACGGGCAGCGCGCTGATCATCTGCCGCTACGACCCGTTCGTGGCCATCTTCCGGATGGTGCCGATCGGCAAGATACTCGAAGGCTGGGCGCGGCGGGACCCGTCGCTGGACCCGGCGGCGTTGAGCGGCCGGCTGGACCCGCTGCTGCTGGGCGGGGCGTTCCTGGTGATCGGCATGTTCCTGGCCCGGCCGTACTGCCGGTGGCTCTGCCCGTACGGCGTGCTGCTGGGGCTGCTGTCGAAGCTCTCGTGGCGGCGGGTGACGATCACGCCCGACGAGTGCATCCAGTGCCGCCTCTGCGAGGACACCTGCCCGATGGGGGCGATTCGCGAGCCGACGGCCAAGGCGCCGTCGCACATGCGGTTCCGCGGCCGGGGCGCGCTGACGGCGGCGCTGTTCCTGCTGCCTCTGCTCGTGGTGGCCGGCGGGCTGTTGGGCGGCGCGTTGGGCGGGACGATGGCGAAGATGCACCCGACGGTGCGCCTGGCCGAGCGAATCCGCCGGGAGAACGCCGGCGCGGTGGAGGGCACGACGGACGAGTCCGACGCGTTTCGCGGCACGGGCGAGCCGGCCGACGCCCTGTACGCCCGGGCGGGCGCGATCGAGGCGACGTTCGTCTCGCGGTGGGGCCCGGCGTGGGCGGCCTTCGGGGCGGCCCACCTGTGCGGCGGGTTCGTGGGGCTGGTGATCGGGTTGAAGCTCGTCGGCCTGAGCATTCGCCGGCGGCGGACGGACTTCGAGGCCGACCGCGCGAGCTGCGTCGGCTGCGGGCGGTGTTTCGCGAGCTGTCCCGTCGAGCGGACACGGCGCCAGGGAAAGGACGTGGAGATCCGGACCGACGCGTGACGAGGCCCGACGGATGACCTCTTGGGTGCGATGGATCAGATAGAATCACAATTCGCCGAGCGGGGCCGGCCGTTGCGGCCCGTCGTGGGCGTGGCGATCTCCGCGGCGGCGGCCGTGCTGGCCGTGGTGGTCGCGGCGCTGCTGGTGCGCGACTACGCCGCGTACCACGCCTCGGACCCGATGAATTCCGAGGCGTTGGCGGCCCTGAAGGCCCAGGCGGCCCGCAACCCCAAGGATGCCGCGCTGCTGGAGCGGATTCGGGCGCTCGACCTCGCGCTGCGCGAGGAGCACTTCCGCCACGTCGCCGTGGCGCGGCGGGGCAACGGGCTGCTGCTGGGCTGCGCGGTGCTGTTTCTCTTGGCCGCGAAGGTCGGCACGGCGCACGCCGCCCGGCTGAGTCGGCCGCGGGGCAAGCTCGCCGACGTCGAGGCCGAGATGAAACGCGCCGCCTGGGGACGGCGGATGGTGGTCACGCTGGTCGTTCTCCTGGCCGCCGGGGCGATCAGCCCACTGGCCGTGCGGGCCTATGTCCGCATGACGACCGTTCCGCCCCCGCCGCCGCACTTTGCGGACCCGGCCGACGTGGCGCGGTACTGGCCTCGGTTCCGCGGGCCCGGGGGGCGGGCGATCTCGGCGTACGACAACGTGCCGACCGAATGGGACGGCAACACCGGCAGGAACATCCTGTGGAAGACGCCCGTGCCGCTGCCGGGAAAGAGCTCGCCGATCGTCTGGGGCGACCGGGTCTTCCTGACCGGCGGCAAGCGAGACCGGCGGGAGGTGTACTGCTACGACGCGGCCACGGGCAAGCGGCTGTGGGAGCGCCCAGTGGTCGTGCCGGATCGCCCCGGCAAGGCCAAGGAGGCGTTCGAGGACACCGGGTACGCCGCGTCGACGCCCGTCTGCGACGATCGTCACGTCTTCGCGATCTTCGCCAACGGCGACCTCGCCTGCTTCCGCCACGACGGGGAGTTGGTGTGGGTCAAGGCCCTCGGCCAGCCGGACAACCAGTACACGCACGGCTCGTCGCTGGCGATGTACCGCAACCTGCTGCTCGTGCTGCTGGACCAGGGCAACCTGGAGAACTACATGTCCAAGCTGCTGGCCTTCGACGGCGCGTCGGGGCGGGCGGTCTGGGAGAAGCGCCGCCCGGTGGGCAGCTCGTGGGGCACGCCGGCGCTGATGGCCTCGGGCGGGGGGCAGCAGTTGATCGCGTCGGCCAATCCGTGGGTGATGGCCTACGACCCCAACAGCGGCGCGGAGCTGTGGCGGGCCCACTGCATGGAAGGCGGGGACGTGGCGTCCTCGCCGGTCTTCGCGAACGGCACGGTTTTCGCCGTCTGCGCCGAGACCAAGCTGTACGCCATCCGGGCCGACGGGGCGGGCGACGTGACCGAGACGCACGTGGCCTGGTCCGCCGAGGACGGCCTGCCGGACATCACCAGCCCGGTGACCGACGGCACGCACGTCTGGCTGCTGGACAGCGGCGGGCTGCTGACCTGCTACGACGCCCAGACGGGCGAGAAGGTCTACGAGCACGAGTTGGAGAAGGTCTGCAACGCCTCGCCGGCCCTCGCGGGGGGGCGGCTGTACGTGGTGAGCATCAAGGGCGTGACGTTCGTGGCCGAGACGGGCAGGGAGTTCAAGCTCGTGGCGACGAACCCGCTGGGCGAGGGCGGGGTGGTGGCCTCCCCGGCCTTCCAGAACGGCAGGATCTACCTGCGCGGCAAGAAGCACCTGTTCTGCATCGGGCAGAAGCCGGGAAGCACGTCCCGCCCGGCGGAGTAGAGGGTTGTGAAATCACCGGACAACCACAGAGACTCAGAGATCGCGGAGAGCAGAAGCTCCTTGTGGTTTCCTCCTCTCTGCAGCTCTGTGTCCTCTGAGCCTCTGTGGTGTTTCCGTGATGGCGCCAGAGGCCGAGCGGTTCGTATGAAGTCCTGATGGAAACCTCCCTCCGGGGTGCAACCCGGGGGGCGTGAAGAGCATGAGCGATATCGACCTGGCATTCGTGGAAGAGGCGGTGGAGCGGGTCGGGACCAAGCGGGCCGGGCTGATCCACCTGCTCCAGACCCTCCAGGGCCACTACCGGTACCTGCCGCAGCCGGCGCTGGAGCGGGTCTGCGAGCTGACGGAGATCACGCCGGCGGACATCGCGGGCGTCTCGACGTTCTACGACCAGTTCCGCCACAAGCCCGTCGGCGAGCACATCATCTACGTGTGCATCGGCACGGCCTGCCACGTGAAGGGCGCCCAGCAGGTGTACGACGCGCTGTGCGACCACCTGAGCATCCCCGCCGACGACGATACCGACCCCGACGGCCGGTACACGATCCAGAAGGTCGCCTGCATGGGCTGCTGCACGCTCGCGCCGGTCGCCCGGGTCGACGAGGTGACGTACGGGCACCTCACGCCGGACAGCGCCTGCGAGATGCTCGCGGACTTCGCCCGGCGCGAGGCCGCGGGTACCAAGCCCCGCAAGCAGTACCGCTCCGTCGACGGCGAGGACCTCTCGGGCGAGATCCGCATCGGCCTCGGCTCGTGCTGCGTAGCCGGGGGCAGCGGGCGGGTGCGCGAGGCCCTCGAGACGGCCCTGATCGGCACGGGGGCGCAGGTGTCGGTCAAGCGCGTCGGCTGCGTCGGCATGTGCCACCAGACCCCGCTGGTGGAGGTCGTTCGCCCGGGAAAGCCGACGGCCCTGTACGCCAAGGTCCAGGCCGAGGACGCCCACAAGATCGTTCACCGCCACTTCCCGCCGAAGGGCCTGTTCCGCCAGCTCCGGGCGGCGACGGGGCGGTGGGTCGACGGGCTGCTGACCGATGAGACGTGGGAGCCGATCGCGCGGTATTCCATCGAGACGCGCGACCCGCCGGTCGCGGCGTTCCTCGGGCCCCAGAAGCACATCGCCAGCGAGTGCTACGGCGCGCTGGACCCGACGGACCTCGACGAGTACATCGCCGCCGGGGGCTTCGAGGCCCTCCGCGCGTGCGTGCGGGAAGGTAAGCCCGAGGCGATTATCGAGCGGGTCCGCGCCAGCGGGCTTCGCGGCCGGGGCGGGGCGGGCTTCCCGACGGGCGAGAAGTGGCGGTTCGTTCGCGGCGTGGAAGGCGACGAGAAGTGGATCGTCTGCAACGGCGACGAGGGCGACCCCGGCGCGTTCATGGACCGCATGCTGCTGGAGTCCTACCCGTACCGGATCGTCGAGGGGGTGATCATCGCGGCCTACGCGGTGGGCGCGTCGCAGGGACGGTTCTACATTCGGGCGGAGTACCCCCTGGCCGTGACGCGTATCCGCGAGGCACTGAGCCTGTGCGTCGAGCGCGGGTTCCTGGGCGAGGGCATCCTCGGCAGCGACTTCTGCCTGGACCTGAGAATCATGGAGGGCGCCGGGGCGTTCGTCTGCGGGGAGGAGACGGCCCTGCTGGAGTCGATCGAGGGCCGGCGGGGCATGCCGCGTCTCCGGCCGCCGTACCCGGCCGTGCAGGGCCTGTGGGGCAAGCCCACGCTGGTCAACAACGTCGAGACGTACTCGCTCGTGCCGTGGATTCTCCGCAACGGGCCCGAGGCGTTCGCGGCGTTGGGGACGGAGACGTCGAAGGGCACGAAGGTCTTCGCGCTGGCGGGCAAGATCCGCCGTGGCGGGCTGATCGAGGTGCCGATGGGCGTGACGCTGCGGCAGATCGTCGAGGAGATCGGCGGGGGGATCGCGAACGACAAGCGGTTCAAGGCCGTGCAGGTCGGCGGGCCCTCCGGCGGGTGCCTCCCGGCGGCCCTGGGCGACACGCCGGTGGACTTCGAGGCCCTGACGGGCGTGGGTGCGATGATGGGCTCGGGCGGGCTGGTCGTCCTGGACGAGGACGACTGCATGGTGGACATCGCCCGGTACTTCCTGAGCTTCACGCAGGACCAGTCGTGCGGCAAGTGCACGCTCTGCCGCGTGGGCACGTACCACATGCTGGAGATCCTCACGCGCCTCTGCGAGGGGCGCGGCGAGAGGGGCGACATCGAGCGGCTCGAGGAGCTGGCCCACGCGGTCAAGAAGGGCAGCCTCTGCGGCCTGGGCAAGACCGCGCCGAACCCCGTACTTTCCACGCTGGAGCACTTCCGCGACGAGTACGAGGCGCACCTCGCCGGCCGGTGCCCCGCCCACAAGTGCCGCGCGCTGATCACCTACTCCATCAACGACCAGTGCATCGGGTGCACGAAGTGCGCCCAGGCCTGCCCGTCCGACGCTATCGCCTTCCTCCCGCACGAGCAGCACGAGATCGATACCGACAAGTGCGTCCGCTGCGGCGCCTGCAGAGACATCTGCCCCGTGGACGCGGTGGACGTCGAATAGCCGAAGCCGAAGAGAAACCGCTGAGAGGACGTTGGCCGGAAGAAGAAGAGAAGAGAAGAGAAGAGAAACCGCAGAGGACGCTGAGGTCGCGGAGGGGATTGGGCCAGAAGAAGAGAGGGGTGGCGATGCGGATTAACGACATAACCGGCAGGGTCATCGGCGCGGCGATTGAGGTGCACCGAGAGCTTGGGCCGGGGCTGCTGGAGTCGAGCTACGAGGCGAGCCTGGAGTACGAACTGGTGCACGACGGGCTGTGCGTCCAGCGACAAGAGCCCGTGCCGGTGGTGTACAAGGGAATCCGGCTCGAATGCGGATACAGGATGGACCTGCTGGTCGAGCGGCAGGTGGTGGTTGAGATCAAGGCCGTGGACCTCATCAACAACATACACAAGGCCCAGTTGTTGTCGTATCTCAAGCTGTCCGGCCTGACGGTGGGCCTGCTGATCAACTTCAACGTCGAGGTGCTGCGGTCCGGAGTGCAGCGCATCGTGAATCGCTACCAAGAGAAGGCCTTGCCGTAAGAACAAGTCACCCTCTGCGTCCTCAGCGGCCTCTGCGGTTTCTCTTCTTCCGGAGGTCGGCGGCGCGAGCAGGTCAAGTGGTTATGCCGACGATCAGTATTGATAACCAGAGCGTAGAAGTGTCCGAAGGGGCGACCATTCTCGATGCGGCTCGGAAGCTGGGGATCGATATTCCCGCGCTGTGTTACCGGGAGGGGTGCGCGCCGAATAACTCGTGCATGGCGTGCGTGGTGAAGGTGGACGGCAAGCCGAACCTCGTGCCCTCGTGCGGGATGAAGGCCGCCGACGGGATGCGGGTCGAGAGCGAGACCGACGAGGTCCGCCACGTCCGGCGGACCGCGCTGGAGCTGCTGCTCAGCGACCACCTCGGCGACTGCCTCGCGCCCTGCCACACCGTCTGCCCCGCGAAGATGGACATCCCGCGGATGATCCGGCAGATCGCCGCCGGACGCATGCGGGGGGCCGTCGAGACGGTCAAGGCGGACATCGCCCTCCCGGCCGTGCTCGGACGCATCTGCCCCGCGCCGTGCGAGAAGGGCTGCCGCCGGGGCGCTCACGATGCGGCCGTGAGCATCTGCCTGCTCAAGCGGTACGCCGCCGACGTGGACCTCGCGTCGGGCGAGCCGTTCCTGCCCGCGTGCGCGGCCGCGTCGGGCAAGAAGGTGGCGATCGTCGGCGCGGGGCCGACGGGCCTGGCGGCGGCGTATTACCTGCTCCAGGCCGGCCACGCGTGCACGGTGCTCGACGACCGCGAGGCCCCCGGCGGGATGCTGCGGTACGGCGTGCCGGAGGCCGAGCTTGCGCGCGACGTGCTCGACGCGGAGATCGAGATCATCCGTCGGCTCGGCGCGGAATTTCGGCCGGGCGTGCGCGTCGGCGAGGCCGTGACGATGGACGAGCTGCGGGGGCAGTTCGACGCGGTGTTCGTGGCGGCTGGGGCGATCGACGAGGCCCAGGCCGCGGCGCTCGGGCTGGAGTGGACCAAGGCCGGCGCCCGCGTCGACCGGCGTACGCTCCAGGCGCCGGAGGCGGAGGTGTTCGCGTCCGTCTCGGCGCGCCAGCAGAAGCTGGCCGTTCGCGCCGTCGCGTCGGGCAAGGCCGCGGCGGCGAGCATCGCCCAGTTTCTCGCCGGGGAGGCCGTCACGGGCGAGGGGCGCGAGTTCAGCGTGCACATCGGCAAGCTGAAGGAAGGGGAGATCGCGCGGTTCATGGAAGGCGTCAGCGGGGCGGGCCGCGTCGAGCCGGCCGACCTCGCGGCGGGCTTCACGCCCGCCGAGGCCGTCGCCGAGGCCGCCCGGTGCCTGCACTGCGATTGCCGCCGCCCGGACGACTGCAAGCTGCGCAAGTACGCCGCCGCGTACGGCGCGAACCCCAACAAGCACAAGGCCGAGCGCCAGACCTTCCGCCAGTTCCTCCAGCACAGCGACGTGATCTTTGAGCCGGGCAAGTGCATCAACTGCGGCCTGTGCGTGCAGATCACGGCCCGGGCGGGCGAGCGGCTGGGCCTGACCTTCGTCGGCCGGGGGTTCGACGCCCACGTCACCGTGCCGCTGGGCCACAGTCTCGCCGAGGGTCTGGAGAAGGCCGCGGCCGAGTGCGTGGCCGCGTGCCCGACGGCGGCGTTGGCTTTTCGGGACGGAGCGGAGGCGGAGTAACCGCAGAGGCGCAGAGGCGCAGAGGCGCAGAGGCGCGGAGACGAGGGGGAAAGAGCAACAGCCAACAGCGAACACTCACCAGCGAACAGCCAACGACGCAGAACAAGAACCAGGTCGAGCGGCGCCTGACGGGAGATTCCTTGCGGTTGGCTACAGCGTCCAGCCCTTGCGGTACTCGCGGCGGAGGAAGCGGTTGGCGGCGGGGTCGTTGGTGATCTTCATCGCCTTCCGGTCCCACTCGACGGGCTTGCCGGCGAGGATCGCCACGTTGCCCAGGAGCACCATCTCCGTCAGCGGGCCGGCGGTGTCGAAGCTCGCGCAGGGCGGGCGGCCTTTCTTACAGGCGGCGACCCACTCCCTCTCGTGCCGCGACCGCTGCACCCACATGCCCCGGTCGAACTTGACGCGGGGGATCGTCTGCTTGGGCTTGGCGGAGGCCATCAGGGCCTCGGGCATGAGGCGGGGCCCGGCCTGGCCGGCGCGGGTGCCGGCGATCACCGCGCCCATCGCCATCTTGCACTTCTCGCCGAGGAAGAATATCCCGCTGCCGCCGACGTGCTTGCGCGTGGCGGGCAGCTCCGCGGGCCGGGGGGGCTTGCGCCCGCCGTCGAACCACGTGACGGTCACCGGCGGCATCTCGCCGCGCGCGGGGAAGCGGAAGCGGACGGTCGACGACGTCGGCCAGGCCGCGGGCGTCGTGCCGGTGGAGTCGGCCTCGACGGTGAACGTCTCGGCCTCGCCGAGCTTCAGCACCCAGAATGGGGCATTGAGCAGGTCGGTGCCCATGGCGCCCAAGGCGCCCGTGCCGAAGTCCACCCAGCCGCGCCAGTCGAACGGGTGGTACGCCGGGCTGTACGGGCGCCGGGCCGCCGGGCCCAGCCAGAGGTCCCAGTCCAGCTTGGGCGGCACGGGCGGGGCGGCCTTCGGACGGGCCATGCCCTGCGGCCAGCAGGGGGCGTTGGTCCAGCAGTGCACCTCGCGCACGGCCCCCAGCGTGCCGCCCCAGACGTACTCGCACGCCTTGCGGATGTCCGGGCCGGAATGGCTCTCGTTGCCCATCTGCGTGACCACGCCGGCCTCGCGGGCGAGCGTCGCCAACCGCCGCGCCTCCCACACGTCGTGGGCAAGGGGCGGCTGGACGTAGACGTGCTTGCCCCGCCGGATCGCCTCGGCGGCGACCACCGCGTGCGTGTGGTCCGGCGTGGAGACGACCACCGCGTCGATGTCCCGCTGCTTGTCCAGCATGCGGCGGTAGTCCTTGAACTTCGCCGCCTTGCCGAACCGCTTGAGCCCCTCGGCCGCGACCTGCCAGTCGACGTCGCAGACGGCCACCACGTTCTCGCCGCAGTTTTCGAGGCTCTCGCAGCCCTGGATACCGAGGCCCACGCCGGCGACGTTCAGCTTGTCGCTGGGGGCCTTGCGGCCCTTGCCGCCCAGGACGTGGCCGGGCACGACCGCGAACGCCGCCGCGGCCGACGCCCCGCCCAGAAGTTGCCGCCGCGAAAGGCCGCGCCCGGCCGGCGATGTGTCTGTCTTCCGATTGCGCATCGGGTCTCTCCTCAGCAGATGCGTTACTGCATGCACAGAATGCGGCCGTTGGTCGTGACGACGTACAGCCGGCCCTCGGCGGCGATCATGCCGTCGAAGACGGGCATGGCGTCGAGCTCACGCTCGGCGAGCTTCTTGCCCTCCGCTACGGCGACGGTCCACAGGCGCGATCCCATCCGCCCCTCGAAGGCCGCGAGGGGGTCTTCCTGAGGCACGACGTCGGGCGGGCCGGCGAACAGCAGGTTCTCGCCGCACAGCACCATGGCCACCGCGCGAACGGGCACGCGCAGCGTCCACTTGGGGTGTTGCCTGCGGAAGAAGCCCAGGCCCTTTTCCCGTCCCATCTCCGTCGGCCGGAGGATCGGCTCGTTGGAGTTGTGGTCGGCGAAGAGCTGGTAGCCCTCCGTTCCGGGGGCGAACTCCGGGCTGTGCCCGACCCGGTTCTCGTACACGTGCAGCCCGTACGTCGTCGTGTCGTCGAACGCGAGGATTTGCCCGGACTTGGGGCCTTTGTACGAGAAGTAGTATCCCGGCCAGCGGCGGCTGTACGTCCAGAACGTCCGGTTGAACCACGTGGTATCCAGGAAGCCGTCGCTGCACATCAGGTGCATGCCGACCTCGCGGTCGCCCAGCTTGGTGATCTGCGGGGCGTGCTTCTGCGTCAGGTCGGCCCCGAAGCGCGTCTGGAGCATGTACAGGTCCGTCCCGTCGCTGACCAGCAGGTCCGAGCGGGCGCCGTCGAGATTGAAGGGCCGGCCGGCGTCCTTGGTCACGTCGGGCCGGCCGCTCCACAGGCTCGTCTGGTGGACTACCTCGCCGGTTTCCGGCCGCAATGCGTACAGCCGCAGCCCGCCGTCGAGGTACGACGACCGCCCGGCCGTGACGTAGGCCAGTCCGTCGGTGACCATCACGCTGCCGTGGACGGGCCAGGCGGACTCGACCTGGTCGAACGCGACGACGCGGCGGTCCCGGGGGGCGGCGAAGAACCGCCACGCCACCGCGCCGTCGGACGCGCGGAGGCAGGTCACCCACCCGTCGGCCGAGCCGAACAGGACGAGGCCGTTGTGGAAGGTCGGCACGGAATCGACCCGCCCGCCGGCGGTGTAGCTCCACAGGGCCTTGCCGCTGGCGGCGTTGAGGCAGTGGACGGTGTGGGCGTTCTTGTCGGCCAGGCACAGCCGCCCGTCGGCGACGACCGGCGGGGTCAGGTTCTCACCCGCCTTGACATTCCACGTGGGCTTGGGTTGGGCGGACAGATCGCACCCGGCCCGGCCGCTGCGGACAGGATCGTGGCGGTACATGGGCCAGGACGATTTCGGATAGGAGATTTGAGATTTGCCATTGGAGACTTTATCGAACGCCGGTCCTTTCTCCAGGCGGGAGGCGGGCTCGGGTGCGGGTCGGGCCTGCAGGTCGGCGACGACGGCGTTGAAGCCGCTCAGGAGCACGCCGGGGTAGCAGAAGCACTGGCTGGGCGGCAGGTAGAGCATGCCGTTGGCCGGAACGACGCCGTGGCGGCAGGGCGCCCGCAGCCAGTTGTGCCGCATGTGGTTGTCGCCTTGGAGGTCCACGAACTCCACGCCGCGCTTGTGCAGCAGCAGGTAGCGGTCCGTCGCCTTCGGCGGGTAGCATCGCCAATGGTGCCCGGGCGTGACAAGGCACGGGACCTCCACCGTCTTCTTGATCTCGCCGGTGACGGGGTCGTAGCCGCAGCGCTTCAGCTCCTCGGGCGTCCAGAGGAAGCTCCGCCCGTACCCGCCGGCGAGGGCCCGCCAGACCAGGCCGCTGGCGACGAAGAGGTTGGGTGTTCGCCCGCCGACCCGCGGGCCGGTCCACAGCGCCTTGCCGGTATCCGCGGCCAGGGCCTGGATGCCGTTGGGGCCCGTGTACAGCACGGACCGCGGCTGCATGATCAGCATGCCGCCCTTGGCCTTGCTGGCGGTCCGCCATCGCTCCTTGCCGTCGGCGAGGCCCAGGCAGACGATCTCCTTCTGGTTGTGGTAGCAGACGCGCCCGTCCCGCGCCGCCAGCGTGTCGCCCTGGACGCTGCGGGCGTCGTGGCGCCACCGTTCCTTGCCCGTCTCCGCGTCGGTCGCGACGACGACCGTGCCCGTGCCCTTGTGAACGGCCGACACGACCGTTCCGTCGGTGGCCACGATCTCCTTCGCGCCTTGCGTGCCCTCGCAGGTCGCGAGCGTGTTGCCCGTGGCCGCGTCGATGATCTCCAGCGGATGCCGCCGCCCGAGGGCCAGGAACAGCTTGTCTCCCATCGCCACCAGCGACCGGGCCGACACGTTGCCGGGCAGGTCCCGCTTCCAGAGCAGCACGCCGCTGAAGGCGTTGCGTCCGACGAGGCGCCACTGCGCGGGCACGCCGCGCGGCTGGCCGATGATCCCCTCGTCGACGACGTAGCACAGCCGGCCCCTTGCCGAGACCATCGTCGCGATGCTGGAGGTGAACTCGTGGCTGCGGCACCACATGGGGTCGGCCTTCCACTGCATGTGCTTCGGCGGCCCCACGCGGGTGTCCATGGCCACCGCGTTGTTGTCGGCGCCGTGGAGGAAGTGCGTCCACTCGTCGATGTCGCCCGGCCAGGGCTTGACGGTCTTCTTGCCGCCGATCAGCGCCACGCCGCGCGGGGCGAGCACGCGCATCACCTCTGCCATGGGCAGCGCACCGAGCTGCTCGCAGACGACCGCGTTGACGAGGTTGTCCGTGTACGGCAGGTGCCGGCCGTCGAAGCGGTCCACCGACACCGGCCCGTAGGCGCCGAGCGACCGGATGTGCTCGCGGGCGGCGCGAACGTGGTCCGCGTTCGTGTCCAGGCCGTGGACCAGGAAGCTCTTGTTGGCGCGCAAGTCCGCGGTGCGCTTCCCCGCTGCGCAGCCGACGTGCACGATCAGCCCGCCGTCCACGCCCGCTTGCTTCAGGACGTCCCGGGCCGGGCCGGCCAGGCCCGTTCCGCCCGCCGCGGCCCACGTGGCGGCCAGGACAACAACAGCACGCATCACTCTCATGGCATTCTCTCCGGCACCGATGGATTCAGGCGGGCCTCAGTCTACCCGGTTGGCCCGCCGGCCTGAAGGCCCGTGCGTGACCGCCGGGCCTGCCCGCCGACAGAATCGCCTCGGCAGGGGGGCAGCAGACCGGCGATGTCACAGAGCATTCAACGCTGTCTGCCGCTTGGGTTCGTGGCCATTCTCATCGGTTTTTTCCCCCCGGCCGAGCGGCCCGTCGCCCGCCCCGCCCATGCTGGACGGCATGGCGGGGACGTCCTCGGGCGTGTACGTCTCGGCGATCGACGGCGCGGCGACGTGCCCGCGGCAGCTACGGCGGGGTGATCTCGCCGTCGAGGTCCCAGAGGGCCTCCCAGGTCTGCCCGTCCTTCCAGAGGAAGACCTGGCCCTTGATGAGGCGGCAGTTGCGGTCGATGCCGGCGAGGGCGGCCATCTCCTCGTCCGTCAGCGGCTCGCCGACCGTGCATTGCAGATTGCTGAGGTATTCGTTGCGGTGGATCGAGAAGGGGATCGGCACCTGCCCGCGCTGGACGGCCCACCGGACGCACACCACGGCCGGGTGAACGCCCAGCCGCTCGGCGACGGCGAGGAGGACGGGGTCCTCGATGTCCACGGTGTCGGTGGCGGTCTTGTCGCGGTCCGGACGGGTCGGCGAGCCGATGGGGCAGAAGCCGACCGGCACGATCCCGTTGTCGCGCACGAACGCGAACAGCGCCGGCTGCTGGAAGTGGGGGTGCAGCTCCATCTCGTTGACGGCGGGCTTGATCTCGGCGTCGCGCAGGAGGAGCTTGAGCTTGGGCACGGTCATGTTGCTCGTGCCGATGTGCCGGGCCAGGCCCATCTCCACGAGCTTCTCCATCTGCCGCCACGTCTTCATGAAGTTCTCGTGGATGTAGGGCTTGGCGTCGGGGCTGCGGGAGTCGACGCTGCAGCCGGGCGCGTGGAAATTGGGGAACGGCCAGTGCACGAGGTAGGCGTCGAGGTAGTCGAGCTGGAGGTCCTTGAGGGACTGCTCGCAGGACGGGATCACGTCGGCCTCTCCGTGCTTGTCGTTCCAGAGCTTGCCGGTGACCCAGAGGTCCTCGCGCGGGACGCCGCCGGCGAGGATCTCGCGGAACGACTGGCCGATCAGCCGCTCGTTGCCGTAGACGCTCGCGCAGTCGATGTGACGGTAGCCGACGGCGACGGCCCCCTGGACGGCGGCGGCGATGTCCTCGCCGCTGAAGCGGTCCGAGCCGAACGTTCCCAGCCCGATGGCGGGGATCTGGGCGCCGGTATGGAGCGTCCGCTTCGGCACGGCGGTGGGGTCCACGCCGTCGTCGGCGAGTGTGAAAGGTGTGGCATTCTGCGGGCTCATTCTGAATCTCCCTGACGCGTGCTTCCCGACTGCGCGCCCGGCCGCACCGGCCGAGGGCCGCGCACCCGGCATTCTAACTTCGATGGGGCCGGGGGCAAGGTGGAAGCCGTTCGGACGCGGAGAGAAGGGGAAGGGATTGCCGGATTGCCGGATTGCACGAACGCCGGGCGAACGGATTCAGGTAGACTCTGCCTGTTGGGACCGGCGGCGGGCAGTTGGGGCCGCCGGCCTGCTGGGAGTCGCCAATGCCCGAGCCTTCGATACCCACCGCGGGGGAGGACGGTTTCCCCTGTCCGCACTGCGGCGCGGCCGTTCCGGCCGGTGCGGCCGCCTGCCCGGCGTGCGGCTCGGACGCCGAGACCGGGTGGGCCGAGGACGCCGACCTCACCGGCGCCCTCGGTACGGGCGGCTGGGCCGAGGACGACGAGTTCGACTACGACGCGTACGTCGAGCGCGAGTTCGGCGGAAAGCCCACCACGATCCTCGGCCTGCCCGCCGGCGTGTTCGTCCTGCTGGCGCTGGCGGCCGCAGCTGTCATCCTGCTGGTCGCCCTTCTCGCGAGGTAGCAGCTACCGGTACGTCCTGCCGTTTCCGCCTCTCTGCGACCTCTGTACAACAAGAGGCACAACATCCACGTAAACGCGTGTATCATCGAGCGCATTGCGGTCTGCCCGGCGTCGCCGTTCCGGCCGTTCGCCCCCGAATGGGGGC
>Ga0272441_10001103_pt1 | contig 57708 bp, 54 predicted proteins | sample SSMProp6N_FD_193582 | JGI IMG/M metagenome (GOLD analysis project Ga0272441, IMG submission 193582) | Marine sediment archaeal communities from Little Sippewissett salt marsh, Falmouth, MA, United States - SSM-Prop-6N | ecosystem: Environmental > Aquatic > Marine > Wetlands > Sediment ...
TGTCTCGAGGTCCCCGAATAAGCCTACGACATGAGCTTCCTCGGCCGATGTGATTTCCATGCCGAACAGGGGCAGAATTCCCTGTTTTCTGCAGACTATCTGAAACGCCGGAAGATTCCGCGCGCTGTTATGATCGGTAAGCGCGAGGATCCCGATATTTTTTCCCGCCGCCCTTTTCACAAGAAGCGCTGGGGACATCTCGAGACTGCCGCAGGGACTCAGGCAGGAGTGGTTATGTAAATCTCCCAGTACTTTCATTCGAGCCCCATGCTTTATCCCTTATCTAAAGCAGTGCCGAGGAGATGGGATACGGAGAACTGATTCAGTTTTGTCCCGATGATCGCGATATTCTCCTGCTCTGCCAGGGCTATCATATCCTGCCCCCCTTTCCGTCCGTTGCAGAGGATTATCGCAGGAATCCCCACCAGCTGAGCAACAGCTACCGTATTTTTATGGGCCTGAATGGTAATCAGGACATCTCCCTCAGCTGCGTTTCCCATCACGTCACTCAGGAGGTCGGAGGTATAGCCACCGCATATTTTGGCGTAATCGGCGGGACGGGTCATCAATTCTCCTTCAATGACTGCAGGAATTTCTTTTACGTCCATTTTATTCTCCTTTTATAAGGTAGATAACACTTTTTATGTGGGTCCCCTGAGAAGGGGCCGAAGTGATGGAAAACTCATCAGATACCCGTTTGACATTCGGGAGCCCTAATCCGGCTCCGAAACCGAGAGAACGGATCCAGTCCGTAGCCGTACTGTAGCCTTCCTCCAGAGCGATGTTCACATCGCGGATTCCCGGCCCGGTATCTTCTGATTGGATGATGGCCCGTTCTTCATCCATCAGAAAATGGATCGATCCATTGTCCGAATGTATGACGAGGTTCATCTCCATCTCATACGCAGAAATTGCAATCCGTCTCGCTGTTCCCTTTTCCACTTTTCTGGATTTCAGGATCTTCCGGATTTCGGTGGAGGCATATCCGGCATTCTCAAAATCATACCTTCGGACGGTGAACCATTTCTCAATATGTCCGCCGAGAGCTGTTTCAGCCTGATCCCCCGACTTTTCCAGGCGCTCGATTTCCCGGTGTGCTTCCAGCAGAAGTTTCGTGGTAATATCCCGGGAAGTGACAATTCCCACCAGCTCATTCTGCTGGTTCACCACCGGAAAGCGGCGGTAGGGATACCTGCCGAAGTAGGATATGGCAAAGAAAACCGGCATATCCTCCTCCAGGGCGATAATTTTTCTGCTCATGAAGGAAGCAACAGGTTTTTCAGCACAGCCGAGCTCCATGGATTTCAAAACATTCTCCATGCTTACAATTCCAACGATCCGGCTTTCTTCCACGACCGGGAGTCCTGTGATGCTCTTGTTTTTCAATATATCCCGGACGTCCTTCATGGTATGGGAAGAGGTAACAGTACTTACCCGGCTTGTCATGACGTCCTTGACTTTCAGCTTGTGGATCAATTCGAGAACGGCAGTCGGAGAATCAAAGGTATTGACGGGGATGTTCTGCATGAGTTCAGTATACCGGATAAGGGCTTTATGATTCAAACCTTCGGCCGGTTATTTTATACAGGATATGCCCGGTCTTTCTGATCCCGCGGAAGTTTGAGGTACCGACAGGTTCAGGAAAATTTTCCGTTTCCATCCTGAGAAGGCCTTCAGCATTCACCGCCGCGGTGGAGCGGTCCTGCCGTACCGAAGGCCCTTTCTGAATGCATCTTCCCGCACATAAGGCACGTACATGCAGAGAGTCCGCTTCATTGCGCCTGCAGGAGCGAGAACACATCTATGATTCTGTCTCTCAGTTTTTCCCGACGATCGGCCCTACAGGTGATTTTCCTGAAATACGGACGAGATCGTCTGATTAACTCTTCTCAGCAACTCTTCCTTCATCTCCGCCGTCCTTTGAATAGGAACAGGATGGCTGGGATTGAAAGGATCGATGAACAGCTCGTACGGTTCGATGTGAAGTGCTTTAATCATTTTTTCAATACTTACGGGTGAAGGAAACTTCTTGCCGGATTCAATGTCACCGATGAAACCGAGGGATAGATCGGATTGCATGGCCAGTTTCATCTGTGATAAGCCGGCGCGAGCCCTTGCCCTTTTGAGATTTACAATTAGTAATTCATGAATTTTTGTCATACATGCCCCTTCATATAACAACGCCCGCATTATATACTTTTACATAGAAACATGCTACATCGTGAAACGCGGAATTCGGCAAGAAAATTGTCTGCAGGGGGCGGGTGAGCTGGAGAAAAGGGAATTGAGCGGAAGAGCAGGGAGACTGAGACGCGAAATGGTGGAGACACAGATAGCCGGGAGGGGGATCAGTGACGGCAGAATTCTCAGCGCTTTTTTGTCCGTCCCTCGGCATCTCTTTGTTGAAAAAGAAGATATGTTCTCCGCCTACGCCGATAGACCCTTGCCGATCGGTCTGGGACAAACAATCAGTCAGCCCTACATCGTAGCCGAAATGTGCGCTCTGGCTCAGCTGAGGGGGGATGAAAGGATTCTCGAGATAGGGACAGGCTCGGGTTATGCCGCCGCCATCCTGTCCTTCCTTTCCGAAGAGGTGTGTACCATCGAGAGGATTCACAGCCTTCACCGGCAGGCTGCAAAGGTTCTTGAGAAGCTTGGATATCGGAATGTGACCTGTATCCTCGGCGATGGTTATCATGGGTATGCGAAGCGGGCACCCTATGATGCGATCCTCATTTCAGCGGCCCCGGAGAGGATACCGGATACGCTTGTTCTTCAGCTGAAACAAGGGGGAAGAATTATTTCTCCGGTCGGGAAAGGTGATCAATACCTGGTGCGTCTGGTACGTACACCTGCCGGGGTGAAGAGAAGCATCCATGGAGCAGTCCGCTTCGTACCGATGAAACACGGATTTTCTTGACGTTCCTTATGAATAGTGGTACCGTTTACCTGAATTCGACACCGGTAAAAAGAGATCCGCTTTTCAGAAGGTAGCTAGACAATGGAGATTGGTTTCAGGAAGTATAAAGAGGTTTATATTGTTGATGTAAAAGGCGATATGGACCTCTACAACGCACACGAATTGAAAAGCGTGGTGAATAGACTCATTGAAAGAAATATTTCAAAGGTTGTGATAAATCTTGAAAAAGTGGATTATATTGACAGCAGCGGTATCGGAGCACTGATCCATATCTTTACTTCGGTTAAGAGGAACGGATATCATTTGAGGATTACGAATGTCCATGGATCAGTCGCAAAAGTGATCAGACTCACCAAGCTGATGGGCTATTTCCCCATCGTTGATGAGGTTAAAACAGCCTTGCAGCAGCTCAGTATATAAGGTTGAAGAGGGAAACATACATGTCCAGGAGAGAAGAAATTCTTGTTGACGGGGACCATAAGCTGTTTGATAAAAAGGGCCTCTTCTATAAAGAGTTTCCCAGCGATTACCGGCAAGTACGCTTTTTTTCCATGCTTATCGTTCAAAAAGCACCGGCGGAGATAAAAGAGATCAATCTTCTCGAGCAGCAGGTGAGCGAGCTCATAAAAAATGCAATTCGTCATGGGAATAAAAAAGATCCTGATAAGAAGGTGCGCGTATGGGCCTCTTTCAGCAGTTCTCATGCCCACCTGATTGTCGAGGATGAAGGTGAAGGTTTTCAGAGTGTTGAAAACTGGAACGATTTCAACATAAATCGAAACAAGTGTTTTAAGACTCATAATTTTGAGGAAATGGAAAAATACTTTTCCTTTCGGACGGACCGCAGTACTGAGGAGGACAGCGGGAATGCCCTCTTTGCGTCTCTGGAATACTGGAATGGAGGAGTTGTTCTGAATAGTTCCCGTAACGCTTTCGCCGTATACAAGAGTTTTTCCAGAAGAAAACGGCCGGGAATCGACATGTCAGGGTCACTATTATAGTCGATATGAAGAAGAATCCGATTCTTGAATTACCGATTCTCCTCATTCTCACCGATGAAGGGGAGTATTTTTTCAATCAGCGTCACAGAACCCTCGAATACGCTGCGAAGACCAATAAGCTGGGGGTCGATGGTCTCGTTTTAAATACGTATTCGGCTAAAACGCTGCAGCGCATGATTCAGGCGGGATATATATCGCGCATAGATATTTCCCGGGCGGATTTTAATTCCAAGAGAAATGAAATACTCGATCTTGCAAAACTCATTGCCTACGGAGTCCTTACCAAGGAATACACCATCAAACTGGCAAGGGAGATGAAAGAGACTCCGGTTGTTACCAACTGGAACAGGAAGAACCCTTCCCGGGCCCTGAATTCTTCGAACATGACCCGCAGCTTCATGCGTGAAGGGGAGCAGGGGAAAAACGCGGAGCTTCTGCAGGAAATCCAGAAAAAGGTAATCCAGGAGATCATCAGACTGAATACGGCGGGTCTCAAAGAGTATTCGGATGAGGAAAAGGAAATACTGGATTTCAAGGCGCGCAATTTCCTCCAGCAGCTGAATCCGTTGATCTGGGCTCTCCTGGCACAGCAGCAGAGCACGTCCTTGTTTCGGCAGACCGTCGAAGCGATGGAACCTATTGTCTGGCAGTTTCTGTCGAAGGGGAACATAGCCGACTATCTAGGTCTTCTGGTACTCGAGTTGGTGACCCAGGCTGAAAAGAGTCTCATGCAGGAGGCTGTGCAGACTTTCCTGAAAGGCAGGATCGATCTGGACCATTTTATGAAAAATAAAAATGACCGGCTGAAGGTTCTGCAAAGCCTGTCCGAACACAATAAAACGGCAACTTTGTCATGGAAGCTGCAGGCGAGGAGGGGCTCAGTGAGTGATTCAAGTCCCTTTCAGATACTTCTCTACAATCGGTCGATCGAACATGAAAATATTCGTCGTGATCTGGAAGATAAGAAGAAATTGAATACCGACGGTAAGGCCCTCTCGGAGTTTTATGAACAGCTGCCGGGGGAGAGTGAAGATCAGCTCGGATTGTATTACCTTTCCTACCTTCAGGAGGAATGCCATCGACAGGGTACCCTGTTTGACAGCTACGTCAATTTTATTGAGCAGCACAACCTGACTTTTATCACCCTGTCCGTACGGTTTTAGAAGTGTCCCCGAAAAGGTGCCGGAAGTATCCCTGAGATCCGCTTCAGGATAGATATACAGAATAAAATCCGGGGAAATCTCACATTATCATAAAAGGCCGTGCTAACCGGCGCATGTGAATATCTCCGGGTGAGAAAAAAGTGCTGTTTCAGGGGCACTATCTACGGTGCTAATCGATAATTTTCATAATGACCATGGTCTGATCATCATGCTGATCCGCATTTTCCTTAAATCGTTTTAATTGGGTTTCAACCAGCTCTGTGATTTTAGAGGCGGAAGTATCCATTGCCTTCCGGATGGCCTGTTTCAGCTTTTCATTGGAATATTCCCTTCCGTCAGGGGCCCGGGTCTCGGGAATACCGTCGGTAAACATGCAGAGAATATCCCCTTTCTCAACTTTGAACATCTTCTGATGATATTCTTCCATCTCTTCGATGCCGATAGGTAGTCCCGGAGTATCCACCTCGACGAATTGACTGTTCCTTCGTCTGAAAATGATCAGAGGAGGATGGGCGGCGTTTGAATAGATGACCTCTTTCTTTACCGTATTGTAGGTATAAATGCTCATTGTAGCGAACCGGTCGGTTCCGATTCGACCGATGATACCCCGGTTCAGGAGGGTGAGCAGCTCGGCCGGTTTCCTCTGAGGGGAGGATATCAGCCGGATAATGGTACGGATCATCACCATCAGCAGAGATGCCGGTACTCCTTTGCCGACAACATCGCAGATTACGATTCCCAGGGTGCTCTTATCTATATGAAATACATCATAGAAATCTCCGCTGATCCCCCTGGCTGCTTTTGAAAAAGCGGCGATTTCCGCGCCGGGTATTTCAGGCAGACTATCAGGAAGCAGGTCTTTCTGTATATCGGCTGCTATTTCAATTTCACGGTGCATCTCTCTTTTCTCGAGAAGCTCTTCGTAACTGAACACATTGTCAATGGTGAGCGCCGCATAATCGGCGAAAGTCCGCATATGGGTGAAATCCAGGTCCGTAAACTCGTCTCCGAAGGTCGATTTTGTAATCACGAGAGCACCGAGCAGCCTCTGGCTTATCATGAGGGGTGTTGCGATAAGAGAATGGATGTACAGCGGATCATCCTCCGGGCGGTTAAAATCGATGGCCGTATGATCCGAAGCTTCAACGGACCGGATAAAAACCGGCTGGGCCGATTCGGCTGTTCTCCCAATGATATGCGAGCCTATAGGGATGGATGTGCGGGATATGAAGGGAAGAAGTTTCTCCGGATCCGCTGCAAACTTTTCAGGAACCGGGTAGGGGGGGGAGAAGGAGCCGCTGACGGCTTTCGGTATCAGGGTATTGCCCTTTTCATTCACCAGGTATACTGCCGCGCCGGCGGCTCCGGTATTTTCCACCGCGGAAGAGGCAATCAGGTTGAGGATTTTATCGATCTCAGGTCCTTCCGACAGGGAAGAGTTGATGGAAACCATGAAATCAAGGACGGAGTTCAGTTTCTCCTGCAGCTGATTTTTTAAGGTATTATAGTTGTCGGAAAGTTCTTCAAATTCATCCTTTGACTGAATATGCAGTTCGGTTGAAAAGTCTCCCCGGGCTATGTTGCGAATAGCCTCTTCGACCTGATGGATCCGGTTGTTCAGGAGACTGGCAAAACGTGAAGAAATAATGATGGTCATGAGAAGGGTAGCCAGCAGGAGGATAATGACCAGCCGGATACTGTACCTGATATTTTTATCGATCTGGTTCTGAATATCCGTATTCAGGTTTGTCAGCCGATCGCTGAATGTTACCGTTTCTTCCAGCATCAGATCCTGATAGTTTCTCATGGTTACCAGGTCGCCGAAATATTCAGGAGGATCCTTCTGTGCTGTCTGCAATTCGAGGAGGGTTTGTAAAATACCGTTGGACCCAATCGCATACCCGGCGGGTCCGTTCCGCATCGTTTTCAGATGATCTATGGTCGGGACATAATACCACTGGTAAATCTGCTCCCACCATCCGGTCACCTCATAGAGCTGGGTCTGCTGATTTTCAGTCAGCACCCGGGATATCGTGGAATCGGAAAGAGTATTCAAGTCTTCTTCGAATTCATCTATCTTATGCGTCCAGTTCACACTGAGTTCGATCAGCGGTTTCTGGGTGGTGAGAAGGTTCTGGGTCTGTGAGTTCAGCTGTTTCAGATTCGACAGTACCGTAATTGCCTGCAGTTCAAAGTTCTTGAGACTGATGATGGAGTTGGTGAAAAAAAGTATTACACCCAGGGTCAGAAGAAAGCCGATAATCAAAATAAGTTCAACTGCTGCCAGCTTGGTTCGTATGCGCATACCTGTTTCCGGTTCATTTTATTGGTATCTTATTCTAAGCTGACGAAATAGTAACACAACTGAACGAATAATGCTACTGGACGTATCAAAGAAACAGGGTTACAATGGTTCCGCCTTATGAGAAATGACAGCGACACGATAGACTACGCCATCGAGAACAACAAGGTTTTAACGCTTACATCCTATTCCTATCTCGGTACCGAGCGGGATTACATCGATAAGGTCCTCTATCGATATCTTTCCCAGGTAGGTATGCATATACTTATGAACAACATCAGTTACTGCATCCATGAGATAGCGGGAAACGCCCATAAGGCGAATCTGAAACGGCTCTACTTCGATCTGCAGCGGCTCGATATCAATGATCCCGATGAATATGACAGGGGGATGAACCATTTCAAGCATGAGGTCCTGCAGCACCCGGACCGATATGCCCAATGGCACAGGGAGAACGGATATTATATTAAATTCCACTTCCAGATCGATGGGTCCTGTTTCAAGGTGGTAATACGAAACAATGTTCCGCTTACGGTTCAGGAAAAAGAGCGTATTGCCACGAAGATAGAAATAGCCCGGAACGCCTCGAATCTGGCAGATGTATACGCGGTTTCTGAGGATTATTCTGAAGGGGCCGGCCTCGGAATTGTAATGCTGCATGTGATACTGAAGAATCTCGGTTTCCACGGTGAATCCTTTCGAATATATACCAGGGATGAAGAGACTATCGCCTTTCTTTCTCTTGATATTTCCGATACGATGAAACTGGAGAGGCTGTATTCGGATCTCATGATGGTCCGATAGTATGCTGGATACCTGATAGCAGGATCACTCATCTTGCCGATCCTTTCCCGATCCGGGATTCGCGGAGGAAAACATGTTTGGAAGATTATTACTGCTATTTACCCTTATCCCCCTGACGGAACTCTATCTTCTTATAAAAATCGGATCTCTCATCGGAGCTCTCCCGACTGTACTGATTGTGATCGGAACCGGGATTCTGGGGGCATATCTCGCACGGCAGCAGGGGTTTCAGGTGTGGTCGCGTATTCAGCGGGAAATGGAGATGGGCGGCTTTCCCGCCGAAGAAATGCTCGACGGCCTGTTGATCTTTGCGGCGGGGATCGTTCTGGTCACCCCCGGTGTCCTGACTGATATCACCGGCCTGCTGATACTATTCCCCTTTACCCGGGGTTATATTCGGAACTGGATAAAGGGACGTTTGCAGAGGATGATGGACCGGGGCAACTTCTCCTTCCGTGGATTCATCGGATAACAGAAAACAGCTGAGCGGATAAGGGAAAAGAAAAAAGGGCTGTTTTTTCTTGACGGAAACTGTAAAAACTATTATAGTTTCCATAGTACCTGAATCAGTTGAAACGGCGGTGAAGGATGGAAACGGTTAAGGATGTAAGGAAACGTATTCTCAAAGCGTCACTACGGCTTTTTATGACCCGGGGATTTGCCAGGGTCACCACCCAGGAGTTATCCGAATCCCTCGGTATCAGTAAAAAAACCCTCTATCAGCATTTTCCCAGCAAAGATGAGATCGTACTGTCCGCCCTTCAGGCCAATTTCGAGGGTCTGGGTCGGCGTATTGACACACTTTTTGAAAACCCGTCGCTATCCTTTGAATACAAGATAACAGCCCTGCTGTCCAACGTTGGGGTTCAGATGAGCCGGATCAGTACTGTCTTCATGGAGGATGTGTACAAACACCTGCCAGAAGCATGGCAGATGATCGATGATTTCAGGAAGGAGAAGGTACTCCAGCGTTTGGGGATCCTTCTGAGGGAGGGACAGGAAGAGGGATCCATCCGCAGGGATATCGATATCGAATCAGTTCTCTTTCTGGTTTTCAATACGGTTACTCAGGTACTGCGGCCGGAGCTCCTGCTGGCCCAGGGACAGTCTTTTCCTTCCCTTTTTAACAGCTTTATCAGCCTGGTATACGGGGGAGTTTTTGTACCGGCTAGTTTCGAAAGGTTGAAGGCGAATATGGAAAAAATGCAACTGGAGGTTCTTCATGGGAATGAAACGGATTTTATTGAATAGCACTCTGAGCATCATCATGCTGCTGGTCCTGGTATCCGGATGCAGTAACGGCAATGGTGAAGTGGACGGAACCGGGACCATCGAAGCCAGAGAGATTCTCGTATCATCTCTGACTACCAGTACTGTTGAACAGCTCTATGTGCGGGAGGGGGAACCGGTGCGTAAGAATGACCTGATAGCCCTGCTGGACCACGCCATCCTGGACCTTCGTTTACAGCAGGCCCTCAGCAGGGAAAAGCAGGCTCGTTCACAGCTTGAACTTCTGGAGGAAGGAGCCCGGTCCGAGGATATACAGCAGGCGGCAGCTCAGCTCGAGCAGGCTGAACAGAATATGGAGCTTGCAAAAAAAGAATGGGAGAGGACGGAGATTCTGTACAAGGAAGGAAGCATCACGAAGAGCCGTTACGATACGGTACAGACCCAGTATGAAACGAGCAAGTCCCGGTATGAGGGTTCCCTGGCCGGCTTCAACAAAATCAGGGATTTCGCCCGGCCTCAGGAGCTTCAATCAGCCTCCGCGGGAGTGGAACAGGCAGCGGCGGAAGCCGATATCATCCGGCGGCAGATAGAGGACTGTACGATCAAAGCGCCTATCGATGGTACCATCAGTGAAGTCTTTTACGAAGTAGGAGAAATCGCCCAGCCCGGCCGGCCTGTTGCCGCCCTCCGGGACCTGGATGAAGTCCATCTGACGGTTTACCTGCCGGGGCCCATGCTTGCCGGCATCAAACCGGGAGATCCGGCCGCCGTATATGTGGATGGTGTTCCCGGGAGGTCTTTCCCCGGAACAGTCACATATATCCATGATGAAGCCGAGTTTACCCCGAAAAATGTGCAGACCAGGGAGCAGCGGGTAAAACTGGTATACGGAGTGAAGATCAGCATCGAAAACCCTGAAGGAATTCTGAAACCGGGTATGCCGGCGGATGTCGTTTTTGAGGGAGCTGGTGATGAGTGAGGGCCAAGCATCCCGCTTTGCACTCAGGACCAGGGGATTATCCAGAACTTTCGGAGAGGTCCTGGCGGTGGATCACCTGAGTTTCGGTATGCAAAAAGGCACGATGTGCGCCCTGGTCGGTCCGGACGGGGCCGGAAAAACCACAACCATCCGGATGCTGTGCGGAATCATCACTCCGACCGGGGGGGAGGCAGAAATACTGGGTTACGATTCGGTCAAAGCCAGGCGTGAATTGAAACAGAGGATCGGCTATCTTTCCCAGGGCTTCAGTTTGTACGAGGATCTTTCGGTGGATGAAAATATCGAATTCTTCGCCGAGATACACAAGGTGAAGGATTTTTCGGACCGCCGGGAACAGCTCCTCGAGTTCACCAGACTTGCTCCCTTCCGCAGACGACTGGCCGGTAAACTGTCCGGTGGAATGAAAAAGAAGCTGGCCCTCGCCTGTACCCTCGTTCACCGGCCGCAGATAATCTTTCTCGATGAACCTACTACCGGAGTCGACCCGGTCTCGAGACGGGACTTCTGGCTCATTTTATCGGAGGTGCTGAAGGAGGGGATCAGCATTCTGATCAGCACCCCGTATCTCGATGAAGCGGAGAGATGCGCCTCGGTGGCGCTGTTATCGGAGGGGAGGCTTCTCGCGATAGACACACCTGAGGGAATGCGGCGGCATATGAAGGGTTCCATCGTTGAAATCACCGTACCGGATGTGAGAAGGGCGGCTTCTCTGCTGCCGGCGGGAAGAGAATCCTGGTGCCTGGAATTGCAGCTCTTCGGGGATCGTTTTGATATCCTGACAGAGGATGCCGCCCTGACCAGTGAAAGGGCAGGGGAGCTGCTGTCCGCCGGGGGGATAGCGGTTCGGGATGTACGGGAAATAACCCCTTCTCTGGAAAACGTGTTCATCTCGATGCTTCGGAACAGGGAGAGTGCATGATGAAGAGGATGACTGATAAAACAGGAATAATTCCGATGGGCTGGATACTGTTTTTTTTCCTCTCCGCCGGATATATTCAGGCAGACCAGCCGGTGGAGAAGGAGCCGAGGGGGCTCTCGCTCGATGAATGCATCGAGTTGAGTCTGGAGGTGAGCCCGGAAATCCAGGCGGCAGAGGCGGCGGTGCTGCAGAAGAAGGCTCAGGTACAGGTCGCCAGGAGGTCCAGAGCCCCGTCCTTTGAATTATCCGGCGGATATACCCGGCTGAGTGAAATGGACAACCCGGATATTTCGCTTCCCTCAGGCGGAAGTTTTTCTCTCCCGTCGTCTGATTTCGATTCGGTATCCCTTACCCTCGGGATGATACAGCCCCTTTTTGCCGGATTCGAAATAGACAGAGGTATCCGGACGGGACAAAATGTCCTTTTGACGGCCAGTCTGCAGAGTCACAATACCCGGAAGGAGGTACGGCATCAGGTGGAACTATCCTTCTGGAGCCTGGTGAGTGCCGATGAGCAGGTGAGGGTCATGAGGAAAAGCGTCGAACGGGCCGACAGCCTGCTGAAACAGGTTCGCAGTCTTTTCTCTCAGGGCATGGCGACAAGGGAGGAGGTCCTGCGGATGGAGATGAACAGGGAGAGGGTTGTCCTCCGGCAGCTCCAGGCGGAACACCTGCTCCAGCTGTCCGTGATGCAGCTGAACCTTCTGACCGGACGCCCGGCGGAGGAGGATATCCGTCCGGTATATACCTTCGATGAAAGTCCGGAGCAGTACGAAGTGCCGGTATTCCGGGAAGCCCTGGGCCGGGCCCTGGCACAGCATACTGAACTGAAGGTTCTGGATCTCCGGAAAGAGATACAGAAGCTTGAGGACAGAACGATCCGGGCCGGATGGCTGCCCCGTATCAGCGTGCAGGGGCAGCTGCAGTACGCCAATCCCCATCCCAGACAATTCCCGCCGGAGGATGATTTCCAGTACAGCTGGCAGGTGGGAGTATACGGAAGTATCGATATCGACCGGCTGAAGAACAGGGGGGCGGAACTTTCGCGGAGCGAAGCAGCGATCCATGAGCTTTCCAGCCGGGAGGAAGCGCTCATCAGAAATATCAGTCTGCAGATACAGAGAGACCTGCTGGAAATTGAGAAGAGTGTGGAAATGCTTGCTTCATCAAGGATTATTCTGGAGCAGGCGGAGGAAAATTACGATATAAACTATGATAAATTCCGATCCGGCAGTGCCGTCGATTCCGATCTGCTGAGTGCCCAGGAGAAACTGCTTCAGGCCCAGCTCGAGCGCACCCGGGCTTTTGTAGCACTGAAACAGGCGGAATCCCAATTGAACTATGATATTGGATACGGTGAAGGGAAATGAAGGAAGAATACGCGATCCGGGTTCAGAATCTGAGCAAAGTATTCGGTCACTTCCGGGCGGTCGACGGTATTTCCTTCGATGTGCAAAAAGGCTCCATCTTCGGTCTGCTCGGAGCGAACGGCGCCGGGAAATCTACGACCATACGGATGCTGTGCGGCCTCCTGCTCCCGACGTCCGGAGAGGCAGTGGTCGGCCCGGTGGATGTAAGCCGGGATCCCGAGAGGGTAAAGCGAAGCATCGGTTATATGTCCCAGGAGTTTTCACTGTACAATGATCTGACGGTGGAGGAGAACATCAACTTTTTCGGAGGGGTCTACGACCTGAGTCCCCGGCGGATCGCTGAGCGGAGGGACTGGATCCTTTCCATGTCCGGATTGAAAAAAAGGAGGTCCAGCCTCACGTCCGAACTGTCCGGCGGGTTGAAACAGCGGCTTGCCCTCGGCTGTGCCGTCATTCATTCTCCGCCGATCGTTTTTCTTGACGAACCGACCGGGGGGGTCGATCCGATCTCCCGCCGGGAGTTCTGGACCCTGATCAACCAATTCGCCGGAGAAGGTATCACCGTTCTTGTAACAACTCACTACATGGATGAAGCGGAATACTGCAATGAAATAGTATTTATGCATGCCGGCGCCATCATAGCCCGGGGAAGCCCTGCGGAGATAAAACAGGCGTACCGGAAGGGGGCCTTTTATGAGCTGGAATGTGACCGGCCCTTCGAATGCATCAGTATGTTCAAAGAAGTCGATGAGATTATCGATGTCTCCCTCTTCGGTACACGGATACATGTTCACAGTTCCGAAACCGAAGACCGTATCCGCCGAATAGCGGAGAAGCATGGTCAGAGCATCGCCTCGATACGAAACGTCGAACCGGGACTCGAGGATGTATTCATTGGTTTGATAGAACACAGCCGCAGGGAGACGGAGAAAGTATGAATTCCATCATTCCTATAGCCAAGAAGGAGTTCAGACAGATTCTGAGAGACCCCAGGACCCTGGGAGTACTTATCTTTATACCGATCTTTCTTCTGCTGATGTTCGGATACGCCATCAGCCTGGATGTGAAACATATCAAACTTGGGGTGGCAGACTACAGCAGAACTGCGGCGAGCCGCAGTCTGGTACGAAGCTTTGCGGCTACCGAATACTTCGATCTGATCGGTTATCTAAATCGGGTGGATGATGCGGATCAGCTTCTGGAAAGTGAAAAAGTCCAGTGTGTGCTGGTAATACCGGAGGACTATAACAGACGAATCATCCGGGGGGAGACCGCCACCCTGCAGGTCCTGATCGATGGTTCGAACTCGAACATCGGTGCCACTGCAATGGGATATGTGCAGCGGATCGTTCAGGATATATCGGTGAGAATTCTGGAGGACCAGGCCGGTACGGACATTGAAACAGGGATCGATTTCCGGTCCCGGGTATGGTTCAACCCCGAATTGAAGAGCCCCATCTATCTCATTCCCGGCCTGATCTCCCTGATTCTGGTAGTAACAGCGGTCATTTCCACCGCCATGTCGATCGTCCGGGAGAAGGAACACGGAACGATGGAACAGCTGATTGTGGCGCCGATCCATCCGGTTCAGCTGGTGGTGGGCAAGACGATTCCCTATACCGTAATTTCTCTTATCATTGCCGTGATGGTCCTCCTGTCGGGCAGCCTGTTCTTCGGAATTGCGATCCGCGGAAGCATCTGGCTGCTTATGCTGGTCACTTTTATTTTTCTCATCGGCTGTCTCGGTCTGGGAATTTTTATTTCCACCCTGGCTGATTCACAGCAGGTTGCCTTTATGATCGCCACCATCGTTACCTTGCTGCCTACCTTTATTCTTTCGGGTTTTATCTTCCCCATAAGCAATATGCCGGTCCTTATACAGGCGGTAACGTACATCATCCCGGCCCGGTATTATCTGACGGCCCTGCGGGGAATCATGTTGAAGGGAGCCGGGATTAGTCATTTTATCGATGAGATAGCCGCGCTGGGAGGCTTCGCCTTTATCATGCTTGCCGTCAGCGCGGTGCGGATGCGCAGGGGGGGATTATCGTGAGGATAATAAAATATTTCCTGCATAAGGAGTTTGCACAACTGCGGCGGGACAGAAAGATGCTGCCGATTGTATTTATCGCACCGGTCCTTCAGCTCCTGCTGCTCGGATATGCTGCTAACCTGGATGTGGAAATGATCCCTCTCGCGGTAATCGATCATGACCGAAGCGTGGAAAGCAGGAAGCTGGTTGACGACTTTGTACAATCCGGGTACTTTCATGCCGTTTCAAGACTTGAGGATCCGCAGATGATTGATAAGGGCATCGATGACGGGGCTTTCGTTATGGCTCTGGTCATTCCCGCGGGATTCTCAGAGGATATAAAACGGGGCGAAAGGGTTCCTCTCCAGGCCCTTGTGGACGGTGCTGATGCGAATACAGCAACGATCGCAATGAATTATGCGGATATTATCGCTCGCAGGTATTCGGCGGGAATCACCTTGTCCGGTCTGGCCTCCCCGGGTACGGGAGTATCAAAGGTCCCGATCCAGGTAGAGCCCCGAATCTGGTACAATCCCGAATTGAAGAGCCGGAATTTCATGGTTCCGGGGATTCTCGCGCTCCTGTTGATGATAATGACCATGCTGCTCACCTCCCTGGCGATTGTAAAGGAGAAAGAACAGGGAACTCTCGAACATCTCAACGTAACTCCCATTACGTCCATGCAATTGATTATCGGTAAATTGATACCTTTTTCGATAATTGGAATGGTGGATGTATTTCTGGTTCTGGGAGCTTCCAGAATTCTCTTCGGACTGATCCCGGAAGGAAGCATACCCCTGCTCATACTTTTGTCGGCTCTCTTTCTGCTTACCACTCTCGGTCTGGGTCTGCTGGTCTCCACGGTTTCCCGAACCCAGCAGCAGGCGATGATGAGCTCTCTCTTTTTTGTCATGCTGCCGATGATTTTTCTCTCCGGTTTTGCCTTTCCCATCGAGAACATGCCCCGAATCATACAGTATATTACCTACGCGCTTCCGCTTCGGTACTATTTCGTGATAATCCGGGGCATATTTCTCAAAGGCGCCGGGATCCTGACATTGTGGGATGAAACCTTGATGTTAATCATTTTCGGGGTGGCGGTACTCGGTTTCAGTGCAGCCCGTTTTAAAAAACAGATCTGAAATGCAGTTTCTTCCCTGAAATCAGCTGTTGTCCCAGATGTAGTGTTCCATCTGTTCGATGAGGAAGTTTTTTTCTGTCAGAATTGCCTTGACCACATCACCGATGGAGATCATACCGGCAAGTTTTCCATCTTTCATTACCGGAAGGTGCCTGAGCCTTTTGTCAGTCATGAGGCCCATGCAATAATCGATTGGTTTGTCGTCGGTAACGTAGATGACTTCCCTGGTCATCAGTTTCTCCACCGGATAGTTCCAGGGGCAATCCTGGTTTTTCTGAGGTGCGGCAGTGAAACGGGCATAATCCCTTTCAGAGAAGATTCCCTTCAGGTTTTCATCTTTGTCAACAACCAGGAGGGCACCGATGTTTTTTGCGGCCATCAGCCTCAAGGCCTCCTGTACTTTTGTGTCGGTATGTACCGCCCAGACCTGGTTTCCTTTCAAAGTGAGAATGTCTTTCACATTATCCATAGTGCTACCCCCAAAAAAGTTTTTGTTCTATACAATAGAAATTATATACGCTAATATTAAAGTACGCAAAAAATTTTATCTAGAAAATTTGCTATCTTCGGGTTGTTTTTATATCGAAGAGGCCGCTGCGGGTATATTTGACCTGTTGCCAGGCTTCCCGGCAGTATGACTGCCGGAGACCGGGAGAGGTTCCGGCTCCGCGGTTCTTGCAGGAGCGATATATACCTGAAACTGAAGCGCCTTCCAAAATACAGGTTGTCTGGTTCAATCCGGTGTTTTTCATATACCCTTTGGAGGACAATAAGAATTGAACAACCCGGGCATCCCGTGATAATTGTATCAAAGGCATGCATGATAAAAGCAGAATCAATTTTGGAATACCCGGAACTGAACGTCGAACAGGACTTTTCCTGCTGGTACTTCTCCTTTTGTTGTCTTTTTCTAATACAGCAGCAGGGGAGAATACCCCTGGGGAAAACACCTATATCCTTTATCTGATTGATTCGAGTTACAGTATGAACGTCCGTCTGCCCGGACAGGCGAAAAGCCAATCCGAAATAGCGTATGAGATGGTCAGGAAGTCCATCCGGAAATACGGAAGCATTTCCGCAGATCAGCACTATTATTATGGGATGGCTTCATTTTCCGGGCCGGATCAGTTCAAAATAGATGTACCTTTCTCGGCTTCCGGTGAAGCGGTTTTGAATACACTTCCCGGTATAGAATACTGGGGTACGACGTGTCTGGATTCAGGGCTTATGGAAGCTGCCTCGTATCTGAAACGGGAAACACAGGGTAAGACCGGGGCGACAGGAAGAATTGTACTGATAAGCGATGGAATAAATACAGACCCGGAGCTTTACGGTTTGCCTGAATGGGACGGGAGGATGGAACTGGATGTATTGAAGGTTCCGCTTCCTTTCAACAGCCCTGCGGAAGAACGATGGGCACAATGGTGTACCGGATATGGTGAAAACAGCCGAGCACCCGAAGAACCACTCCTTTCGACGTTTACAGTAATGCGGGAAAATCAGCTTCCGCTTCTGCTGAGATCCGTTCCGGCAGATAAGAGGCGCCCTGTCAGTCTTCAGCTGCTCGTCTCTCTTATTATCGCGGCAGGCCTGTTTTTCCTGGTGATCTGCCGCCTGCTGACAGGGAAGGAAAAGAAACAGCCGGTGATATACCGGACTGCCTATCGGATCCATTATCGAAAAAGAACTTCCCAGTCTATAAAAGAGGAGATGCAGGAATATCTGCCTGAAGATGACAGCTCCATCGTTTTTCGTGCCGGCGGGATGCATTTGAAGATCCGTGTGGATGGTGAAAGGCGGGAGCTCAGGTCAAATCGCAGGATAATGATTGACGGAGTCCTGTCCGAAAAGAGGAAAATTCACGATGGTTCTACTATTATGGTAAAGGGAGTTCATTACACTATTCGGCGGATCGAAAAGGTAAGCCTGCCTCTGGAGGATGCTGCTCCGCCCCTTTGGGCCCGTAACGCCGGGGTTCGGAAAAACGGGGAAAGAGCTCAAGGGCCGGAACTGCGGAACAATCTGAATGACTATATTCTGTTACCTTTTTCAGCAGCCCTGGTGATCTGGCTTGTTCTGACCGGGGGAATGATACTGCTTACCGGAAGCCGCAGATATACACCCCGGGAAGTCAGCGGGAACCTCACATACCGCCCTTATCGCTGGGAGTGGGACTTTGTTTCAGCCGGGGATAATGCTGCAGTATGGCCTTCAGGGGAGCCGAAAATAATTGAAGGAGTACCGGAGCAGGACGGCTGGCAATTTAGCGGTCTGCCGGAGGCAGGCACTATCGACGTTCTCGGTTTTCACAGCCATCCGGATGACGAATCCCTGGATTTCGGCGGTTTCCTGGCAAAAAGCGATATGGAAGGAAAAACAACCGCGGTGGTGCTTTTTACCGACGGTGAATCCGGATTGTCCAGAGGTCCGTCGGCATACCTGTCCGAAAAATCCGGTCTTTCGCTCAAGCAGACCAGGATAGAGGAAGCACATACTGCCATGGGGGTTCTGGGTGTGGATTACTACATCCGCCTGGGCTTTCAAAACCACCCTTATTCAAGTCAGCTTCAGGTTTTGCCGATGGAGGATGTGTACAGGGACTGGGGCGGCTATGGGCAGGTCAAGTCTGCGGTGATCGAGCTTCTCAACCAGATAGAACCCCGAACAGTAATAGCCCCGGATGGACCTTCAACGGCATTTGAACATTTTGAGCATGCTGCAGCAGGTCAGGCAGTGAAAGATGCAATCAGTGAACAGGGCCGGAAGGGTGGATATGTTCCCGAAGTCTACCGTATCTCGGTAGACCCGCTGCAGCTGTCCGAATATCCGGCGGCCCGGGGTATTGATGTACTGAATCCGCCGTCGCCGGTTCTCCCTTCACCGAGAAAGGTCCAGAACGGGGCTTTGAAAGCCCACAGAAGTCAGATTGATGCACGGATCATCGGATTGGAATATACTTCACTTTTTCAATACGAATACTATATGGATGGAATGCCATGAGATTTAAAGCACTTTTGTACAGGAAAGTCCTGCAGCGAATATTCGGGAAATTGCTGCTGCTCTGCTTCTGCTTCGTTTTACCGGGCTGCGCTTCCGGAAAACTCGGAGATGCTTCTACGGCGGCTTCTTCCGTACCCGCAGAACAGATGATAGAAAAGTCAGCAGAACTGAAGGAGGAGCAGACTCGGCTGCCGGTCTCTCCGGGCACTGCCTTCGAGGTGCGGGGCCGTATCCTGACCTGGCGGGACGGCAAACAGGCCGCCTGTTCGATCACCTTCGATGACGGAACCATGGATCAATATTCTCTCGGGGCTCCGCTGCTGGATGCGTATGGGCTCAGAGGGACCTTCTTTATCATTACCGGGCCGAGAGACGAAGGGGTGTGGAAGGATAATGAGAAGCAGCGGAGTTTGTTCAGCTGGGAGCAAGCAGTATTACTTGCCGAGGGGGGACATGAAATTGGAAGTCACAGCGTCGGACATCCGGACCTCCGTCAATTGGACCGGGAAGGACAGAAGGAGACAGTTATCGCGGAATTGCAGGACTCCGCTGAGGCGATCCGTCGGCGGATAAGTCCCGAACTATTATCCTCCGAAGGCGGACTCACTTTCTGCTGGCCTTACTGGCGAACGAACGGGAATCTGGTGAAGGAGGCGGAGCAATTTTATCTCGCCGCCAGAGCTGGAGAAGGGCCCTTTATGAGCTCAATCGTGAGAGATCCCTATGAGATACATTCAGAGATGGTGCTTTCAACCGACAGTTTTCCCGGCTGGGTCAGGAAATTGCAGATATCCTCACAACTGAGGGGCTGGACGGTCTTTTCCTTTCACGGTTTTTATAGCGCCGGCGGGAATACGAAGGCATCCGGATGGCAGCCGGTTTCGACGGGAAAAATGGAAGCTCTGCTCCTGCATCTATCGGAAAACTCTTTTTGGACGGCGCCTTTCGGCGAGGTTTTCAGGTATGCTGTCGAGCGGCAGGCTGCGGTTTTAGATATCGAAGAAGTCAGCCCCGACGGTATAGTTATCAAACTGGAAGACGGCCTGGATGACTCGATGTATTCTCAGCCCCTCAGTGTTGAAATCTTTCCTCCCGGAGATATGAATATTGAAATAATCAAATCCGCGAGGGACGAAGAAATTCCCTTCCAGCTGCTGGAGAATGGCTGGCTTCGTTTTGATGTCCGCCCTGACGGTTCGCCGATTATTCTGAAATCTTCTCCCTGAGGGCTGCATCGTAACCGGCCTGGTCAAACAGATCAACTAAAGCCTGCGGTTCCAGGTCAGATAGAACCGTTACCGTTTTTGTCTCGAGATTCACATCGACGGATTCCACGCCTTCGCTGCCGCCGACGATATCTTCGATCCTCCGCCTGCAATGATCACAGGACATATCAGGAACGCTGAACAGCTGTTTCATTTTTATTTCCTCCAAGGTTTATTTTCAGTGAGTTGAGAATCACATTCATCGAGCTGAAAAGCATGGCGAGTTCCGCGATAATCGGATGGAGAAAGCCGAGAACCGCCAGCGGCAGAGCCAGCAGATTGTAGAAAAAAGCCCAGAACAGATTCTGTTTTATAGTTGCCACGGTTTGTCTGGAAACCGAAATTGCCTGATGAAGACTGTTGAGATCATCGCGAATCAGAACAATATCGGCACTTTCGATGGATAAATCCGTCCCGCTGCCGATGGCGAAACCAACATCGGCAGTCTTCAGAGCCGCAGCATCATTGATACCGTCACCCACCATGCCCACAGGATCGCCCCTTCTGCGGTAGGAACGGACGTACCCGGCTTTCAGGTCCGGTGTGATTCCGGCGATTACCTCATGTATACCTACCTGGTCCGCCACGGTTTTGGCCGTCCCTTCGGAATCTCCCGTCAGCATAACCGCCTGTATCCCCATTTTTTTCAATATCTGTACAACCTTTCTCGCTTCCGGTTTAATCGGATCGGCGATAGCTATCCATCCGATAGTGCCGCCATCTCTTTCGACTTCAACTATCGTATGGCCCTGTTTCATGAGTTCACTGTAACTGGCAGGGTCAGCTGGTTTTCCGATTTTATATGCTGCTTCCCCGACTTTCCCCGTAATCCCCAGCCCGGAGATCTCTTTCAGCTCTTCGACTCCCGGTACCGTATCGGGGTTCCGGCTGCCGAACACATGTTCCACTATAGCCAAGGCAAGAGGGTGTATGGAATGGGATTCAACAGCGGCAACTGCTCTGAGATCATCAGGATTCAGGGAAGTCCGGACAAGCTGCGGCCTGCCCTTCGTGATCGTACCGGTCTTGTCCATTAAGAGGTAACGGATAGATCGGGTATGCTGAAGGGCTTCACCGTTTTTTATCAGAATACCCGAACGGGCCGCTTTACCGCTGCCGGCAACCAGGGCCATGGGGGTTGCAAGACCCAGGGCGCAGGGACAGGCGATGACAAGCACCGTTACGAAGACGAACAACCCTGCCGCAAGCGGTCCCGGATCGGCTTGTATCCAGAAGAGGAATCCCGAGGCCCATTGGAAGAGGGGCTGGAGCCGGGAATAAAAGACAAACCAGCCGAGACCCGAGATGAATGCCATCAGGATGATGATCGGTACGAAAAAAACGCTGATACGGTCGGCCAGGGCCTGAAGAGGAACCCTTGCAGACTGCGCCTGATCGACCAGATGGATCATCTGGGATAAAAATGTATCCTCCCCGACTTTTTCCACTTCGATCGTAAGAGATCCCTGCTGGACGATGGTTCCGCCGATAACCGGGGATGATTCCTCCCTCCGCACAGGAACCGCTTCTCCGGTGATCATTGATTCATCAATCAATCCGGTGCCTTCAAGGACCTTCCCGTCCAGGGGTATTTTTTCCCCCGTCCGGACCAGCATGACAGCCCCGGTTTTTACCGCTTCGACGGGGACCTCTTCAATTCCTGATGCAGTCCGAATTCGGGCGGATTTTGCCTGTACCTCGAGCAGGGCCCGTACATCTCGAGCTGCACGGTGTTTCAGCCGCGCTTCGATATAACGCCCGCCGAGATGAAAGGTCAGTATCATAGCAGAGATTGACCCGAAGGAGATGTCCTGGAGGCCGGCTGCACCGAGAACCGCTGTGAACCATGCTACGAAAGCACTGACTGAGACAAGGGTATTCATGTTGGTGTGACCATGACGCAGGGCGATTCCCGCACTGCGGAGGGTACTGAAACCGGGAAGAAACAGAACAAAAGCCCCGAGTATTGCCTCGATGAGGAAAAAGGAAGGGATATGAAATCCCGACATGTGCAGCACCATGAGAATCATAAGCGGGAGGGTTGCCGTCAGGGATATGAAAATATTTCTCCTGGCGGAGGAAAACTGTTTTTTGAGGATATCATCGCCGGGAAGCTCTTTCCGGTACACATAGCCGCTTGCGTTGACTGTTTCCGCAATGCTATCCGCGTTTACTGTGTCGTCGCTGACGATATACCCCTTCTGGGTAGCCAGATTGACCGAGACGAAGCGAACTCCCTCCATTTTGTTGAGGCTTCGCTCCACAATTCTGGCGCAGGAAGCGCAGGTCATACCCTCAACCGAGAAAGTGTGATGAAGTTCCGGAGGGTTCATCATATCCGCCATCCTTTTCCGGGTGCTCCGATGGTTACGGGAACACGAATTATATCCTATTAAAAAGGTAAGCAATAAATCGTTTTTTTTCAAGTTACCGGTACCTGCTGAGGGTATTGAACTTGCCTGATTTATGATTCCGATCTAAGATAGAAGTGCAGATGCTATTCGATTAAAACAGGAGTTTTCAATGGTTCAACAGGCAATTCCGTTCTATGTAAAGGTAAAGGATGATCTGGAGAAAGCCTTCAAGGACTTTTTCCCGCATATGTCCTCCAACTATATAAGTACATCCAAGCTGTTTCGCAGGAACAAACTGTACCCGGTACTCGGAATAGAAAGTGTGACTGTATTTACCAAGGATGGTTCGGAAGTAGAATCAGCCCGTTTTCTTGTTCCCTCTGAAAACAAGAACTTCATCTGGATCCAATGCGAGCTGTTTGAGTTTGCCGGTTTCAAAGCAGAGGAATAAGAGCGGAGGGACCGGAATAGCTGAACAGTGTGTCCTGTTTTCAAGGATTAATTCCTCCTGATCAGGCGTTCCTGTCCCGGCTTTTTCTTTCAGGCGGAAAAAGAAGAAGCGTGAGGGCCACCAGGGCGCCGAAACCGACATACAACAGGGTGAAAAACCATCCGGGAAAATCATAGAAGAGCACCATGCGTACTATTCTGCCGATGAAGGATATCTCTTCCTCCACCGATTGACCTGCGCTGCGGCGCAGAATATATTCCAGTTCGGTAAGGGGACAAAGCATCCCTGCAAGCGCCTCGAAGGATACGAAAACCACAGCGATGAGATGAACAATCCGAAAAGTCATGTTCCGGATCCATGCCCATCCGAGGATTCCCCCGAGAATTACGCATATTTCTCCTCCCACCGTGAAAAGGAGATAGAGCAGATGGATACTCACCACGATATCCGCGATAATTGCCGGGGGCAGGGAAAGGCTGAAATCGCCCATATAGAATCCTCTTTTCAGGCGGGGATGAACTCTGCGAGTTTTGCCTTCAACCGCAGCGGGACTCTTGCCTCGATATGCACATAGCTGTCTTCATACCGCTCTTCCAGTACAGTTCCGCTGCGGTGGACCTCTGCTGCCAGATCATACCGGGAGATTGGGAAATGAAAGAGAACCTGAGGTACGAGACTGAAGAGAAGGGTGTCGATGGAATCGAATATTTTTTCTGTTCCCAAGTTTTCTCTGACCGAGACGAACAGAGCCTCCGGGTATGACTGTTTCAGGGCTTCGATCAGGTAAGGATCCGGACAGGCGTCGATCTTGTTGAAGATAAGAAGCGTCGGTATATCCCGTATCTCGAGTTCCAGCAGGACCTCCATCGTCGTGTGAAGATGATGTTCGACCTCCGGATTGGAGGCGTCGAGGATGTGGAGAAGGAAATCGGCGTACAGGGTCTCTTCGAGAGTGGAATGAAAGGCATCGACGAGGGTATGGGGGAGTTTGCGGATGAAGCCGACGGTGTCGGTAAGCAATACCCGGGTCCCGCCCTTCAGGGCCAGTTTTCGCGTGGTCGGATCGAGGGTCGCGAAAAGCTGGTCCGCGACTCCGACATCGGAGCCGGTCAATAGATTCAGCAGGGAAGATTTACCGGCATTCGTATAGCCGATGATGGCGCCGGTGGGCACGGGTACTCCCATGCGCTGCTTTCTTCTGGTGTGCCGCTGCTCTTCCAGCTTTTTTAATTCCGCTTTCAGTTTCGTAATTTTCTTCAGTACAATCCTGCGGTCAACCTCGAGCTGAGTTTCTCCTTCACCTCTGGTTCCCCGCATTCCTCCGCGCTGACGTGAAAGGTGCGTCCATGCTCTGGTGAGTCTGGGAAGGCTGTATTCCATTCTGGCCAGGCCGACTTGCAGGAGTGCTTCCCTGGTTCGGGCGTGTTCGCTGAATATTTCGAGAATGATCTCCTGACGGTCAATAACGCACCTTCCGCTCAGCTGTTCAAGGTTTCTCTGCTGGGAAGGGGAGATGGTGTCGTCAAAAATGATGCAATCGGCATCGAGGTCTTCAGCCAGACTGCTGATTTCGGAAGCCTTGCCGCTCCCGACGAGATACCTGGGATGCAGGCTTTTCACGGTGATGATTTTCTGCTCGAGAGGTATGATCCCAAGGGTCGTGCAGAGGCTCTTAAGCTCTTCGAGATACTGTCCGCAGGTTTCGTCGGAAAGTTCCGGTGTCTTGAGGGTGAGCAGAAGAGCGGTTTGTTCTTTCAGGGAAGTATTGTCCATCGATAAAACGATAAACCGGCTGAAGTATTAAGTCAATCACCGGACGGATGTTGTATCATTACCCATCATCTGGTATAAGGAATGCATGAAACAGACTCTGTTTATGATACCCCTGGGGGCGGGTCTGGCGGGTTTGAGCTATGTGATCTTCACTCTGCTATATCTGAAAAGAAAGCATGTGAACGATCAGGGTTTTCTTCATTATGCCCGGCATGTACGTTTTCTTACCTTCCGTTTCGTATGGAAAGAATACCGGAAAGGTCTTCCCGTGGTTATCCTTACAGCGGGGGGCCTCTTTTTTTTAAAAACCGGGATTTCCCGGCTCACGGTAATTCCGATGATTCTGGGGTCGGTTGTTTCAGCCGCGGTCGCGCTGATTGGTACCGCCGGGGCCACCCGGGCAAACAGATATACCGTTCAGGCAGCGCGGAACAGTACTACCGAAGCTTTGAGACTTGCCTTGAGGGGGGGGAGTGTTCTCGGTTTTTCCCTTACCAGCATTTCCCTCGGTGTGATTACTATTATTTTTTTACTGCTTCAGCTGTTTTTCGGAAATACTCCTGAGAGCCTTGCTGCGATTGTACTTCCTACCCTGTTCGGGTATGCCCTGGGGGCGGGAATAAGCGCCCTGATCGGGAGGACTTCGGGAGGAATTTTTGCCAAGGCGGCGGATATGTCGGCTGATCTCGCGGGTAAACTGGACCGGAGCCTCGACGAGGATGATCCCCGGAATCCGGCGGTTCTTGCCGATACTGTTGGCGACAACGTAAATGATATTGCCGGACTCAGTCTTGATCTCAGTGAATCCTATGCTGCCGCTCTTCTGGCGAGTATGCTCGTAGGCGCGCTGAGCGGAAGGGCAGAATTAGCCTTTCTTCCCCTCCTTCTTGCAGGATCGGGGCTTCTGGCATCTTTTGTCCTTCTGCTCTTCCATTACATACCCGAGCAGATGAATCCCGGACGGAAGGTGATGGCCATCGCAATCGGAGCACACCTGGGTATCCTGGTAATCGGATTTTTCTCATCCCTCCTTCTTCTCAAGATCGATGAGGCCTGCCGTATTATCGGTTCCTATGCCGGAGGCATCCTCTCAGGTATTTCCCTCAGTCTTCTGGCAGCATATTATACGGCTGAGACGCGCAGACCGGTTATCTCCACCGCGTCAGCGGCACGCTACGGAACGACACCCGTCATTTTGCAGGGATTCTCCCTGGGTATGGGATCGACGGTACTGCCGATCCTTGTTTTCATTGGCGGTCTGTATATTTCCTATTCTTTCGCCGGTTTTTACGGTGTTACCCTTGCCGCCCTCGGTCTGATGACCGGTGCTCCGGTGCATTCGGGTATCGATGCAGCGGGAACCATCATTGATAATGCCGGTGCTTTTACCATGCTCGGAATGTTCACCCCGGCATCCCGGGAGAGAACGGACAAACTCGATGCCATGGGCAACAGTTTCAATGCCGTGGGAAAGGGATATACCGTCTGTTCCGCCGGTTTTATTACAATTGCCCTGTTTGTGGTGTATAAAAAGCTGGCGGGTCTTGAAATCATCGACCTGACGGAAATACACGTCCTGCTGGGAATCATAATCGGAGCTGGTTTTTCTTTCTTCCTATCCGCCTATCTATTCAGGGCGCTGCAGAGAGTTTTTATGAAACTGCGTGACGATATCGAGGAGATATATCGGAAAGGCCTGCAGCAGAATATGCATGAACTCCGGGAACAGCTGATACTGACAGCACAGAAGCGGACCCTGAAATATATATTCCCGACCTGCTGTATCGTTCTTGTTTTTCCCGTTGTATTCTGGTTCATCGGTGACGAGATGATGCTTGGAGGAATCATAATAGGAAACCTGGTGACCGGTACATTTCTGGCACTCTTTCTCAACCATACCGGAGGGGTCTGGGACAACGCAAAGAAATATGTCGAAGCCGGCGGATACGGCGGGAAGAACTCGGAGGCGCATCGGGCGGTTATTATCGGGGATACCATCGGAGACCCCATGAAGGACCTTGCCGGCCCCGCCATGGATATCGTGATGAAGCTCATCCCGATAATCGCCATCATTTTGGTAGGCGTGTAGGGCCATGGAAGGTGACCGTGGAACGGGAACCGGACAACCCGGCGGAAGAACCGGGGGAAGTACCGCCGGACGGACCGGAGCTCCGAACTGTCTGAAATGCCGTCATTTCTATGTTACATGGGACCGACGGTTCCCCCGGGGGTGCAGGGTCTTCGGGGTGAAAACCAGAGGATTGCCGAGTGTTGCCGTATTCCGGTCAACCGGCCGGCACTGTCCTGCCTTCGAAAAGGCTCCGGGGAGAAAGGATTGATTTTTTCCCGTCCTTGGAGTAGCGTGAATCATCAGGAAAGCAAAATAATAAAAGCAGGTTGACACATATGGGACTAAATTGCGGAATAGTTGGATTACCCAACGTAGGAAAATCGACTCTCTTTTCGGCTCTCACCTCCGCTCCGGCGGAGGCGGCGAACTATCCTTTCTGTACCATCGATCCGAATGTCGGCATCGTCAGTGTACCGGATGAGCGGTTGAAAAAAATCACGACCCTCGTTCCGACGGAAAAGGTGATCCCGGCCATCGTGGAATTCGTTGACATCGCCGGACTGGTCGCAGGAGCAAGCAAGGGGGAGGGGCTCGGGAACCGCTTTCTCTCTCATATCCGGGAGGTCGGGGTTATCGTTCATATCGTCCGGTGTTTTGAAGACCCGGATGTGGTGCATGTCAGCGGTTCCATCGATCCGCAGCGGGATATCGAGATTATTCACACCGAATTGGCCCTGGCGGATCTGGAAACGGTACAGAAGAGGCGGGAGAAAAACCAGAAAGTGCTCAAAGCGAGCAAGACCGATGCTGCCAAAACGGCGGTGGCCCAGGAGCCTCTGCTGGCCCGGTTGTACGATGTGCTGCAGGAGGGAAAACCGGCCAGATCGCTGGATTTTACCCCGGAACAGCGGAAGAGCCTTCAGGATCTTCATCTGATAACCATGAAGCCCCAGCTCTATGTGTGCAACGTGGATGAGGAGGGTATCCTCGAAGAGAACAGCTATGTACAAACCGTGAAGAAGACCGCGGCTGCCGAAGGCGCTGAGGCCCTGTCAATATGCGGGAAACTGGAAGCTGAAATAGCCGCCCTGGAGAGCGAAGAGGAACGGATCGAGTTCCTCGCGGCGGCGGGTCTGGAAGAATCCGGCATGAACAAGCTGATACATACGGGATATCAGATGCTCGGTCTGCGGACTTTTTTTACCGCCGGCCCGAAGGAGGACCGGGCGTGGACCTTCCAATCCGGGGACACCGCTCCCAAAGCCGCCGGGGTGATACACACTGATTTTGAACGGGGTTTCATAAAAGCGGAGGTATATCACTGTGACGACCTGTTCGAGCTGGGCAGCGAGCAGAAGGTGAGGGAAGCGGGCAGGCTGAGAATCGAAGGGAAGGAATATATCGTGCAGGACGGAGATGTCATGCACTTCAAGTTTAACGTCTGAGCCGGCACATCGGATCTGCCCGCCGGAAAATTCATCTGCGTTACCAGGAGACCCGAAGGAATCGGTATGGAAAGAGAGGAACTGTATAAAATCGTGGATGCCATCCTCAACCAGGCGACCAATGACGATGTCGAGGTTATCGAAGCGGCATTGAAGCGCCGGGAGGGGGATGAGGAAAAGTCGAAATTCCTCAATGTATCACCCAAGAAGCTGGCCGATACCGTGGCGCACTCCATAGCCGATCAGATCAGTTATTCCAGAGACACCCTCAGGGACATGATCCGTAATTATGCCGTGGATATCATCCGGAAGGAGGCCCCGGAACTCAATGATGAACAGGTGCGGGACCTGCTGCACGCCTGGATTCCGGACCCGGGAGGGACCGGCCGGTCCTCACCGGAATACGGTGGTCCGGCGGAGAGAAAGGATGCCGGAGAGGAATACCAGGGCAGTATTCCCAAAGACATGCTGGTCACCATGATCGAACAATTTCTCGTTTATTCCGAGGGCAGGATGCCGGTGCGTGAACAGGCCCAGCTGAGACGGGAGATGCCGGACTGGCAGAAGAAGTACTGGGAGAAGTTTCCTCCCAGGATCAAAGACGCCCTGTCGCTTTATCTCAAAGGGACCATTGACAAGGAAACCCTCTGGCTTGATATCCATAAAGTCCTGGGATTGTAGCTCAGATTGACTGAATGTTCAGCACCGACGGTATGGTGCGGATTGATTTCATCACCTTTTTATAATCGTCCTTCTTTTCCAGTTCCATGGAAAACCGGCCGCTGAGATTGCCCCGCTCGTCCTCTTCAAGCTTTCCCTCGATCAGATGCCCCCGGTATTTGCGTACCGCCCCTTCGATTTCGGAAAAGAGGTCGCTGGTCATCCGGCTGGTGACTCTGAAATGACGGACTTCTTTCGGTGAGGCCGTTTCCCATTCTACTTCCATGCTCCGGTGTTCAAAATCCTGGATGTGCTTCAGATTCGGGCAGTCCTTTCGGTGTACGATGATCCCCCGGCCCCGGCTTACATAGCCGATAATATCGTCACCGGTTGTCGGGTTGCAGCATTTGGCGATGCTGATCATCATATTCTTTTCATTTCCGATCCGGAAGGCCACCTTGGCCCTGTCGACTACCTGCTTGATAATAGTTTCGCTGTCAATCAGGTCCCGGGACTGGTCCGTTTTTTCAGAAACGGACTTCTGCGCATCGACGGGGGCCGGTTTCTTTTTGGCGATGATACTCTTGTCGATGAAGAGGTTCTCCTCATTCTTGTTCAGCCAGTGCCTGATTTTCTGACGTGCCCGGGCGGTACGGGCGAATTTCAACCAGTTTAAATGGGGTCTCGCCTTGTTGGATGTCAGAATCTCTATAACCTGGGTATTTTTCAATGGCTGATTGAGGGGAATGATGGAGCCGTCGGCTTTGGCCCCTATGGTTTTGTTTCCGACCTCTGTGTGGATATGGTAGGCGAAATCCAGGGCCGTGGAGTTTTTCGGAAGTTCAACAATGTGACCCCGGGGCGTAAAAACGTAGATGGAATCCCGAAGCAGCTCGGTCTGAATATCCTGAAGAAAGGTCTCCCTGCCGGAATGCCGGTTCCACTGCTTCAGCTTATTTATGATGGGCAGCTCATCGGGCTTCACCCGGGCTCCGGAAAATTCGCGTTTGTATGACCAATGGGCGGCGACCCCGTATTCGGCGGTCTGGTGCATTTCATATGTCCGGACCTGTATTTCAAGCAGCCGGCCTTCATTCGACATTACGGTGGTATGAAGACTCTGGTAGTGGTTCGCCTTCGGCATGGCGATATAGTCCTTGAATCTGCCTTCGATGGGCGGGAAAAGTTTGTGGACCACCCCCAGTACGGTGTAGCAGTCGTTTGTAGAACTGCAGAGGATTCGTATCCCGAGGAGATCGAAGATTTCGTCGATATCCTTACCCCGGCGTTTCATCTTCTGGTAGATCGAATAAAAATGTTTGGCCCTGGTGGAGACGGTGATGTCGATCCCTTCCCGTTTGGTGTTGATATACATCTGGCGTTCAATATTTTTCAGAAAAGCAGAGCGTTCGATTTTCTTGGTCGAGAGGTAGGTTTTTATATAATTATAGGCTTCGGGATTCAATTCTTTCAGTGCCAGGTCCTCCAGCTCACTTTTCATCCAGGAGATTCCGAGCCGGTCGGCGAGAGGAGCATAGATATCCAGGCACTCCGTGGCTATCGCTTTTCTTTTATGGGCCTCCAGAAACTGAAGGGTGCTCATATTGTGGTATTTGTCTGCAAGTTTGATGATGATGACCCGGATATCCTTGGTCATGGCAAAGAGCATCTTTCGGATCGTCTCCGATTCCTGGGCGGATTTGCTTTTTGCTTTGACAATGGATATTTTCGTGACCCCGTCCACCAGGGTGGCCACCTGCCGTCCGAACCGTCTGCGCAGTTCGGTCTCCTCCACTTTTGTGTCTTCGAGAACATCATGGAGCAGCGCGGCGATCACCGCTTCACAGTCAAGCTGCATATCCACCAGTATCTCCGCGACCTTGAGGGGATGAATGAAATAGGGTTCACCGCTGGCGCGTTTCTGCTGCTGATGAAGCTCCTTGGCCCAGCCGGCCGCCTCGACGATGGTCTCCCTCTCTTTCTGGGTATAGCGGTTCAGTTTCTGTTTGAATTTCTCAATTCGGTTCAGCATAGGGTTTTTTTCCGCTTATGACCCGGTTTCGTCCGGTCAGGTCCTGATACACATGTACGTTCTTATAAGCCTTTTCGATCAGGACTTCTCTGATGGTTTCGATCTGATCGATATGGGCTTCCAAAAAAATGATCCCTCCATCATTCAGATGGCGGGGGGCTTCATCGATGATGATTCGAATGAGATCGAGGCCGTCCTCCCCTCCAGAGAGTGCCTGACGCGGTTCCGGCCAATGTCTGCTCTCCATATCCCGAACTTCCGAATCCGTCAGGTAGGGCGGATTGCTCACTATTACATCGAACTTTCCCTCTATTCCTGAAAAAAGATCCGTCTTTATCATTCCCAGGGGTTCGTTCAGCAGATGCCGTGAGTTCATGGAGCAGACTTTCAGGGCAGCACCGGAGATGTCCGCCGCTGTTACATCCAGAACGGGCCGAAGGTATTTGAGGCTGATGGCGATACAGCCGCTTCCGGTTCCCAGGTCCAGCACCTTCATCGGTTTCTGCTGTGTACTGCCTGCCTCCGGGGGTGTTTTCTGATTTCGAAGGGCCGCAACGGTGTCGGTATACTCCATCACCAGCTCCACCAGGGTCTCTGTTTCCGGCCGGGGAACCAGAACCCTCTCATCTACATAGAAGGGCAGGCCCAGGAACTCCTTTTTATGTCTGATGTAGCTGATCGGATACCCGGAAAGCCTCTTTTTCAGATATCCGCGAAACTCGTTCTGAGCGGAGAGGGGGAGTTCTTCAGGATAGGAGGCCAGGAGCTTCTCTTTCGAGATCCCCAGAGTGTGGGCCAGCAGCAGTGCGGCATCCAGAAAGGGTGTCTCGAGGTCGGAGAGCATCCGGGCGGCTTCAACCAGTGCGTCACGTACCGTGTTCATTCTGCTTCTTTGAGGTACTCCTGTCGTGCAGAGTATTTCAGATTTTCTATTACCTCGGTCAATTCACCCTGCATGATCTGTTCGAGTTTGTGTAGAGTAAGGTTGATGCGGTGATCGGTTACCCTGTTCTGGGGATAGTTGTAGGTCCGGATCCGCTCCGACCGGTCGCCCGAACCGACCTGACTCTTCCTCGCCTCGGCCCGTTCCTCATTGCGTTTCCGCTCTTCTTCCTCGTAGAGCCTGGCCCGGAGTACCCGCAGGGCTTTGGCTTTATTTTTATGCTGTGATTTTTCATCCTGACAGGTAACGACCGTCCCTGTGGGCAGGTGGGTGATCCTGACAGCCGAATCGGTTGTGTTGACGCTTTGCCCTCCCGGACCGGAGGAGCGGTATACATCGATTTTCAGGTCTTCCTGATTGATCTGGATGTCCGCCTCTTCAGCCTCCGGCAGTACCGCTACCGTTACCGCCGAAGTGTGTATCCTGCCGCCCGATTCGGTGGTCGGTATCCTCTGTACCCTGTGCACGCCGCTTTCATACCTCAGGCTGCCGTATACATTTTTCCCGGAAATGGAAAAGGAGATTTCCTTGAAACCGCCGATACCGATCTCATTGGAGCTCATCACCTCTATCTTCCAGCCAGCGTTCTCGGCATACCGGTTGTACATTCTGTACAGATCGGCCGCAAACAGGGCTGCTTCATCACCGCCGGTGCCGGCACGAATTTCCATGATGATGTTTTTCCCGTCCAGCGGGTCTTTGGGGATGAGAAGGGTCCGCAGATTCTGTTCGGATTCTTCCTGCCGGGCTTCAAGGCTGCTCAGCTCTTCCCTGGCCATTTCGCGCATGTCGGAATCTTCCTCCGCTTCCAGAAGCATCTTGGCGTCCTCGACTTCCTGCATGATCTGTTTGAACTTCTCAAACTCTTCAACAGTCTCCCGCAGCTGAGAGTGCTCCTGCATAAGTTCCTTGTAGCGGGAAATATCCTTCATGATATCCGGATTCGCGATCTGGCGTTCAACTTCGGTATAACGCTCGGCTATCTTTTCGAGTTTATCGATCATCAGCTTAGAATTTCTCCTTGAAATAGGGGCATGTGTAGATAACAAGCTCAAAACTTTCCTTGTTCTTCACGTCAGCCAGGGCCTTTTCAATTTTTTTCTGGTAAGAGCATTTTCCATTATAATGGCAGAGCGGGCATGCTCCGTTCCCTCTATGGTTTATTTTAACTTGCATATCTAGAAGATAGCAAAAAAAATAACTGTGTGCAACGGACCCGGAAAGCCGCGGTTTATCCGGGATCGCTGCGGGCTGCTCCCCTGATTCTACTTTCGGGGCCGGAGGAAGCCGAACATGCTTCCGCAGAGCCCTCCGACGATATGGGCGAACTGGGATATCTGGTCCTGCTGAAAAGAGAGAATCAGTTCATTGGCCAGATAGAGAATGAGGATCAGAATAAAGGTGAGGGGGATTTCCCCGTTCCGGATGTTGGTGAAGGAAGCGAGGAGGATCATCATGAAGGCCACGCCGCTGGCGCCCAGCAGGCCGGTGGGGAAAATCAGGGCGTTCAGAATCCCTGTAACGAAGGCGGTCAGGAGGACCATGATCAGCATCGAAACCGAACCGTATTTCTCCTCGAGGATCGGGCCGATCAGAAGGATGATGGAAAAATTTCCGGCCAGATGGGGCCAGCTGATGTGGCCGGCGACGTGGGTGAAGATGCGCAGGTAATCGAGGCCCGAGGAGAAATTGAAACTGTCCCTGCCCGGTACGACGAAGAACCGTGGAATCAAACCGACCCCTGTGAGCTGGTCTATCAGAAGAACCATGCTTGCGATCAGTGCGAAGGTCAGGGTTATCGGGGCATTGTAGCGGATTCGCATTTTTGTAACCTCCTGCTTAAGAACCTCTCTGATAAAAAAGAATGTAGGCGGGAAGCGGGTTTAAGTCAAGCCGCAGCAGCCGGCCGCAGACGGATGCGATGGCCGGTTGATTCGAAGGCCGGTTGATTCGATGGATGCAGCGGTTCTTTCTTTTTCGTCCCTTTCATTATCCTTATTGACATCACTTTCTCAAGACGGTATGCTTTATCCATTATTCTGGACACGTAGCTCAGCTGGATAGAGCGCCACCCTCCGGAGGTGGAAGTCGTGGGTTCGAATCCCGCCGTGTTCAGTTTTTTTTATGGAGCATATAGAAAAAAAGCATAAAAGGAGCTGATGTATGGGACTAATCGAAGAATACCGGAAACATACCGAAGAAAGAGCCCTGGAGGGAGTCCCCCCCCTCCCGTTGAACAGGGAGCAGACCATCGAACTGGTGAAGCTGCTCAAAGCAGAATCAGTACCGGAATCCCGGTATCTGATCGACCTGTTCAGGAACCACATCAGCCCGGGTGTCGATGAGTCCGCTCAGATCAAGGCGGAGTATCTCGGCGCTATCATTCGTGAAGAAGAAAAGGCCGGACTCATTTCCCCCGTCGAAGCGGTGGAAATCCTCGGGACCATGCTCGGAGGCTATAATGTGGCTCCCCTGATCGACGCTCTGGAACATCCTAGTGAAATGGTGGCCGGGGCAGCAGCCGAACAGCTGAAGCATACCCTTCTGATCTATGATTCCTTCGAACGGGTGAAGGAGCTGATGAAAAAGGGGAATCGATACGCCGGAGAGGTGATGAAGTCCTGGGCTGCAGGCGAGTGGTTTATCAGTCGGCCGGCCCTTCCGGATGAAATGACCTGTACGGTGTTCAAAGTTCCCGGTGAAACCAACACCGACGATCTAAGTCCCGCATCGGTAGCTTTTACCCGCAGTGATATCCCCCTGCATGCCAATTCCATGCTGACGGGCAAGATGGATCAGCCTCTGGAGACAATCGCCGGGCTGAAGGAAAAGGGACACCCTCTTGCCTATGTGGGAGATGTTGTCGGTACCGGTTCGAGCCGGAAGTCGGGTATCAACTCCGTTCAATGGCACCTCGGCAGGTCCATCCCCGGCGTTCCGAACAAAAAAACCGGCGGCCTGGTGATCGGAGGCATCATCGCCCCCATTTTTTTCAATACCGCCCAGGACAGCGGCGCTCTGCCCATTCAAGCTCCGGTCGATCAGCTTGAAACGGGCGATATTATCACCCTGCGGCTATCGGAAGGACAGATTCTTAAAAACGGCAAGGTGGTCAGTGAATTCGAGCTCAGCCCCAATACCCTGGCCGACGAATACCGGGCAGGCGGACGCATTCCCTTCATCATCGGACGGAATCTGACAGCGGAAGCCCGGAAGACCCTGGGAATGGAGCCGGAGAAGATCTTCACCAAACCCCTGCAGCCTGCAGATACGGGCAATGGTTATACCCTCGCTCAGAAGATCGTCGGACGGGCTTGCGGAATGAAAGGAGTCCGTCCGGGTATGTATGTGGAGCCGCTCACTTCGACGGTAGGCAGCCAGGATACAACCGGGGCGATGACCCGGGACGAGATCAAAGAGCTCGCCGCCCTCTCCTTTGGAGCGGACCTTGTCCTCCAGACCTTCTGTCACACCGCGGCCTACCCGAAACCTGCGGATGTGAAGCTGCACCATACTCTTCCGGATTTCATCACCCGCCGGGGAGGCGTGAGCCTGCAGCCCGGTGACGGTGTCATTCATTCCTGGATAAACCGGTTCTGTGTACCCGATACTGTCGGAACCGGAGGAGATTCCCATACCAGATTTCCCATAGGCCTTTCATTCCCCGCGGGCAGCGGGCTTGTTGCCTTCGCGGCGGTAACCGGAAGCATGCCCCTCAACATGCCGGAGTCGGTGAAAGTGACCTTCATCGGGGAGATGCAGCCAGGGATAAGTCTCCGGGATCTGGTGAACGCCATACCCTATACAGCTATAAAGCAGGGACTTTTGACGGTGGAGAAGAAAAATAAAAAGAACATCTTCGCCGGCCGGATAATCGAAATCGAAGGCCTTGAGGACCTCAAGGTGGAACAGGCCTTCGAACTGAGCGATGCCTCGGCCGAACGCTCCGCCGCCGCTTGTACGGTCAAGCTGAATACCGACCCGATCATCGAATATCTGAGTTCGAATGTGAAACTGCTGGAAAGGATGAAGGCGGAAGGCTACGGGGATCAGTCGGCCCTCCAGCGGCGGATAGACGCCATGAAGGCCTGGCTTAAAAAACCGGACCTGCTGCAGGCGGATTCCGACGGGGAGTACGCGGCGGAGCTGGTGGTCAATATGGATGAGATCACCGAACCGATTGTGGCTTGTCCCAACGATCCGGATGACGTGGCGACCATCAGCGAAGTCCTCTCCAATCCCGATCGGCCCCGGGAGATCGACGAAGTATTCATAGGCAGCTGTATGACCAACATCGGTCTGTTCCGGGCTTCGGCGGAAATCCTCAAAGGGGAAGGACAGGCCCCGGTCAGACTCTGGGTGACTCCTCCGACCAAGATGGACGCCCGGCAGCTTAGATCGGAAGGCTATTATGCCCTCTTCGGCCAGGCCGGCGCCAGGATCGAGATTCCCGGCTGCAGCCTCTGCATGGGAAACCAGGCCAGGGTGCGGGACGGGGCGGTGGTTTTTTCCACCAGTACCCGGAATTTCAACAACCGGATGGGCAAAGACGCCAAGGTCTATCTCGGCAGTGCCGAGCTCGCAGCGGTCGTTGCCCTTCTCGGGCGCATACCGACGGCAGAAGAATACCGCAGTATCGTTACTCAAAAGATCAATCCGGAGAACCGGAACCGTATCTACCGATATCTTAATTTTCACGAACTCGGAGAGAAGCAGCTGCAGGACCTGGTGAGGTGACGGTCCGGAGATACCGGATAGGGAAATGAAGTAAAATGGAAAAACTTATCGCATCACTGCTGACAATTTTCGTGCCGATCACTATCGGCGCCTGTGTGTACCGGGCGACCAGCTGGATCGGCGGGCGATTGAAAAAGGGAAGATAAACCGTGGATTGGACAGAAATAGTACATCTGGTTTCTCCTCCCATCGATGCCGCCTTCAGCGGACCGCCCTTCTATATCATCGTTCTCGTCATAGGTCTGGGGATCGGGGTACTGACCGGATTTTTCGGCGTGGGCGGCGGCTTTCTGGTAGTACCGATTCTCAATATTGTACTCGGAATCCGTTATGAGCTGGCCGTCGGAAGCAGTCTCAGCTTTATTATAGGCACCAGTTTCGCGGGTCTGCTGAAACAGCGGAAACACGGCAACGTAGATTTCAGGGTCGCCGGTTACATTGCAAGTGGGAGCTTGATCGGGGCTGTCCTGGGCGACAGTCTGCAGATGATTCTGCTCAACAGCATCGCCGGAGGAAAGCAGGAGCTTTTCACCATCCTCATGCACTTTTTATTCCTTCTTGTTCTTACCGGGACCATATATGCTATGAAGTCCCCCGGCACAGCCGGAGGGAATAAGCTTCCCCTCCTGGCAAGGACCGGGCCTCCTCCGAGGTTTCACATCCCCGAGTGGGGTGATAAGGGCTTCAGCGTGCCGGGCAGTTTTATGGTGGGAGCCCTTATCGGAATTTTAACCGGTCTGCTGGGTATCGGCGGCGGCGTGTTATTGGTACCTGTTCTGCTGGGACTTTTCGGGCTTTCCCATACCAGGGCTGCCGGCACCAGTCTTGCCATTATATTCGCCACTTCCATCGTGGCGGTCCTGAAAAAAGGGCTGTCGGAAGTGCCGAAGGTGAGTCTTCCCCTCACCCTCATTCTTCTCATCGCCAGCGTCGTCGGAGTGCAAGCGGGAATTTTTCTGGTGAGGAAAGCGTCCCAGCACGGTTTCAGGCGGTATTTCAGGTATGTCCTGCTGGCCGCCATCGGGATGATTCTGATTGATATAATAGGGAAAGCCTTTTAGGCAGGAGCTTGTGGCAGTACATCGCTCGTTTTAATTTCTCAGCAAAAATGTATCCAGGCCTGGCCTCCAATACACTCAACTTGTTTCATTCTGTGCTGGTAAAGCAAGGGTGAATCCGGGATCCGGAGTTGTCCTCAGTTTAATAGAATCGCCTGAGTGCCCTGTGAGGGCTGTCACCAATCGCAAGCCGAGGGCCCGGCAAACCGCCTCGCCGGTCTTCCTGACAGTATGTACCGCAGGCCCAATAAAATCCCGGAAACGGAGTATTTCCTCCTCGAGTAGAGCAAGGGGAGCGTCATCTTCGGCGACGAGAATAGATTTTGACCTATTTACTGGTCAGAACATAAATAATTTTATGGTATATAAAAATTATTATTGAGCCTCCGGAGTTTAGATAGTCCTGATCTCTGAATCTTCCGGATAAATCCCTTCCTGATGCGAAAAATGCCTGAAAAGCGAATATGACAGAGGACTTCCGTAAAAAAAATTTGGCACACAATTTGCATTAGAGTATTCGGGATCAAAAAGTGAATCCGGAAAAAGTCTATGTAAAAAAGTGAATTCTTACACATCAGGAGAAAAAAATGAAAAAAAATCCTATGTACTCTATGGTATTCCTTTTAGTTATACTTGCGGCATGCGGTTTTCTGACAAACTGCAAGGGCGACGACGGCGAGGCCTACCTGGCGTACAGCTGGGTATACGCTCCTCAGTATCTCTATGATGAAAACTCCGCAATTCCGGGGACCGTCTATAACGGCACCTACTACAACACGGATGACGGCAGCTACTATATGGAATATATAGCCTGGGACGGATCCGGCTGGTGGATGAATTACGACATAAGTTCAAATCCGGGGAAGATATTTTTTCAGGAAGGGGACCCGGCCTATTTTGAAATCTGTATCTATTCCTCCGGACCCTCCCTCTATGAATGGGATGAGGCGAAAAGCGCCGACGATATCATTACCTCCGATTTGGAATCAAACACTTCCGGCCTCGTTGAAGGGTCCGGGGCTCCGGAAAGGTATGCAGAACCGTCTGCGCCGGCCGGCCGCTCCAACAGCGGCACTGAAACGATCATCCGCGGCGGCTACACCCTGACGATCGAGTGGGGGAGGATGGAATGATGGGGCCGGTCAGAAAACTTCTTATTCAGCAGAGCACGGGCTATTTTTCACAGGTTTCGAAAAATTGGGAATATATGGGAAGAACAGGTATGCGTATCTACAAAGCCGAAAACAATGATAAGAGGTTTTCGGCTTTGATGAAGTTTAAGCTGGATATTGGGAATTTATCGGAATGAAGTCTGATTTGGTTTTTCCTTTTGGACTGGCTAAATGGGTTGGTCTCAATCAGTATGTGCTCCCCTTGCATCTTCATGTTATCTTTTCGCTTTCAGTTTATTTTTTATATCGGTTGAGACGGTATTGCTATAGAGATTTTCCTCCGTGTGGCTTCCGGGATTCTACGTACTGACTCAGGCATGATGGATTATAATTCGTTCTGAATGGAACGGCTGAGCATTGCCGTGAGGTTCTTAATCGCTGGTGTAACCAGTATGTTCAGGAAAGAAATCAGCCCAGAATAATCGCCAGGTTGAAAGCGGTGATGATCAGGGCCAGGGCGGTGAAACCCAGGCTGATGAGCTTGTGTTGACGGTCGAAGCGCGAGTTAACGTCGTCAAAACGGCGGTTCATGTCATCAAACCGATGATTCATGTCTTCGAAACGCTGGTTGGATGCTTCAAAGCGTTCGTCCATCTGCTTCTGCATGGAAGTGAACCGGTCATCCATCTGCTTCTGCAGGGATTCGAAGCGGTCGTCCATGCGGCGGAAGCCCTCCTTCATAGAGGCGAGTATCTCCCTGATGCTGTTGCTCAGTTCGCTGTAGCGCCGTTCGTGGAGGTCCTGCTCGACATAGCCGCCGGTGAGCAGGGTTATGTAGCGGTGCAGGGATTTGGGGTTCTTGACTTCGACTGCCTCGGACAGTTCGTCTTCGAGCATTTCGGCCAGATCTTTCATATTCACACTCCTATTATACTATCGGTCTATGTATAAATAAAGTGGGGGAGTTCAGTCTGCTTCAAAACGGATGGAATTGAAGTTGGGTCAGGTCGCGGAGGAGGGAACGGAGGTGAGAAAAAAACAGGACGCCGTTATTCCGAGGCGGTAATGTAGCTCAGCTGTTCCCGGAGGTCCTCGATTTCCTTGATCCAGAAGGCGCTGCCGCCCCAGTGGGGGTGGTCGGCCCTGAAGCGTCGGTCTCTGCTCTGACGGGAAGACCATGCGAGGTAGTAGAGCATGCGCATGGCTCTGAGGGCTTCGATCAGCCGTTTCTGGGAATAGTCGAAGGGGAGGAACCGTTCGTAGCCTTCGACTATCAGATTGAATTCCCGGGGGCATTCATCGGCGCGTTCCGGGAGGAGGAGCCACAGGTCCTGCACGGCCGGGCCGATCATCATGTCGTCGAAGTCGATCAGCAGGAGGCCCTCGCCGGGCCGTTCGAGAATGTTGCCCCGGTGGCAGTCGCCGTGGACCCTCTGCTGCGGGATACCTTCGAAGAGGGGTTCAATGTGCCGAAGGATTTTCCCGGCCAGATCGGAGAATTCCTGCCGGTGCTCGGGATGTACCGCACCATCGTCCTCGAGCTCCTGAAGACAGGTTTCGATTATCGGTGCGGGAAGGCAGAGCGGCCGCTCTTCGGATTTTTGCTGCCGGGCGGCGGTGTGCATCCGGCCCACGAGGGCTCCCAGGCGCAGCCAGTCCTCTTCGCTTTCGGCGTCGAAGTTGCGGCCTCCCCGCTTGGGGAAGAGGGCGAAGAAGAACTCCTGCAGGCTTCCCGAAGGATCCGCCAGCTCAAGCACCGGCAGCGTGTCGCCATCCGGGTCTGCGAGAGGGGCGACGGTGGGGATTTCCATTTCCACGCAATCCCGGATGAAGGCGTGTTCCTCGAGGATCGCCTCTTCGCTCCAGCGTCCCGGGCGGTAGAATTTGGCCATATAGACCTGTCCGTCTTCATCGTGGAGTTCATAGACCCGGTTGATATAGCTGTTGTAGGGGGTAATGTTGCCGGTTAAACGCAGCCCGAAGGCCCCTTCCGCCGCTTTCAGTACGAGTTTGGGGGTCAGTTGGTCAAAATCTCCGGGTATGGAATCCTGTATACTGTTCATGCCGTGTGGTGATGGCCGGAGATTATTCGGTCCGTATTTCCACGGAGATGATGTTGTCGCCCTGTTCGACGGCATCGACCACTTCAGCACCCGCGGTTACCTTGCCGAAAACGGTGTGTCGACCGTTCAGGTGGGGCTGCGGGCAGTGGGTGATGAAGAACTGGCTGCCGTTGGTATTGGGTCCGGCGTTGGCCATGGAGAGCACCTTGGCCTCGTGGGTGAGGGGGTTGCCTTTTGTCTCATCCTCGAAGCGGTAGCCGGGTCCGCCCATGCCGGTGCCGGTCGGATCGCCGGTCTGGATCATAAAATCCTTGATGACCCGGTGAAACAGAACCCCGTCGTAGAAGGATTGGTCTGCGAGAAAGACGAAATTGTTCACCGTCTTCGGGGCATGTTCCGGATACAGGCGGATTTCTATGTCTCCTTTCGTGGTTTTCAGAACCGCGGTGTACTTCTTATCGCTTTCTATCTGCATCTCCGGCGGATTGTTCCATTGCTGTTTGCTCATATGATCTACTCCTGTAATGTGTCGTTCAGGCACTGTACTGTATTCCGCCTATAATTTCAATGACGGCGGGACGGCCCGATTCAATGGAAACCGGGATTTTACCTTTGCCAGAGGGTGAAGACCGGGCCGTGAAGGCCTTCGACGGGGTCGTGGGAGGGAAGGGGGACGGCGGAGATGTTTGAAAGTACATGGGGACGTTCACCCGGGTAGCCGTAGTTCATGTCGGGATACTGGTCGTCGGGGTAGGCGCCGACTACGCGGAAATCGGGGCTCTGGCCGAGATTTTTATGGCCCGTGCCGGCGGGAAGGAGAATGATATCGCCGGCCTGCAGACGGAAGGTGTCGCCGGATTCCCCGCCGATGAGGGCATCGGTCCAGCCCCCGTAAATTCCGAGGACTTCGTGGGCGGTACTGTGGTAGTGATGATACTTGAAGAGGCCGTCCCGCCAGGAACCGGCCCAATGGTTCCGGAGGAAAAGCTCTTCCATTGATTCGGCAAGCAGGGCTTCGGGGCCTGTGAATACAGACCGGTAGATAATTACGGAGAGCCGGGAATTGTTGGGAATGGTTCCGTCGTCGGTGTAAATCCGATCAATTATTTCCATGATGGACAGCTTCCTGCTTTAAAAATAATAAAATGTGGGTTCCCGGGGCAAATAATATGGGAGAGTGTGTTTTCTCATGGACGGGAGGCGCCCGAAAAAATGGAGCTGACCGATAGAGCCGGGAACCGGGGCTGCTTCCCTGGACATATTGGAATATCTTGCTTGCGCAGGTTTTCGATTTTCAGTACTCTTGAGTCATGAATAATAAGATTGTTTCTTGGAACGTGAACGGGATCAGGGCGGCCGAGAAGAAGGGGCTGCTCGACTATATGAAGAGCGAGGGAGCGGATATTTATTGTCTCCAGGAGACTAAGGCGAAGCCGGAACAGCTGTCGGAGGAACTGACGGCCCCGGAAGGCTACACCTCCTATTTCAGCTCGGCGGTGAAGGCCGGGTATTCGGGGGTGGCTGTGTATTCCCGGCAGGCTCCGCTGTCGGTGGCGCAGCTGGGGACGCCGGAATTCGATAACGAAGGGCGGGCTCTGGTTCTGGAGTATCCGGACTTCATTCTGATAAACGGGTATTTCCCGAACAGCCAGAGCGAAGGGGCGCGGCTGGATTACAAGCTGGGCTACTGCGATGCGGTGCTTCAGCTGTGCGACGAGCTGGTCGGGGAGGGGAAGAACGTCGTGGTATGCGGAGATTACAATATCGCCCACCAGCCGATTGATCTGGCCCGGCCGAAGCAGAACGAGGGAAATCCCGGGTATCTGCCGGAAGAGCGGGCCTGGATGACGAAATATCTCGATGCTGGTTATGTCGATACATTTCGTATGTATAACTCCGAAGGGGGGAATTATACCTGGTGGTCCTACCGGACCCGGGGCCGGGAACGGAATATCGGATGGCGGCTGGATTATTTCTGCGTGAATGAGGGCTTCAGGGGCCGGGTGGAGAGTTCGGAGATCCGATCGGAAATTATGGGTTCGGATCACTGTCCGGTAGTGTTGAAGATGTCGGACAGGTAGAGGACCGGGCTGTCTGGTTGTTGATTGAGGCAGGGGGGGCAGATAATTACAGAGGGCTCAGATAATTTCAGAACTTTCAGACAACTAAAGAAGGTTTTGATAATTAAAGAGGATTCAGATAATTGCGGAGGGCCGGGAGCAGGGGTCTTGTTTGTTCGATGACCGGGCTCCCGTGCAAACTGAGATTATTTCTGATATCATGATTCCGCTGAAAATAGGCTGACCTGGACTTTAAATGGGAGCTGTTTCCAGCCAGCCGGTAATCCCGCTGAATACCATCTGTACACCGATGGTCATTACGATCAGACCGGTAAGCCGGATGAAGGCGCCGAGTACATTGTACCGGCTCAGAACACTGGTGATAGGACCGGAGAAGGCCATGATGGCGAGATTGAGGGCCAGAGCGATGCTTACGGCAATGAGGGTAGAGGGTACTCCCGTTTCGATGGAGAGGGTTATGACCGCGGTCATCGAGGCTGGTCCTGCAATCATAGGGCAGGCCAGGGGGACGATGGCAAGGTCGACAAACCTGCTGTGATTTTCCTGACCGAAAAACATGCCGGTCCTCAGGGCCTGAAATCCCACGGTAGAAAGAACAATCCCTCCTGCTACCCGGAGTGAATAAAGTTCTACATGAAAGATCCTGTTCAATACGGCTTCCCCGAAAATGATCACGGCATATAGCAGAGCCCCTCCTACGATGCTTGATTTCAGGACGAGGGGAAAGAGGGGCACCGGTTTATCTTCCTTTCCCATAGCAGAGCTACCTTGCTCAGGGGATTTATAACCACCAGGAGATAGAGGGAATTGATCAATAGCAAGAGCGGATATGACATCATAATACCATCGAAAGGATAGTTGATGAGCCGGAGGCCGTCAAGTGGGGTCTGTCCGGGTCATTCAATGATCGCGGGCACCGCAGGAAGTTCGGCGGAGTGATGGTGGGTAACTCGGCTGATAGTACGGCGGAAAGAAGGATGGGAAGCTCGGCGGGAATCAATGCTATTATGACCAGGGGCTCTGCAGGAAGTTCGGCGGATAGAAGGGCGGACTGAATAGTGGAAAGTTCGGCCCTTGTGATCAGTGGCGGTTCTGCGGGCTGCAACGCGGCGGCTGAAACCGGCGGGTGTAACAGGCCCTTGTGATCAGTGGCGGTTCTGCGGGCTGCAACGCGGCGGCTGAAACCGGCAGGAGGATGCCTCGTTTTCAGAATTTTTTTCCGGTATCCTGAGAATTTCAGGATTCTGCAGGAGCCTTCCTTCTTGACTCTGCGGCAGGTAATTCATACTTTTTTAATCATGAAAGAGGTCTTCAATTTCACGAATGAGCTGAATCCAGAAACCTTCTCAAGGACGGGCGGGGACGGTATCCGGAAAGGGCGTTGGCTATTCGGGCTGATATGGCTTATGGTCATGACGGTTCTCATCAGTTTGTCCGGGTGCAGGCAGGAGGAAGTGGCTGAACCCTTTGAACCGACCACATCCCATGAAGCATATCGTGACGGGCTGATACAGATGGATCTTGCCGATACGGAGATGGGTAGGCGATGGATCTCGACGGCGGAACAGGTATTTACCCGGACCCCGGAGGTCACACTGCCCCACAGGGAAGTTCTCTTTTTTGATCCTTCCGAACCGGATGCGCGGGGTTTTCTCTTTTTTGCCGAGCGGGGACGGAGCATACGGATCGGTATAGAGTTTCATGATGGGAGCGAGCCGCGGTTCTTCGCCGATCTTTTTCGGGTGAAGGTTCCGAAGTCCGCTTCCGGACAAAACCCGCCGGAGGGGGAAGTTTTTTCCCGGGATTCCGATGATTTTTCCCCGTTACAGTACATATCGGAGGAGCAGGTGGCCAGCTATTCCCGGGAGGAAAGGGTGCTGGTTTTTGAGCCCCGGCGGGACAATCATTATATTCTGCGGTTTCAGCCGGAGCTCCTTCGGGGGGGGATGTTCACCCTTTCGATTATTGAGGAGCCGGTTCTTGCCTTCCCGGTTGAGGGGAGGGGGGTGGGAGATATACAGAGTTTTTTCGGCGATCCGAGGGACGGCGGCAGGAGGATGCATGAAGGGGTTGATATTTTCGCTGCCCGGGGGACGAATGTTCTCGCGGTGACCGATGGAGTTATACGCAGGGTGGGAACCCGTGATCTGGGCGGAAACATCGTGCTCCTCTGGGATGAGAAACGGAGACTCAACTATTATTATGCCCACCTTGATGTTCAGTATGTAACAAGCGGTCAGAGGGTGACCGCCGGAGAGCCTCTCGGCGAAGTGGGAAATACGGGAAACGCGGTTACTACCCCGCCTCATCTGCATTTCGGGGTCTATGAACCACGCTTTCGTGCGGTGGATCCGTGGAATTTTCTCAAACCGGCTGAGGGAAAGCCGCAGGAGGTGGTGGCGGCGGATGCCGCACCCGGAGATTATATCCGTACAGCGGAAGATATCAATAGGAGCGGTTTGCCGGAAACGATCTCCTCAGGGACGGTTCTCCGGCTTGTCGGCATGGATTCACGGATCCTGCGGGTACGTGAACCCGGAAGTTCGGACCTGATCGAACTGGAACCGGGTGAAGCAGAAATGCTGGATGAGCCCATTGGGATTTTCTCAATAGCGAATGATTCTGCCGGGGGGATTGAACAATATCTCTATTCCGGTCCTGGAAGGGAATCAGGCAGGATCGGAATGCTCAATACAGCCGAAGGAGTGAATCTGCTGGGATACAACGGCCGGTACCTCTATGTGGAAACCGGAAACGGAGGCCGGGGCTGGGTCCGGGGTCTGTAAGCCCGCTGTTGTTGACATGGAACTGCTCCTGTTCAGTATCCGCTTACCCTTTCTTTTCACTGAGATTCGGTTCTTCCCGGGGAAAGGAAAGCCGGACGGTTGTTCCTTTTTTTCCTGTTATTTCAAGCACTCCACCCAGCTGTTGGGCAAGCACATGGGAAAGGTGAAGGCCCAGGGTCGGGCTTGCGTCGGGGCTGACATGATCCGGGATTCCTATTCCGTCGTCCCTGAGGGTGAGGTGGTATATCTGCCTGCTGTCCAGGGTGAGATGAATAGACAGGCTTCCCCTGTCACGGCCGGTAAAGGCATGGGTGAGGGCATTGGTGATCAATTCATTGAGCATGAGACCGAGAGGTACCGCCTGGTTGATACCCAGATAGATGTCCTCGGCCTCAATGTTGAGGGTGATTGGAGTTACGGATTGATAAAGGCTCACCAGTTCTTCGGCTATATTGCGCAGATAGATGGAGAAATCGATGTGTGAAAGGTCTTCGGACTGGTAGAGGTTTTCGTGCACCACTGACATGGAATGAACCCTGTTTTGACTGATCTGGAGGGCGTTTCTCGCCTGGGCAACCGTTTCAATCTGATCAGCCTGGAGATTCAGCAGACTCGCAACGATGTTGAGATTGTTTTTGACCCGATGATGGATTTCCATCAGGAGAATTTTTTTCTCTTCCAGAGACTTCCGAAGGAGTTTCTCGGCCTTCACTTTTTCCGTCAATTCTTTTTTGATCTCTTCGAAGAGCCGTGCGTTTTCCAAAGCAACGCCGGCGAAAAGAACAAAGGGCTCTATGGTCCGGATGGTCTGTTCGGAGAACATATCCGGTGATTCGCTGTAAAAGCTTACCAGACCGATGAGGTTGTCTCTGAACCGGATCGGCATGGAAAGGTAGGAATGCACCCAGGCGGTGCTTTCGAAAAATTTCCAGATAGAGCTGTTTCGGGTGTCGGCAATAAGAACCGGCTGGAGGGTTTCACGGATCTTCCGGATGCTGAGGGTATCGGGATGATTGTATATTTTTTGTATGTCCCTGATGGACGTGGAAGTGGAGCCGGTGCTCCTGTGTCTGACGACCCGGAAGGTGCCTTCGTTAAAGAGTGCTACGGTGACTGCGGAAAAAGAAAATACCTTGTGGAATTCATCAAGTATGGTATCAAGAACGGTATTCAGGTTCATGGTAGAGGTAAGGGCCAGGCTGGTAGCCCGGAGGCTGTCGGCAACCTGAAGCATATGGAGGTATTTCTGCTCTCTCCGCTTCTGTTCGGTGATATCAATAATTCCTACCAGTACATTGGAATAATCGCTGTCGTTGCCGCTTTCCGGAATGGTGATCCGGAGAAGCAGATTCATCTTTTCACCGCTTATTTTCCTCCCGACGGTCTCGCCTTCGTAATGTCTGGCGCCCAGGGCGATGGCGGTCATTTCCTCGATGAAATGTTCGGAAGCTTCGGGAACGAAAATCCTGTCCAGCGAACCCAGGAGTTCTTCCTTATTAGATGTATTGTACATCTTCAGAGTAGCCGGATTTACATCGATGACCTTCAGTTTGCCGGTTATGCGGGAAACTTCTTCAGGATGGGAAAGAAGGTAGGCTTTTATATCCCGTATTCCCCTCTTCTTCAGGTTTCTCAGAGCTTCAAGCACCGCCGAATAATCTTCCTCCCATATGGAGATATAGGAATGATCGAAGATCATTTTATATCGGTGTTCGCTTTCACGGATTTTTTTCAGCTTCCGGTCAAGCGCTGCGCCTGAATCGCGGAGCGTAAGGTTCTCGGCTTCGAGATCTCTGAGTTTCCTTATAAGCTCGGGTTTTGTCATGTCTTCGTATTTCGATGTGCCGTGATTCATCCTTTTCCTAATCATAGCTGCATCCAAGGTTCCTGTAAAGCACAGGCTTCCCTCTGCTTGACAGGGAAGGGGGTCTTGCCTATGCTGATTTTCATCATGTGCGCCGACAGAACCAACGCGATAAAGCCCCTCACACCGGACCTGGAAGGAAGAATTCAGCGTAATCCCCTGCTGCATATCGATACATTCATTATCCCCTCGCCCTATATCAAGGAGAGGGATATTGAAAAGGACTATTCCCATAGTTATGTGTGGATCGAGGAGGGCGAAATACTCGGATATCTACTGGTCTACTCCGACGTGAACCACCGGCATTATAATATTTACAAACTGGTAACCAGTCCTTTTGCCAGAGGGAGGGGAATCGGAACCCTGTTTATCGAGCACCTGGCCGAAAATATCCCGGAAACGGCAACGGTATACCTCTATCTGTGGGAAAAACAGACGGATACTCTCGATTTCTTTCAGGATAAAGGGTTCACCCTCGGCGAATCTATCGTTTACCGCAATCTGATTTATTACCATATGTCAGCCAGTCGTGAAGATATCATTCTAGGAGATTCATTTCAGGGCGGAGGACAGCACCTGCTGAGTGAGGAGATCGGGAAAACCCGTCATGATGCCCGCAAGACAGTGCGGCTTCTTTCCCATATGGTGGATATGCTTTCCATAGAGAATTGCGGTAAGATTATCGAAGATATCAACCGGGAAACCACCACCCTCGTTAATGTGCTCAACGCCTTTCGGGATACCATGAACAGACTGCATGAGGTAGACCTGAAGGAGTTGATTCTGGAGCGGATCATTCCCTATGTCGAAGCGTCTTCGGTAAGCTGTGAACTGCGGCTCGTACTGGATACCCCGTCTTCGACGGTCCTGGGCTACTATGTTAATCTGGGCCGGGCCCTGATCAATATCGTGTCCAACTCTCTGGAGGCAATCCAGGAATGCGGCAGGAGAGGGCTCCTGGAGATAGAAATGCGGGAACGGGATGACATGATCGTACTCATCATTCGGGACAATGGTTCCGGCATCTCCCGGGAGCTGCTCCAGAAGGGTGAAGACGGACTTCCCCGGTTTGTCGGCAGGACTACCAAGAACCGGGAGGAAGGTGAGGGGCTCGGAACCATTCAGATCTTTTCGACCTTCGGATCGGAGAATATCAATGTGCAAAGCTGCCCCGGAGTGGGGACAGAATGGATTATTCACCTACAGAGACCGAGTATAGGAATGGACAAGGGTTTTGTTCGCCTTGAAAGGCGTTTCAACGAGTTCAAAAATCTCACCGAGATTTCTGATATTACCTCTGAAAGTCCGCGGAACGATGTCATAACGTATATCTGGCAGATGCGAAAAATGGAGATTTTTCTCTTTGATCTGATCCTCCATTTCGGAAAGTATCATAATATCCGGGTAGTGTACCGGACCATTCTCTCCTATTTTATGCACCAGATGGATGAACGGATGATACGGGGGGAGATCGAAAGCTACCGCAGCGATTATCCTCAGCTGAAGTCATGGCTGCTTGATATCTGCCTGGAAGTAAAGAAGCGGTTGGACCATTTCCGGACATCTGTCCGGATGGAGGATTACATAGGTGCTTTGTTCAAGAGTTACGGCCAGGCTATCGAGAACATCATTATTTTTACGCTCGACCCTGAAGACGGATATTTTCTTTCCACCGACCGGAAGCTTGCCGAACATCTCGATCTTGCGGCATATCTGAAAAAGGAAAAAAGCGAACTCCTCCGGGGTGAGTTCATCGGTGACATGAACAACCACAATCAGCCGATTTTCCTGGGCGTCTGGAGTATATCTTCCGACGAGGACCTTCTGAATAAGCTGAAACTGATCCAGCGGGGCGCGCGGAAACTCATGGAAATCGGAATACATAGTGAAAAAAAGCTCGCTTTTTACCAGACCACCTATATTCAGCATCAAAGGGACATTGACAGCGATGCTACGACTACTTTCGGAGAGTTCGCGAAGGCCGGCGAAGAAGAGCTGCTCGGATTCACCCGTCAGGCTGACGATGAACTGCAGGGTATGCTGAGCATCCAGGACTGATGACCATATGAAAAGATCCTGCCGGCTGATATTTTTGGCATTCCTCCTTCTGTTTTCCCTGTCCCGGGGACTGGTCGCGGGGGAGCTTGAGCCGCTGAAGGCCTTCAACCTGCATCCTCTGTACATTCCCTTCATTCAGCTTCTTCCTCAGCCGGCAGCTACCCTTTCATCCGGCGGTTTCGGGATTTCAATTTTAGAAAGCTACGGCAACAATTTTTTCATCGATCCCGAGGACGGAGGCAGTTCGGATGTCGACGCTGACCTTGATTCCGAGGCTTCCTATACCGGAATCTCCTTCAAGTATGGCCTCACTCCCCGGATTGAACTCGACGCGCTGCTTTATTCCATTTATCACTTCGGCGGAATAATGGATCCCCTGATAAGCTCATATCACGGACTATTCGGATTTCCCAACGGGGGAAGAGAGCTTCGTGATGAGGGGCTTCTCAGATTCTATCTGAAAAATAAAACGGGAACAGTGCTGGATGAGGATGACAAGGTCACGGCTTACACGGCAGGGTCCTTTGAACTAAGGTACGCGGTACTGAAGCATATCCATGCGGCCGGGGGGAACTGGGACCTTTCCGGAGGAATGATCCTGAAATTTCCCATAACAAGGTCCGACTACCCCATTGAGGATGGTGGACTTGATGGAGGGTTACGGATCTACGCAGGATACTGTCGGAACCGCATCCTTCTGGCGGGATCCACCGGTTTTATCCTTCTTTCATCTCCGGAATATCTTTCTGAAGAGTTCTTCATCCCCTGGATCATTCCCTTTGATCTCAGTGCTGTCTACCCATGCACTGACAGACTTGACCTGCAGCTCACTATCCAGGGATCTACAAGTCCCTTCGACCTGGGGTATTATCGAACCGACCGATTCACGGCGGTGATAAATATCGGAGCTTCCGTGCATACCGACGGGTACGGTGATTTTGCCTTCAGCTTCACCGAGGAATTTTTCACCTTTGCCGCCACCGATATAGGTCTTCACTTCGGCTGGAATAAAAACTTCCCTTCCGGGAATTGAGGTATCGGTTCCCGGGTATGTTAAACAGGTGCTTCGCGCTCCCGAAACGGTTTTTACCCATCCGGAGCTCCTCCTTTCCGGGGTACATTATGTTGGTTACCGATCGGATGATCGTCACCGGAGCTTCAGATTTTGCAGGGAAGGAATATGCCTTCTGATCCTGCTGAAGGGCTTGATCAGTTTATCCACCGATTCTGAGAGAGAATAAGCTGATTGTCCGGCCAGATCCATTGCGGCCCTGATGACCGGTTCTATTTTCTCCTCCGGAAATCTCCGGGATTTCAGCTTTTCGATCTGACAGAGGATCTCCGGATAATGGTAGGGACTTGAAAAGGCAAGCTCCCGGGCCAGCTGGGTAGTTCTGTTCATACAGACCTCCTCACTGCAATATACTTCATTATTTAATACTTATCAAATTGATAGGAAAATATATTGATCTGTCCCGGCTTCAAACTTACGCGGCTGGACGGGCTCACTGGAGTCTCGCCGGGCTCTGCCGCATCATATCCGGTACCGCGGGAGTCTTCAGTTTTCAGCGGCCACATCGCATTCCATGCCGCCGCAGAGGGCAAGCAAGTGATCGTAACGGATGGGTACACCGGATGCATCGGTTCCCGCGGCGGGATAAATTACCGGATATTCACTGAGGCTTACATCGACGAAGATGTCCACCTCTCTCACACCGAAGGGGCATACGCTGCCGGGAAGGAAACCGGTTATCTTTCTGGTTTCTTCCGGCCCAGTCATGCTGTGTTTCACACCGGTAAGTCGCTTGATCTTGCCGCTCGATATTTTCTTATCCCCGGCCAGGAGGAACATCCGGTATGTGCCGTCCTTCCCGCGCATCAGTATTGATTTAGCGATCTGTCCGACCGCCACTCCGATTTGTTCTGCCGCCATCTCCGCCGTGGGAGTGGAACCCGGCTCGAATTCCAGTGCTTCGAGGGAATGCTTCTCGAGCACGGTGCGTACATTTTCAGGTATCATGCTTTTTGTTTTCTTCCTTTCCTTTTCCGGGTCTTACCGTAGGTGCCCCGCCATATTTTCCCGCGTCCGCTCCTTCTGTCTCCCTTTCCCATCTTTTCCTCCCTTCCAGAATTACTTACGCTTTTATTATAGTAAAAACAGCGCGGTCTTGTGTAAAGGGGGGGGAACAATTAAAGTTATAGATGAGGAGTGAACAGCGGGATGGACACGATGGAATGTATTTTATCGAGGACCAGCGTACGTAATTTCAGTGATAGAAAGGTTGAAACCGAGCTGATTCAGGAGATAATGAAGGCGGGGATGGCCGCACCTTCGGCGGTAAATATGCAGCCCTGGATGTTTGTCGCAGTGAGGAATCGGGAAGCTCTCGATGCTCTGGCACAACAGCTGCCGTATGCAAAAATGCTGAAACAGGCACCGGTAGGGATCGTCGTCTGCGGGGACCTTCGAAGGACCCTCGATCAGCGGGAACGGGAATACTGGATAGAAGACTGTTCGGCAGCTGCGCAGAACATCCTTCTTGCGGCACATGCCCTGGGCTTGGGAGCTGTATGGACGGCGGTATATCCGGTGGCCGAAAGGGTCGCAACCGTACTGTCAATACTTGATCTTCCGGATTATCTTGTACCCCTCAATGTTATTCCCCTGGGATATCCGTCGGAGCTGCATCCTCCGAAGGATAAATGGGACCCTGAACGGGTGTTCTGGAAATAAGACCGGATTTTTTTCAGTTGATAGAAGGTTTATATCCGGTTTCAGCTGCCAGCCAGTGGAGCCCGCCCTTTTTATAGAGGGCCTGCCTCCAGGAGGTGGCCGGATCTTCGGTAAAAACAAGATCTGAAGAAGCCCTGATGACCACCCAATCGCTGCGCTGCAGTTCATCTTCAAGTTGTCCTGTGGCCCACCCGGCGTACCCCGCAAAAAAACGGATTGAAGGCCCGGCGGATCTGTCCCCTTCGGATAAGCCGGCGACACTTTTCTGCAGGATCTCAAAATCCGGTTCGAAAATAATGTCTGCAGCAGCTGTAATAGCCCCGTCGCTCTTTGATCGATCGGGGAAGCCCGTATGGAGGGCAAAGAGGTAGTTCTGTTCTACCGGTCCGCCGATATATACAGGATATTCACCGAACTCCGTTTCGATGAGGTCCTCCGACAGATCGGCAAGAATAGCGTTGCTCGGCCGGTTGACGATAAGTCCCATAGCTCCGTTCTCATCGTGGGAGAGCAGAAGAACTACGGTGCGGAAAAAATTGGGATCTTTGAGCTCGGTCTCGGAAATCAGCATATGGCCGGCGAGGTGTTCAGGGAGGTTTTCCGGTTCGATTGGAGGCGGGAGCTGAAATCGTCTAAATCCTGTCATATGTACACTATACGGAGTGAAATAAGTTTTTCCAAGGGTGCAACCATGAAATTTCTTCCATTAATAGCTTGATAGTGAAGGGATTGTGTTATTATGTTATGCGAAAGACAGTCGTTTTCCGCCAGTCAAACCCTGCCTTTGACTTTTTTGCAGTGAATACGTAAGATGTCTTCAATATTCTATTTTTATCCAATTGGAGTGTAGCATGAGTGTACGTAAGATACTGAGTGTTTTCAGCATTTCCCTTTTATTTTTGACCTTATCGACCACAGTGATTTTTGCGGGCGGGAAACAGGAAAAATCTGAGAATACACAGACAACGGAAAGTGAGGAGACAAAGCAGGCTGATGAGCAGAAGGAGCCGGAACAAGCTTCAGGAGAGCAGAATGCGGCCGGAACGCCGATCATAACAGGAGAGACTCTGCCGGCGGCTACCGTGAACGGCGAACCGATCAGTCAGAGTGATTTTCAGCAGCTTTTAGGTTTCCTGCAATTTCAATATATGCAGCAGGGTATGCAGGTCCAGGGCCCGCAGCTCGATCAGCTCAAGGAAGCTGTTCTCGAAAGCCTCATTGATGATGAACTGATCTATCAGATTGCCGTGAATGAAGGATACTCAATGTCTCAGCAGGAGCTTGATGAGGCTCTTAGTAAGACGAAGGAACAGTTCGGATCCGAAGAGGCCTACCAGGATGCCCTGAAGAAGGAAGGACTTGATGAAGGGGCATTGAAGATGACTCTCAGGAAGAGACTTACCAGAGACAAATACGAAACGGAGAATTTCATCGATGCCGTTAGCGTTGAATCCGACGAGATCAAAAGTTTTTATGAGGAAAATCCCGGTCAGTTCGAGCAGCCTTTCCAGTTTCGCTCCAGCCATATCCTGATCCAGGTAGCTCCTGACGCGACAGAGGAAGAGAAGCAGGAAGCCATGGACAAAATCAATGCCGCCAGGCTTCGGATCGAAGAGGGCGAGGAGTTCAGCGAAGTGGCGAGAGATGTCTCTGAAGGTCCCAGCGGACCGAACGGAGGGGATCTGAATTATCACGGGAAGGGTGATTTTGTCCCGGAGTTTGAAAACGCCGCCCTGGAGCTTGAGATCGGTGCAATCAGTGAGGTAGTGGAAACCCAGTTCGGGTATCACATCATCAAACTCACGGACCGCAGGGAAGCACAGGTCGTACCCTTCGAAGACGTAGAAGGACAAATCGCGGAGTATCTGACCCGGGTGAAGGCCCAGGAGAAACGGAGCAGTTTCCTCCAGGAGAGAAAACCGGGAGCTGATATTACCCGAAATGCCTTGAACAGTTAGAATCTGAAAAATAAAATTTTCCAGGTTCCTGCTGTGGAAGCACACAACCAAAGGGCGGTCCATCCGGACTGCCCTTTTTGCTTGCCTTTTTCTGAAAACGTTAGTATTTTCTGGTAAAATAATAAATCAAATATATAGTAAATAGATTATTCGATAGGAAAAGGAGTTATTATGGCAGAACATCTTACAAAGGAAACCTTCCTGGAAAAAATATTCGACTATGAGAATAGCAAGGAATGGCAATTTCAGGGTGAAATCCCGGCGGTTATTGATTTCTACGCGGACTGGTGCGGACCGTGCAAAATGGTGGCACCTATTATTGAGGAACTTTCCACCGAATATGACGGCAGGGTCAACTTTTACAAGATTGACACGGAAGACCAGCAGGAGCTTGCCGCTGCTTTTGGTATTCAGAGTATTCCCTCTCTTCTTTTTATTCCTGTAGAAGGAAAACCCCAGATGGCGGCAGGGGCTCTCCCGAAGGATACTTTCAAGGAAGTGATCGACAAAGAACTGCTGAGTTAATTTCAAAACCGGAATAGATCTGCCGGATCTGAGAAACGGACCGGCAGGGGCAGACCGGTATCCCCTGGGATACCGGTTTTTTATTGGCCCGGGATGCGTCCATGCGTAGTACCTGGTCCGGCCGATCTCGATAGAATCGGCTTATTTGCTTTGTATATGCTGTCCCGAAGCTTTGCGCAGTATCAGATCATCCATCACAGTGATGCAATAATCTACCCTTCATTGCACATTTCAGTCTTCCTGTCTGCATTATAGAAACGATAAGGCAAGCTCATGAGATTCCCTCCTTGAACCAGGACTTTGCTTCAAAAAAAGAGTTTATTCGCTGTTTTTATTGTCGAACCGAGCCTTCCCCGAAGATTTTATTTCAATTGCCCTAAGCTTCGGGACAGTCAACATTGAGAAGAGTATGAATCAGGTCCTTTAGGGGAGGCATCTCCACTCCGATTATGGTATGAATAATACCCCCGGTCAGCATGGTGAGGATAATGTTGGCGTATAACTGCGTATCGATCGTTGTTCCGAATACCGCGTCAAGGCCTTCCTTAAGGGTGCCTTTCCATCGGCGATAGGCGCTTTGAATTTTTTCTTTCAAAGCAGGATGGTGGGTGATCGCTTCATGAATCAGATAGATATGAAGCTTTCCCCTCGTCTGGGCCTGAATGATCGTTTTGAAGACAGTTTCCAGGATATTTTCGGGGGGCAGCTCCTTATCCAGGGACTTCGCCCACTCCAGCAATCCTTCAGTTAACTCCTGCATGTAGAGATCGGTTACATCAAAAATCAGATCAGCCTTGGTGGAATAGTAGTAGTAGAGTGTTCCTTTACTGATTTGCAGGGACCGGGCGATATCGGCCAGGCTGGTTTGCTGAGATCCCTGTTCGATAAACAGCTTTGTCGCAGCTTCCAGTATGCGTTTGCGGTTGTCAATTCCAACATAATCCTGTTTACTCTTGGGCATATTCTTCTCCGAGTATGATTCAATATAGCATTATAATTTATAAAAGGCCATTATTTCCATATTCACGATGGCTTGACTTTTTCACTCTCCGGTTATTCAATAGGTGGTGTCCCCAAAACGGCATCCGTCGGTTTGGGGACGCTACGTATGAAACAGGTCGGAAGGTTTTTTCATGTTTGATATCATTTCACAGATGCAGAGATGGCATGGGCAGCAGGGGAAAAGGCCCCTCTACGCGGCTACGGTAATCGGGATAGAAGGATCGGCAGTACGAGGCCCCGGGGCAACTTTGGGGATTGCCGCCGATTGTTCTCTTGCCGGGTCGGTTAGCGGAGGCTGTATCGAAAGTACCGTGATCCAGGCGGTTGAAGGTTTGCGAAAGAGGGGCGCCGCCGAACTGCTCACATTCTGTCCTTCCGATGACCCTTTTATCGGCGCTCCGGCTCCCTGCGGAGGGACGGTGGAAGTGTGCATCTATCCCTATTCGGTCGAAGTGGCCCGGGCTGTTGAGGAAAGGATGGAGGCAGGTCTGCAAGGGGCCTGGGGAGTTGTAATCGGGGGGTCTTCAGGGCAAAGAGGGATGAGCTTTGCCCTGGACCGGGACGAGTCCCTGGTGCTTTCCCGGGATGTCGATACTGCTTTCTCACTCCGGCTTTCTGAATTCCTGTCCATGGCTCCGGAGGATGGAGGGGTGATTGATGAAGGTAAAACCCGGATCTTTATTCAGCGGATCCCGGTAGTTCCCCATGCTCTTGTTATCGGTGGTTCCCATATCGGTGAGGTTCTGGTGAGCATACTGAAGAGACTGCTCTGGAAAGTTACGGTGATAGACCCCCGCACAGCCTTTGCTCCGGCTGAGCGTTTCACCGCTGCGGATGAGGTACTGAATGTATGGCCTGAGGAAGCAGGAGAAATACTCAAATTAAATACTCGAGAAGATGAGAAAAAGCCCCGGCCTCTGGCGGTGGCGGCGGTGACCCACAATGAGCAGATAGACGACTTCGGCGTGGCCATGGGATTGAATTGCGGTGCTTTTTACGTTGGAGTTCTCGGCAGTACCAGAACTTTTGGATCCAGGTTGGAAAGACTGAAAACAAAGGGCTTTACGGCCGAAGACCTGAATCGAGTACATGGTCCCATCGGGATTGATATAGGGGCGGAAAGCCCGGAAGAAATCGGACTTGCAATCGCTGCCGAGATGGTGCAGGATTACCGCAATATCGCGAAGAGGTGAAGCAAATATGGGTATAAAAGCCACATCAGCAGAGATGGAGATCATCCGGGAGAGTCTCGGATATGCATACCGGTTCCGTTCGAAGGTTTTTGTTATCAGTATTGACAATACAGTTATTGAAGATCAGTTCTTTCCCATCATGCTGCAGGATATTGCGACCCTGCATCAGGCCGGAATCCGTATTGTTCTGGTGCCCGGTACCCGTGAAAAAGTCAACCGGACCCTCGAAAGCTATAAAATCCCCCATGAATATTATCAGGGGCTTCGGATAACCAGCGAGGAAGCTCTGCCCTTTGTTGAGATGGCAGCCTTCCATGTGTCCAATGTGCTGATGTCCGGATTGGCTGCTTCCGGTGTGCGGTCGACAATCGGCAATTGGGTCAAGGCGAAGGGCCGGGGGATTATCGATGGTATCGATTACCAGCACACGGGAGTTGTGGAGAGCATCGATCTTGGTGCTGTCAACGCAATTCTCGAAAGCAGTATGATACCAATCTTTCCTCCGATGGGATGGAATGCCGGGGGCAAGACCTATAATCTGTCAGCCGAGGAGCTGGCTCTTTCGATCAGTACAGGTTTATCCGCCGGGAAGCTTTTTTATGTCTGCAATCCTGCCGCGACCGAGCTTGATTCTCTTGAAATACCCGATGAACTCTCCTAT
>Ga0272441_10001104_pt1 | contig 57681 bp, 51 predicted proteins | sample SSMProp6N_FD_193582 | JGI IMG/M metagenome (GOLD analysis project Ga0272441, IMG submission 193582) | Marine sediment archaeal communities from Little Sippewissett salt marsh, Falmouth, MA, United States - SSM-Prop-6N | ecosystem: Environmental > Aquatic > Marine > Wetlands > Sediment ...
TAATCATACAGCTTCCTTGCTTATAGGTTATTGTTTGCACAACACTTATCGGCAAAAGAAGCTGTTTTTGTTTGATAATCATTACCATTAAATATCCTCTAATCGGTCAGTTTGAGTATGGTTATTATCTTTATGATGCCATTATTGCAGATTGTTTTGGGCTCTATAGTAACACATACACCACTTTTATCACGAATACAAGAGCCTGAATCTTTCGGTTTCATGATGCTTGCGTGTTTCTTTGCGTGTTTACTTCATTGCCCCTTATTTTTACTGTTGTTACTGTTCAACCGTCTTTTGAAAAGTTGTAAAGTCCGCAGTGTAATTGTGACGTTTGTTTTACTTATACTTGGTTTCATCATAAGCGGGATATATTACATATACTGGTTTATTCCTTTTCCCTGGACCAAATATTTTCCTGTCGTTCTATACGCAATCGTTATCATACCTTTATTGTCTCTTGGCCCAATCGGCATATTGAAGAAAGATAGATTGTATAGGGTGCGATAGAATCGCGCCAATTCATCTTCAAGCATAGACATTATCACAAAAATCAACGGGCATTTCATCCCATGTTATATCATCCAGAAGCCTGCCTGTTTTCTTTTTGTTTACGCCGCCCCATTGCTTGAAGAAAAAAGGTACATTACTATTAATACACTGCTGCCTTATATTCCTGACCCACTCGATTCTCATCGGTCTCGCCCCCGGCCCTGATTCTCCACCTGCGATTACCCAGTCGATACCATCAAGGTTCAATTCTCCGATATCGCTTAACAACGGCTCAAGCGATAAAAATTTAATATGAGCAGATGTGTACCTGAGATAATCGATCCTGTATTTATAATCGGCCGATTCGACAGTTACTCCCATCCATATATTTTTCTGCCAGGGCAGTTCGGGAGAAATTTGCGAGAGTCGTTCGGCTCTTTTTGTCAGAATTTGATATTGGTGCTGCTGCGCCTGTTGCATCGTCGAAAAAATATCCAGTATGAAATCATCCGGCACATCTTTATGAAAAAGATCACTCATCGAATTGACAAAAATCATCTGCGGCTTTTTCCATTTCAAAGGCATATCGAGCGTATGCGGGTGACATGTGACCTTAAAGCCGTTACGATAATTAGGCTGGCCCATGGCTTTTAGTCTCAGAGCCATCCGTTCTGCATAGCAATTCCGACAGCCGGAGCTTATCTTAGTACAGCCCGTCACCGGATTCCACGTCGATTCTGTCCATTCTATCCCAGATTTCTCAGCCATTATAACAATCCTCTATTCTTGTAGGCATTAAATATATCTGTAACAATTTTGCCACCTGTTTCCTTAGATATTGTTCTTTCGATAAAAACATTTCCCTATGTGACAACTTAGTATTATAAATGATTTAAACCATTTCATCAGCATACACAAATCAGTAAACATACCTAATAATTCTTTAATAAACATCAAATAAGTCTAAAAGCCGATTAATAGATACCTTTACTTGAGCTTGTCTTTATTCCTGTGAAAACCGAATGGCTCTTTCGGCTTTTCTGATTGCGGCGGTACTAAAAGCTTAAGTGCCTGGATGATAGCAATTATCTGCCTGTCATGTGTCTGCAGCATCTTTTCAAATTGATCGAGCTTGCCCATAAATTCCCTGTATGGTGCAAGCATCTGCCGCAGCCTTACAAAGGCCCTGACCACATAGATACTTGCCTGTATCGCTGGGTTGGAATTCAATACACCCGCTGCCATTATTGCTCCGTATTCCGTGAAAGCATAGTGCTTATAGCGCCTGCCGCCGCGACCCTTGCTTGTGGTCGCAAATTGCGACCTCAAAACATCCTCCTCCTCAGAATTCAGCTGGAACATGAAATCCGGCGGAAAACGCTCACGGTTACGCTTTACCTGCTCATTCAGCCGTTTAGTAGGAACCTCATACAAAGCCGCCAAATCCGCATCCAGAATTACCTTCCGGCCCCGTATATAAAGAATTTTATTCTGTACATGCTCGAGGAGAACTATCGATCTATAGTTTTTCGCCATATTCCACACCCTGCATATAATAAGGCGTTTGTGGGGTCCCGATATTGATTGCAAAACGTGAAAAAATGTTAAAAAACATCAATTATTTCTAATTTCTTGTGTTTTTTTGTCATCTCGACTGGAGTCGAAGACGGAATGGAGTGATCTATTCAGTTGGATTCCTGACTGCCCGGCACCGTAAGGCGTCCTGCGGAGAATGACAAGCGACGAATCACGAGATACGAGCAATGAATTACGAGTGGCGAGTCATGGACATTTTTCGGCGAAAAACGCTGTTTTTGCTTGCGTTAAGGGGGATATTCCATATATTTCTTAGTGTTGAATTTTAAATTTTAAGTTAAAAATGGGGGAGAAGCGAGTTAAAAGTTCAAAGTGTAAAGTTAAAAGTTAAAAATATGCACTGATAAACGCTTATACTCATCAACTCATATATTTTGATGATTTGTTCGACAGATGTAGAGCAATCTCTACAAATTCAAAAAAAATGGAAAACGAACCCAATCCGGCGTCGTCGGAGACTATGCCGGACAAGTGTTAAAATAGATAATTTGGCATAAGTTCTTTGAAATAAGAAGATTATGAGAAATCCGGCTTCGTCTGCGACTTCGCCGGGACGAGAAAACAAAGCCAATTTGCCAGCGAAAAAACACCCGGCTTCGTTACACTTCGCCGAGGTAAAAACCCAATTTTTCGGTTAGCCCCCGGACTTGTCCGGGGGTTGGAAGGGGGTGTTCCTATTGGGCTTTGACGTCATAGACCAACAGCACATCTGCATGGCGCAGATAGAGCCTGCCCTCTGAGATAACCGGATAAGCCCAGCCCTCGCCGGTCATGCCGTCCCGTTTGGGCATTTTGAATGTGCTTTTGAGGTTGTATTTCTGCGGATCGGCCTCGATCAGGGCCACCACATCATCCTGGTAGCGGAAGATCAAATGCCCGTCGGCGTACAGGACGCCCGCCGAACCGCCGCCCGGCTGGTCGGCATGCCACATGATTTTGCCAGTACGCATATCGAGGCAGGTCGGCTCGCCCTTATTGTGATTATGCCCGCCGTATATGTAGTCCCCGACTTTGACGAATCCGCCGTGATGATTCTGGAATTTATCCTTGTCGAGCCAATAGACTTCCTCGGTTTTGACACCATCGCCGTCGGGAACGAGTTTGAGCAATGCCGCACCGGTCTGATAGGCGGTGGATGTAAAAACGTAATCGCCATCCACGATCGGCGAGGGGGCATTCGCCACTCGATTCGCTATCTTGTTATAGCCCCAGAGGAATTTACCGTCCGCAGCGGCAACACCGATGAGCCCCTCGTTGGTCAGTTGTACGTACTGTTTGACGCCGGCACCGTGACTGATAACTAACGAGGAATATCCGGCCTCTTCTTTGCCCTTCGGTCCTATATCGGGCATCGAGCAGCTCCAGAGAACGTCACCGGTCTTTTTGTCTAAAGCCACCATCACGGCATTGTGCCCGCCGGGAGTGCATACGAGCTTGTCACCATCGACAAGCGGTGACTCGCTGTATTTCCATCTGGGATTTTCACCGCCGCCCAGGTCCTTTTGGAAATTCTTACTCCACAGGATATCGCCGGTCTCGGCGTTCAGAGAAACAAGATCGCCCGATGTCCCCACGGCAAAAATCAAACGACCATCAACGGTCGGCGTACAACGGGGACCGTCATTATGCGGCGGGCCGATTTTTTTGGCCCACAGCTTCTTGTGAGTAGCGAGGTCAACGGCAATGACACACTGGGCTTTTTCAGAATCGATTTCGATGTCACCCATTGTGTAAAGTTTACCGTCGGCTATAGCAACGCTGGAATAACCTGTGCCAAGGCCGGTCATTTCCCACAATAGTTTCGGTCCGCCCTCCGGCCAACTTTTAAGAAGGTCCGTCTCGGAACAAACGCCGTCACGGTTAGGCCCTCGAAACTGCGGCCAATCGGCGGCTTCCAATGCGCCGGAGAACAATAAAACAATCGTTAATCCGGATAAAACAACATCGATACGCTTGCGTATATTTTTCGACATGTTTATTATCTCCAACCTACATACAAAAAGTTATGCCGATATATTGTTGAAACCCGGCTCAGTTTTTGCCGCTGACATCGACACAGACCAGCCGTCCCGCGGCGTTCCGGGCATAGATTCTGCTGTTCGCCAGAACCGGCACCGTCCAGCATTTGCCCGTGAGAATCTGCGCAGAGGAGATTTCCTTGTACTTCTCCGGCGAAGCCTCGGCGATCACCAGTTTGCCGTCCTCGCTGAGAATAATCAACTTGCCGTCGGCGAGCATCAGCGAGCCGGTGCCCATTCCGCCCTGGGACCACTTGACATTGCCGGATTCAAATTCCAAACACGTCAGTTCACCTTTGCCCCCTACCTGGCCGTTGAAACCATATACAAATCCATCCCAGAGAACGGAGCTATTGATCTGATTGCACATATTCTTGTTCTGCCAGAGCTCCGTGACCTTATTCTCATCAATCTTCAGGAGTGCGCAGCCATGATTGTATCCGGACGTAATGAAAATCGTGTCACCCGATATAAGAGGTTCCGCAGCGTTGATGTCATAGCTCGTTTTCCACGGAAACCGCCAGAGCACATCGCCTGTGGCCGGATTCAAAGCCACAGCTTCACTGGAGACCATCATAACAATGCTATTTTGACCGTCGAGTGTGAACGGCACTCCGGTGGCGTATCCACAGACGCCCTTGTCGCTCTGCCAGGCGATACTGCCGTCGGCTTTATTGAGGGCCACGCCGCTCGTGCCGACATTGAGAATCACATGGTCTTCGACAATAAGAGGCGAGCCGGAGAAGTGCCACCTCGGAAATCTAAAACCAAATTCCTTATTGAGATTCTTATGCCAGACGATATCACCGTTCGCTGCTTTGAAACGCAGAACGTCACCATTCTTGCTGAACGTATAAACGGCGTCACCATCAATTGTCGGTGTGGCGCATGGTCCTCCTTCGTGGTTTTTATTCAACAACGGGCACGAGTAGGATTTCTTCCATATTTCGCTGCCCGTCGCGGCATCGAAACAATAGAGGATGTCATTATCATCTACGTTGCCCATGGTATATGCCTTGCCGTCACTAACCGTTATCGAAGCAAATCCCGCTCCGATCGACTTTTCCCAGAGAACTTTCGGTCCGCCTTCGGGGAAGGTCGCAGTCCATTCGGTTTCTTTCGATATCCCGTTATAGTCCGGGCCGCGCCATTGGGGCCAATCCGCCGCTACGGCTGTGCCGGAAGAAACCAAACCAATAAAACACAGGACAAGACAAAACAACAATAACATACTATTTTTGAAAATGTTTTGAGGCTTCATCGTAACTCTCCAAAATAATAGAAAATGTGGAAAAACAAACTATTCAAATTTCTTCTATGAACGTTAATTATATATGCAGTGCTACAACAAATCTAACTTTTATAAGATAATTAATCTACCCTTCACAACAAAAATTGAACGCATTTTCACATATATACCCTGCCATTTATTCACAAGTTCGCTAAAAATAAATATTTATACTCACTTGCCCCCCTGCTTGAAAGCCAGCGCCCCCGTAGGGCAGGCATTTACGCACATTTCGGCGGTTTTTGTCTGCTTTATAGCTTCGGCTAATTTCTTCCCGAAAGGAACGGCAACTCTGACATCGAATCCCCTGCCGATAAACGTTAATCCGAGTTCCTCCCCGGCACGAGCGACAATCTGGACGCAAAGACCACAATTAATACATTTACCCGGCTCGAAAATAATCTCCGGATGTTCGGCAAACTGAACAAACGAACGGCGTTCACTTTTGTATTGGCCGGCTTTGGCATTGTAATTATGGGCATACTTTCTCAACTTACAGCTCTCAGGCTTTCTGCAATCACAATGCAAACAACGCCCGGCTTCTTCAATCGCCTCCTGTTCGGAAAAACCTCCTTCTTTCCCGGAAGGTTTTGTTTGCGGGGCATCGCTATGGCCCGGCAGAAATTCCTTAACCTCTTCGGCGGAAAGTTTGCCGATTCGAGTATTAAATTCTCTGACTGGACCTGTTACCGGTTCGCCTCTCAAATACTGACTGATAGATTCGGCGGCTTCTTTACCATCGGCGACCGCACGGACAGTCAGCTTTCGCCTGCGAACGGCGTCACCACCGGCAAAAACTCCGGGCAGATTTGTCTGGTACGTCCGGTTGTCGATTACAACTGCATCCGACTTTGTCTGAATATCCGTCAAACCGGCCAGCCCTTCTTCAAGCCGGCCGACTGCAATAAAAACTGCATCAAAATCCCTGCGCAACTCTTCGAGAGATACCGAATCGCCCACCCGCGTTCGGCACCGGAATTTAACGCCGAGTTTTTCAACCAGGGCAATCTCCGCATCGAGAATATCTCTGGGCAATTCTGTTTCCGGAACTGCATACTGCAACATTCCCCCCGGTTTTTCCCGGTCATCGAAAACAGTGCATCCGAATCCCTCCCGGGACAAATAATACGCGGCAGCCAAACCGGCCGGGCCCGCACCTATAACAGCCACACGCCCGGACTTTTTCGGTTTACAGGACGGTATATATGGCTTCGCGGATTGCAAATCCGCATCGGCCACATATCGTTTCAGCAGGCAAATAGATACCGACTGGTCGTAAGCCGCCCGACGACACGCCTTTTCACAAGGTGCCGGGCAAATTCTTCCCAGAACGGCTGGCAGGGCAATATCTTTTTTCACGGTCGCTATCGCCCCACGCAAATCGCCGGAAGCAATCCGGCGAATCATCAAGGGAATATTCATGTGTGCAGGACAAGTGACTTCACAGGGACCGAGACAATCGCCCAGATGGTCACTCAATAATAATTCCAGTGCCGCCTTTCTGGCCCGGTCAATCTGTTCCGAGCTGCTGCGGACAACCATCCCTTGCTGAGCAATTGTGGCACAGGCCGGGACAAAATTTGTCAGGCCTTCGACTTCGACTACACATACCATGCAACTGGTTGAAGGCTCATAGCCATCGAGAAAACACATCGTTGGAATATGAATCCCCAGCTTACGGGCCGCATCCAGAATGGTAGCGCCGTCGTTAACTTCCACTTTCCGGTTGTCAATAGTTAAAACTGGCATCGCTCACTCGACCTTCACGGCATCCGCCGGGCAGATATTTTTGCACGTCCCGCAACGAATACATTTTTCGGAATCAATTTCGTGTTTTTGGTACGGCAACATTGCAATCGCGTCAACAGGACAATGCTGCGCACACAAAGTACAACCGATGCAATCGTCCGTCACCGAATAAGTAATCAGATCTTTGCACTTCGCCGCAGGACAGCGCTTATTTATATGCGCCTCATATTCGTCCCGGAAATATTTAATGGTGGACAGAACCGGATTCGGAGCCGTTTTACCAAGTCCGCACAAACTCGAGTTTTGCACAATTTCCGCTAATTGCTCAAGCTCCTCGATATCCGTGCTTTTGCCCTGGCCGGCACACAAACGGTCGAGGATATCCAGCATACGCTTCGTGCCGATCCGGCAAAACGTACATTTTCCGCAAGATTGATTCTGTGTAAACTGCAGGAAATAGCGGGCAATATCGACCATACAATCGGTTTCATCCAGTGCCACCATCCCGCCGGAGCCCATCATAGCCCCAACACCTTTTAGGGTTTCGAAATCAACCGACGTATGGGCTAGTCTTTCCGGCACACATCCGCCGGAAGGCCCGCCAATCTGCACCGCCTTGAGCTTCAGACCGCCGGCGATTCCCCCACCGATGTCTTCAATAATCTGGCGGATAGAGATGCCCATGGGAACTTCTATCAGACCTCCATGAGCGATTTTACCGGCAAGTGCAAATACTTTTGTCCCTTTGCTACGACCGGTGCCGAGAGAAGCAAATTCCCCGGGGCCGTTGCGAATAATCCAGGGGACAACACAGTAAGTCTCTACGTTATTAATAAGAGTCGGCTTACCCCAGAGACCGCTGCGCGCAGGATACGGCGGCCGAAGCCGCGGCATTCCGCGACGGCCTTCGATGCTTGCCATAAGGGCGGTTTCTTCACCGCATACGAACGCACCCGCACCGGGCACAATTTTGAGATTCAGCGAGAAAGAACTTTGGAAAATATTATTACCGAGAAATCCCCGCTGCCGACAGTTTTCTATCGCCCTGCTTATCCTGTCAACTGCAAGCGGATATTCCGCACGTATGTAAAGAAAACCTTCATCCGCTCTGACGGTATAGGCGGCTATCGCAATGCCCTCGATGATTCGATAGGGATACGACTCCATAAGCATTCTGTCCATAAACGCACCTGGGTCGCCTTCGTCACCGTTGCAGACGATATATTTTTTGCCGGACTTGCTCTGACGAACTGCGGACCATTTCAGGTGCGTGGGAAATCCGGCACCACCCCTGCCGCGAAGCCCGCTTCGCTCAATCTGAGAGATAATTTCATCCGGTTTCAACTCGGTGACACACCTTTGCAGTGCCTTAAAACCGTCTTTACGCAGATATTCGTCAAAATCGATCGGGTCAATCTGCCCGCCGTGCTCGGTTGCGATATGGACCTGTTTATCCAGAAAATCCGCAACCTGCTCATCCCGCACGTTTATCGAATAACGCGTGACAGGCTCCCGCCTTTCGTCGGTTAGTATCCTGTCGAGCAGCATGGAAGTCGAGCCGGATACTTTTCTTGTAATCCCTCGCACCTTGAAGTGACGTGTGATTATAGCTTTTGCGTCTTCCGGCTGTACCCTGGCATAAAGAAATGTCCTGCCATCCGGCATGACCAGCTCCAGCAACGGTGTCTGATAGCACATCCCGACACAACCAACGCGCTTGATCGCCACCTTAACTCCTGTCTGATCCAGGACTTCTTCGAGGGCTTCGCGCAGTTTGCCGCTGCCGCGGGCAACACAACAAGAGCCCAAACCGAGGCGAATCTCCCCTTCGAAATCTTCCGCCGATGCTGTTTGTTGCTTTGGCTTTATATGCTTGTGCGCGGCCCTGGCTTCCTCGTATCTCAGATAATCGTTAATCACATTCGGGACGGTCTCGGCTGTGAGATGTCCGTAGGTCACCTGCCCGACTTGTACTGCCGGCGCCAGAGTACAGCATCCAAGACATGCTATTTTTTCAACGGTGAACAACCCCTGCGAATCCGTATCTTCACCGTCCGGAATTTGCAGATACCGCAAAAACGCATCATAAACCCTCTCGCCTCCTTTGACATGACATGCAGTACCGACACAAACATGAATCGTATGGCGACCGGCGGGACGATGTCGAAACTGGTCGTAGAAAGTCGAGACACCCATAATCGATGCCGGCGTAATATCGGTCAGCTCACAAACGCGTTCGAGGGCTTCGGCCGGCAAATAACTATAATGTCCCTGAATGGCCTGAAGGAGCTCCAGCACTTTTTCAGAGCCGGTGCCGATTCGCTCGACTGCCTGGTTCACAAATGTCAAATCCGGTTGTTCCATCGAATTTTAGTTTCCGATACAGTAAAGATTCTTCCGGCCGCGGATATAAATACGCCCGTCGGCAAAAGCAGGAGAGGCAAAACACTTCTCCCCAAGCGCAATTTTCGCCACTTCTTTATATTCAGGCTCGACCTCGGCGATAAACATCACTCCTTCTTCGCTGAGCAGATAAAGCTTATCGCCAACTACAGACGGCGAGGACTGGAAATATTCCCCCATTTCCTTCTCCCACAACTTTGTTCCGTCTTCTGTTTTATAACAGCAAAGCAATCCGTCGGTCGAAAGTAAAAATAACATTTCGCCGTTACTAACCGGCGAGCAGATATCGGGTGCGAAATCTATTTTATACGCAATGTGTGTTTCAGTAACGTCACCACTGCCATCCGGTCGGATTGCCAGAGTATTCATGTGCGGCTCGATGACAAAAACCAGCCCGTTCGCATAAATCGGCGAAGGTGCCACATCAGCACCGAGACAATCCGCCCGCCATAATTCCGTGCCGTCCGCAGGATTGTACGCTATGACCAGGGGATTACTACAGGTGATAAGCTGATACCGGCCGTCGATCTGTGCCACTATCGGCGAAGTCCACGAACTCGCTACCGGCCGCTTCGCCTGCCAAATCGTCCGACCGGAGAAACTTTCCAGGGCAATAAAAACGGATTTCTCATCTTCGACATATCCCTGGTCATTCTGTATCAGCAGCAGATTTTCAAACATTGCAAGGGAACAGGCGTAGCCGTACATATTATCAGGCATCCCCAGGTCTTTTTCCCAAATTTTGTTGCCGTCGAAATCGAAACTGCCCACAACGCCGGTCGCGAAAATGGCATAGATCCTGCGACCATCCGTCGCAACGGTCGGGGCGGCATATCCTGTGTCCTCCATAACATCAAGCGACTCGTTATCGTTTCTCATAGAAAGACGTCCCACACTACCTGTCCAGAGGAGCCGACCGTCAAAAGCATCGAAACAATAAACTTCAAGTGAGTTAGGATCACCCCCGGAGAGAAACACCCGGTCTTCCCAGACAACAGGTGAATTCATGCCGGCAAGAGGAACTTCGGTTTTCCAGAGAATCCCCTCGCCGGTTTTAACGTCCCAATGGTCCGGAACATTAGTATAGGCGCTTATCCCCAGTCCCTCCGGGCCGCGAAAGCGGGGCCAGTTTTTGCTAATCTGCTCGGGCGAGGGGATCGAAGTATCCAACTGTATCGTCTCAAAGAAGGCGATCTCCGGTCTAACTGCAAGCAATAAGGCTCCGAATCCCAGTACTACTATACCGGCCGTCACAGCCAATCGGGAAAATTTCGCGTCACAGACCTGCTCCGTAAGCCTGTCTGCCGCAGGCTGCAGCGTCGGCATTCTCTTCTTCAATGAGCTCGCGCCCTTGAAACCAATCAGTGTAATCACAACACTTCCAAGCAGCAGGTAAGCGCCTTTACGCATAAAATCAAGATTACGAAACAGGTTCTGCCTGTACTGCAAATCGAGCCTGCGAATCCGCTCTAAAAGCTGCTCGTCGCCGGGCCTGTTTTGTATCTCTACTTTTTGATTAATAAGCTCCTGTTCCCTCTGTGCCTGGATGACACTGGAACGGATAAAATTAGAGACAAGAAGCACAAGGATAATCAACGAGAAAACCGCCCCGACAATAGCTGTCGAAACCGCACTCGCATACCACTGATTTGCGGCTCCGGATATTCTCGATGTGCTGTCACTATTAACCGTCATCGGCCTCCACCGGATTTAAATTCTGCTTTGTCGGATTCCTCTGCCGTGATATTTTGTGAAGTGGAATCTTTCTTCCGTCTTAGATGTTCTCGCGGGCAATACTCGAAACAGCGCCCGCACGCCAGACAGCTTGCCCTGTCGGCTTCATAATCCGTTCTTTTCCGCCAGATAGAAACACCTATCAGCTTCATCCCGATGACAAATCCCACAAAACCGCCGAATATCCATCCGCCTAATCCGAATCTGGCCCGGATATTCGAAGCGTCATCGTAAAGCTCGCTGGTTTCCGTACCCGTCGACCTGAAGGCATCACTGGCATCGGTGGTACCTTCGACTTTGCCGGTTTCCTCCAAACGAACACGCTCGGCCAATCTGACCGTTGCATGCACTTTGGCGGTCGTCGTTCTTAGACCGTATCCGGCCCATCCTCCAAAAAATATCAGGATCGGTAAAAGAACAATCAGCAAAGCAAGTCTTTTCTTACTTCTGTCGTATTCCTTCGCCGGCCATTGCTCAACCGGCTTCTTCACGGCACCGAAGGGACACGAATCTTCACACAAGCGACACTTAATACACTCATCCGGCGTAATAGTAACGCGCCACTTCGAGATTCTCGAAAGCTGCCTGAGAATAACCCCGTAAGGGCAAAAAAACCGGCAATAAGGCCTGCCGATGAACATGCCTACAATCAAAAAACAGACGCCGAGTATCAGGACATTGACGTTGCCGCTCAGGCGGAAAAACGAAACAAACGGATCATATCTGCATATAATAAAAGCGCTGCCGGTAGCTGCGAATAAAACCGCCGCCCCCAGATATACGTATGCCAATAAGCGCAACCCATTTTCAAGCCAGCTCGGCACAGAAAAAGGACGCAGCAAAACCACATCCTGGATTGCTCCCAAAGGACATACCGCCGCACAAAAAGTCCTGCCGAAAAACACGGTAAAGACAAGTGGAAGCAGGAAAAAAAGCAAGACGACAAACGGTACAGCATAGCCGGGATCAAAAAACGACAGAACAATATTCTGAATCGCTCCGATAGAACAGACACAGCCCCTGCGATAAAAGCCGAAATAAATTAAAGAAAAGACCGTTAACGCAAATATAGCTTTTCGACTGCGTTTTTTCAAAACCAGGTACGAAGAAAGCCCGAGCGCCAAAACAAGTACGATTGTATCGATATAATCGTAAATTCCCGGACGAGGATTCGGCACGGTCGTATCCGGTAATTCGTAGCCGCTTTCGAATTCCGGCGGAGGAAAGCGAATTGCACCAGCTGAACCGATACTGCAGAGAATCAACACAAAGACTACGGTGACGGTTATATGCCTGAAATTTGTCATTAAGCGTGTTCCACCTCTTTCAGTAGATATGGTCTGTCGGCGGGAACACGCACAAACGCCCCGGAAGGACAGGCCGCCGCAATCGCACATTCATTACAATTCAAACAACGGTCGTGACGTACCTGTAAAAAGAATGAGCCGTTACCGAAAGTGTTACACCCCTTTACACATTTTCCACAACCGATACATAGTGACTCGTCGATGGTATATTCGTAATAAGGGTCTTCAATATAGGTCCGCTTGATTGCTCCAGTCGGGCAAAGCTGGTTTTCTGCCCCCTCATTGATATCGTGAGGCTCCGGCTCGAAAAAACCGAAGCAGATTTTGCAATATCCGCAAACCGGATAGACCTGGACGCATTTGACCGCCGATTCTTCCAGAACGCAATACGTCGCACAATTACCACATGCAATACATTTATAGGGGTCGATCTGCCAGACCTGCGGTTTATAGCACTTTTCAAATAAGCCGCACTCTTTGCATAATCCGCTGTCAACACATTTTCCATCCTGTACCATTCTGTATCTTTTCGCGAAGGCGGCCCCGCCGATGACTCCCAGAGTTCCCAGGGCGGCGTAACGGAATGCCTCTGCAAGAAATTGCCGTCTGTCCGGCGAAGGTTTCGATTTTTCGGCCATATTTTTCCTTTTTTGAAACAACTCTGACACTTATTTTACGAAAAGCCATCGTGGCGGTTCGCCGGTGTCGGTTAAATTCAAGACGGATCCTCAATTCTTGAAAATATTCTCACAATATTCTTTATCGTATCCAGTACAAAGACCCTCCCGGCCGAATCGACGGCTACATCAAAACCGCCTAAATGACACTCCTCGGGTGTATCACACGTTTCGACCTTCCCCCCTTCGACTAACTGCTCGGGCCCGGCAACAACTCCCACAAAAGACCCTTCGGGGTCGTATATCTTGACGCGTGTGAGACCTTTTTCACAGGTAACAAAACTATCGTCCGCCCCCGCCGGGTCAGGGCCGCCAAGTATTGCAAAATTCACCGGATTACAGCACCCACAAAATCCCTTCACGCCGGTGGAAAATTCTCCCCACGCAAATTCGAGGTCGCCTTCGAAAGTATAGGCTTCGATATGATGAATCCCGGGATTAACCACTCGTAATAATCCGTCACGACCAACCGCCAAATCGAAGTAGGGACTCGGTATAACAAATCCCGGGATATTCCTGTCTTCTTCCTTCCGGCCGATTCGATTGATTATTTTACCGGTAGTATCATAGCACCAGACAATCCGGTTCCCTGCATCGGCGATAAAAACGTTATTTTCTGATACGGCGATACTTGTCAAAATCGCTTTGTCACCGAGACTTTTCCATGAGGCAAGCGACTTTCCATCGCCGTTATATATTTCCACATGGTCCTTCATGGCAACATATATTTTCAGGTTCTCGCTCTTGCTATCCTCGGATGCTATAGTCTCGACAGTCAGAGCCATCGGAGCCTCGGGAAGTTCTATCGTATTGAGCAATTTTCCACCGTCGTTAAAAACACGAACGACTTTATCACCCGCTACATAGATGGCTCCATGAGAGTCGATGGAAATCGCATGTGTCGTTTCGAAACCGGTGTCGATCGGCTTAGCCGATTCCTCGAATAGAATCAAATTCGGGTCAATTTTGCCGAGCTGTTCGAGGTTATATTCGAAATCAGTGCCTAAGCCGCTGCCTTTTTCACCGGTCGTATCCAACCGAATAACGGCGACAACGGCAATAACAATAACAAGACCAATCAGTATCCCGACAAATACTCGAATATCCGTAGCCCCCAAACGCCTGTCCATTACAAAATCTCCAAAGACCAATTTTCAAATTTTGCCGGGATTGATTATAACAAATATAATCTCTGTTATCAATTCATTCATATAAATAGGCGCAGACAGATTCTTAGCCATTGCTAATCTGTCTTTGGATTAGATTGGATTCAAAAAAACCAGCTTTCAGGGCTTTGCCGTTTAACCGCGGTTTTTCAGCATTTTGAACACATCTGCGCCCCCGTTTATCAGGTGAACCAACGGCTGAGGCCTGTCGATGCCTTCGATAAATTTGGGCCGGGCCGCCCACGGCGCAACATTCAAAACGCCGGTCAAATCCATCCAGTGCTGCAATCGGGCAACCGGCAAATCCCAGGTCATATGGAAATGATTCGCCGGGGGATATTGCTTGTATTCGGTCATACTGGCATACTTGGGCACGACAAATGTATGCGGCCAGGTAGGCGTGGTCAAATTGCACATCGCCTGACCGAGCTGCTCGGGCACTTCGGTCGTATATGCCTGGTCCCAGATCATACTGAACAACCCGCCGACGCTGCTGTATGCCAATCGTCCGGCGATGCCTTCGATTCCGGCCGGTGTCATAAATGTCACCGAGTTTCCGCCGCCCGGGAAGTAGAATTCGTCCGCCAAAGGCATCGAAACTCCCTTCATAATCTTAGAGATGGACGCTCCCGGTTCGGCCGCCCAATCGAATGCGGCACTGCCGGAATTGTCACCGTCCACCAGACCTTTGTTATACCAGTCGGCCTTCTTATCGAGTTTCTTCAAACCGATTTTCGCGGCCAGCTCTCTGATTTCCCACGCTTCCCATACTTTTCTGAAATCCATAAACAATGGTGGATTTCCGCCGGACAGGTATGTCATAAACAGCATCGTCAAAAGTCCCTGGACATCGGCCTCGGTGGCATACGGAATCGGGGCCTTTCGGCCGACATGGTCAAATGTCGAATTGAACAGGCTCTCCATAACATCGGCTACCGGCAGCGGAATCCCGCGAAGGTCCGAGCCCCATTCCAACTGGCTCATAAAACCCCCGCCGACTGCGTTCAAATCAGCCATTAAGTCACGAACTATCAGGTACATCGCCAGTGACATGTTAAATCTTTCGCTGTCCGCTTCGTCCCGCAGCTCAAGACGTTTACTGACGTATCTATTTATCCAGCCCCTTAACTGCTTAAGCTCTTTTTCATTGTAGGCCTTTTTATTCAGCATATCAGCCAGCAGCTTCATATCCAGTCGTGTGATTTCCAGTCCGAAAGTATTCCTCGTCGGGATGACATGTGCCAAAGCCGTTTCCATTCCCATCGAATCATGACCCAGGATGACAATCCTTCGCCCCCGCAGAGCCACGGCCGTTACGGCGGCATAACACCAGTCAATCAGGTTCTTCGCTGTCTGCTCGGTCATCGCCGGATTCATACCGGTATCCGGCCAGCTGCCGACATTGAGGGCAACCAATCGGCCGTACTGGCTGATAGCACCGCCGAGCGCATGAGCATAAACTACTCCCGGCTTGGGGCCGCTGTTGCCGCAGGTAATATTTATCGGCGTGTTCGTCGGAAACTGCTGAAGAAGCGATATGCCCGTCAGTTGCGGGAACGCCCACGTATCCGGCACTAAAACCAAAATATCCACACCGGCTTTGCGAAACTGCTGCGCAACTATATCCGCCTGGGCTTCGCCGTCAACCAACACAGTCGAATAAACCACCGGCACAGGAGTTTTGTCCGGCAGAACTACCGCACCACTGATGGTATCGGCGGCCATCTTCACGATATTTTGACACCGAATCCGGCTGTCTTTATCAATGCGAGGATCACCTGTTGCAAAAACACCAATTACCGGAACCTTAGGCGTAGCCTTTCTTATATTCGGCAAATGCTTCGCTTCTATTGCTTTGGCCATCTTGAAATACTCCTTTCCGAAAGGATATCTTTATTCGTAATCTTGTTTTAAAAGCTCCCGTTTTCCAGTTGTTTTCTCACAAAATCAAGAAAACGCGCCGCGTAAGCGCCGTTAGCAACCTTGTGGTCAACGGACAGAGTCATATTCATCAGCTTCCGCACGAGGATATTGCCATTATCCGGCACGCATGTATCGTTGATTTGGCCGATTCCCAATATACTGCACTGTCCGGGAACAACAATCGGGATGAAGTTATCAATACCGAAAGCGCCGAGATTGCTTACGGTGATGCAGCCGCCCTCCAAATCCGTCGGGGCTAATTTGTTACTGCGAGCTCTTTCAACCAGAGCCTGACTGTCACCGGCAATTTGTTTGATGTCTTTTTTATTGACATCTTTCAGAATCGGAGCCACCAGGCCGTCCGGCACTGAAATAGCTAGACCGACATTGATAGTATCCGCCAGCTTGATATTTTCACCATCCAGCTGGCCTGTCATTATCGGATAATTCTCGAGTCCAGTGGCGACCGCCTTGATGATAAAATCATTGTAGGATATTTTCGCGCCGCCGTCCTGGTTCATTTTGGTACGCAGCCCGACCAGGTTAGTGACATCAGCTTTGACCGTCAGGTAAAAACACGGTATTTCCCGTTTGGATTTCAGCATTCTTTCGGCGGTGATTTTCTGTAGCCTGTTTAAGGGAATCGTTTGCCCGAGTTTAACATCCGCTTCGGAAACCTTTGCCTGAGCAACCGGTGCCGGTTTTGTCCCGGCGGCAGCTTTGACATCCTGTTCGGTGATTTTTCCCGCAGGGCCGGTACCTGTAACCGCTGCAAGATCGACGCCAAGGTCCGCAGCTAATTTCTTTGCCCGCGGCGAGGCCATAATTTTGCCCGCCGGTTTGGCAGGTTCGGATTTTGCCGGCTCAACAGGCGCTGTCGTGGTTGCCGGAGCCGCTTGTGCGGTTTCAGACGCGGCAGAGGCTCCGCCCTTGAGCGAATCGACAAAGTCCTGCGGCACATCTTCGTCCTTGTCACCGAGAACCAGAAGCGGCTCACCGACCGGCAAAGTCTCATCTGTTTTGACAAGAATATGCTTGACGAAACCTTCGGCCGGCGATTCCATCTCCAGCGTTGCCTTGTCGGTCTCTATCTCGAAAATAACGTCACCTTTTTTGACCTCATCCCCAACATTGATCAGGCAGTTAACAACTGTCCCTTCCTCCATAGTCTGACCAAGCTGCGGTAATCTAACTTCTTTTGCCATTTATAAGACCCCTACTTTTTTACTATCGTATATCGAAAATCAAAAACCGGGAGCTATGTCCCCACAATCTTTTTAACAGCTTCTACAATCGATTCGACGCTCGGAATACTCGCATTTTCCAGCGGCTCGCTCATTGGCGGCGGTACATCGGCCGCCGCAAGATTTACCGGTGCGGCATCGAGATAGTCGAAACCGTGCGAACCATCCTCAAATTCATATTCCATAAATTGGCCACTTATTTCTCTTCCCGCTCCACACATACAGAAACCCTCGCTGACCGTAATCAAACGTCCTGTCTTGCGAACCGACTGGGCTACCGTATCGATATCCATCGGTTTGAGCGTACGCAGGTCGATGACTTCGGCTTCGATGCCGTGCTGTTCCGCAAGGATTTTCGCCGCATCCAGAGACCACATCGCCATCCTGCTGTAGCTGACAATAGTCGCGTCACTGCCGGGTCTTTTAATATCCGCTACACCGAGCGGGATAATATAATCCCCTTCCGGCACAGCTCCGAGCTGGCCGTAGGTTGCCTTGTGCTCGATGAAAACCACGGGATTGTCACTGCGTATGGCCGCCTTAAGCAAACCTTTCGCATCGTAAGGCGTTGACGGCATAACCACGTAAAGTCCCGGCGCATGCATCAGCCATGCTTCGAGTGATTCCGAATGGTGAGCGGCGATACATCTGCCGACACCTCCTTCGGTTCGCAGGACCATCGGCACTTTTGCCTTTCCGCCGAACATATAACGGTTATACGCCCCGACGTGCACAAGCTGATCCATCGCAATCGTTACAAAATCAACGTACATAATCTCAGCAACCGGCCGCATATCCCTAAGGGCGGCACCAACGGCGGCACCCGCGATAGCAGCCTCGGATATAGCCGTGTCGATGACCCTTTCTGTCCCGAATTCGGTCAGAAGTCCGCGGGTCGCCTGATATGCACCCCCGTATAAACCGACATCCTCACCCATCACAAAAACAGTCTTGTCTCTCTTTAGCTCTTCGGCCTGTGCGGCGGAAACAGCCTGACCGATTGTGACAATATCCATATCATATTTCGATTTAACCTGATCCCGGGCCTGCTCATTGGCTTCTTTTTTCGTTTTGGCTGTAGAAGAAGCAACCGCTGCATTAAACGCCGCCGTAGCTTCCGTCACCTTGGCGGAAGTCACTTTATCCGCTTCGATAAGTTCCGCCGGATAACTCTCATCGACATAAACATCTTTTGTCAAATCGGCGACATTCGGCCAGGGACTATCCATACCAAACTTCGTTGCCTCTTCGATTGTCGCAAAGGCCTTGTCTTTTATTGTATCCAGTTGCTCCTGGGTGCAGAGTCCTTCGTCCAGTAATTTTGTACGCAGGACCGTGATCGGGTCACGCTGGTGCCAGGCCTTTTCCTCCGCCTTTGTTCGATAGGCACGCGGGTCGCTTCTACTATGGCCATACCAGCGATAAGTCTTAGCCTCGATGATAGTCATCTGACAATTTTTTCGAGCCTCCTCGATGGCGGCGCCCACCGCAAGAAAAACAGCAAGTGCATCCTGGCCATCCACAATCATTGCCGGGACATCATAAGCAGCGGCCCTGACAGCAATATCCTCAACGTTACTGGCCCTGACCGCGCCATCGACTTCGCTGCCGGAGAACGGCACACTCATGCCGTAAAGATTATTTTCAATAATAGCTACTAACGGCACAGCCAAAGTCGAGGCCATATTCATAGCCTCATGGAAACTGCCGGTATTGGTAGAGCCGTCCCCGAAGAAAGAAAGCACGACCCTGTCGGACTTTTTAAATTTCTCCGCTAATGCCGCCCCGACCGCCGGCGCCTGATTACCTCCGACGATACCCGTCGAGCCGAGATTATTGCATTTGGAAACATCGGCGATATGCATCGAACCGCCCCTGCCCCTGCAGTAGCCGGTTTCTTTTCCCATCAGCTCGGCCATCATCTGGTTCCAGTGGTCCTGGCGTTCTTTCTCGCTGTCCGCATACTTATTACCTATAGCCCCGCAATGCCCGTGGCCGCGATGGGTTGAGCCTATGACATCGCCGCGTTCGATAGCCGCGATTGCCCCGACGGCAACCGCCTCTTCGCCGGCATAAAGATGTGAGGCGCCCTTGATGATATTCTGGCCTAATAGCTCAAAAACCTTCTCTTCGAAAAAACGAATTTCATAAATTGTTCTTAGCCAGTCAGTTACATCTTCGAAGCTGGCTGATTTATTCTTGATAAGGTCCTTAACCTTTGGGATCGGTTGTTTTCGGGTATCCTCAATACAAAACTTCATGCCATAATTCCTGAAAAATACTAAAATATTGGTTCAAATACAAGAAACGGTACTATAGCACAATTTAGGCCTAAAAAGCAACTGTATCGTTTCCATTTTGCCACTTTTTTGAGTATCCGGTTCCATAAATGTGGCCCCGAAACTGAATTGAAGTAAAATAATCAACATTGTAACCATCGGCCACCACTGGAGAAAACTTTTTTTGACACAAATAAAGAAGACGTTAGAATATTACAGAAAGTTATATCCAATAAAACAAAGTTACTTAAAGCGGCCATTTTCTAAAAGAATTAGCAAGGGAGAAAAAAATGAAACACAAACATTCAACCAACTCAAAAAACAGTATTAAAAACGTCTATATCATTTTTTTAGCATGTACAATCATTGGGATTAGTTCCTATGGCTGTAAAAAGGACGAGCCCCAACAAGAAGAAACTTCACAGCCTACGTTAGAACAGACACCAACGGAATCTGCCGAAGAAACTCAGGTAGACAACAGTATCGAACTGGCAAAATGGAAGGAAGGAAAAGCTTTAGCTGAAACTGCAGCTGTTACACTTCGTGCTTTTGCCGCCGAGAATGACATGAATATAGACTATGAAAATATTACAGTGCAAAAGCTATTTCCTGATCCTGATCATCTTCGAGGATATTATTTTGATATCAACAACTTACATCTGAGTGACGTTTCATTCGATTCTTCACGTACTGAACATCCACTACGTTATACAATCACTGTCACCCGACCTGATGATAGTTGGAAAATTAAGTCATTTAAACTGCTGCACACAGGCCAGTGGATTCAAACACCCTGAAATAATTTAGACCGTTAAACTTACCTGCTGCTTGCGGAATGCCTCGGCTTCCCAGTTATTAATGAAATCCTGCTGGCGTTTGCTCAGGGGATTGATTCCGCCGAATTTTTGGGCATGCATACGGACAAAAAGTGAGCCGGTAGTTATCTCGGCGATAACCGGAGATGTTTTTTCATTAGCGGCGATAAATAATCCCAGAGATTTGATTACAAAAGCCGCGGCGGGTTTTTGCCCTTTTGATATCAAAGATTTCAATTTCTGCGAGATCGCTTTTGTATCACAATTTTCCAGCCACATCGCCGAGCCGTTCGCATAGACCAGCTCATCCGGATTCAAGGCGGGAGTCGCCAACAGCTTCTTCGCATCTTTTCGCCGCATAAAAGCAGAAATAACACTATCGGTTGGGATATAACGAACAGGTAAAACTTGTCCGGTCGCTTCAAGCATTGCATACCGAATAGACGCTTCGGCATTCTCGATATCCTGCTCATTCGGTTGTACGATTTCACCAACTTTCAGCTCTTTCAAATTGCCCTTGCAGGTTTTAATCACCTTTCGAACCAGCCGCAATGCGATATCGGCAGTACCGGCAGTTACAAAAAGACCGTGCTTTTGAAGAAGCATAATCGCCGGCTTTGTGCCGTATTGCTTTTGATATTTATCTACAAGACCGGCGATTTTCTTAGCCAACATAAAACCCGGATCCGCATAAGGCACCCAGAGCGGCGGAAATTTTTCACCTTTGAAAAGTTTTTCGAGTTTTGCCCTGCCGTTTTTGGCACTGACATAAGCAGCCAACACCAGAGGATGCAAATGAATCACGCACTTATCGAGGCAGGCGTGGAGATGTGACTCCACGGAAGGTCTTGCGCCGCTTGTCACGTTGTCGTCGCAGGCAAGCAACAGCCGGTCGACAACTTCCGGCTCACGCACGGAGGCGTCCAACTTCGCCAGGTTTTTGTCCTGAATAATCGAAAGAACCGGCTCAAGCCGCATTCGCCGCCAGCCCCTTTTCGCACTCATGTCTTTCAACGCGGTCCCGCTGGCTTTGATGTACATGAATTTGCCGTCGTCGGTCTTTACCGACGTATTGCCCCCGCCGCCGGCGACAAGAGTAGAATCCTTGCCGGTAGTTTTCGAAATTTTTATTAGATCCGCCAGAGCTCTATTCATCGCTGCTTATCCTTTTGTATCGTATTTTTATATAGTGTTTAACGGGTTCATCTCAAGTTCGTAACTTTTTCTTCGTATTGCTTGACTTCCTTCAGCCAATCGAAGCCGACCGGGACGTCCTGCCCGGTGCAATAGTAATCCCATACCGCACCGAAGGGCAGAGTCTTAAGCTCTTCGAGCATAGCCAGGCGTGTAGTATGATCGCCGCTTTGTTCGGCCGCACTCAGTTTTTCCGCCGGTTCAAGCAACGCCAAAAGCAAAGCTTTTATCATACATCGCGTCCCGATGACCCAGGCGGCCACCCGATTTATACTGGCGTCGAAAAAGTCAAGCCCGATGTGAATTTTATCAAGTTTGCCGCTATGTATAATCTCCCGGGCTATGGCACACAACTCGTCATTGAGTATCACCACATGGTCACTGTCCCAGCGTACCGGGCGGCTGACATGCAAAAGCAGCTCCGGCACGAACATAAGGACGGACGATATTTTATCGGAAATCACCTCTGTCGGATGAAAATGTCCGGCATCCAGACAAAGCAGTTTTTGCCGCGATACGGCATAGCCCATATAAAACTCATGCGAGCCTACCGTGTAGCTCTCGGCGCCGATGCCGAACAGCTTGGATTCGACCGCATCTAAGTGGACTTTCGGGTCGAGCTTCTCGGCAAATATCTTATCCAGCGAATCGACCAATCGAGCCCTCGGCCCCCAGCGGTCCACAGGAATATCTTTATAACCATCGGGAATCCATACGTTCGTGACAGTCGCACTGCCGAGTTGTTTTCCCATTTCTGTACTGATTTTCCGGCAGGCGATACCGTGTTCGATCCAAAAATCGCGAATCCCTTTATCAGTGTGGCTGAGTGTGAAACCGTCGGCGGCTTTCTCGTGGGAAAAATATGTCGGATTAAAATCCATCCCCAGGCCGTTGGCCTTTGCCCAGTCAATCCAGCTCCGGAAGTGCTCGACGGTTATCTCGTTGCGATCAACAAACTTTCCGCCGTTATCCAGATAACACGCGTGAAGATTCAGGCGATGTTTGCCGGGAATCATTGACAGCGCCTTTTCAATATCGGATCGTAATTCGTCAATCGTTCGGGCCTTACCCGGATAATTTCCCGTAGCCTGGATTCCCCCGCCGGAAAGTTCCGCCCCGGCAGTTTCAAAGCCGCCGACATCGTCACCCTGCCAGCAATGAAGTGAAACGGGAATCTTTTTCAGTCGTTTAATCACATCATCGGTATCGACGCCTAACTCGGCATAACGCTGTTTAGCCAATTCGTAAGCCTGTTCAATATTTTTCATAATAATACTCTTGCTCCAAACAATATTTGACTTATTAATCCTTATATTCATCCAGAAGTTTTTGCTCGGCCTGCTTCGTCCAGAGTCCGCTATTAAGGCACTCCGCAACATCGGGCATTTTCTGTTTCATTTCACTTAGCGGAACCAATCCCAGATTCCTGCAGGCCGGATAAACTATTATTTTACCCGCAATGGACCGATTTTCCAGCGCACGTATCCCATCTGTGGCACCGGCAAGCCCGCTAACAGCAGCCACGCTGAGATTCGTATCGAGCCTGCCAGTCTCGACTTTTTCCAGCATCCGTTTCATATCTTCCAAAGTCGAGCCGCTTGTCCCGATGAAAAACAATCCTTTTTCGATATAGGTATCCAGGTCTATCTGCCCTGTCACGGTGGCGGGGATACCCGCGAAAATATTAATAAGACCTCGCGGTGCAGCATCTTTTACCGCAGCGGAAACCAGAGCCGGTATCGGCGCCATCAAAGCGGTATAGTCGAAGGCTTCGGTGACTTTCTCCTTTGTCGGGTTATATGTACAATAACCAACAGAATTTTTTTCCGCTAAAGGCCCGGCGATCTTTGTCAGAGTCGCCAGCCTGCCGTCGTCCACGTCACCGGCAAAGACGCCGACTTCCTCAACGCCCTGGCATATATTTCGGACCACGTGCATCAGCCCCATCGGCCCTCCCGCTCCGATAATATTTATCATGTCAGACGGTCGTATCTCGCCAGTATCGGGGATTATTTCCATGGACTCGGCCGGGTCCGAACCTTTCGTGCCAATTATCCGAATACCGCCGTAGTGAACTCTCCCCACCGGGGTGACAATATCCCTGCCGAAACTTCCCCCGCAGAGCACGATATTCAACAAACCGCTCGTACCTATCTTTGAGAATAAGGATTCGATGACTTCGGCATTGCTCCCGAAATAAATCACATCGTCAAATCCGGCATCCGGCAGACCCGATATATAAGGGGCAATTTTCAACGACACACCAAGTTTATCCGGCGGCGGCGTCCGGCTAACCCAGGTTATATGTCCGGGTCGGCCGTATTGATCGAACAGATTTCTCAAAACGTCTTCGGTGACATCGTTATCGGCAACAACGAGCATTCTACCACCGGTTTTTATACCGGTGCGTTCTTTTGAAGCATAGGCATCTTCGACGCAGGCCCACGGTTCAACCAGCGCGATCGCAGAGCAGGAAAATTCCTCACCTACCGGCAAAAGCATCGAATCTCCGTCCGGTGAAGTGATGATTCTCGTATCCATCAGAACATATTCCTGCAGAGCGCCTTCGAAATTATATCCGAACGCCGCATTGCTGCTCGCTGCCGTTGGGAGCCAGCGATAATCCGTTTGCACAAGGTATCGCCGGCCCGGTTCAAAATCATCCACTGAGTCACCGACAGCCTCGATTCTGACAACAGCCTCGTGCCCGGGAACAGTCGGAGCTTCGCCGGGGACATAGCTGGGAATCCTTTCCAGAATTTCAAGATCGATACCGGAGATAATTTGACTCTTGCGAACGTGGCTGGAGAATTGCTTGAGCAATTTCAAATCGGAAAAACAAAGCCCTACCGCTTCCACGCGACAAAGTAACTGATGCCCTCCCGGCCTGAAAACTTCCTTGGACTTATTCAGGATAAGTTTATCCGGTCCAACCAGCTGCACAGCATATTGCTTATCCGGCAGATTCGGCATTATTCATTCCTCATTACTTTTCTACTTCTTAAAAATGTCTAATATTTGCTCGGCAGTCGAATCCTGACTCAATCCGGCAAGTTTATCTTCGTCCTGCGGCCGGAACAAACTGCCCAGCTTTTGGAAGAATTCATTCTTTTCGGCGACACTCCCGAAATTATTCGCAGCCCATACACTTGTATATCCCAGGCCGCATTGCTGCTGAAGCACCGAATGAGCGTAAACAATATGGGCACCTTTTAAAAATACCGGCATAAGCTCGGCCAGCTCCGGCGTATCGAAACTATCCACGAATTTCTGACCGGGGCTGTTCATCTCCGTCCCGACCACTACGGGCAAATTTCGCCTTTCAGCCACTTCCACAACGGCGTAAAGATTCTCGAGCTTTACGTCTTTTGCACCCGGCGTGTAATTACGGTCCGGGATAATATTCAAAGCTACGGATCCCGTGCTCATCGAAACATCGAGCAATTCCTCGATGGCCTTTTCTCCATCGCTTGTCCCATCGAGCCATGTATGCACGGGCATTCCACCGGCGGCAAGAATAAATTTATTCGTATCGGCCATTAGAGGAAACGAGCCGCTATCCGGTTGGACGTAACCTACTCCGCCACGTTTCATTGTCCTGGCTCGAATCGTATTGAGAAGCTCTCTGCTTTCAGGCAGCTCTGTTAATTTGATTTCAACGCCGAGCTTTTCACTCCAGAAATCAACCAGGGCCTGTCCTGTGCCGAAGATTTCCGCCGCCTTGCGGGCATAAGCAAGGCTTATGTGACGTTCAGTCGTATTCCCGGCCGGTGTCAGAACCAGCACATCCCGTTCATAATCCAGTTCGGCGGGCTTTAAATGCCGATTAACTCTGCCGCAAAGGAGCCGATTTCTTTGCTGGGCCGTCCGGCGAAGATTCAGCAAAAATTCATTTTGCTCACCTTCCAATTGCGCTTTTGGAAATCCCATTCCCATATGATATGTAATTCCCGGCTCACCGGGTGAGGTCATTACCCTTGTTGCGAATTCCGGCACAAAAACACGCGTCTCTAATCCGGCACATCCTTTAAGAGAGAGAAGTTTCGCCGCTTCGAGAAATTCTTCCAGCGCGTCCAGGACATCGAAATCAACGACTCCGGCAACAGCCAGTCCCGCCTTGCGCGCCAAGTACGCGAACTTACTCGGTGAATATCCGTAGCTGTTGTAAGAAAAGAAGGTATGACAGTGAAGATTAACGTCCGTCCCCGGTTCCGGCAAACTAATCCGCCCGGCCTCAACTTCATCCAATAAAGCCGATAGTGCCTCTTTTCGCTGCCCGCGGTCGAAACTATCCAGCTTCTGTTCGAGTTCTTTAGTCGTTTTATTTCCTCCTGTTCTACTTTTTTCTCTTCTCATATTGCTCCTGCCACACCGCTATATCCTCAGGTTTGTATTCCTTGAGGTCGAAGGAATTGCGGACGATTTCTCTGGCCTGCTCCAACGTTTCTATCTGCCCTGTCGCCCTGGCCTGCATCAGGATATTACCGCTGGCGGTCGCTTCAATTGGGCCGGTGATTACTTTTTTACCGGTCGCATTAGCCGTGAACTGACAGAGAAGCTCATTTTTTATCCCGCCGCCCACGATGTGAAGAATCTCAATAGAATTGCCTGTCACATCTTCGATAGCATTTATTATATGCCTGTATTTAATAGCCAGGCTTTCCAGGATGATCCTGTTTATTTGTCCTTTGTCCAGTGTTGTCTTTTGTCCGGTCCGGGCCAGGTGTTCGTTGATCCTTTTCGGCATATCCCCGGGGGCGAGAAAAGAGTTGTCGTCCACGTTTAAAAAACCGGCAAACGGCTCGGCCTTTTCCGCCATTGCCGTTAGTTCATCATAAGACAGATCAGTTCCTTCTTTCTGCCATTGCCTGCGAGATTCCTGTACCAGCCACAGACCCATGATATTCTTTAACAGCCGGATCGTATTATCGATGCCGCCTTCGTTTGTGAACTCATATTCGAATGTCTTGTCGTTTATAATCGCTTCCGGTATTTCCACCCCCATCAGGCTCCATGTCCCCGAGGACAGATATGCCCAGTTATCCTGCCCCGCCGGTACACCGGCAACCGCCGAAGCGGTATCGTGCGAACCAATGGCAATCACCGGGATAGGTCCGCAGCTAAGCTCTTTTTGAACCTCCGGAGTCAACCGCCCTACTATGGTTCCGGGCTTAACGACCTTCGGCAAAATATCGACCGGCAGAGAAAGCCTGTCCAAAACTTCCTGCGACCACCGTCCGGTCTTCATATCCATAAACTGGGAGGTGCTGGCGAGGCTATACTCGGCGAAAACTTCGCCGCACAGAAAGTAGCTGACCAAATCAGCCATAAAAACCAGATTCTTTACCTTTACCAGAGTAGGTGAATTAGCCAAACGCATCGCAAGCAACTGGTAAACACTGTTTAGTTGCATGAATTGCAGGCCGGTGTTCTCGTAAATTTCCCGCTTGCTCAGAAGTTCGAAAGCCTTTTCCATCATCCCGTTGGTTCGGCCGTCGCGGTAGTGATACGGATTTTCAATGAGCTCACCTGCCTCGTCAAGGAGGCCGAAATCAACACCCCAGCTATCCACACCAATCCCGGCAATATCATTACCTGCTGTTTTCGCCGCCTTGCCTATACCGGTTTTTATTTCGGAAATGAGCTTGTTAAAATCCCACTTCAGAGAGCCATTTTCCTTGATCGGCCCATTCCCAAAACGATGAATTTCATCCAGAACGAGTTTATCATCCGTAACCGAACCAATCATAACTCTGCCGCTCTCGGCACCGAGATCAACAGCAATATACCTTTTCTCATCCGCCATGACTTACTCCTTATAGCCTGCTATTAATACTGAAATGAAGGTTTTTTAACCCAGATTTCGCTATATTGCAAATTGAAAATCGTTTAAGAGTAGAAATTTGCCGGTTAATTCCCGCCTTTGGCAAAAAGATAAGGCATGAAATCGAAGAAGAAAACTTGATAGAAAATCAGACAGATGCAAGTAATGTATTCGGTTGGAATCGCATTTTTGCCTGACCTATAAGATAGAAACTGCCCGTAATGCAGATCAAATCCTCTTTACTGATGGCACTGTTTGCAAGCTGCAAGGCCGGCCCTAAACTGGGAGCACTCTGGCACATTTTACCGCATAATTCCGTGTACATCTCGGCTAAATCATCAGGAGAGACTGCCTTTGCCGAATTACTCCGGGTGAAAATTACCTTATCAGCTCCATATTGTAATTCGTGCAGCATTCCCATGATGTCTTTATCGTTATTACAACCGAAGATGACCACCATAGAATCATAAGGGATATTCTGACCTATCGCATGAATCAACGCCCGAATGCTTGCTGCATTGTGAGCGGCATCTATCATGATTCTCGGATCGCCCGATATCATCTCCATTCGGCCGGGCAATGTGACTTTTTGCAGTCCTTCGGACGCCTTTTCATTATCGATCTCAAAACCGACCGATTTGAGCTTATCCAACATTGCAAGAGCCAAACCGCAATTAATCGCCTGGTGCTTGCCGTGCAGCGGCACTCTTAAATGTTCGAATTTGCTGGTCGGTGTCGTCAGACAAACTCTCGTATGCGGACCGTGCTCGCGCGATGTTTCGAATCGGTGTGAAAAATCGATATCGCTCCCGGTTACGCTCAAAGGCGCCTTGAGAGCAACAGCAGTCGATCTAAGTACGCTCATCGCCGCCGGCTCCTGTTGAACGGTAACAACCGGCACGCCACGCTTTAAAACGCCGGCTTTCTCAGTTGCAATGCTGTCGATTGTTTTACCGAGCTGCTGCTGATGGTCGATACTCAGGCTGGTGATGCCTATAACATCGGGTTTAATCACGTTGGTACTATCCAATCGTCCCCCCAAACCGGTTTCAATGATAGCTATATCGACCTGCTGATCGGTAAAATGCATAAATGCCAGAGCCGTCATAATCTCGAAAAAAGTAGGAGGATCGGCCTTCGACATCTTCTCAACAGGGGCATAAATGCGATTAAGCAAACCCCGCATTTCCGATTCAGTGACCATTTCCGAATTAACCGATATCCGTTCATGCAGGTGCAATACATGTGGAGAAGTGTATAATCCAACCTTATAATCGTTGGCTTCGAGCATTTTAGACAGCATCGCTGCCGTAGAGCCTTTTCCTTTTGTACCGGCTATATGAACTGTATGGATTTTTCTGTGTGGATCGCCTAATAACGATAACAATTTCTTCATTCTTTCCAGGCTGAACGTTGTTACGTTATAGCGCAGAGCCTCTTCCTTCTCGTAATCTGTCCTCTTAAACAAATAGTCAATAGCTTGCTGATAGCTTCTAAAAGCTTTTCTACTCTTGACTCTGGCAGTTTTGGAGGAGGATTTTTTTGTCCGTTTCTTTCCGGTTGTTCTTACTGCTTTAGCCATAAAAAATTAATTATATGAACTATTTCCACTTTAGTCAACGTCATATTTCAAAGAACAGCTCTCCTTGCCTGGCACTAAAGAGTGTAACTTATTGTTAATAAGGTAATTAAAAAATAAAATGTATTATTTCTTTATTATTAAAACACCAAATATTATCAAATACGCTTAACGTTTAATAAATTATTCTTATAAAACCACATCTTAAATTATAACTATTTGAAATATACATGCCTTTGTAAATTTCCGGTTGTAGTAATCAGCCGTTTTCTATAAAATCGCTCACATGGACAGGAAAAAGCACAAACGTATTCCCATTCCCACAAAACAGACCGGCAGATTTATCATTCAAAGCATAAATCAGCTCTTTTGGCCGGCGGCATGCATAAACTGCCGTGAAAATATCTGCGAAACGGATAACGGTCTGTGTAATAATTGCTGGAAACAGCTTATATCCTGCACCGGGGCTGATTACTGCCGGCGCTGCGGCCGAGATGCCGGCAGAGCCGCACAATTAGAAGGAGCATGCCCGGATTGCCAGGGTAAAACAATACATTTCGACCAGATAGCTCGCGCCGGTCTCTACTCCCAGAGCCTCCAACACATGATATTGGCATTTAAGAACGGTAAGACGGAATTGGATAAAATCCTCGGTTTTTTGGCTGATTCGGCCTTGCAGGGTAGTGGTTTTCGCGACGAAATAGAATTTTTCGTCCCCGTTCCGCTCCACTGGTCAAGGCGATTATTCCGCGGATATAATCAATCACATATATTAATCAAAAAACTAAAATCTCCAACAGCCAAAATCAGCACAGATCTTGTACGGATTCGCCGAACAAAAACCCAGCCGACGATGGCAAGCCCTGCAGCGCGTGCAAGAAATGTCGCAGGCGCTTTCGCTGTCCGCAATGGACACGGCTTCACCGGCCGAAAAATCTGCCTTGTCGATGATATTAAAACGACAGGTGCAACATTAAATGAATGTGCCAGGACACTGAAAAACGCCGGAGCGGCGAAAGTTTTCGCGCTGGTTTTAGCCGTCGCCGGTCAAAAAAAGTAGCAAGAGGAACTTGTTGAAAAAAAGATATGCTTCCCACCTTCCATTAATTTACATCACCCGCGGCCCGAGCGGCTTTACGTGCACGTTCTTTGACCTTACGAGGGGTGTTAGCCCTACGTGTTTTGATCTGATTTTCCCGTCTTTTATTGAGTCTGTTTCTGCGTCTTCCCATGGATAAGACATCCTTTCACTGCTGTTAAAGCGATTTTCAGTATTATTAAGATTGCCTATCAAACAAAGAGCCACAGATTTTATGCGTAAAGTACAGAGAATGCAACGAACTTTTCTTCAAATAAACACCTTAAAATATGCAGAAAACGGATCGTTTCGACCTAAATGACGTTGTACTATAGTTTTTCGTACCTTACTATAGCACGGTATAGGCCGTTGATGCGGTCGCCTTCGATAATTGAGGGGGGATATTTATCGTTTCTCGGCTGAAGGCGTATTTTGTTTTCCGGCTCAAAGAACACCCTCTTAAAAGTCGTCTCGTGCGGCGTGGTAAAACGAACAAAGCAATCGTCGCCGTTATGAACTTCGGTCGCAGGGGAAAAAATAACAATATCGCCTTCAAAGAACTTGGGTTCCATCGAATCGCCGACAACCCGTACGGCGAAGGCGTTCGGGTCGTGCAAATCCGGACAGCGAACATAATCGTCGGCTATGCCCACCGGATAATCCAGGTCGTTGAAATCGCTCGGATAACCGGCGGAAACCTTGTTTATCACCGGCACCAACCGACCGGCCGCTAATGTCGATTTATCCTGCCCGATGTCCAATTCACTTTGAGAAAGAATCTCGCCAAGCTGGTTCGGAGCAGTCTTGTTGTCCATGAGATTTTTGACAATCTGCCGTAATTTCTGATTCTCGGCCTCGGTTGATTCGTAATCATGCCGGATATCAGAGGGAAGTCCCTCGACATGGGCGATATGCAGTAATAAGCCCGGCTCGAACTCAAGAATCTTTTCGAGTTTGGTCAGCAACTCGTCGCCAGGCGGATTCTTAACCTTCCCGGTCTCTATTGTAGAAAGATATGGCTTTGAAAATCCCACTCGGTTGCTGACTTCGTCAAGTGTAAGACTTAACTGCTCGCGCTTTTGTCGTATTATCTGCCCAAGAGACATAAAAATCCCCTAATTCTATTTTCGTCGTTAATGTATTTCGATAAGCTCATAACGTTTATCGCCCAGGCCGATTCTCTGAGCATGGTCAATCTGGTAACTCGGGTCAATTCTTTTGTTCTTTAAGAGTTCCGGAGTTGCCTTGTTTTCTATCAAATCTACCGCCGCCTGATCAACTGCAACCGGATCTCTCGATGCGACAATACCGATATCATCGACTATTGTATGCATATCAGGCGTCCCAAAACAATCACAATCTTCGGTAATCGACATCAAAAAATTAAAAAATGCCGCCTTATTCTCTTTTCCCTGCAGCGCCCCACGAGCATACTCGGCAATATTTTCCTGCAATACCTCGGTTTCCTGCCCCCAGTTGCATTTTACGGCTCTAAACCGGCAGTGAGCCATACACTCCGCACAGCCGATGCATTTGCTCTGAATTATACGCGCTTTGGTATTACCCAGTTTAATAGCATCAACTGGACAATGCTTCAGGCATTCGCCGCAAAGCGTACAGTTGCCTCCGATACTGAGCTTAACTGCGGCATGCTGTTTGAGCTTGCCCTTTTTGCTTGCACAGCCCATTCCCAGGGTTTTAAGCGTGGCTCCAAGTCCGGCCATTACATGTCCGGTAACGTGGGCCACGGAAAGAATCGCCTGGCACATGACGATATCGGTCGCAATGAAAACTTCCCTGTTATGTCGGCCGTTTATCTCAATCGCAGTTTCCGTGGTTCCGAATAATCCGTCCGAGGCAATGAAAGGTATCCCAAGTCCGGCCAGGCTAAAACCGTGTTCGGCGGCCAATATCGTATGGTTCAAAGCGTTGTTCCTTCGGCCGAGATATAAAGTGCTGGTATCGGTCAAAAACGGTCTGGTATTCAACATCAGAAGCTCATCGAGAAGCCCCTTAATGTATGGAGCTTTCATATATGTATTGTTGCGGTCTTCCCCGACGTGGACCTTCACCGCCGTAAAATCATTCTCTTTAAAACATTCGGAGAAACCGCCGGCCTGAAATAAGCGAGCCGCCTTTTCAGAAATAACCTTTTCGCCGTCTTTGACAGAAGCTTTTACAAAATATACTTTGGAATCCATTCAAATTACCACTTATGTTTCGATAAGACAATCCCGTTCAGGACTGTTAACGGGTAATCCGCATTATATTGTTTTGACGCCCTGCCGCAAGAACCTGCTCAGAAAACCGTATGTTCCAGCAATATCTTCACGCCGAGAGCGATCAGAACCAGACCTCCGACAATTTCGATTTTATTCTCGAAAATATGTCCGAATTTCTTGCCCAAAATTACGCCGAGATACGACAGCAGGAACGTCACCAAACCAATCACAATCACCGCAGTCACGATGGAAGCTGCAACCAATGAAAGAGTAATGCCAATCGCCAGGGCATCGATACTGGTGGCAACAGACAATGCAAGCAAGACAAGAATGTTGGAAGGACTGTAATTTTTCTCGGCTTCCGTGATCTTAAACGACTCATATATCATCTTGCCGCCGACGGCAGCTAAAATTACAAAAGCGACCCAATGGTCATAATCGGCTATGTATTCTCTGAAACTAAGCCCCGCCAAAGCCCCTATCAACGGCATAAACGCCTGAAAACCGCCGAAGAAAACGGCCATTCGCAGGGTATGCTTAACATGTAACTGCTTGTAAGCAGCTCCGCTGGCAATTGAAACAGCAAAGGCATCCATCGCTAATGCGACGGCTATAACTACAATTGTAATAAAATCCATTTTATCCGCTCATTCTTCGCCGGCAGAAAAATTCTCCGGCCCAATGTCGAACACGGATATTTCCGGCCGGGCAAGAAAACGCACCTGCGGCGCCGGAAGAGGCTCCATGCCAATCCCCCGATTTACATAAAGTTTCATCTTTTCGAGAATATACATCCCCGACTCATATTTTTTACCGGTTTCCGACAGGGTAATCAATGCCCCGTAGAACGGCAGCGCCACCTGGCCCCCGTGAGTATGCCCGCAAAGATAAAGATCGACATTGCAGCTTTTCACCTCCTTTGCCAGTGCGGCGTGATGATAAAGAAATATATTATAACGTTCCGAAGGTAAACCCTGCAACCATATATTAGTGTTTACCCAATGGTCACAGTTCAAACCGGAAATACTGAGTGTTTCACCGTTTTTGGAAAGCTCAATTGTCTCGAGGTCCAGCAGTTCAAAACCGGTCCCCGAGTAATAGTCCAGACCTTTCCAGTGCCGGGTCTCCCAATTGCCGTAAACGGCGAATTTGCCGAGCCGAGCCCTGAGATTATTCAGCGTTTCCTTAAACCTCGGTAAAGCTGCAGGAGTATTTACGGCATCGCCGGTAAAAACGATAATATCCGGCTCCAGCTCATTAACAAGCTCTACCACGGCTTTTTCGTTTCGCGCCTTTTTATCGCAATGCAGGTCGGAGATTTGAACAACTCGAAAGCTTGTATGTTTCAGCTTCTCGGTCCGGATCGGGATTATTTTTACTTCGATCCGGTAAGGTTCTACGAAATAGCCATACATAAAGCAGATTATTCCGATTATCGCAAGTATATGAACAAGAACCGCGAATTTGGTCCGGAGTACGTTTGTCCTGCGTTTCAATCGGAATTTATTGATAGCGAAAGCGGCAAAGAAACAAAATTCCAGAATATAAACTGCTGCTATGATAAAAAGAAAAATTGCAAGAGTTATGATTTCGCTTATCAGCATATTCGTCATACGGCTGTAATTATACCTTCGTTAGTCAGGTCCTCGCCGATTTTTTGTCCCGGCTCGACAACAAGAAAAACGTCTTGATCCCATTGGCCGTCAACGAGTCTGAGGCACAAATCCGGGCCGCCTTCCAACTCGTCATAATCCCAGCCGAGAAAGTCGGCACAATGCCTGGTGTATTGTTTATAGTACTCGCTGTCACCGAGCCCCCAGTCGACATAGACCGCCCGGTTGTACTTTTTTATCCAGTCCTGCTCAAGCTCCATAAGGTATTGTGCGTTATCCTGCCCGTATTTCTGCCTGTATTGTTCCAGCAGATTTTCAGACCGATCTTTGCCCGGCTGCGTGCCGGTCTCTATCCAGCCGGGGCTGTACCAGTAAATGCCGGGATGAGAATCGAAGTATTCCCGATATTTTTCCTTCGAGCCGAGCAACAATGTCACGCAATCGTGCCCGCGAGGCACCACAATCGGGATTTTCGCCGAAAGACCGACAATGCCGTTGCTGCACAGACCATATCCCAACAGTGACGCATCATAAGGCCTTCCCTGTATGTCCGTTGTTTTTTCGAGCGATTTCTGTACCTCGGCCCTGAGTCTGTCAGGCTCATTATGCAGACCCTGCTCCATTAAAACGACATCGACAATATTTTTGGACTTCGCGGCACAAAAATACGCCTCTCTTTGCATCACCTTACAAACTATAAACTGAAGTCTCTTCATTCAAATTCTCTTTGTCTCGAACTTTATGGATTACATGATTTACACGGTCTTTTGCCGGCCTTGATAGCTTCTTCCCGGCTGCTGTAAGAGATACGATTTTCCTCCGAAATATTCTGAGCCCAGCGACAATCCGGTTTATGAAATACCCCGCTGTTTTTCGACGCCACATATACGCCCTTTGTCACTTGTGCCTGCTGAACCGCCTGAGCCGGTTGATTTACGTCGGCAGTTACATGCCCGGATTGACTATCTTTCTTTTCCTGCAAAGACTTTGTTGCCTGATAATTCCGAATAAATTGATCGATGTGTCTGGAAACGGATTTTTCAATAGAATCAGATAATTCATCCTCGGAAACGAATTTTATATGATGAGTGGATAAAGGGATTGACATAATGAAAATTAGATCGTCTCCTGTTGCCAACAGCATCTGCCGGGCCATTACAGTCTCAACACGAACTGCAAACAAATTTGCATCCGGTACTTTTAAAAGCTCGACGTCAACTACAAGCTTAACACCGGTCTTTAGATTAGTAATATTTCTATCGGAAGAAACATTCAAATCAGCTTCTTTAAGTTCCTGCTCGTGTTGCGTTTTAAGGTCTTCCCAGTATGATTCATCGAGTACGGAAGCATTTGCCGGATATTTTATAGTCAAAGAAATAGCATCGATGTTCTCATAATGTGGGCCGGTTTGAAAAGCCAATGCAGCTCTAACACTACTTTCGCCTAAAAATAGAAAGCATAACATCCCGGCAACAAACTTTAAGATATGCATCTCATTATTCATTTTATCCCTCTCTTTCCGCTATTTTAAATATGCACAATATAGTATCCGGTATCATCCGGCTGTTATTCCCTCCAATGGATTTCATTTGGGATTTGTACAAGGTCAGGCAATAAGTGCAAAAGCCTCACCTACATCCATACTTTTTTTAATTCCTAAGGCTTCGGCTTTTGAATTTGCTTTTGTAACTTTACGATCCGGAAAACGTTCCAGCGTCCCAATCGGATTATCCGGCGTGCTTTCAACTATGGCACACGCCGCACCGTACCTTTCACAAACATCGGCATTGAATGCAGGGCAGGCTAAAAAACCTTTTGAACCGGCCACCAAAAGAATGCCAAAACCGGACCAACTTACCTCAATGCCTTCAACCAAACCATTAGGCATCTGAAATGACTTTGTTTGAATCTCCATTTTTTATTCTCTCCTGCCTCTGCGCCCCAAGAGGTAACATATCGACAACAGAATGCATACGCAAATTAATCAAACTGGCTCGCCTAATAATCCGGTAATTTCCGATAGCCTTTCTTCGAGCGTTTTCTTGCTTTTGGCCTCTAAATTCAATCTCAGCAGCGGCTCGGTATTACTGGGCCGGCAGTTAAACCACCAATCCTTGTACCCGACCGTAACGCCGTCAAAATGGTCCAACTGTCCATCGCTGTAACGTTTCGCAAGCTCGTCCATTTTGGCCTGCTTGTCTTCGACCTCGAAATTCAGTTCGCCGCTGGCCGCGTACCTTCGCAGAGGTTTAACCAATTCGCTTATCGGTGCTTTTGCATCGCTGATAATATTCATTACGTGCACTAACGTAATCATTCCCGAATCGGCGTAATAATTATCGCGATAATAAAAATGTCCCGAAAGCTCGCCTCCGAATACGGCGTGCGAATCGCGCAGGGCCTTTTTCATATACGCGTGCCCGACCCTTTCTCGTCTCGGCGTACCGCCGTACTTGATAATCTCCTCCATAACCACTCTGCTGCTGCGCAAGTCGTAAACAATAACGGATTTCGGCTGCTTCTCCAGAAAATACGGCACCATCAAAGCCGTTAGTAAATCACAGCCGATGGTCTCGCCTTTCTCATTGACCATTATCAACCTGTCGGCATCGCCGTCGAAACATACGCCGAAATCACACTTGCTCCTTTTAACCGCCGATTTGACCTGGGTTAGATTCGCTTCGACCAGCGGATTCGGCTCGTGCTTGAATTTGCCGGTATGCTGGAAGTTCCGACTTACAATTTCAATCGGCAAATCCCCAAAAATCGCCGGGACTATTTTGCCGGCCATCCCGTTTGAAGCATCGATGGCAATCTTCATTTTATTGATTTTCGGTTTGAGAAACTTAAGGACATGTTTTTTATATTCGGCCGTCAAATCCATTTCTTTGACCTTGCCGGAGGCGGTCCCCTTGGTATGAAGCAAAGCCAATGCGATATGTTCAATATCCTTCAAACCGGTATCGGCACCGACAGGCTTGGCCTCCAGCCCGGAAATCTTAAAGCCGTTATACTTGGCCGGATTATGCGAAGCCGTTACCTGCACGCCGCCGCAGGTACCTATATGATTGATAGCGAAATACATCTGCGGCGTATCGATCATGCCGATATCAATCACATTCGCTCCGGTAGAATTCATCCCCTTGATAAGAGCTTTTACCAGCGATTCGCTGTGTGTTCGCATATCACGTCCGACGCACAGCGACTGTGCGCTCGCCTGGCCACGTTCGTAGCCGCGGAGCAGCGACCGCAAAAACTGGGCCGTGGCGGAACCGATTTTCCACGCATCCTCCTCGTTGAGCTGGTCCGGGTATATACCCCTGATATCGTATGCCTTAAAAATTTTAGGGTCCATCTTGTAACTCCAGTAGTAATTAAATCTTCGACCCAAAAAGCTAAAAAACTGCCACAAAATCAAAATTACCAAATTTTGAATTTTAAGTTCGGTATTATCAGCTATTTTATCCACTCTATCGGGAGTGTCAACAATAATGAGCTGTGTGCTCCGGAATGTATGTTGTCGGCAATTTATCCCCGATTATTTTTCATTTTCGGTGTTGTTCCGATAAGCGATTACATCAACTTTTTCGAGCGTAACCATTCCCTCTTTTATCATATTATCGAGCAGCGGCAAAAAACGTTCAATCTTCTCCGCCGAATCCACAATTTCTATCACTATAGGCAAATCTTCCGAAAGTCTGAGAATATTTGCCGAATGCATCTTACTGTCAGCTCCGAATCCCATCAGCCCGCGAAGAATAGTAGCTCCCTGCATATTTTGTTTTCGAGCCAGGTTAATTATAGCTTCGAACAAAGGCTTGCCTTCGAACTTATCCGCCTCGCCGATAAAAATCCTCAAAAGTTTCGCTTCCGACGGCAGTTTCATAATATTTCCTTTCATTTAGAACAATCTGCCGATGGTCATCCCGATTATAATACCAACCAAACCGAGAACATTCTGCATAATAATATTCGCCGACGCCCAGAGCCATTGCGACTCATCAAGCAGCCGGGCTGTTTCGAATACGAACGAAGAAAACGTGGTAAAAGCTCCGAAAAAACCAACAAAAATAATTATTCTCATCTGTCCACCTATTGACAGCCTGTTCTCCATCAATGCCCAGAGTAATCCGAATGCGAGACAACCGAGGATATTCACCGCAACCGTCCCGAAAGGAAAATCAGTCGCAATATTTCTCTGAATAAAACCGCCGAGCCAGTAGCGCGTAAGCGTCCCTGCCGAACCGGCAACGGAAAGGTATATCATTTTCCAAAGCATCTCAACTCTCCAAAACTTTAAACGGTAATTGTACGTTACAGAAACTTTACTGGAGGGGAGACTAACAAAAAACTCCCGCAGCATTTGTTACTGTAGGAGTTATCAGCCTATTAGGCGGTTATACGGGAAACTCCATTCCCATCGCGATTAATTATAAATAAAGGCCACTCAAAGTCAATAGGCCATGTAAATGATATACAAACCCCCGAGCAAGACTAATACACCGCAAATCTTTTTTAGAACAATTGCCCCCTTTGATTTTTCGTGCCAGTTCATATATCTTTGAACCAATTCGGCGAAAGTTCCGGCAAAAACAATCACCGAACAATGACCCAAACCATATACCAGCAGCAAAATTATGCCGTAAGTTATGTTTGCTGAGGCAACTTTAAACGTAACTCCCAGCACGGGAGCCATGAATGCAAACGTACACGGACCGATAGCAATTCCGAAAACCAGCCCGAGAATGAACGCGGCAAGCATTCCCTTTCGCTTCATTCCAAGCTGTCCGGGAGCGCTGAAAGGTAAAGGAATTACATCCAGAAGGATTAAACCAAATACAAAAAAAACAACTGCAACGAAATAATTGCCGTACGGCCCAACATCGCCCAACATTCGTCCGGCTGCAGCGGTAACGGCACCGATACCGGCAATCGTTATCAATATGCCAACAGAAAAAAAGGCGGATATATAGAAGGCACGCCGGGTCGATATTTGTCCCTGGCCGTTGATAAATCCGACTACCAAAGGGATGCTCGCCAGATGACACGGGCTTAATATAATACTCAAAAAACCCCATATAAGAGCTGCTACTATTGCTATAGAGGGAGTCCCCTCGACTGCGTGAGTGAGATATATAAAAAGCTTCTCCATAACAAAATAAATTTACCTGTCAACCCTACTTCGGGGAGCATTCACCGATCTTACAGGCCTTTTTAATCTGTTCCGGTGACAATTTCATTTTGTCGGCAAGGGCTTGACTAATACTGATAAGCCTTCCTGTCTCATAAGGATTTTTCTCGACCCATTTCTTGAGATTATCGGCGCTTATAAAGAAGCCCTGATGAAAACAGCCGGCCGAAGTCCATGTACCGTCCGGTTTTTGCCTCTGGCCGAACCATGCTACCGAAGTTGACGGTTCCAAAGAGGCGACTTTACCATCCAACGTTTTGACAACAATTTTCTGACCTGTCAGGCGGTCTTTTTCACGGACTTCGATATCTTTACCTGTACGAGCCGCGACACCCAACGCACAATGAGAACAGCAGCCCCATGTATGCACGCCGCCTTCAATTATAACTTCCGCTACATCCTGGGGATATGCGGCGCGTTCGCAGAAGCCGCAACGATGGGATAGTTCCTTTTCCTGCAACAATGTAAAGGCAAGGATATTGCCTCCACTCCGGGAGCGTTCTTTAACCGCAGCATTCCTATCAGCAAAGGCTTTCGCCCAGGGTCTGCCTGTATTTTCCTCCTGGCCATACAGAAATATTGCATCAATGGCCGGAATGGAATTGCCGGTTACCCAATCCGTTACTGAGACCTTCTGCTCGAAATCAGTCTTATCCTCGACTAAGCACGAATACATAATGAAATAGCAATGCATACTGCAAAGCCGCACCGGCCCTTTGTCCGTTCGAACAGTGACAACTGTTTTTGGATTGATGTCACCGTCACACATATAACAAATCATGTCTTTAGGTCTGTCGTCGTTTTTAGCAGGCGTAAGCCTTTCAAAAGCAGGCGCATCACTCCTAAGATCAGACAAATCTAATCCCAATTCTTTCCATTTCGAGAGTATGTCTTCTTTGGAGTAAAATCCTTCGTGACGGAACAATTCCTTGCCGGAAGCATCGAAGAAAATCTGAGTCGGGATAAGTTTAATATTATAAGCCGTGCCTGACATGGGATCTTTACGAACGTCCAAAAATTCCACCTTGAATTTACCGGCATATTCCGTTTTAAGCTTTTCGAGAATAGGGGCCATCATCTTGCATGGGATGCACTCATCAGAACCGAGATCGAGCAGTAGCGGCAATTCCTTTTTCACAAGCTCACCCGGCTGTATCTGATCATCAATACTTGCCGCTATTTCCGAAGTTGATAGCGAATCAATATCAGCTGGACGCGGTACATCTTCGATTACATACTCCTCCGGTTGTGACGGTTCATTCACGGCGGATGTTGTCTCGGTATTGGTTCCGGTCCCTTGCCCCGATTTATTTCGCTTGATATTGAGTACGGCAATAACTGAAACAATAAGAACTACAACAATTGCGACTTTCCACGTTTGGTTCATTTTTGGACTCCTGCACTCTAACTTAGGACTTCAATCGCTTTGGAAGTAACCTTATTAATATTTTCCTCGTTGGCCGGACTTTTGCTTTTTTCCAGTCCGAGGTCGGTGACACGAATATATTCGAATTCCTTAAACCCGGCATTTTCGAGGCAATTCTTAACGCAATCCAGGTTGCATCCGTCAATAACAAGGATTTGCGAGGCCGAGCGAGTCTTTTTCATAATAGGCTCGACCTTCCCGCCGATGCCGGCCAGGCAAAACATCGCTCCAACACCATCTTTGCTCAACTTTCGTGCCGCACGATCGGAAATTTCCCCCACATCGGCCGCTCCCGAACATGCGAATACCAATGTCGGACCGCCGCTGCAAACATTTGATTTCTCTTCACTCATTTCTTATCTCCTTCTATTTAAAATCCAATTACATTTATATTAGCATCGATTTAATTTCATCCGGCGAAAGTAACTTACCGACGGCTTTCACCTGGCCGTCAATAGCCAAAGCCGGAGTCATCATAACGCCGAACTTCATAATCTCGTTAATCTCGGTGACTTTCTCTATCTCGAATTCGCCGCCTAAATCTTTTACCGCATCCTGGGCGCTCTCGGCCAACTTTTTGCACTTAGGACATCCCGTACCAAGAATCTGGATTTTTTTCATATCTTAATCTCCAAGTCTATCTTTGTTATGAAACCGTTTGTCGGCTACACCTGGAACGCCGGAAATATGGTCCTGCCAGCCATTTCTTTCGACCTTAAAAATATCAAATCTGGAAACATAGGGTTTAATATCCAGCAGAGGGCTGCCGTCTAAAATATCGACCTCAGAAATATAAAGCTGTCCGTCCTCTATCCGTAGAAGTTTCACAGGTGAGATACCGATTGGATTGGGACGACAAGGTGCGCGCGTCGCAAACAGTCCTCTCTCGACCGTATCCAGGTATGGTGTAACTAACATCTTTGACCCGGCCGCCTTATGAAACCAATACAACAGCCATATCCTCTCGAAACCTTCGAGGTCTTTCATGGCCTCTCTGTACGGCTCATAAACTTCCACAATTCCTTCGCTGTCTTTTGCATAAACCGGCTGAATCGGTGACCCTTTCGCTTCTTTAAGCGATGAATGAATCACGCCGATAGGACTGATTTTCATCGACATATCATTTGTCTCGGTCATGTGACAGTCTCCGTTCTGAACCATTTTTGTGTCGCCAGACATATTTTAACCAGCATCAGCATAACCGGCACCTCAATAAGCACACCGACCACAGTCGCTAAGGCCGCTCCCGAAGATAATCCGAACAACATTGTCGCCGTAGCAATCGCTACCTCGAAATGATTGGACGCCCCTATCATAGCAGATGGAGCTGCATCGCGATACTCCAGCTTTAAAATCTTCGCCGCTCCATAAGCCAGCCAGAAAATCACGTTCGTCTGGATGAAAAGCGGTATCGCGATCCACAAAATCGTCAATGGATTGGACAGGATAACTTCGCCCTTGAACGAAAACAGCAGGACCAAAGTAATAAGCAAAGCAATGATAGTTACAGGAGTCAGAAAATGCAGGAATTTTTCCCGGAACCACTGCTCGCCTTTTACGGCAATAATCCATCTCCTGGAAAAATACCCGGCCACAAGCGGCAGCGCGACATAAATCGAGATAGACAATACCAGCGCCTGCCAGGGCACGGGCAATCTTCCTACGCCAAGTAAAAAACCACCGAGCAGTCCATAAAGAACCAGCATTGTCAGTGAATTTATCGCAACCATAACAAGTGTATGGCCGTCGTTTCCTTTGGCCAGATACCCCCAGACGAGAACCATCGCCGTGCACGGGGCAATACCAAGAAGGATACATCCGGCAAGGTAGCTCCGCCACAATGGAACTTCCAGAACCTTCAGACCGTCCATCTCGATAACCGTACCCACACCATAACTCGCTCCGAGAGGTAAATCGAGTCCGAAAGGCATCTTGACATGGTCAACCGTATCGGGGCCTATGAAACCATAGAACAAAGTACCAAGAAAAAACAGCGATATGGCATACATCGTAAACGGCTTGACGGCCCAGTTCACAAACAATGTCAAACCTACCGGCCTGATGCTCTTTCCCGCCTTCAGCACCTCGGCAAAATCTATCTTAACCATGATGGGATACATCATAAAAAACAGGCAGACCGCAATCGGTATCGAAACGACGGGAGCTTTGTTGACGTAAATCGCAATCCCATCCAGTGTTTTTGCAAAATCCGGCGCCAATTTTCCGAGAACGATTCCGCCGGCTATGCAAAGTACCACCCAGAGCGTCAGATATTTCTCGAAGATATTCAGCCCTTTACCGGACTTTCGAGAATTATTATTAATTTCCATATAGTACTCGGACTTTTATTTCCTGTAAGCTGTTATATTAACACTCACGACATAGTCGCTCGGTCGAGTCCCCTGCGGCAGAGATTCCAACACTTCTCTATACAGCGGATCGTTACTATCAACCATCAAATCGATAGCGTTCGACTTCTCCTCGATTTCTATGTCACTCAGCCCCGCCTGTTTCGCCATTTCCACGGTCGTCTCGATAAGAACCGCACCCGCAACACAGCCTACAAGTGCCGTCGCGGATTTTAGGACCTTCTCCGGCAAAACTTTTTTCAGAGCAAGATCCGAAATGCACGCCTTGCCGCCCGGTTTTAATACGCGGGCAATCTCGTTCCAGACCTGCTGTTTGTCGGGGGAAAGATTAATCACACAATTCGAAATCACTACATCGACGCTCGCATCGGCCACGGGAAGATGCTCGATTTCGCCAAGACGAAACTCGACATTGGAAAGGCCGGTCTTTTCAGTAAATTTTGCAATGCCCGCCCTTGCCTTGCCGATCATCTCTGCGGTCATATCAACACCGATAACTCGACCATCCGGACCGACTTTTTTAGCGGCTATGAAACAATCGAATCCACCGCCGCTGCCTAAATCTAAAACAATCTGACCCGGCTGCAGATTTGCAATGGCTGTAGGATTGCCGCAGGAAAGCCCCATATTAGCACCCTCCGGTAAAACATCCAGCTCCCCGTTAGTGTAACCAATTCCCTCGGCGAGTTTGTCGGGCGTTGACGAACCACAGCAGCAGCCCGAGCCCCCTTGCGCGATCCGTGTATATCCCTGACGAACCTTCTCTCTGATTTTCTCGTTAGATTCGGACACGATAAATCCCTTTTAGTTTATTTCGATAATTCCTCAATTAGTTTATCCATCTGACCGGCAGCACCTTTTCTGACCATTTTTCCAACATCAATCGCCTCCTGGATATCATCCTCTTTAATGTTCTTTTCCCTCGCTTTGGTGACATGATATTTCACACAAGGCTGGCAATTCGCCGATACGGATGCCCCTATCGCAATTAATTCCCGTATTTTTTCATCAAGCATTTTTAATTCCTCATTTTCCAGAACACCGGGAAGCTTTTTCACAAATTCCTTTATCTGGTCTCGCACCCGTTTATAACAATCCAAAGCTTCTTCTTCGGACTCGGCCTGTTTAGCTAATCTCGGCGGGTCGTCAAAACCTGCATGAAACACATTAGTTCTACCCGGAAAAATCGGACAAACCTCATGAGCATGATCACAAACCGTAATCACATAATCGAAATCGATATCTTTGACCTCATCAAGATGCTTACTTTTGTGCTTAGAAATATCCACGCCAGCCTCTGCCATTACTTTGACGGCATTCGGATTAAGGCCATGTGTCTCGATACCCGCAGAATACGACTCGAACAAGTCGCCTTTAAGACGTCGCGCCCATCCTTCGGCCATCTGGCTGCGGCAGGAATTACCCGTGCAAAGAAATAATAACTTCAGTTTTGACTTTCCAGTTTGCATAATTCTTTTTCAATACCTGTTTCAGGAATTATCCTTAAAAAGGTGTAAAGCCGCCTCTGCAACACGTATCCCGAGATTCTTTGCTGTTGCGATTCCAAATTCATCCTTCATAATATCATCGTTATAAGCATTCCATAGAGTCGCTCCCTGATGTGCCTTAGGCTTTCCGCCGACTATCATTACTTCATGACATAACATAGCAGCCTGTATCTGTTCAATTACAAGTTCCTGACCTCCGTTGCGATAGCTTCCAACAGAAAGAACACCAACGGCCTTGTCCGCCAGGAGTAATTTTTGTTCTCTCATTACATATAATCGCTCAAGGAAAGCCTTACACTGTGAACTCATGGAGCGGAAATAAGACGGAGATCCGATTATAAGCCCACCAAGATTAGACGCCATAAAATAAGGTTCGACATCAACCTGAAAATCGTCCATAATTTCCTGTGGTGACGAAGGCGTTGCCCCGCCGACCCAGCCTGATATTTCTAATCCTCCCAAATCAATAAGTTGTACTTCTATGCTGGGGCTTACTGTTTTAGCTGCTTCCAGTGCAACTTTAACCGCCGTTGCAGTCGTCTTTCCCTTTCGTGAGCTGCAGGAAACACCCAAAATCTTAACTGTTTTGGACTCCTCTGCTTTGTTTGACTGGGCCATAGAAGCAAAGGTAGTCGTTGCAATAAGACCGCTGGTTAAAAAATTTCTACGATCCACAACCTCTATCCCCTTTCCTTTTTGCAAAATACTAAGTTGTAAAACATCATTCACCTCAATTTATCCCCAAAACGCACCGAAAATCATTCCCGAGATGGCGGCCATTACAATAACAAGCGTGACAAAGACCACGGTCTTTTGCGTTCCCATCACCGAGCGAATCACTAACATATTCGGCAAAGACAATGCCGGACCGGCTAAAAGCAACGCCAGCGCAGGACCTTTTCCCATTCCGGCACCCATCAGGCCCTGTAAAATAGGAACTTCCGTCAAAGTTGCGAAGTACATGAAAGCCCCGGCAACAGCGGCGAAAAGATTCGCCCATACCGAATTGCCGCCGACGGCACGATTGACCCACGCGGTTGGAATCACTCCCTGATGTCCCGGTCGGCCAAGCAAAAATCCCGCAATCAGAACTCCGGCTAATAACAACGGCAGTATCTGCCAGGCAAAATCCCATGTTGAGTCAAACCAATGTGAAAGCTCACTGCGATTAAACCATGAAAATACCATTACACCAAAACCGGCCAAAAGAACCAAAACCAGAATCCAGCGGACTTTGAAAATAAATTCGTAGAGACTGTTTTTCTCGACGTCCTCGATTTCCTGAAGAAGCTCTGCCGGAATTTCGTTTGTCTTGCCGGAAGTATCCAGAATAGTCACCGTATCCTCTGTGCGATTGAGCAAAGTTCCCTCGACCTTGTAGGCCGTCAATCCACCCGGGCAGCATAAAAATACAGCCCGTACATCGCCGCTGCGTGCCCAATTAGCGAATACGAGAATACCGACCATCGAAGCGAAATACAGGGCATTTTTCCACAGCGGTCGGCTCACCTGCGGCTCCGGCATAGCCATCTGGGCAACGCTTTTTTCAATCTCCTCTTTGCGATAAATCAGGTGCATTAAAAGCCCGATGACAATGCTGAAAACTATTGCCCCGACTGCGCGGGCGATACCTATCTCCAATCCGAGGATGCGGGCTGTCAGGATTATTGCAAGGACGTTGACGGCAGGGCCGGAATAAAGAAAAGCGGTGGCCGGCCCCAAGCCGGCTCCCATTCTGTATATGCCGGCAAACAACGGCAGTACCGTACAGGAACAAACCGCAAGGACGCTTCCCGATACGGACGCTACGCCGTAGGCAAGGACCTTGTTGGCCCTGGCTCCGAGATATTTCATTACCGACGCTTGGCTGACAAAAACCGATATGGCACCGGCAATAAAAAAAGCGGGCACCAGACACAGCAGTACATGCTCCCGTGCATACCACTTAACCAGATGCAGCGCCTCGGTAATTGCATTATCGAAGCGGGTAATACCAACCGGCAGATAAAAACAGCCGAGAAACACCGCCATAATAATCGCTAACTTTTTCCATCGCTTTTTCATTGCAAAAAATTAATCCTACCAATGTACTTCGAATCTTTTCAATGAAACATCGTCATTTCGACCGAAGGGCCACAAAGTGGCCCGAAGCGGAAAAATCTATTTTATTAGATTTCTCGACTCCAGCCATTCGGGCTTCCGCTCGAAATGACAGGGTCTACTTTTGAATTTCATTTATAAGGCCGCAAGCAGTTTGTTACTGTCCTTAGCCTGCTGCCTTAAAACACTGCTCACGCAGGAAAAGAAATCCACGATGCATGTAAACTTCAGTTTATACATAACCTTCAGCCCGTCTTTTCGATATTCGAGCAGACCAGCGTTGGACATGACCGAAAGATGCCGCGAAACGTTCGAGCGTTCCGAACCGACACGCTCGGCGATGTCACAGACGCACTGCTCGCCGTCTTTGAGAAAATTGATAATCGCAATACGAAGCGGATGCGATATCGCCCTGGCGATTTCCGCCTGCCTTTCATATAACATTTGTTTGTTCTTACTTAACATTCGACCTCCATCAATAATTAACTATGTGATTATATACTCACATAGTATTATAAAGTTCAAGAAAAAAACAACATTTTTTTAAATATTAATCAAACTGATTCATTTTGTCATACCCGCGAAAGCGAGTATCCATTTATGATATCGCAGCAGTGGATTCCTGCCTGCGCAGGAATGACAAGCTCTTTATTCCATCACTTGTTAAAGCCTAAATAAACAAATCCCCTGCTGAAAAAAACCCAAAATTCTGCTGACAAAAAACAGTAAATATGATAAGCTAAAGCTTAGAGATGTAAAAAAATGTTCTCCCGCTTCCGTTTGAGAATTCTCTGCGAGATAAGAGATGGCATCAGAAAATGGGAGAAATAGTTAATTATTCCCGTATCCATGAATAACAGGAAAGTATTATGGAAATTCTTGGTAGGATCATTTGGCTTTTAACAGGTGGTTACGGAATTTTTTGCCTTATTGCTTTTCTATATGAAGTATTTTGGCCGGATCATTATACAGACGGTCCTCAAGTTTTTTATCCTTTTTTTCTTAGACGATTGATCACTGGATTTGAAGCTTTAGGATTTTTAGGAGCTGCCATTGTCATTGAATTAATGCAAGTCTCAAAATTTCACATCCTATGGTTTGCACCTGTGTGGTATTTTTTTGGATTACCGCGATGGTTCGAATGGATATACCTTTACTATAATCCAGAACTGATAGATTTGATTTACCCTGAATATGATACTCCTTGGTGGTTTAGTCTCTTGTGTCCTTTTAGTCCGTCGCTCGTTCCTGATATAATAAGGAAAATACATAAATCCCGTGGAAGGAAATTTTCTGTGCATGACGCGAATGGTTTTCATACAAAATTTGTGAACATTACAGGCAAGACCGTAAATGCTGAGGAATTTGATCCTTTTTCATTAGCGAAAAGAAACAATTGGCCTCCAAAAAAACTGGAAGAAATGAATAAAATTCAACGTGCCTTTTTTTGGTTAGGAGCGGGTGCTTTTATCAATTTAATAATAATGTTTCTTCTTTTTCTATTAATATTGCTGTATATCGCCTTGGGCATAAGAGAAGTTGAGGAAAGCGTGCCCGTAATATTTGGTAGCATTAAATACATGATCGGTATGATTGGCATATCTTTTACAACCTGGATTATCATTTACATATTAAGAGATAAAAAATAATTTTTATTCTTCATCTCTTGAATAAGACTATTTATAGAAAGCATCCAATAAAAATCATTATTTAAGATATCAAACACATATCTTTTTTAATTTTTTAGATCAATTTCCAAAGATTTTAGGCCGTTTTTTCATTTTTTTTGTGTCTATATATATAGAAGCAGAGATGTGATTACATGCTGCTAATACTATTAAATATCGAGTGGACATTTTTTAGTTCAAAATTCCCGATTTCTGTAAATCTGAAATATATATATATAGGATTTCTAAAAGAATGTAATATTATCTATTTTTGAGGAAGCCTAAATAAGATGAATGAGCAACATACAGTACTATTGCGTGAATTTTTTATGTGTAATGAGGAAATAAATGTTATCGCTTTTAAAGAGGCAGGTGACGAATTGGTTGATTTCATATTAAGAGGACAGAAATATAGCTGGTATGAGGCTTTCATACGACCTATAGGACTTCTCTACAGACATTATTTAGAACTGGAGATAAAGTATTGGATAACTGAATTAGATGTACAAACTTTTAAGAAACCAACCAAATTTCTCCATGATCATAATTTAAAGAAACTTTGGGACAAATTGAAACCTTTAATTTTGTCATTCTGTACAAGCCAAGAAGAACAAACAATGCTTAATGATGTGGAACAAGTTATTTTGTTATTTCATGAGTATGATCCAACAGGACAGGAGTTTAGATACAGCAGGACAACCAAAGGCAAAGAAACACTGAGTGAAATGCCTCCAAAGATTGATGTGAAATCAATCAAATGTTCAATCGCAAGAGTAGACAATTTCTTCAATGGATTATCAGGAGTTATACACGTTTGAAGTAATGTAACATATTAAACCGCAGGTAACGTGATTTCAGCATTATATTAAGCCAAAAGAGATAACTTTAATATTTTTTTCTGAATCTTGCGGCGGTGATGTTCAGGATTTTGCGGTACTTTGCGACGGTTCGTCTGGCGAGATTATCTATGCCGGACCGAGTTTATAAAACCCTGTTTTTAATTTTAAGACGATCACCAGCGATTATTTAATAATCCTCTACACTTCCATAAGTATCTTAAGATGATCCTTTTTTTGGGTTTCCAGGATTGAAAATGCTTGCTGCAGGTCAGGCATTTGCATCTGTTTGGTAATAAGTGCCTCAGGTTTCAATATGCCTTTTTCCAAAGCGGACAGTGTTTCGGTATATTCGCCGTGACTTACCCTGGAGGCGACGATTTTGGCTTCTTTCCAAATAAGCTCCTTCATTAAAACAGGTGATGGTTCGTCGGCCAGTCCCAGTACACAAACAGTGCCCGCCCCTCTTATACTTTGTATACAGCCGCGTACAGGATTGGGAATATTGTTAACATTTTCGGCATGGCCGACCGCCTCAAAAGCAATATCGACGCCGCCGGTCTGCTCATTAAGCATTCGAACAGGATCCGCCGATTTTGCGTTTATTGTGACAATATCGGGATAAGCATCTCTGGCTCTTTGCAGCCGCTCGGCCAGAATATCAACGATAAAGACCTGTGCATCTGTTTTTGTTTTAACAGCCTGTAATATGCACTGGCCGAGCTTTCCGCCTCCCCAAATCAGAACGGTATCATTTTCTTTTACACCCGCCCTGTTGCAGGCATGAAAACCAATCGATAATACCTCAACCAGTGACGCATGCCGCAGCGATATTTTATCGTGTACTTTATAAACCATTTTTTCAGGAACACTAATGTATTCCGCAAAACCTCCGTCCAGATCGATTCCTATCAACTTTAATGAGGTGCAGGCCGGGTGATGTCCCCTTTTGCATGCCGGACACTGTCCGCACCAGATGATAGGATCGACAACCACTTTGTCACCCGGTTGATATTTCCGTATGTTTTTTCCTGTTTCAGCTACTATTCCCGACAATTCGTGCCCCATTACAAGCGGCAATGACGTTCTCGGATGAAATTCACCTTTAAAGATATGCTCGTCTGTTCCGCAAATGTTGGAAAATTTCACATTAATTAAAACGTCATTGTCGCTAACTATAGGCTCCGGAACGCTTTTCCAGGAAATCCTGCCATATTCTTCTAAAACTGAAGCTTTCATTCGATTAATAAATCCTGACTCAAAAAAATCTAAGGCTTGTTTGAAATAATTATTCTACGATAGCCGGTTAATATCGGCTCCCCATCGTCCTGAACTTCCAGGATGATATGTATATTTTTGTCTTTAATATCAGCCGGTAAAATAAAAGACGCTTCACTGGCATCGCTGTTATTAATAACGAGTTCTCCTTCATAAGAATCCGCTTTGTCGTAACGCCACCATTTGTAAGTCAGTTTATCCCCGTCCGGGTCCGACGAGCCTTTCGCGCTCAATTTAACCGTGTCACCCGGATGTGCGGAAAGATAAACGAACTCGGTGGATTTTTTTTGATCAAAAGCCGCAACCGGCGCATGATTCGTCGAAGCAAAATCATTCTGTTCCCATTTGCACCTGGCATAAAAACTGTTGTTCGTTTGCGGCAGCCACCGCATTAATTCATGCAAATGCTCTCTATCCGCAAACCAGAAATTCGGGAGATCTTTTTTAAAGAACATATCGCCCCATCCGCCATAAGATGGATGTGCAATATCACTTAAGCCGAGATTCATGGATATCAAATTAAGGAATGACGGCGTATCCCCTTCACCGCCCCTGTCGTATAAGTCACCTAAAGGACCCGAATTTTCATGAACAATATTTTCATCAACGGCACGGATATATCTCCAGAAATGGTGGATATCCGCCAGCATCATCGAGGGGATGAGGCGCTTTCCTTCGTAATCGCCATAGAATCGATTTTTGAAGTACTCCTTCCCCACAGCATCAAGATCAACAAAGTAATCGAAAGTCACATCCTGAAAACTAATACAGTGAAAAATCAATTTATCGAGAAGGGTCTGTACCTCTTGTTCGGTATGATTTTGCTGATATCGCCACATCGCCTGTGCAAAAGTAATCGGACCACCCCAGAAGGCGACATAGATGGGCCGGTCGTCCTTTTTGTCAAAGACCTTCTGCAAATAAGCGGAACCCTCCGAGTCCCGGCCTTCACCCACATAATCCCAAAAGCGTTCATTTCCTTTGTCACTCGAACCCGACATACGTTGAGCAAATCCTTTTCCCTTTTTTGTAATACTGCGGATGTATTCGGCAGTTGGAAAACTGGGATCATGTAATCGTAAATTGTCTTCTACCCGCCCATATGCATCAATAATCTCAAGAGCCCTGTTCCACATTTTATTCGGCCAATCCTCAATTTTATTAGATTCAGGCCCCTGATCAGTAACAATAATTGCTTCGATATCAATCTCGTTGGCATAGTGGAGCAGACGTATAAATGAATTGTCATCGTCATGGGTCATATCCGTACAGATTACATAACGATAGTTCCTGGCCGACGGAGCCGAAGCTTTAGCATTGCTGCCGTTGATACGCCCGGAGCTAAGTAGAAGTACGCTGAGTAATAAAATACAACGATATATTGATCTCATTTAATTCCCTTTCATTTTTAATTTTATTTTAATCTGCAAATTTCACTCTGTTACCGGTTAAATTGACGAGGTCCGGTAAGTCATAATATTTAAGTACGCCATAAAGCACATTTGTGTAGATATCGCGCTGTAATGGATTTTTCAGATATTCATTAAAGGACTTGATAGATCGGGAAATCCTTGCACTCGAAATACGTTGATCGAGATAAGCAGCATGAACTACGATCGGACCATAATCTCCATTCGCAACAATATTAACTTTATGACCTTTAAAAAGAGTGTCGCTATCGATAAAATCGAGTATCGACATAAGATCAATGACCCGCTGACCCATGATTGGTTTACCAGTGTGCATACTGATCATTGCACTGCGATACTCGCGGTTCCACTGCGAAGGATGGCTCAGACTCAATGAATCTTTCGTTTCACCAAATCCGCGTAAATCGGCTGCTACCAGAAGATTTTCCTGTTTGTACCTGTCAACAATACTGGCATCATTGATTACTTCGCGTTTCCCTCCTTCATTCAGGTACAGCATAACTGGACTGCCGGGTTTGATATTCGGAGGGACAAGTACAACACATGGAACCGGCATTTGTCCCACACGGGTAATCTGGTATTTCTTTAAATCGAAATTGGCCGATTTGATTGTGCCTGTTTCCTCCGCAACGATTTTTTCAGAAGGGATGGTAATTCCCAAAAGCTCCATCACTTTATTGGTCACTATCGTTTTTTCACTTTTCACGAGATCAGCACGTTGTTTAGCGAACTTACCCGATAGGGCCAAATGATAATCAGGAATTGAAACGGCGTCGGAAAAGGTTGCATTGAGCTGCCCGATTGATGTACATTGAAGGTCGCTGTCCGGAACCATTATTCTATGAGTCTGATGAATTGGTGTCGAATCACCAAGCAACCACCGGCGAAACCATGTAACCAATGTTTCCATCTGTGCTTTGGTTATTTCATGTCCGCGTTCTGCAGTAAGCATACTTACTTTCTCGGGGCTGCCTAAAATTGAATATGCCTTTTTAAGTTCTCCAAAGGCCTGAGTAGTGCCCCAGTAATCCGATCCGTCATAGCGTCCCGCCATAAAATATACTGGTTTCGGTGCAAACATTATAATAAAATCAGCGATTTCGAGATGTTCCCGTCCTTCATATGGAATATGCTGGCATCCGTCTGAAACACCAGTAATCTCAAATTGACGGTCACGTTGTGTAAGGAAGACCCCAATCGCGGCAACCATGATCCTTTCATCAAGGCCAAGCATATACATTGTCTGATTTCCGCCACCAGAACTGCCGTATACGCCAATGCGTGACTTGTCAATGTCAGGGCGTGTTACAAGGTAATCAATGGCACGGTGGTTATCCCAGAATTCATAAGCTGCAACGCTGCTTCCGAGCAAGTTGGCTCCCTGATTTAAAAGTGTATGCTCAGTTGTGGAACCACGGGTAAGTGAAACGTTATTTTCATCAACAAACTGAATTCGTTCACCCTGTCCGATCGGATCTATAACCAATACTGCGATTCCATTTAATGCAAAAAGCACGGGAGCCGGCGAACCAGGTATTTTTCCACCCGCATTATGACCAGGCAGTTCCAAAGCTGCAGGGAATGGTCCTTCTCCGTCAGGAATATACAAGACTGCCGAAACATAACGTTTTGAAATACTTTCGAAAATAATTTTTTCAACCCTGAAGCCATCGTGCCTGGAAGTACCAACAACCTTTGCATTTAAATCGGATTTTTCAGGGAGATCATCGATGATTTTTTTATAGCGATGAATGCGATCATCGCGGTATTTCAACATAGCCTCTTTCGAGGTGAAAGCTATCGCTAATTCATTTTGACGGTCGGCATATTGCAGGTGAACATCGTATATCATGAAGTGCTTGTAAGCAGCACTAATTCCCCATGGAAGAGCATCGGTATTCATTTGTGCATTTGCATTGAAAGATGAAATGCAAAACAGGAACAGTGTTAGTGTCGTCAATCGTTGATTCATTGGAAGTTTCATTAAATTAATCTTAAAATGTTGTTTCTTTAATCAATAATCTCAAAAGCCCTGTTCCACATTTTATTGGGCCAATCCTCAATTTTATTAGATTCCGGCCCCTGATCAGTAACAATAATTGCCTCGATATCAATCTCGTTGGCATAGCACAGCAGACGTATTAATGAATTTTCATTGTCATGGGTCATATCCGTACAGACTACATAACGGTAGTTCCTTGCCGACGAAGTCAAGCCTCCAAGCACGTCCTCACAAAAAAGTAGCGAGAAAATGAATACGGCAAATAGAATCAGGGCTGGGAAAACACGTCTCATGCGATAAAACCGAGAAGTTTCTTTTAAGGTTTCAGGAGAACTAACAGTACGATTAAAGCTGTTCCGAGTCATCTGACAATCGAATTCAAGGTTTTGTTCGCGACGCAAACCATTAATATATCCTCTTCATAAAGGTATACCGATAGGAAATTTGATTTCTACTTACAGGAATAATTATGCCAACCGTAGCCAGACATATCAAGGTAAAAATCGACCTCCATCAAGGTTATATCCCACCAAAACAGATCGGATATATTTATAGTCTGTTGGTACATGATAAGATTCTGGATATCCGGTCTTGTTAACGGAGAAAACAAAATCCAACTCTCGAGCAGGCCCTTCGGTATATAGTGGAGCCTCAGAATCGGGTTTAATCTACCAAGCTGTTTAGATAGTTCTCAAGATTGGTATATCCATTTTCGCCGATTATGTTTCCGTCTCCGGGATCTTCGGGATTCAAGCCGTTGTCTTTTTCCCAGTTGTCCGGCATGCCGTCGTGGTCGCTGTCGGCAGGTGCCGGTGCGGATTTCAGCTCCGGCCAGCCGCCAACATCATTCGGCTCAGAGATAATCCCATTCTCTCCATACTTCGCCGTGCCAGTTCGGACTTCATCGATAATCCGGGCATCGATCGCGTCACGATTGGGCAACGAGCAACCCGCATGCTCAAGCACAGTCTGATAGGCATCCTCGGGGGATTGCTGATTGATGGGCATCGCATCCCAGGGTTGATCCAGCCTGGTGAAGTTACCGTCAACAACCCCCTTCCAGTTATCGGCTGTCACTTCCGGCGAGCCAACCACAACATTATCGGCAACGTACCAGCTACCACCGTCAGAAGGCTGAACGATCCGTCCGCGTGCGTTGCTTCGAGTTGCCGGTCCCGGTTTGTAATAGTTGGCGACCATATTGACGGTGGTAAAGTTATATTGCGGTCGTCCTCGTTGTTCGGGTTCTCCCCCGTAGCTGCTCTGATATCCCCAGTTGTAGAGCACGTTGTTTCTGTAATCGCTGAATTGGGCTCCTGATGCCCACCGTGGATTGCGGCTGTCGCTATGGGCGATCAGATTATGATGATAGGTGCTGTAGTTGTTCCCCCAGATGCCGCCAAACTTGTGACTTTTGCCGTTGCCGGTGGGCTCCGTAATCATGCAATACTGAATCGTCACATGGCTGTTCTGATAAATGGACATCACCTCATCGGTGCTCCAGCTTGCCGATACATGGTCGAGAATAATCCTGCTTTTGCCGTGCCCGGCACTCACTGCATCGCCGCGTTCGTTGGTCCTGGCACGGATATACCGGATGATCACATCGTTGGCGTCAAGACCAAGACTGCCTTTAATACAGATACCATCACCCGGAGCTGTTTGTCCGGCGATGGTAATTTTGTCATTTTTAATCTTGAAATTCCCTTCTATCGTGCCCGAAACACGAAACACGACAGTTCTTGGCCCTGTTGCTTCAATTGCCTCACCCAAGCTGCCCGGACCGGAACTGTTAAGATTTGTGACTTCGTAAACCTTGCCGCCTCTTCCACCTACGGAATACTTGCCGTAACCCTCGGCGGTGGGAAATGCCAATTGCCGGGCATGAAGAAAACTGGTACAGCAGAAAAATGAAATGGCCAATAACATTGATTTGGTAAACTTTGTTGGTTCCATGGTTACCTCCTATAGTATTTTATAGTAAACTTGTAGTAAATTTAATTTCCACCAACAGATCAAGGAGCTAATTTATCGCTTGCCTTTGATCCCACTAATTTGTAAAGCCGTGACAGGTCGATTTCTCTGTCCACAGCAATCTCGTCTTCCAGAGCGTCCAGCCATGCCTGCCGTGCTTCTGCACCATCGGGTACTGTAAGCGAACGCTTGGTTGCAGGGTAATTGGGATAGCCACCAACCTCATCCTCGGAATCAATGATCTCTCCGGTGCCGTCGGCCACGCTCTTGACGATCCTGGCATTGTTGACATTCCGGTTCCCGGGTTGTGGACCGGCAGTCCGTAATACTTCGTAAAGAGCTTCTTCCACCGGCAAGGGCACCATTGCTTCGGGCCATATTGTCGGTGAGTCGAGAATCTTGATAGCTGGATCGGCCATTTTCATATCTTTTCCCTCCCGGTCTTTTATAATGTTGTCTTTTAAGTAACAATTAGCACTTCCTCCATGATGGCCACTAAGGAAACATTCACCTATACTATCGTAACCTGAAAGAGCGACGCTTCCCACAAGGGTGACATTTGCGTTCAGGTGTGCATGTATTGCATAATTGAAGCACTGTGTGGCAGTTGGAAGTTGATCATCGCTACTGAACTTGGGGCCTCTGTGATCCCAGCCGGGTCCCCAATTGTACAACACGTAGTTAGCAAGAAATGCCTCGCCTCCGTCTATCCGTGGGTTCCTCAGGGCATTATGAGCTCCCAGGGACCCAATCACGGACACTCTTTTATTGCCTTCTTGAATGTGGAGGCCTTTGGAATGCTCCCCATCACCATGGCCGGTAAACTGAAGCCCCTCGGCAATAATGCATTTGTATACGGTGACATTGGTTGACCTTGCAATCGGAAGGGTTTCGTCTAACCCCCAGTAGACTGCTACATGATCTAGTACTATATTGCTGCCTCGGACGTTGAAAGCATCAAAATGCCGGCCAACCTTGGAACCCAAGTGGACGTTGATATGGGAGACTACAATATTACTCCCCCTTGCGATTACATTTGACTTGATTACGGAAATACCTGGGTAAGGAGCAGTTTGTCCGGCAATGGTAACATCGCTGGCGATACTAAGCCTTGCCCCTCCCATATCGATAACACCGCCGACTTCAAAAACGATTAGCCTGTTGCTCTTGCTCGCCGCGTCTTGCAGAGACCCGGGACCGCTGGAATTCAGGTTGGTTACTTTATAGACTTCGCCGGCGATTCCACCTTTTGTGTCAGTACCGTAACCGCCGCTTTCATGCCAGTGCTTGGGAAGAGCGGCTGCAACGTCGGAAATACCCAGCGCTAAAACAAAAGAAAGCGTCGAAATCGAGAGGATGATTGCGGAGATCCATGTCGAAGTCATTGTTGGGGGTCTTACATTTCGCATGATTATGATCCTTTCGTTGTCCTGTAACAGTGAACGCGTCATCCATGACAACAGCGGCCAAAACGCGGGCCGTTACTTCAGTGTGTTGACATCGTTCCCTGGCTTATTCTCGTCCACAAACACGGTGGGGGTCCTGAGATATTCCTCTTAAAATCATTTATAACAGATTAGCAACTAAGGTAGCATCCAGTCAGCGCGACACGCAAATTCTTCTTGAACCTCGGCACGCCATTTATAGACACTCTCGGGACCGGGACCATCATACCAATGATTTTTGGCAGGATCCGGTT
>Ga0272441_10001105_pt1 | contig 57669 bp, 64 predicted proteins | sample SSMProp6N_FD_193582 | JGI IMG/M metagenome (GOLD analysis project Ga0272441, IMG submission 193582) | Marine sediment archaeal communities from Little Sippewissett salt marsh, Falmouth, MA, United States - SSM-Prop-6N | ecosystem: Environmental > Aquatic > Marine > Wetlands > Sediment ...
CTGTGCTTCTGCGGCACGGAGCGTGACCTGCCCGGGCAGGTTCCGGCGGCTATGAGGAATGACCGTTCATCCTTCCTTTATGTCGCCGGAACAGGACCCTGGTGTGGTGCATGCTGCATGCACCGCCGCAAGGGCGGCGCGGGCATTCCTCACCACGTGCCGGTCCCGGTCCTGCAGCGCAGTTTCAAGCGCTTCCCGCGCAAGAGGTCCCCCGACCCTGCCGAGCGCATACGCGGCGCTTCGCCGCACACGGGGATCGGCGTCCGCAAGTCCACCGACGAGTGGTGTCGCAGATCTCCGGTCCCCTATCATCCCGAGTGCATGTGCCGCATGCCTTCTTACCTCCGCATCATCGTCCTGCATTCGTGCTGCAAGCGGGCCTGCCGCCTCCCCCGCACGGATCCATCCGAGCGCATCAGCCGCAGCGATGCGGATCCGCGGATCCGCATGGCCGAGGTGCTCTATCAGCGCACGTGCGTCCGGTTCGGCATTGCAGGCGCAGAGCGCCCGGACCGCCTCGGAGATGAACCGGGGGTACTGGCGGATCGCCTGGTTGAGGGCTTCGATCGCCAGACGGTCCTTCAGCTGCCCCAGTCCGTGGCCGACGGCATCGCGCAAGGACCAGTTCTCGCACCCGGCACGCCGGATGAGATCCAGCACCGTGTCGGGATCATCGATCCCGCCGATAGTGGCGACAGCCCTGCTCCGGACCTCCCAGTTGCGGTCTTTCAGTTGCTGGATCAGGGTGTTCGGGTCATCCATATGGCCGCCCTCCCCACTATTCTTCATTGGCATCACGTTATCCGTGGAGGGACTCCCCATGCTGGGCGAGATCGAGCCCCACATATTCCTCTTCCTCGCTGACCCTCAGCCCCATCACGCGATCCACCACCTTTGCGATCGCCAGGGTGACGGCAAAGGTGTACACCAGCGCCGCGAGCGCTCCGCCGGCCTGGAGGATGAGCTGATCCGCACTGCCGCCGATAACGCCGGTCACCCCGCCGATTGCGGCGGCGGCGAAGACGCCGAGGGACAGGGTGCCCCAGAAGCCGCCGACCCCGTGGATTGCCCAGGCGTCAAGGCTCTCGTCGAGGCCCTGATTGAGGCGATAGAGCATGGCGGTATAACAGAGAAGCCCTGACACCACCCCGATGGCGATTGCGGCCATGGGGCCCACAAATCCTGCGGCCGGCGTGATGGCGCCGAGTCCGGCGATGGCCCCGCTGATCATGCCGATGGAGCTGGGTCTCCCGCCGAACCACGAGGCGCCCATCCAGGCGAGCGCACCGGAAGCGGCGGCGATGTTGGTGACCACAAAGGCGTTGGCCGCCAGGCCGTCAGCGGCAAGGGCACTGCCGGCGTTGAACCCGAACCAGCCGAACCAGAGCAAAGCGCCGCCAAGCAGGGTGATCGGGATGTTGTGCGCCTCCATGCTGTACTGGCCGAACCCTGCCCGTTTTCCGATGACAAGGGCGAGGGCGAGGGCTCCCCAGCCGGCACTGATGTGCACCACAATCCCGCCGGCGAAATCGAGAACCCCGAGGGCTGCCGCCCAACCGCCGCCCCAGACCCAGTGGGCGATGGGACAGTAGACAAGTGTCGTCCAGAGCAGGCCGAAGACGATGAACGAGCTCACCTTGATTCGCTCCGCCACTGCGGAGGTGATGATGGCTAGGGTAACCGCCGCAAAGACCAGCTGGAAGACCATGAAGAGCAGGTCGGGTATTCTCTCACCTTCCATGCCCACACCGGAGAGGCCCACGTACTCAAGGCCGCCGATCAGGCCTGCGATGTCGGGACCGAAAGCCAGGCTGTAGCCGAAGAGCACCCACTGAATGGTGACGACGGAAAACGCGATGAACGACAGTGCGAGCATCGAGATCAGGTTTTTCCTCCGGACAAGCCCTCCGTAGAACAGCCCCACACCCGGGGTCATGAGCATGACCATCGCCGTGCAGATGAGGAGGAACGCCGTATCTCCAGTGTCAAGTGCCATAGTACCTCAACCTCAAGGGCGGATTCGCTGGCGAAAAAGCGGTAGCGCACAGGAACCACCCAAATGATAGAAGGAAGTTATCTTCCCCCTATACATTAAACTTATTCTCATCTCCTCCCTGCGACTGATCTGGCCCGGCTTCGAAACGGACCATTGTCCCGGGTAGTTCAATCAATATACAGAATTTTGGATCGCAACAGGGCTGCATCACCCATACAAAACGGGGATCCCTGTGGGGTGCAGAGGAGCATCATTCCCCTGTGGCAGAGGTGCACCGGGTGACGGCGCAGGGCGAAACACCAGAAAACCGAAAAAAAGGTCGTGGTCGTCAGTACCGGCCCAGGTACTGGTCGACCTCCCAGGGGTGTACGGCTGTGCGGAAGGAGTCCCATTCGAGAAGGGCAATGCGGTTCAGGTCGCCTACCACATGGGGGCCGAGGGCGGTGCAGAGCACCTCGTCGGCGAGGAGGGCGCAGTTGGCTGCAATGAGGTCTTCAGGGAGCGTCTGGATGCCGGTTGAGGTCCGCTCCTGAGGTGTCATTTTGAAGATATTGCTGTCGACACTGGCCGGAGGCTTCAGCTCCTGCTTGATACCGTCCAGTCCCGCGGCGAGGACGGCGGCGAAGGTCAGGTAGGGGTTGCAGGTGGGGTCCGGGCTGCGCAGTTCGAGACGGGTACTCCTGCCTCGCGGGGCGGGCACGCGGACAAGGGCGGTCCTGTTCGAAGCGCTCCAGCTGACGTAGACGGGAGCTTCGTAGCCGGGGACCAGGCGCTTGTAGGAGTTGATGGTCGGGTTGGCCAGCCGGGTGATGCCCTGCACGTGGGCCAGAAGGCCGCCGATGAAGTGAAGCGCCGTCTCGGAGAGCTGCAGGGGCGCTTCAGGGTCATAAAAAGCGTTTTCGCCGTTCCTGAACAGCGAACAGTTGGTGTGCATGCCGCTGCCGCAGATGCCGTAGATGGGCTTGGCCATGAAGGTGGCGTGCAGCCCGTTGCGCAGGGCGATGGTCTTGGTGGCGAACTTGAAGGTGATCACGTTGTCCGCGGTGGTCAGGGCGTCGCCGTACTTGAAGTCGATCTCGTGCTGGCTCTCCGCCACCTCATGGTGGGAGGCCTCGATGTCGAAGCCCATCTCGGTGAGGGCAAGCACGATGTCCCGGCGGACATGTTCGGCGAGGTCGGTGGGGGCGAGGTCGAAGTAGCCGCCGGTGTCCTGGAACTCGAGGCTCGGCCTGCCGTCCACACGCTTGAAGAGGAAAAACTCCAGCTCGGGCCCGGTGTTGAACTCGAATCCCAGCTTCGCCGCATCATTCATGACATTCTTGAGAATGTAGCGCGGGTCACCCTCGAAGGGGCGGCCGTCGGGCCTGTGCACATCGCAGATAAACCGCGCCACCCGGGCTTCCGGTGCAGACCAGGGGAGAATGCTGTAGGTCGAGAGGTCGGGCTTGAGGACCATGTCGGACTCCTCGATGCGGGCGAACCCCTCGATGGAGGAGCCGTCAAAAGATATGCCTTCTGTGAGCGCTTTTTCTGCCTGTTTTGTCGGTATGGCCACGTTTTTGGGCTGACCCTGGATGTCGGAGAACTGGAGGCGGATAAATTTGGGCCCGTCCGTCTCGATCCTCTGCAGTGTCCGGGTGATGGCATCGGATTTCATACTGGATGATTACTTCACCGAGGGAGCATTTAATAGTACTATATCCGGCACAGAGGCCTGCGCCGGATTGATGGGCAGGCGCTTTTATCCCGGCATGCTGCGCAACCATCGAGCTCGATGCGCGAGGGCCGGGTGCACGCCGTGCCTGCAAAAGAGTCGCCGGGTGGTCAGGAGCCCCTGCCCACCCGGACTTATCAAGAGGAGAGAACCCCGTGCTGGGGTATCTCAGATGTTTTTTGTCATGCCTGGCCGCATTCAGTGGTTGTTTGCGTCCCACCTCCTCGATTCGATGGGGCAGCCGGGTGTGCGTCCCGGCGCCTCATTTCATGACAGATGTGCTCGGATGTTCGTCTGCCCGGGCGAACATCTTCATCGCACCTCCCTTAGGCGGTCGTTGTTTCCTCGTCGCGGACTCTCACCGAGAAGTCCACCGGCATGACGAAGATCCTGCCGTCCCCCACCTTCCCTGTCCATGCCGCCTCCCTGATGATGTGGACGACACTCTCGGCGAAGGTGTCCTCAACGCCGATTTCGAGCTTGAGCTTGGGGAGGAGGTCGATGGAAACCTTTCCCCCGTGCAGGGTGATGCCCTTCTGCGCACCCCTGCCCCGGATCTCGGTGACGCTCATGGCGAAGAATCCCTTCTCCACAAGCGCCTCCTTGACCCTGTCAAACCGCTCAGGGCGGATATAGGCGATGATCATCTTCATTGCAGCCACCTCAGACAATGGTCGACTCGCCATGCTGGGCGAGATCGAGGCCGACATATTATTCCTCTTCACTCACCCGCAGACCGATCGCCCTGTCCACCACCTTTGCGATGAGGTAGGTCATGCCGAAGGCGTAACCCATGGCCACGAAGGCGTCCAGTGCCTGAATGAGGAACTGGTCGACGTTGCCGTAGATGAGGCCGTCCACCCCGCCGATTGCAGCGACGGCGAAGATGCCGGTGGCGAGCGCCCCCCAGAAGCCGCCCACGCCGTGGACCGCCCAGGCGTCGAGGCTCTCGTCGAGCCCGCGGCCTGTCCGGAAGAGGAGTGCGCCATAGCAGAGCACGCCGCCGACCGCGCCGATGGCAATCGCTGCCATGGGGCCGACGAATCCTGCGGCGGGGGTGATGGCCACCAGGCCGGCGATGGCCCCGCTGATCATGCCAATAGAGGCCGGCTTGCCCTTGATCCAGGCTGCCGCCAGCCAGGCGAGCGCACCGGAAGCGGCGGCGATGTTGGTGACCACGAAGGCGTTGGCCGCCAGGCCGTCTGCAGCGAGCGCGGAACCGGCGTTGAAGCCGAACCAGCCGAACCAGAGCAGGGCGCCGCCGAGCAGGGTCATGGGAATGTTATGCGCCTCCATACTGTGGCTGCCGAACCCGACACGCCTGCCGATGACTATGGCCAGTGCCAGCGCCCCGAACCCTGAGCTGATGTGCACGACCGTGCCGCCGGCGAAATCGAGCGCCCCGAGGGACGCCGCCCAGCCGCCGCCCCATGCCCAGTGGGCGAGGGGGTCGTAGACCAGTGTCGTCCAGAGCAGCCCGAAGACGATGAATGCGCTCAGCTTCACCCGTTCCGCCACTCCCGAGGTGAGGATGGCCAGGGTCAGCCCGGCGAAGACGAGCTGGAAGACCATGAAGAGCAGGTCGGGTATTCCCTCACCTTCCATGCCCACACCGGAGAGGCCCACGTACTCAAGGCCGCCGATCAGGCCTGCGATGTCGGGGCCGAATGCCAGGCTGTAGCCGAAGGTGACCCACTGGAGTGTGACGACGGAGAAGGCAATGAAGGCCAGCGCCAGCATGGAGATGAAGTTCTTGCGGCGGACCAGGCCGCCGTAGAACAGGCCCACGCCCGGTGTCATCAGCATCACCAGTGCAGTGCAGATCAGGATGAATGCGGTATCCCCGCTGTCCAATACCACTGTATACTCACTCCATTATCGGAAGGAACTTATCTTCCACCATATTTAAATCTTGCCCTACAAAAAAAAATTAGTAGGTGCTGAGGTACTGTGCGACCTCCCAGGGGTGCACGGCAGTGCGGTAGGCGTCCCACTCTGCCTCGGCGATGAGGTTGAGGTTCTCCACCACATGGGGGCCGAGGGCGGTGCAGAGCACCTCATCGGCGAGGAGAGCGCGGTTGGCGGTGTAGAGATCGCCGGGGAGCGTCTCGATGCCCAGCGCCTCGCTCTCCTCTCGGGTCAGCTTGAAGATGTTGCGGTCCAGGCTGGCCGGCGGATCGATCCTGTTCCGTATCCCGTCCAGCCCCGCGGCGAGGACGGCGGCGAAGGTCAGGTAGGGGTTGCAGGTGGGATCCGGGCTCCGGTACTCGACGCGGGTGCTCTTGCCCCGCGGGGCGGGCACACGGCAGAGAGCGCTGCGGTTGGCACCGCTCCAGCTGATGTAGACGGGGGCCTCGTAGCCGGGGACCAGGCGCTTGTAGGAGTTGATGGTCGGGTTGGCCAGCCGGGTGATGCCCTGCACGTGGGCCAGAAGGCCGCCGATGAAGTGAAGCGCCGTCTCGGAGAGCTGCAGGGGCGCATCCGGGTCATAGAAGGCATTTTCACCGTCCTTGAACAGCGAGCAGTTGGTGTGCATGCCGCTGCCGTTGATGCCGTAGACCGGCTTGGCCATGAAGGTGGCGTGCAGCCCGTTCATGAGAGCGATGGTCTTGGTGGCGAACTTGAAGGTGATCACGTTGTCTGCGGTGGTCAGGGCGTCGCCGTACTTGAAGTCGATCTCGTGCTGGCTCTCCGCCACCTCATGGTGGGAGGCCTCGATCTCAAAGCCCATCTCGGTGAGGGCAAGGATGATGTCCCGGCGCACGTTTTCGGCGAGGTCGGTGGGGGCGAGGTCGAAGTAGCCGCCGGTATCCTGGAACCCGGTGGTCGGTTTCCCGTCGACCATCCTGAAGAGGAAGAACTCCAGCTCCGGGCCGGTATTGAAGACAAAGCCGTCTTTTACCGCATCGGCGAGCATCCTTTTGAGCACGTAGCGGGGGTCCCCCTCAAAGGGCTGGCCGTTTGCCTTGTGCACGTCACAGATAAACCGCGCCACCCGTGATTCTGCCGGTCTCCAGGGGAGGATGGTGTAGGTAGCCGTGTCGGGCTTCAGGATCATGTCGGACTCCTCGATGCGCACGAATCCTTCGATGGAGGAGCCGTCGAACCCGATGCCGTCGACCAAAGCCTTTTCTGCCTGGCTTACCGGGATGGCCACGTTCTTGGGCTGTCCCATGAGGTCGGAGAACTGCAGCCGGATGAACTTGACGCCATCCTGCTCGATGCGTTCCAGCATTGTTGCGGTCATGTCGCTCATGATAGAAAGAAGATTCCATCCAATAACATATATTCTTATGCAACACACTTACTAGGCAAGCTATCAAGAGGACACCAACCTTTGGTCGTGTGATTGCAATGTGCGGAATTATCAGTGTCGTCGATCGCGCCCGTCAGCCGATGGACGGATCATCCATCAAACAGGCGCTCGCCCTGATGAATGAACGGGGGAGCGGCGAGGGTGCGGGGTACGCGGTCTACGGGGCTTACCCTGAATTTGCCGACTGCTTTGCCCTGCACGTCTTCTTCGACAACATCGTAGAGACCAAGCAGGCCCTCGATACCCTCCTCGATACCTGGGGGACGGTGGTGCATGAGGAGGAGATCCCCACCTATCCGCTGCCCGCCCTGAAGAAGATCCACACGCCGTGGCGGTATTTCTTTAAGCCCGACGCACGGCTGATGGCCGGCAGCACCTCTCCCGACGCCGACATCATCACCTACCTGGTGATGAAGGCGAACACCAGCCTGCCCGGGGTGCTGATCTTCTCCTCAGGGAAAAACATCGGCGTGTTCAAGGCTGCCGGGTGGCCCGAGGATGTGGCGGATTTCTACCGCATCCAGAACTACGAGGGCCACATCTGGCTCGCCCACAACCGCTACCCCACGAACACCTCCGGCTGGTGGGGCGGGGCGCACCCCTTCAACCTTCTCGACTGGAGTGTGATCCACAACGGCGAGATCACCAGTTACGGGACAAACCGGCGCTATATCGAGAGTTTCGGCTACCGGTGCACCATGTTCACCGATACCGAGGTAGTGGCCTACCTCATCGATCTCCTGGTGCGCCAGCACGGCCTCGACGAAGAACTCGCGGTGCGGGCGCTCGCTCCCCCCTTCTGGGACGAGATCGACGCCATGCCCCCTCTCGAGCAGGAGGCGAACCGCCTTATCCGGCTCACCTACGGGCCGGCCATGATGAACGGCCCCTTCGCCATCGTCGTGGCAAATTCGGATGGCATTGCGGGGTTCACCGACCGGGTCAAGCTCCGCCCGCTCGTTGCCGCAGAGGCCGGGGACCGTCTCTACATCTCCAGCGAGGAAGCGGCGATCCGGCGCATGGAGGCAGAGCTTGATACGGTCTTCATGCCCGCCGCCGGCGAGCCGGTCATCGGGAGGGTGAGGTAGCCATGACCATCGGCAGCCTCCCCCAGCGGTATAAAATCAGCATCGACCGCGACCAGTGCATGCTCTGCGAACGGTGCATCGAGAACTGCCCGTACGGGACCTTCCGCCGCGAAGGCGACCGGATCCTGGTGAATTCAAGGAACTGCACCGCCTGCCACCGCTGCATCGCCATGTGCCCCCGCGATGCGATCACCCTCGAGGAGCGCCCGGTGGACTACCGCAGCCACCCCCTCTGGACGCGGGGCGTGCGGGAAGACATCTACAACCAGGCGCGGACCGGAAAGATCATCCTCGCCGGGATGGGCAACGCCCTCGACTATCCGGTCATCTTCGACCGGCTGGTCCTCGATGCCTGCCAGGTGACCAACCCGAGTATCGACCCCCTCCGCGAACCGATGGAACTGCGGACCTATATCGGCAAAAAACCAAGGAAACTGGAATTTTCCCGCAACCCGGCAGGGGATGTCGAGCTCCACACGCACCTTGCCCCCAACCTGCAGGTGGAGACGCCCATCATGATCGGCCACATGAGCTACGGCGCCATCAGCCTCAACGCCCAGCAGGCGATGGCCCGCGCTGTTGCCGACGTGGGCACATTCATGGGCACCGGCGAGGGAGGACTCCACAAGGCGCTCTACCCCTACCAGGACCACATAGTCGTACAGGTGGCTTCCGGGCGGTTCGGGGTGGACATCGACTACCTGGAGCGGGGGGCGGCCATCGAGATCAAGATCGGCCAGGGAGCCAAACCGGGTATCGGCGGCCACCTGCCCGGTGAAAAGGTCTGCATGGACGTCTCCTGCACCCGCATGATCCCCGAGGGCAGCGACGCCATCAGCCCGGCCCCGCACCACGACATCTACTCCATCGAGGACCTGGCCCAGCTGGTGCGCAGCCTCAAGGAGGCCACCGAGTGGAAGAAGCCGGTCTTCGTCAAGATCGCCGCGGTGCACAACGCCGCCGCCATCGCCGCCGGCATCGCCCGGTCCTCTGCCGACGCCGTGGTGCTCGACGGCTTCCGCGGCGGCACGGGGGCTGCCCCCAAGGTCTTCCGCGACCACGTGGGCATCCCCATCGAGGCGGCAGTGGCCTCGGTGGACAAAAAACTCCGCGACCAGGGGATCCGGAACGAGATATCCATCATCGCCAGCGGCGGCATCCGCAGCAGCGCCGATGTGGCCAAGGCGGTGGCCCTCGGCGCCGATGCGGTCTACATCGGCACCGCAGCACTCGTGGCCATGGGCTGCCGGGTATGCGGCAACTGCTACCGGGGGCTGTGCCCCTGGGGGATCGCCACCCAGCGCCCCGACCTGGTGGCGCGCCTCGACCCTGAGGTGGAGTGGCAGCACGTGGCCAACCTGATCCGCGGCTGGACCCTCGAGCTCTCCGAGCTGATGGGGGCGGCGGGCATCAACAGCATCGAGAGCCTCCGCGGCAACCGCGACCGCCTGCGGGGCTACATGCTCGACGAAGCGCTGATGAAGGTCCTGGATGTAAAATCGGTGGGAGCGTGACGGCGATGCAGGAAAAAGTATGCATCGATGCGGCGGGCGTTCACTACACCCCGCTCAACCGGCAGATCCGAAAAGCGGTTGCCGACGGCGCCGAAGAGATTATCCTCGAGAACGTCCTTGGCCAGCGGTTCATCGCCGACGGGCTGCGGGGCGAGGTGACCATCACCATCCACGGGGTGCCGGGCGGCGATCTGGGGATCTTCATGAGCGGGCCGACCTGCATCGTCCACGGCAACTGCGACCATGCGCCGGGCAACACCATGGACGGGGGAAGGATCGTCATTCACGGGAGCGCCGGCGATGCCGTAGCCCACAGCATGCGCGGGGGTGTGGTCTTTGTCCGCGACGACATCGGCTACCGGGGCGCCATCCACATGAAGCAGTACCAGGACAAACGCCCCGCTCTCGTGGTGGGCGGCTGCCCCCGGGCCTTTTTCGGCGAGTACATGGCCGGTGGCCTGGCCATCGTCCTCAACCTCGAAAAGAAGGCGCCCTGCGTGGGCAGGGGGATTGGCAGCGGGATCCACGGCGGCGAGATCTACGTGCGGGGTGCGGTCGATGCGCGGCTGCTCGGCGTGGGGGCGATGATCAAGCCCTTCAGGGAGGAGGAGCGTAAAGGTCTCGCCCCGCTTATCGATGAGTTCGCCATGCATTTCGGCTGCGATCTCGCCGCCCTTCTGGATGCGGAGTATACGAGGATCGGCCCGGCCAGCGCGAGGCCCTTTGCGGGAAAATACACGTGGGAGTGAGCACGATGGCAGAGAAATCATACATTGACCTGAAACGGGAGGTCTGGGATGCCGGGCTGTGCGCCCGGTGCGGCGCCTGTGTGGCGGTGTGCCCCGCCGACTCTCTCTTTTTCGGGCGGGCAGCGGAAGGCGAATCTCCCCTCTCGCCGGAAAGCACAGGCTACTGCAAGATGGAGACCGACGGCGTGCCCTGCGGGGCGTGCTACCGCGCCTGCCCCCGGACGGGCGAGCGCCTCCCCCTCCCCTCCCTCCTGGGAGAGACGGTGGAGACCGTTGCTGCACGGGCCGCGTTCCCGGTGGCGCACAAGCAGAGCGGAGGTGCGGTTACGGCCATCCTGAAATCTGCCCTCGAGGAGGGGACCATCGACGCCGTGGTCACGGTCACCGCCGATCCATGGACCCTGAAGCCCCGCTCTGAGGTGATCACCGATGCCGGGGTGCTGGTAACGCATGCGGGCAGCCGCTATAACTGGTGGGTCCCTCTCCTGGCCGCCCTCAAGGAGGCGGTGGTGGTGCGAAAATGCCAAAACATTGCGGTGGTGGGTGTCCCCTGTGTCGTACAGGCCGTTTATCGGATCAGGGAGAGCGACTTCGACCTCCTCCGCCCCTTCGGCCGGTCGATACGGCTGGTCATCGGGCTCTTCTGCACGGATAGCTTTGATTATGCCCGGCTGGTGGAGGGAGCGCTGCGCAGGGAGCGGGGAATCGAGCCCTGGGCCGTCCGCCGTCTCGACGTGAAGGGGGCGCTGGAGGTCACCGTCGACGACGGTACGGTCGTCTCCATCCCGCTCGCAGAGCTGGAATCATGCATTCCTTCGGGCTGCAAAACCTGTACCGACTTTGCCGCCCTGGATGCCGATATCTCCGCAGGCGCGGTGGGGAGTCCTGAGGGGTTCACCACCCTCCTCATCCGCACCCCTGCAGGGAAGGGGTTTGTGGACCGCGCCCGCGCCTCCGGTGCCCTGGAGACCTCGGACGAGGTGGCCCTCGCCCCGGCAGAGCGCCTCGCCGCCCGCAAGGCGGCACGGGGCAGATAACTTTTTTTCTCGTCCGGTTACGGGAGGTGCGGTTCCACCCTTCCCTTGCGGACGAGCAGCAGCGGGGATTGTTTCTGCAAAAACGAGCTCAGGAAGGCGACGAACTCCTCCTGCCAGACCTCCCCGCCCACGTGGAGCGTCCAGCCCTCCTCCATGGCGATCTTCACGTGCTTGCCCAGGGCGACCTTCAGGGGGCTCGGAGATCGCAGCATCTCGACCGCCCGGGTGTGTTTGCGCGGGATCTCGACGTAGTACCGGCCGTCATCGATGTACGGCCCTGAAAATGCTCCTTCCGTGTATTTTTCCAGGAATTTTGTGACATTTGCCGCATTCCAGACATTCGGGCCCATATGCCGCTTCAGCGGGGGGAGTTCCTCCACCAGCAGTTCGAAGAGCAGCATGCAGTGCTCCTCCTCCCTGCACGCCTCCATCCTGCTTACACAAAACCCGTAGCGATCGAGCATCCCCCCGATGGCATCCATGCTTTTTCGCAGCTGGGGGACCAGGACGTCGGGGAGGACGTGCGGTGTGGGAACGACGATGGCGTAGAGGTGGGTGCCCCGCTCCACGAGAAGGGCGCCGAACTGCTCGCGGGTGAGAGGGGTCTCCATCCGGGGCATGAAGAACTCGATCCCGGGCTCTGCGGCGTAGCCCCGGGCGAGCTCCACGAACTCGAACATTCGGGTCAGAGAGAGCGATGCCGCCACGTTCCGTTTTGGATCGACCGGGTCGATGACCACCAGCGGGTCGTCGAACGCTTTTGCCTGATGCTCGGCGATATCGATGACCATGCCGGGCCGCCACCCTCCTGCCGCCTCGATCAGGGGGGCGAACCCGCCGTAGTGAAGGACGAGGAGCTCGCAGAGGTACCCGGCAAACCCCTCGGTCACATGGTCCGACCCGTAGATCCCTCCCGCCTTGGCAAACTGCTTCATGAGGAGCACATCGTCCACGAAGCCATCGATATGCTTACGGATATAGCGGGTGTGAAAGGGGGTTCGGTCAACGGCGCTCTGGATGCCGGTCGCCGTTTGCACGGCATAGCAGGGGACGAGATCGACGTCCAGCCCCGCCACAGTGGTATTGATGTAGGGGTGCTCGGAGTACTTCTCCCGCATCCCCTCCCCGAACCTCGTGGCGATCTGCCGGGCGAGGTTCAGGCCCCGGTGTTCGAGTTCGGCCCGAGGGAGTGCAGGGTCGAAGAGCATGAAGACATCCAGATCCCGGTCACCGGTGATCCAGGTGTCCCGGGCGACCGATCCCACCACCATGCCCCTGGCCGCACCGCTTTCATTCACCGCATCGACCAGCGCGCAGGCCACTTCCCATATACGGTTGTGCTCCTCCCGGCTCGGCCGGATCTTCTCGAGCACCTGCTCTTCGCAGGGCAGCCGGCTCACCACACGACCTCCATGAGATCCTCGTAACGCGGTCCCTGTTTGGTGAGCGTGCTCTTTTTCAGGGTATACCGGTCAGCCCGAAACGACCCGAACTCCTTAGCCATGACCTGCTCGATCGCACCCAAAAGGGAGGGGTCGAACTGGCGCACCCTGGCGATGGTGATGTGCGGGGTATAGGCCCGCTCCTCTCGCTCGATCCCCAGGGGGGCGAGCGCCTCCTCAATGGCATCATGGAGCCCCCCCGTCTTTCCCGCATCCTCGAGATTTGACCAGACAACCCGCGGGCGGCGGAGATTGTTCGCCCCCACGCCCCTGATGGCGATCTCAAAGGGATCTGCGGATACGCCCTGCAGCGCCGATCGGATCGCCTCCAGCGTCTCATCCTCCACCTCGCCGATGAATTTGAGCGTGATGTGCATGTTCTGGGGGGCGACGAAGGTAAGCCTGGCGCAGCTTCGGGCGAGCACCTTCTGGGTTTCAGCGATCCGCTCCCTGATCTCTGCAGGAAGGTCGATGGCGATGAACACCCGCGTCATAGGATACCTATTGGTGATCGTCCTACAAATGGAATTCGCTCGCAGAGGACGGAGGGGCAGGCCGGCGAATAAGTTCTCCGGTGGAATTATTCCTCAGCAAATCTCCCCGGAATCGCCCTGAATATGATTCCGATACAATTTTTATCAATTCCAACGACTAATGGTAATAGACATAGGGGGATTATTTTTCATGTCGAATAAAGCGGAACTTATCGTATATACACTTGAGCACTGTCCAAATTGTGAACTCCTGAAAGAATATCTCGCCGCATGCGGCGCGGTGTTCAGGGAGCGCGACATGATGAGCGCGGAGGCGCTCACCGAGATGAGGATCAACGGTGTGTTCGTCAGGGAGGCCCCCGTCCTGCAGAGAGACAAGACGTTCTTGACATCAGCTGAACTATTCACCGCCGGATCGGTCAGGGAAGAGGTCGTCAGCCCGCTGATCAAGGGTGATTGAACGTGGCCCGGGAGTCCAGAACCGCCACACAGCAAAAGACACTTGACGGGTTTACCGTCCCCTCGCTGCCCAAGGTACGGACCTCGCGGGGCCTCATCCTCGACTGGAACAGGGAAAAGATCGTCCGGCAGATCCTCGACGAGACGAAGCTGGTCGAATCGTTCTACGAGGGCGAAGGTGCGGACGAGGAACTGGCCCGCGATATCGCCCGCGAGGTGGAGAACAAGATCCACCGCCTGAACCTGAAATCCCTCAGCGGGCCGCTGATCCGGGAGATCCTCAACATCACCCTCCTCGAGCGGGGGCTTGTCGAGTACCGCAACGTCTGCACCCGGGTGGGAACCCCCGTCTTCGACGCCCACCTGATCGATGTGGGACGGGGATTCGAGGCCCACGACAACGCCAACCTCCAGGAGAACGCGGAGACCTCGCACAAGAAGAAGGCCGACAAGATCAGCAAGGAGCAGTACCTCCTCCAGCTGCCCCCCGCCCTCGCCGACTACCACATGGGCGGCGACCTCCACATCCATGACCTGGAGTATCTCGGGACGCGCCCGTTCTGCCAGGACTGGGACCTGCGCTACTTCTTCTACTATGGGCTGATGCCCGATGGCAACGGGACCAAGGCGTCGGTGGCAGGGCCGGCCAAGCGGCCCGAGGTGGCGGTGCTGCACGCGGTCAAGGCCCTGGGCAGCGCCCAGACCAACTTCTCCGGGGGGCAGGGCTACTACAATTTCCTCACCTTTGTCGCCCCCTACTTCGAGGGCATGGCCTACGACGAGATCAAGCAGCACATGCAGATGTTCGTCTACGAGATGACCCAGATGATGGTGGCCCGCGGCGGCCAGGTGGTCTTCTCCTCGGTGCAGCTCTCGCCGGGCGTGCCCAAACTCTGGAAAGACAAGCCCTGCGTCTACAAGGGCAAGATCTGGAACGGCCGACAGGCGCCCCTGCGGTTGTACGGTGAATTCGAGCGGGAGGTCCGCCTGCTGTTCAAGGCGCTCATCGACGTGATGCTGGAGGGCGACCACTGGGGCAAACCCTTCAACTTCCCCAAACCCGAGATCAGCATCGAGCCGGACTTCATGAAAGAAGACGAGGCCTTCAACGCCGAACACCCCGACCTGCCCACCTTCCGCGACCTCTACCTCATGACCTTCGAGCTCGCCTCCAAGTTCGGCACCCCCTACTACGACAACCAGATGCCCCCCTACCGCGGCGCCGGCGAGGGGATCTCCTGCTACCAGTGCTGTGCCTACCAGTTCTCCACCCTTGCGGGGGAGGACGATGAATTCGATGAAAAAATGCAGTTTTCGGGGGGCAGGCACTTCTCCATGGGGTCGTGGCAGGTGATCTCGGTCAACTGCCCCCGGGCGGCCTACCGTGCCGAGGGCGACGATGACCGCCTCATCGCCGAGCTGAAGAAGCTGATGGACGTGGCCGTGGAGGTCTTCCAGATCAAGCGCCGCTGGATGAACCATATCCGGGCAAACGGGCGGATGCCGTTCGCCATGCAGCGCCCCATCGACCCCAACACCGGGGATCGGGGTGCGGTGGCGGTGGACCTCGAAGGCCTGGTCTACACCATCGGCGTGGTGGGGGTCAACGAGATGGTCCAGCACCACACCGGTGCGCAGCTCCATGAGAGCACCGACGCCTTCAACATGGCCATCAAGGCGATGACCCACATGGAGGTCTATGCCCGGGAGCTCTCGGAGAAGCACGGAATGACCATCGCCCTTGCACGCACCCCGGCAGAGACCACCGGCCAGCGGTTTTCGGTCGCTGACCTCATCGACCACCTGTTCAGGGACTACGCACTCGCCGTCGTCAAAGGTGACGTGGAAACGGCGCTGGAACAGATCGGGACGACCTACGACCTCCCCATCTACTACACCAACGGCACCCATGTCACGCCCGCCGCAGATGTCTCCCTCACCCGGCGGATGGAGATCGAGCACGTCTTCTTCCCCATCGTGGACGGGGGCAATATCTTCCACATCTGGCTGGGCGAGTCCCGCCCCGATCCCCGCGGGCTCATGGACATGGCCATGAACCTCTGCAGAAACACCCAGATCGGCTACTTCGCCTTTACCCGTGACCTGACCGTCTCGTTAAAGCAGTTCACCGAATTCAGGCCGAAAAAAGAGCACGCCGGCCAGATATCCATGGTGGACAAGCGCGTGAAGGCATAACCTCCCCGCCTCTGTTTTTTCGTCGCGCCGGAAACGGTAGTATTTTATATATCCCCGCGCCCTTACCCTCCCCCCGGAGCTATGGAAATGGCAAACGATAACGGGGGAAACTTCTGGCTGGGCGTGATCGCGGGCTGGATCGTGGCAGCCCTCCTGAACGGGATATTTCCGCTATTCGGGCCCATTATCGGGGGCTTCGTGGCAGGGTTCATGGCACGCGGCGGCATGTGGAACGGGGCGATCGCAGGGTTGCTTTCCGGCATTCTGGGATCACTGGTCGCCGCGATCGTCATCCTCCTCGGGGGAACCTTCCTGCTCGGCGGCCTCGGTTTCCTAGCAGGGCTCGGTGCGGGACTGGTGCTGATCTTCTTCGCAATCTGGGGTGGTATTCTCGGGGCAGTGGGCGGTGCCGTCGCCGGGATCCTGAGGAAATAATCTCAACCCATTTTTCACCGCAGGGCTCTCGATCCTGCTTACATAGTGCCGGAGCTCCCCATGGTACACCTGAAAAAAATCCCGAAAAGAGGACTGAGCCGGAGACCGGTCCGGTCTCAGGCAAGTTTCACGTCGGCGATATCATGCTGACGCTGTGCGAGCTGCTTTGCCTTGATGATATTCTTGCCCGCCTTGCCGATGGCGAGTCCCCGGTCCTCCTCCTGGACATCGACGTAGGCCACACGCCGCCCGTCGTCCTCCTCCTCCCCATCTCTGATGTCCACGTCGAGGACTTTTGCGGGGAGGAAACAGTTCTTCAGGAACTGTGCGGGGTCGGGTGAATACTCGACCACCTCAATGCGCTTGCCCAGGGTTTCAGAGACGCTTTTGATGGTGACGCCCTGTTTGCCGATAGCCCTGCCCATGTCGCCGGGGTTGATCACGAATATGAGCCGGCTGTTCTGTTCATCCACGATGCAGTCCCTGCTTCCCGCCCCGGTCAGTTCTTCAAACTGCGCCATCAGCTGGAGGGACTGTTCATTAAGCACTACACCGCCCATTTTATGCCCTCTTGACATTGAGGATGTCGGACTCCCCCGCATCCACAATTGCAAGCGCGCTTACCATGAACGGTTTACCGCACGCCTTGCCCAGTTGCATGCTAGAACCTTTGTAGGTGTAGCTGAATGCGTTCTCGTGCTCCTGCATGAATTGGTTGAAATTGCCCGGGCAATTCTCTGCCACAACGACCATCTGGGCTTTTCCCTCCTCAACCGCTTCCTGGGTTGAGTTCTGTCCGAACAGGACGTTCCCAGATTTGATTGCCCTTCGAAGAGAAGTTTCGAAATCCATTGTTGTATTCTCCTAGTTGAAAGGTTTGGCGATCAGCTTGACATCACCGGTACCGAGCTGGATGGGCTGCCCCACGATCACGTTCTCGGTCACACCCTGCAGGATGTCCGTCTCATTGGCCACCGCCGCATCGAGAAGGTGGTTGACAGTCACTTCGAACGCTGCCCGCGAGAGCACGCTCTCCTTTTCACCGGCAATACCGTGCCGGCCGATCTGCTTGACCTCGCCGTCCATGCACATCATATCGGCGACAAGCATGATATGGCGGACATCGACGGAGATACCCTGCTCGCGGAGGGTGCTGAGCGCCTCATCGATGATGGCGTTGCGCCCTGCCTCGATACCGAGGACCTCGGAGGTCTCCGCGATATTGTTGGATCGTGTCCTGGTGGTGTCAACACCCCTGACCTCGAAGACATCCTTAAGGTTGGAGCCCTCAGTATAAAGAATATACTCTCCGTTTTCCTTTCTGACCACCACACGCTCGATATCATCGATCCCCTGGACGATCACGTGGCGCACAAATTCCGCCAGCTGGAAGAGGTTCTGGTAGCTCTCCCGGTCCTTGGGGAAGAAGGTGAGATTCGCCTCCTTGGGGCTGGTCTCGAATTCGAAGTCGCGGTAGTGGTGGCGGTCCCTGATCTTTTTGGTCGCCTTCTCCATGATCTCTTCCACCGTGATCTTGCGGCGTTCGCAGACCTGGGTGTTGAGCTGGACCAGCACCTGCATGTTCACCATATCGATGGTGATATCGCCGAACTCGTGCAGCGGTGCCGCCTCGATCTGCCAGCTCACCTCCCGCGCAAGGTCGCGGTTGCCCGAATACTGTTCGAGAAGGTGGATGGTCATGGTGGGGGTGCTGGGACTCTTGCGCGCATCCATGATCTCGATCAGGCGGGGGAGGCCGAGGGTGACGTTGATCTCGGCCACACCCGCATAGTGGAAGGTTCGCATCGTCATCTGCGTGCCCGGCTCACCGATCGACTGGGCGGCGACGACGCCGACCGCTTCTGCGGCCTCGATCCTGGTCTTCTGGTATTCATTCTCCACGTCAGAGAGGATCTGGGCAAACTGCTCCTCGGACACATCCCGGTCCTGAAGGTACTTCACCAGATCCTGTTTGGTTTTTTCCGGCAGATCGGCGCTGCGTATCTGCGCTTCCAGGTTTCCGTCCATCATACCTCCTCCTTGAGCACGTTTTCCACGATACCTTTCACATCCACCGGGTCGCCGAATGCACTCCGCGCGGGGTCGGTCCCGTCCTCCCCGTAGGTGAACTGGATGATCCTGCCGCCGGTGGTCCGCACGCTCCCGTCGTAGGCCACTTTCAGGTCCTGCAGGGCGTTGATCATACGCCGCTGCAGGTACCCGCTCTGCGAGGTACGCACGGCCGTGTCCACCAGACCCTCACGGCCACCGATGGCGTGGAAGAAGAACTCGGTGGGCGTCAGCCCGCTCTTGTAACTGTTCTTGATAAACCCGTGGGCGTCAGCCCCGCGGTCGCCTTTCTTGAAGTGCGGGAGCGTCCGCTCGTCGTAGCCGCGCACGATCCGCTCGCCGCGCACCGACTGCTGGCCGAGACAGCCGGCCATCTGGGTAAGGTTGAGCATCGATCCGCGGGCCCCGGAGACTGCCATCACCACGGCGCTGTTGGAGAGACCGAGGTGGCGCCCTGCGATCTCACCGGTGCGGTCACGGGCCTTGCCGAGCACCTGCATGATCTGCATCTCCAGGGTCTCGTCGAGAGTCCTTCCTGGCATGGGTTCGAGCTGTCCTTCCTGGTAGATCTTGATCCGCCGCTCCACATCCGACTCCGCGGTTTCAAGCACCTCATCGATCTGGCCGTACTCGGTCCTGGTGAGGTCTTCGTCATCGATACCGAAGGAAAACCCGTCGTGCATGATGCCGCGGATGGAGAGCTTGGTCACGTCGTCGATAAACTGCCTTCCTTGCGCCATCCCGTACTGGCGGATGATGCGGTTGAGGATGGCCCCGTCGAAGGCCCCGATCGATTTCTTGTCGATGGTGCCGCAGATCAGCTTCCCCTCGAAAATTTTGACGTACGCATCACGCTCGCAGAGCTCTTTTTTGCAGACCTCGCAGTTGATGCAGGAACTCGCCTTGTAGACCATGTTCAGGCCGTCGGGGAGGATCACGGAGAAGATCTGCTTGTTCGACCACATGGGTACCCCAAGTTCCACCTTTTCCGCGTCCAGCAGGTGGCTCGGGGTGCAGTGCTTGAGCAGGGCCAGCGATTCTGACTTGGTAAACCAGCGTTTGCCGTGGGTCAGCAAAAAGATCCCCGAGATATGGTCGTGGATCCCGCCGATGATGGGCCCCCCGAAGCGGGGGGAGAGAATGTTTTCCTGCACCGATGCGAGGATGTAGGCCTCAGCACGCGCCTCTTCAGTCTGCGGCACGTGCAGGTTCATCTCGTCGCCGTCAAAGTCGGCGTTGTAGGGGGGGCAGACCGCCGGGTTGAGGCGGAAGGTCTTGCCGTCCATGATGACGATCCGGTGGGCCATGATGCTCATCCGGTGCAGGGAAGGCTGGCGGTTGAAGAGCACGATATCATTGTTGCGCAGCTGCCGGTCGACCATCCAGCCGGGTTCGAGCATCTCCGCCACGGTCTCCTTGTTGATGTCGGTCAGGCGCACCCTGCGCTTGTCGGGGCGAATGACGTAATTTGCGCCGCAGGGGGCGGTGATGGTGGGACGTTCGGGCCCGTTGAGCACCATCTGACGGACCTCCTCGATATTGAAGGGGGTCACCCGGACAGGGACGCTCATCTCGTTGGCGACGGCGAGGGGAATGCCCACCTCGCCGATGGAGAGGTTCGGATCGGGCGAGATGACCGTACGGGCCGAGAAATTGACGCGCTTTCCGGAAAGCGAACCCCTGAACCTGCCGTCCTTGCCCTTGAGCCGCTGTGAGAGCGTCTTTAAGGGCCGGCCGGAGCGGTGGCGTGCCGGCGGGCAGCCCGCCACCTCGTTGTCGAGGTAGGTGGTGACATGGTACTGCAGGAGTTCCCAGAGGTCCTCGATGATCAGCTGGGGCGCGCCGGCGTCCTGATTCTCCTTGAAACGCTGGTTGATTCTGATGATGTCCACCAGTTTGTGGGTGAGGTCGTCCTCTGACCGCTGCCCGTTTTCCAGGATGATGGAGGGGCGCATGGTCACCGGGGGCACCGGCAGCACGGTGAGGATGGTCCACTCGGGGCGGGCCACTAAGGGGTTGATGCCCAGCAGACGCAAATCCTCGTCAGGGATCTTTTCCAGGCGTGCCCTGATGTCCGCAGGGGTGAGCTTGTGCTCCGTCTTCCTGCCCTCCTCGGTCCAGACCTCGGAGAAGGTGGTCGGCTTTTCGAAGTTGATCTTGAGCTGCTGTTGCCCGCAGTGCGGGCAGACACGCTCTTTTTTGATGTCCTTTTCGGTGATCAGCTCGTCTGAGAACTCGTCGACGGGCCCGAGAATCTTTTTGATCTCTTCGGGGGAGAGGAGCAGCCGGCTGCAGATCTTGCAGGTCACCCGCAGGAGTTTGCGGATCAGGCGGGTGTAGCCGACGTGGACGACCGGCTTTGCCAGCTCGATGTGGCCGAAATGGCCGGGACAGTCGCCGGCTCTGTTGTCGCAGGTCTTGCACCGCAGCCCGGGGTCGATGACCCCCAGGTTTAAGTCCATGAGCCCCTGCGGATAGGGAAACCCGTCGTCGTCGTAGGTGTCCGCCCAGATGATCTTGCGGACGCTCATCTTCCTGATGTCTTTGGGCGAGAGCAGGCCGAACTCAATTTTTCCAATACGTTTTGGGCTTGTCATAATCTGGCAGCCTCCCTATACCTGGTCCTCCAGGTGGAGGCGGGGTGCGATCCCCATGCTCTGCATCTCCTCAAGCAGGAGCTTGAAGGCATAACTCATCTCGACCGCGTAGATGTCGGTCTCGCTGCCGCATGCGAGGCAGCGGGTGATGTTGCGTTTGCGGTCCAGCATGGCCACTGTTCCGCACCGTGCGCAGACGTACTGCTCCACCTTGTCGGATTCGTCAAGCAGCCGCTCTTTGAGGGCCATGGCCGCCCCATGGCCGATCATCACATCGCGCTCCATTTCTCCGAACCGGAGACCTCCCTCGCGGGCGCGCCCCTCGGTCGGCTGGCGGGTGAGCACCTGCACCGGCCCGCGGGAGCGTGCGTGCATCTTGGAGGATACCATGTGGTAGAGTTTCTGGTAGTAGATGACCCCGACATAGATATCGGCGTTAAACTGCTTTCCGGTGATGCCGTCGTACATCACCTCGCGGCCGTTGTGGGCGAACCCGAGGTCCTTGAGCGACTGACGCAGGTCTTCTTCCCGCTCGCCGGAGAACGCGGTGGCGTTGATGCGGCGCCCCTCGAGCGCTCCCACCTTGCCGCCGAGCATCTCCAGCATGTGGCCGATGGTCATCCGGCTCGGGATGGCGTGGGGGTTGATGACCAGGTCGGGTGCGATGCCCGACTCGGTGAAGGGCATGTTCTCCTGCAGGGAGATGAGCCCCACCACCCCTTTCTGTCCGTGGCGGGACGCGAACTTGTCGCCCACCTCGGGAATACGCAGGTCACGGGTGCGGACCTTGACGAGGCGCGAGCTGTTCTCGCCCTCGGTGATGATCACCGTGTCCACGATGCCGCGCTCGTTGCTACGCATGGTCACGGAGGTGTCCCGGCGCTTCTCCACGGTGATCAGCTCGCCGCTCGGTTCTTCAAGGAACCGTGGGGGTGACGTCTTCCCGATGAGCACGTCCTTTTCCCGAACAATGGTCTCGGGGTTGATGATCCCGTCGGAGTCGAGGGTCTGGTAAAATTCCGCCCCGTGGGCTCCGGAAACCTCTTCATCCGGAATCTCGATCTTGTCCAGCTGGCCGCCGGGGTAGCGGCGCTCCTCCCCGTCATAGGTCCTGAAGAAATGGGACCTGCCCAGGCCCCGGTCGATGGATGCCTTGTTGAAGATGAGCGCATCTTCAATGTTGAATCCTTCGTAGGAGAGAATGGCGACCACGAAATTCTGGCCTGCCGCCCGCTCGTCGGAACCGATGACCTCGGAGGTCTGGGTGTGGACCAGGGGGCGCTGGACCGAGTGGAGGAGATGGCCGCGCGTGTCGGGCCGCAGTTTCATGTTTGCGCTGCCGAACCCGAGCGCCTGCTTGACCATTCCCGCTCCCATGGTGACCCTGGGGCTTGCGTTGTGCTCGGGGAAGGGGACGTGTGCCGCCCCTATCCCGAGGATCAGGGCGGGATCGATCTCAAGGTGGGTGTGTTCGGGGGTGGCATCCTCCTCGTTGATGGCGATAAGGAGATCCTCCTCCTCTTCGGCATCGATGAACTCCACCAGGCCGCGCATGACCAGTTCATCAAACGTGATCTCGCCGTTTTTAAGTTCCTCGGTCTCTTTCTCCGTGATGAGTGATTTTCCCTCATTGAGCACAACGAGCGGCCGGCGTGCACGCCCGCGGTCGGTGTGGATGATCACGTCGCCGTTGTACTCCTTGTAGGAGACGTTGATCTCCCTGGAAACCTCGCCCTTTCGCCGCATCCGGCGAAGCCGCTCCACCAGTTCCTTCGGGTTCTCGACAAGACCGATCAGGGCGCCGTCGACGAATACTCTCGACTTTTTCATATAATCCCTCGTTTGAGCTCCTCGACACCGAGGTTGTAGAGAATCCGGGTGACCGCGGTCTCATCCTCGACCCCCCTGCTGATTTCCACCATCTGTGCAAAGTTCTTCACCAGGCCACAATTCGGGCCTTCCGGCGTCTCGCTCGGGCAGATCCGGCCCCACTGTGTGGGGTGCAGGTCTCGCGCCTCGAAGTGGGGCTGCGACCGGGAGAGCGGTGAGATGACGCGGCGCAGGTGAGAGATCACGGCCATGAAATCGACGCGGTCGAGCAGCTGGGAGACGCCGGTGCGCCCGCCCACCCAGTTGCCGGTTGCCAGCGGGTGGAGCAGGCGTTCGGTGAGGACGTCCGCCCTGACCGCGGTGCCCACCGAGAGCTCGCGGTGGCGCATGCTCGCTCGCTCCAGCTGGTACTTGATGTCCCTGGTGAGCCTGTTCAACGAGATCCTGAAGAGGTCTTCCATGAGGTCACCCGCCAGTTTCAGCCGCTTGTTGGCATAGTGGTCCTTGTCATCGATCCTGCGCTTTTCGAGCACCAGATCGAAGCACGCCTCTGCCATCCGTCCCAGGAAATGCGCTTTTGCCAGGCGCACGCTCTCCACTGCCGCCCGGTAGCCCGGGTCCTCCTCCTTGACGCCAGGGGGCATGAGGTAGTTGAGGTGCGGGAGGAGATAGTTGTCCAGCACAAACTCGGCACGCTTCTTCTGGTAGTCTCGCGTCTGGTTGGGGGCGAGTTTTTTGCCCACGTACATGATGCCCTCCTCCACCGTGTCGCACTCGCCCTCCTCGAGGTTCTGCATCATGAAGGTGAGGATGTCCTCGTCGGTGGAGACGGCCTCGACGATATCGTGGTCGCCGACGAGCCCCAGTGCCCGCATGAGATCGACAAACCGCAGGTGGCCGGCAACGGAGGGGAACGAGACCTCCAGCAGGTTTTTGCGGTTCCGCTCCACGATGACCAGCGCCCGGTAGCCCCGAAACTGTGAAAAGACCTTTGCCACGTAGATGCGCTCGTTGTAGCGCTCGGTGAACTCGGTCATGATCTTGTTGGATGCAAGGTCTTCGAGGGTCATGAGCACGCGCTCGGATCCGTTGATGACGAAGTAGCCACCCGGATCGAGCGGATCTTCGCCGTGGGTGATGCGCTCCTCGTCGGAAAGCCCGTAGAGGTTGCAGGCCTGCGATCCCACCATCGCCGGCAGCTGGCCGATCGTGGTGACCACCGGCTCGCTTCGGAGGGCATTGCCGCTCTCGTCGAGCCCCTGGACGAGAACCATCTCGACCTGGATGGGCGCGGCGTAGGTCAGGTTGCGCAGCCTCGCTTCACTGGGAAAGAGATCGGAAACCGATCCGTCTGCTTCACGGACGACGGGTTTTAAAACTTCGACATTGCCCAGTTCAACCCAGACGGGCTGGTTGCTCTTTCCCCTGCTCGCAATATCGGTTTCAATCATGCGCTGTTCATTGACGACTTTCTGAAGATTGAATTGGAGAAAATGGTTGAAAGAATCCAATTGGTGACGCGCGACATGGTCGCGCGAAAAATACGATCGAGATACTACATTTCTGTCCAGCAGATAGAACACCCCTTTGTTATTTTTTCGGTCGCTTTACGACCAGACGATACGATTCAGCCCTGCCTGCAGTCTGGCTGACGCGGACGATACGTACCACGTCCCCGATTGCCGCCTCAATTGTCTTCACTGCAGGATCATCGTGGTAGATTTTTGGCAATTGCTCGTGGGTGATCTGGTAGGTGGAGAGTAGATCGGAAACCTCCTCCTCGCTCATAATTTCATGGTCGGGCACCATTATATGTTGCAATACATTAAATGTGGTGCTCATCTCCATCCCCTGCGTGTAAATGGGTTAATTCTCAGATGCATCACCGTTAAAAATCAAGAGTTTATTCTGGGTTCGCCACTCCGCCACATGCTGTGGCAACGGGCCCGGAGGGATTTGAACCCCCGACCACCTGGTTAAAAGCCAGGCGCTCTGCCTAACTGAGCTACAGGCCCTGTGGATTGTGCAAAGTAGCATTATTACAATGCGGTATTACTACATAAACCTAATTATAGTATATAAGGCCTCTGGGAGGCGTGGAGGCCTCCTCGTGGTACCCCCTGCGCATTCCACGGCAAATTGGTGCGTAATATTTAATATACCGCCTGCGGGCGCTGGTGTCTTTATCAGGTACGGTGATAATGTAGTGGGGATGGATCGAGAACATCCTCTGGTCATGGTCCTTGAGAGCCTCATCTCGAACATGGCAATGGTCATCTATTTTGGTATCGCCATCTTCCTCGCGGTGCTCGCACTTTTTTCGTTCTACCGTGTGGGGCTGAAGATGCTTGACCTCCTGGGAGACCCTTCGATCTACGGCGGTGTGCTCCAGGTCCTCAATGCCCTCCTGGTCACCATCATCATTGTGGAGATCCTCGAGACGGTGCTTGCCTACTTCAGGACAAAGAGCCTCCGCGTCCGGCCCATCCTGTTTGCGGGCCTGACCGCAATGGTGCGGCATCTGCTGATCTTGGGCATCGAGGAGGTGGATCCAGTGCACACCGTGCTTACCCTCGGCGGCGTGGTGGTGATGACTGCAGCAATCGTGTTTATCGACAATACATGAAAAAGGGAGGGAATCAGGGCTGTTGCTGAACAGCTCTACAAAAAAAAAATTATTTGCTGAATTCCTGCTGGAGCTGCTCGAGCCGTTCTTCCTGGAACTTGATGCTCATCGCCATGCTCTTGATTGCATGGGAGATGTTCTCTCCCACTTTCACCTTGGAGTCGTTGATGTTATAGGTCGACTCGAGGATTTTCAGCAGCCTCTTTGAGACATCCACGCTCTTGGAAAGGCGTTCATATTCCTCGACGAGACGTTTTTCCGTACCGCCCTCTTCAGCCTTCGCAATTTCCTGCTGGATCTTTTCTCTCCGTTTCAGCACGTACTCGATGGCCTCGTAGAGCTGGCGGTGCGTGGTGGGTTTCATGATATAGTCCTCCAGGTACACGCCGTACTCCTGCGCCTCATCGGGAGTCAGCTGCTTTGCGGTGAGCATCATGACGGGGATATCCTTTGTCTCAGGGTTCGTCTTGATGCGTTCCAGCGTCTCCCAGCCGTCCATCGGCTCCATCATGATATCGAGCAGGATGAGGTCGGGGGTAACATCCTTCAGCACTTCGAGCGCTTCTTCACCCGAATATGCTGCAATAGGCCTGAACCCTCCCCGCTCCAGCATCGCGACGAATACGTCGACAATCATGGGGCTATCGTCAACAACCAAAATCGTATACATTACAATTCCTCTCCGACTTTCCGTGCAATATTCGCCAGCTGAACTTTCAGTGCATTGGCATCCGCAGACCGATCAAGAATGGTGGCGATGAGCCTGGTTTCACCTGCGCTGGATATCAGGAATGCTCCCTCTTCTGATTCGCACAGAACCGATGAAGGGGTTTTCCTGTGCAGGATGCTTGCTGCAGCATCGGTGGATGCGGCGATGGTTGCACTCACGGCGGCAAGTGTCGAACCCGGTACATCCTCGCCGAGGGTTGATCCAAGCATTCGCCCCTCCCTGGTGATCAGCGCACAATCGACCACACCGTCGAGTGCCATGACAGCATCTATGAGGTCCCGTATATTCTCGTTAAGCGGACGTTGTTCAGCCATCAGTGAATTACCTCAAGATTTCAACAGTGATCATCTCTAGTTTCCATATGAACATATAAATGTGTAATGTTTTGTGAATTTGCATACTGCCTGCTTCCTGTGGTGCGAATCCCTACAATTTCGTGGGATAGGCTGCATATCAACAGAGTTATAACGTAACAGCAATACTTTTTAGTAACAATGCAATTGCCCCGGGGATCATTTCATTCCCTTAAAAAAAGTATCCCAGTCGCCTCTCTTCTTGGCGAATTGACCGACTCCTCATTCACCGGGTACACCACGATCACCATCAATAATGCCCCGGTATTCATGGTATTTGAGGCCGGAGAGTGCATACTTGCCCATTTTGGTGATGACGAGGGGCTTGCGGCCCGTGAGCGGCTGAAAGGGATGGGTGAGGCCGAGGTCAGTGCAGAACTCTATACGCTCAGCCCCAAGCAGATCCAGCTTGCCATGGAGTTCAACCCTTCCATGGGGATGAAGACTGCGCAGAAGGCGGCACCTGCACCTGCGCAGGCCCGGCAAAAACCTGTGGGGGGATCGCAGGTCCGATCGATCCCGAAGGGAACAGATAACGGGAGTGCAGCGCGAATGGCTGCACGCATCCCCCCGCTTCAGCTTCCGCGGGGGAGATTCCACTCCATCAAACGCGGCATCACCCTCTCCGACCTGATCGACGATATGAGGGATACCCATTTTTCAGGCTATTGCAATCTGACCATGAACCAGGAGTCCATCACGTTCGTGGCAGAGGACGGTATCTGTCTGCTCGTCAACTTCTATCCTGAGCGGGGGAGCGCTGCCCTCCAGATCATGCAGACGAGCCTCGAAGACGAGATCATGGCAGAGCTCTATACCCTCACACCCGCCCAGATGCAGCTGGCACTTGAGTTCAACAGGGATTATCGGGTGAGCATCAGCACGAAGTCCCCGGTATTCAAGATGAAGCCCCAGAAGATCCCGGAGAGGACGGCCCGCAAAGGGGGTGAACGGGGTCCGCCGCGTCCCGCAAGCGAAAGGACGGAGAGTGCGGATGATTTCGAGGAGCAGATTCTGGCCCTCGAGAGCATGGACCTGCATACGATGACCGAGCAGTTCAGGGACAACTTCAAGGACGTGCTCACCCGTCTCGATCTCGAGTACCTGCTCGACGAAGAGGAAAAGGAAGCAAATGGGCGGCAGAGGGGTGGAGAGATCCATGGGTGAGCCTGATCTCTTCATCCTGCTCTTCGTCCTTGTGCTCTTCATGACACAGATCGTCCTTGGTATTTATCTCCTGCGCATTTACCGCCTCCTCGAAAAGGAGGAGGGCCGGCCGATACGGTCATTCCGGTTCGTGCCGGCGAGCCGCACCGTTTCCACAGCCGCCGGATCAGAGGGAGACGTCATTCACGGACAAACCACGATTGCTGAGAGTCTGCAGGCGCTCTGCGAGAAATACTCCCTGGATTCCTGCACCATCGCAACCCGCGACGGCCTGGTCGTGGCATCCTCTCTGGAGGATGCCGAGGAAGAGGCGGCACAGTTCAGCTACCTCTATGTCAACGGCATCGCTCCCCACGACCCCTTTATCCGCCTCTTCGGGCTCTCCTATCACGGCGGCGAGGTGGTGGGAATCGTCAAGGGGCAGGAAGAGGCGTTTGCCCGCGTGCAGCAAGCCCTTGAAGATGAGCTGCAGGCCGTCCTCGATTGGTGGCTCTGAAAAGCCACCCTCCCTGTCTGCAGGGGAGCACCGGTTTTCACCCATTGCCGCCAAACCGCCCAATGCCCCTGAAACATCCTGAATCCGGGAATGAATCCCTGTTTTCTGCCGAATTCATTTTTATATCATTCTGATGAATAATATGGGGTTATTTTTGAAAATTACGCAGGGATGCTCCTGTTTTCTCAATAAAAAACCGGATCATTAAAATATATTTACACGTAACATTTCGTTGATTTCAAAGAGAGATAGTTATGGTAAGGGCATACACGATCGCGTCAGGGAAAGGTGGCACGGGGAAGACCACCTTATCGGTTAATCTCGGCTCGATGCTGGCATATTTTGGCAAAGAGACCTATATCATGGATGCCGATGTCGGGATGGCCAATATGGGAATCGTTCTCGGGCTCGAAAATGTGCCGGTCACCCTCCATGAAGTGCTGGCAGGCAAAGCTGCCGTATCCGATGCAATCTATGAAGGGCCGTACGGGGTCAAGGTGGTACCGAGCGGCATCTCTCTCAAGGGGTTCCAGAATGCCAACCCCGACCGTCTCCGCGACGTGATGCGGGAGCTCGTGGGACGGTGCGATTTCCTCATCATCGATGCACCTGCAGGGATCTCCAGGGACGGGGTGATCCCGCTGGCCATCGCCGATGAGGTTATCCTGGTGGTCAATCCTGAGCTCTCCTCTATTGTGGACGCATTGAAGACCAAAATCCTGACCGAGCTGGTAGGGGGGCATGTGTCCGGAGCAATCCTGAACCGGGCGACCATGGAGAACACCGAGGTGTCGAGGGAAAAGATGGAGAAGGTGCTCGGGGTGAAGGTGATCGGGATCATCCCCGAGGATCCGAACGTCCGCCGCTCTTCCGCTCACAAAACGCCCATCGTGGTGAAATATCCGAATTCGGATGCCTCAAGGGCGATCAAAGCAATCGCCGCCCAGATTGCCGGGACTGAATACAAAGACGAGGTGAGTGCTGAGGTGTCCAGGGAAGGATTCCTGGACCGGCTCGCCAGATCGCTGTTCAGGAGCTCTAAATGACCCTTGAAGGATATCTGCTGATATTTTTTGGTGTGATTATCCTCGTCCTGCTCTTTCTCATCGAGCTCATGCAACGCCGTGTGGAACAGCTGCTTGGTGAGGTTGAGTGGTTGAGCGGGCGTATGAACGTCACGTCCACCGAAATTGAAGCGCTTACGAAAAACGTCGAAGAATTCAAGAAACTGAAAATATAACAGCGCTACCCGGTCTGCAGGGATCGATCGTAAGGAAAGGGCGGTAGGCGTCCTCCTCCCTGTTTTTCGTATTGCCATAGTCTTTCCCCCTCTCCCTCGTGCAGCTCACCACGCGCACCATGAAACCGCACCATGAAACACCTGCCGGGCAATATGCTCCGGCTGGGGCACATGCGGATCGCCGCCCGGGGAGATGTGGCCTCGTTTTCCCGCGACGTGGGCGATTCCAGGAGATTGAACCCCTGATTCGTGGATCGAATGGCAAACTACATATGGTCACAGAAATAAGTTGTAAAGGCGGGGCCATAGGGTAGCCTGGACCATCCTAGGAGACTGGGGGTCTTCTGACCTGCGTTCGAATCGCAGTGGCCCCATTCCTTTTATCATCAAACCGACCACCAGAGGAGACAACCGTTTATGCGTTTTACCGATGGTTGCACCGACTGTATCCTTTCCCGGGTGGAATACGAGTGCCGTCTTGCGCATGCCGATGAGGAGACGGTCGGCCGGGCCAGGGACGCCTGTGCATCGCTCCTCGAAGCCATCCGCCATGACGACGTACCCTCGCCGGTGATCGCAAGCAAGGTGCACCGCCTCGCCTACCGGATCGCGGGAAGCCGGGACCCCTACGCCGACCTGAAAACCGATAACAATCGCACTGCCCTCGAGGTCTGCGCCCTGGTCGAAGAGCGGCTGGTCTCGTTTCGCGACCGCTGCCTGGCGGCGGTCATCGCCAATACGCTGGATTACGGCTCGCTTGCTCACCAGGTGACCGATAACTTCGTGGAGTTCTTTGCGACGGAATTTGCATCCGGCTTTACCATCGATCACACCGCCGAGATCGAGAAGCGGAGTGAACGGGTGGTCTACCTTTCTGATAACTGCGGGGAGATCGTCTTCGACCGACTGGTGCTCCGCGCCTTAAAGGAGCGGGGATCGCACGTGACCCTTGCCGTGCGGGGGGCACCCATCCTCAACGATGCCACCATGGAGGATGTGCGTAAGCTTGGACTGGATTCGATCGTCGATGCCCTGCTGGTCAACCGTGAGGGGGTCGCTGAGCTGGGCCTCCATCCTGCAGAGGTGCCTGGCCCCCTCCGTGAAGCCATCGATCACGCCACGCTCGTCATCGCCAAGGGGATGGCCAACTATGAGTCACTCTCCGATTTTGTCGACCTGCCCTCGGTCGCCTATCTCATGTCGGTGAAGTGCGAGCCCATCGCCAGGCACGTGGGAGCCCCGGTGGGTTCGAAAATTGCGCTGCTCTCAAAAAAGCGGTAAAAAACTAGAGGGGTTCCTTTCCGGTCACGGTACGGTAGTGGGTGATCATCCGGATCACCAGGTCGTTGTCCGGGTCGACCTGGTAGGCTTTCCGCAGCGTCTCCGCCGCTTTCTCCTGCCGTTCCATGTGCAGGAGCCTCTTGGTCATCTCAAGAAGGATGTCCAGGTTGGTCGGGTCCATTCTGTTCCCCCTGATGAGCAGTTTCAGGGCGTTTTCATCACTTTTCTCGAGGGTGGAGAGGAAATACCAGAGTGCAGGCTGGTTCGGCTTCAGGCGCATCGCTTTTTTCAGCGCCTCCGAGGCCTCTTTGACCCGGTCCATGCGCAGCAGGGCGATCCCGATACCGAGCCAGAGTTCTCCGTCGTATTCAAACAGTTCCCGTGCCTTCTCGAATGTCTCGAGGGCTTCCTTGTTCTTCCCCATGCGCAGGAGCGTGGACCCCGACCGTATCCACGCCCGGAAATTGGTGGGTTCCTGATTGATGGCCTCCTGGTAGAAGTGGTGTGCATCGCTGAACTTGCCCGTAGCCAGGAGTACATCACCCTTCCCGATGAGAAAATCGGGATGATCGGGGATCGCCTTCAACGCGTTGTCAAAGAACGCGTTCGCTTCTTCGTAGTCTTTGATGGAAAGGAGGGTGATCCCTTCGTTATACCAGCCCAGTGCATATCGTTTATTTTTCGGTATCTCTTTCATGCGTATCGAATGTTGTGCGACTCCCTGGCCAGGGGGATTCTACGAGGATATTCTACTATTTACAGGGGTGGCTTAATATTGATTGCGATGCGAATATAGCTTCCCGTCCCGGGATGCACCTCTCCGCTCAGGACTATCCGGGGAATGTGCGCACCGCATTCTCCGTGTTCGCGCGAGATCCGGCTCCCGATTTCTGATCGAGAGAGGTTGGTCCAGCATAACATAAATAGTTCCGTCCCCCATGTCGAATCATGATTGAAGAGGGTACCGTCGCCGGCATCGCCATCGGGTGGATCATGGTCGTTGCCGGAGTCGTCATGCTCGTCATCGAGGCGTTCAGCCTCGGGTTCTTCATCGCCGTTCCGGGAACGGTGCTCATCATTCTGGGACTGTTATCCCTCTTCTTTCCCGCAATTTTCAATTCGCCGTGGATTATCGCCATCGCCGTGGCGGCGGGCCTGGTCAGTGCCGTAGCGACCATATGGCTCTACGGCCGGCTCACCCCCGAGGGATCGCCCACCACCGTAAGCAGGGACAGCCTCCTTGGCAGGGAGGGGAGGGTCCTGCGGGAGGTGGATGCCGAGACCCTCGCCGGCAAGGTCGACATCAACGGTGTCGAGTGGAGCGCCCGCTCGGTGCGTACTCCCATCGGCACGGGAACGAAGGTACGCGTGGTGAAATCAGAGGGAGTCCATATCGTGGTGGAAGAGGTCGAGGAACATTATACTTGAGCCGTTTGGATCGTCGGTTGTGGCAATGCTGTTCAGCCAGCTGCTTGCCATTTTCTTTGTCATTGTAATTATTATCCTGATCGCGAGGGGCGTGGTGATCATCCAGCCCTACGAGCAGGCTCTTCAGATCAGGCTGGGGAAATATATCGGGCGCATGAATCCCGGGTTCCGGTGGGTGCTGCCCATCATCACCGAGGTGGTCAAGCTCGACCTGCGCACAACCGTCATGGACGTGCCCTCGCAGGAGGTGATCACCAAGGACAACTCGCCCACCAACGTGGACGCCATCGTCTATATCCGGGTGATCGATCCCGAAAAAGCCTATTTTGAGGTCACCAACTACCGGATGGCCACCGTGGCGCTTGCCCAGACGTCGCTGCGCGGCATCATCGGCGACATGGAACTCGACGAGATCCTCTACAACCGCGATGCGATCAACAACAAGCTGCGGGATATCCTGGATCGGGAGACCGACCAGTGGGGCGTGAAGGTCGAGCGGGTGGAGATAAAAGAGGTGGATCCGGTGGGTGCGGTCAAGCAGGCCATGACCGAGCAGACCGCGTCCGAACGCGAGCGGCGTGCCGCCATTCTCCGGGCGGACGGTGAGAAACGGGCAGCGATCCTCAAGGCCGAGGGGATGCGGCAGAGCATAATCCTGGAGGCCGAAGGTGACCGGCAGAGCAAGATCCTGCGGGCCGAGGGTGAGCGGCAGTCCAGGATCCTGCAGGCGCAGGGCGATGCACAGGGACTGCGCATCCTGGCCCTCGGTGCCCGGCCCCTCGACAAGCGCGCCATCACCGTGCTCTCGCTGGACGCCCTCAAGCAGATGGCCGACGGGCAGGCCACCAAGATCATCTTCCCCTTCGAGCTCTCCTCCCTGATCAAGCAGAGTGCCCGCTATATCGGGGCAACCGACGAGCTCGAGGTCGAGGAGGCGAGGAGATGATGGAGCTCGACGAATCGATCCTCGGCGAGATCCCGGCGCGTGAGGAGGTCGCCCGGGTGCGTGAGGCGGTGAAGGGCATCGAGTCGGATCTCCGTGAAGAGCTGACCAAACCCGCCGATACGGTGATCGGCGAGGAAGAGGAGAAAGAACCCCGGTAGGTTAGAGGTGGAGGAGGTAGGGGAGGGCGACGAGCGAGATCATCATCACCAGCATCGTCGTGCTGATCGCCGCCGCGACATATCCTCCCAGGGTTTCCATTTTTCTGCGTGCGAAAAAGCGGGTCACCCCTTCCTTCATGATGTACCCGCCGTCCAGGGGGATCATGGGAATGGCGTTGAAGATGCCCACGTTGATGTTGATCCAGGCCGACCAGAAGAGCAGGTGCACCACCTCCCAGAACAGGGGGAAGGGAACGTGGAAATACCCGGTCTCCACCGTATCGAAGGCGAGCACCCGCAGGTACTGCCCGGTGACGGAGGTGTCGAAGGGAACGGCGATCAGCCGCAGGACGCCCACCGGCGAGGCGAGGCTCCGCAGCAGCTCCTGGCCGGCCTGTGCGTCGAAGTAGTAGATGCCCATGAAGCCCGAATCCCTGCCGTCGATCTCTTCAGGCCATTCGGCAAGGGTGATCGTGTACTCCTGCACCGAGCCTTCATGGTCGAGAAGGAGGGTGACGGAGTCTCCCGGCTGTGTTCCGGCGAGGATGGTGCTGACATCCTCCCTGTTCTCCACCGGCACCCCGTTGACCTCAAGGATGACGGAATTTTGCGGGATTCCCGCCATGTCCGCGGGGTAATCCTGGTACACCCCCTGGACGATGGGGTCGTCGATGGGTACGGCAGTGCCCACCAGAAGGAGCATGGCCCCGAAGCAGAGGAAGCCGATGACGATGTTGTTGGTGATCCCCGCCCCGAACATCCGCACCTTGGGCATCCCCTTCGTTTGTTCGAGTTCTTCCTCGTCCGGTTCGACAAAAAAACCGATAGGAATGACGGCGATGAGGGCCCCCACGCTCTTCACCCCGATGTTCTCCACTCTGCAGAGCACGCCGTGCCCGAATTCGTGGATGGCAATGGTGAGCACGAATGCGAACCACACTGCGAAGGTTGAGGGAATGAACTCGTTGATGCCGGGAAGAAGGAGGATATTCTGCGGTTCGTAGATGCCGGTGGGTTCCGGCTGCAGCTGCAGGGTCACCTGCACCGAGAGGAGCATCAGCAGGGAGATGAGCACAGAGATGACGACCACCATGGCTGCCCCGAGGGAGCCGTACAAGCGCAAAAACCTGCTGTATTTAATAAATACATCAAAAAATCCGACATTCTTGCTCTTAAGGGCAAGAATGGGTCCGTAAAAAGTAATCCGATCTTCCCAGAGCCCGCGGCTCCGTATATAGCCGGCGATGAGCAGATAGAGTGCGATTAAAAACAGGACTATGGGCAGCCAGTTCATCGCGTGCTATGTTGCACGCGAAGAATGATAAAGCCTCCCGGGGCGGCATTCCCCGGTTAAAAATCAAAGAGGCTCGCCTGTGATCGACGGTCCATGAGGGCGGCGACGGTCTTCCAGCTCGTGCGTGCGCATGCCGGGGGCGATCCGTGCGCGGCGATATAGCCTTCGAGATAGGCGCAGGTTGCAGGATCGGAAGGGTACCCGCTCCCGATCTCGCCGAACTCCTCTGCCAGGTCCCGGACGGCGCGGTCGCGCAGCACCTTGGCAACGATGCTCGCCGCGGCGACGATACGGTGGGTGTTGTCCGCCCGGTGTTCGGAGAGAATGTCGCAGGGCTTCTGCAGGCCGGCGGCGACCATCGCCCGGTAACGAAGAGGATTGACGTCGCAGGCGTCGACGATCGCATGGTCGGGCTGCAGGCGGTTGATGACCGATGCATGCGCCTGCGCCACGATCACGTTCATGGTCTGTGTCCTGCGCAGGGAATCGATCTCCTTCGCGCTGATGACCACCGCCTCGAAGGGATATGATCCCCGGATCTTCTCGAAGAGCGCCTCCCGCCGCCCCGCTGTGAGTGCCTTTGAATCGCGCACCCCCCATGCCTCGAGGGATGCCTCATCGTCGCATGCAACCCCGGCGATGACCATGGGCCCGAGCACCGCTCCCTTGCCGGCTTCATCCACGCCGCACATCACGCAGGAGAAGGTTGATTCGCAACGTATATCAATGGTCATGAGGGAAACGAAACTGGCATGTACCTCATCATCGTTGGCCTTGGCGGCATCGGAAGAAACCTGGCGGCGATTGCCGTCAATCACGGGGACAATGTGGTCGTGATCGACCAGGATGAAAACCGCTGCGGGGAGATCCTCGAGCATTACGATGTCCTCGCCATCACCGGGAATGCCACGGACAAGTCGATCCTCGAAGATGCGGGCATCGACCGTGCAGCTTCCCTGGTGGCGACCACCGGTGACGATGCGGTCAATTTGATGACCTGCTGGCTGGCCAAGCGGTTCAAGGTGCCCAACGTGGTCTCGATCGTGAACCAGAAGGAGCATTCGGACCTCTTCAACGAGGTGGGGGTGAAGATCAGCGAGAACCCGGACGAGCTCGTGGCGAACCGCCTCTATTACTGGTCGGAAAACCCGCACATGCAGCAGCTTGCCTCCATTCCCGGAGGGACCATCTTCGAGGTGGTGGCAGAGGAGGGCGCACCCTTCATAGACCACGAGATACGGGAGCTTGAGGTGAGGGATTTCGTCTTCATCGCCATACGGAGGGCAGGCGGCGACCTGATCATTCCCAGCGGCACGGTGAAGATCCGGCCGGACGATATTATTACGGTGTTTTCCAAAAAAGAGGCCGAGAATGAGTGCCTCAAAACGCTCAACAAACAGCTGAAGCGCTCACCCGAGTGATTTTTTCAGCGCCTGCAGCTCGAGCAGCATCTTGGGGTTGTGCTGGATGAGCTCCCGCACAAGCGTGAGGGTGCTGAACTTGTCCATCTCTATGTTTTTTGCCGAGTTGATGAGAGTATTGAGTTTTTCATCGTCGAGGGTGATGAAAAACTCCTTGATCTTGTAGTTGCGCTCGATGGCTTTGCCCATCGGCGATTCTCGCCAGGTGCGGTCATAAACCATCAGCGCCTCGCGGCTCACGTCGCCCCCCCTGATGCAGTCCGCGGCAACCTTGCCGGCAAGCTTGCCGGTGTACATGGCATTGTAAATTCCGCCGCCGGTGATGGGATCAGAGAGCCGCGCCGCGTCGCCGATCACGATCAGGCCGTCGGCGACAGTGCACGCAAGGGGCCTGCATACCGACACGCCGCCCACGATGAGCTCGATTACCTTGCCGTCGGGGAAGTGCCGGCGGACGAATGTATCCAGGTAGTCGCGTGCCCGGTGCCCATCGCCGCTCTTTTTCCCCGAGATCCCGATGCCGACGTTCGCCCGGCGTTCACCCTTGGGAAAGACCCAGACGTAGCCTTCGGGGGCGACCTCGTTGCCCAGGTAAAAGACGGTGAGGGAGGGATCGATGTCGATGCCGGTCATGAGGTACTGGGCACAGGTCTCCAGTTCCGCCATGGGCACCGCCGTGTCCATGCCGCACCAGCGGGCGAATTTCGATTCCACGCCGTCGGCGGCGACGGTCACCTTCGCCCGGACCTCTTTTCGGCCGCCCATGTCCTCCACGACCGCTCCTCTGACCACGCCGTCCTCCACGATCGCATCGGTCGCCCGGGCCTTGACGAAGACGTCGGCACCCGCCATGGCGGCCTTCCAGACGAGTTCCCGGTCGAAGATCTTGCGATCGAGCACGTAGCCGACCTCGTTGCCGGCCATTTCCGGGCTGAGATTCAGTTCGCCCCCGTCAGGGCCGACAATGCGCGCACTGTCAATTTTCGCCGCGATCCAGCGGGGATCAGGGTCGATAAACTCGGCGAGGAGTTCTTCACCAACACCTTCAGCGCACCGGACCGGCGTGCCGATGGCAGGCCGTTTTTCGATGATACAGGCCGAAAGCCCCGCTTCTGCCGCCGCTTTTGCCGCCATCGCCCCACCCGGGCCGCCGCCGACGATCAGCACATCATACTCACTCTTCATGGACGACCTCCAGGGCCCCCAGAGGGCACACCCGCGCACAGATGCCGCAGTTGACGCAGACATCATCGCTGACGCTGAGGTACGCGTCGATCAGTTCCAGTGCACCTTCCGGACAGACCGAGACGCACGCACCGCAGTATCCACAAACCTCCCTGTGAATGTTGAGCATTGAGAACATGTTGTGTGCCGGTTTGTATAACCTTTACTAACTCCGTAGAGCGGGTACAGTCCCGATTGGCAGCCTCATTCAGGCCGGATGTGTCCGGTGTGTGCCCGGCTGTCGCCCTTTCGCAGTTTTGATCGCAACAACACGACTTTGTCCGCGTTCGGAGGACGCGCACGGCCGCGGTATGAATAAGAACAGTTTATACATTCTTCGGCCGAAATTGTACCAAAATGGGGGTTGAACTGAGAGGTGGGCCCACGCAGGACGAGATCCTGGCGATATCCCTCGCCAAGATGGACCTGCGAGAGGGCGATCGGGTTGCCGATATCGGCTGCGGTACGGGGAAGGTGGCCATCGCCGCCGCCCGCCTTGCAGAGCGCGTGATCGCCGTGGACCGGCGGCCCGAAGCGATCGCCGTTGCCCGCGACGCGATCAGGGAGGCGGGGTGCGCGAACATCGATCTCATCGAGGGCGAGGCGGTGGAGGTGATCGAGGCTGTGGATTCCCTTGACTGTGCGTTTGTGGGGGGATCACGGGACCTTGAGCGGGTCCTCGAACTGCTCTCATCCCGCCTGCGCCGCGACGTGGTCATCAATGCTGTGCTGCTGGAGACCCTGCACCGGGCGGTGGCGAGGCTCCGCGGTCTCGGGTTTGCCGTGGAAGTGGTGCATGTGCAGGTCTCACGCTCCCGGCCCCTTGCCGGCGGACTGATGCTCGAGCCCCAGAACCCCGTCTTCATCATCACCGGGAGGCGCACCTGATGTTCGTTGCCGTCGGGCTCGGGCCGGGCGACCCGGAGCTCCTGACCGTGCGGGCGGTGCGCCTGCTCGAAGAGGCGGATGCGGTCTTTGTGCCCGGCGAAGTCGCCCGCGCCATCGTCGCTCCCTACCGCACCGATGTGACCGTCCTCGACTTTCCGATGACGGACGATGAGGTGTATGTCAGGGCCTGCATGGAGGAGAATGCCGGGATGATAGCCCCCGCCGCACGGCACGGCCTTGCGGTCTTCGGGCTGCTCGGGGACCCCCACTTCTTCGGGACCGCGTCCCGGCTTTTTGCGGTGCTCCATGAGCGCCATCCGGAGATAGCATGCCGGACGGTGCCCGGGATCTCCGCCATCACCGCATTCGCCGCCGCTGCCGGTATCGATGTCAACGGCGGCATGTGCGTGAGTGACGGCTCACCGGTGGACGCCCGGCTTCTCCTCAAGGTCACCCGGCCGAGGGAGGCTGCATCAAGGTTGAAAGAGGAGGGGTTCTCGGATTGCATCCTTGTGGAGCGGATGTTCATGGAAGGCCAGAAGATATACCGGAATGAAGAACTGCCCGAAAAGAGCCCTTACTTTTCGGTGCTGTTTGCGAGGCGGTGAGATGGGAAAGGTCTACGTGGTGGGCGCAGGACCGGGGGCTCCCGACCTGATCACGGTCCGCGGGCAGCGGCTTCTCGAGGCAGCCGATGTGCTCATCTATGCCGGATCACTGGTCAACCCCGCGCTGGTGGCATCCTCGCCGGCCGCGGAGAAGTACGACAGCTGGGGGATGAGCCTCGAGGAGCTGGTGGCGGTGATGGCGGGGGCGGTCGCCGGGGGAAAGACGGTGGTCCGCCTGCACTCGGGGGACCCCTCCCTGTACGGGGCGATCGTCGAGCAGATGGCCGAACTGGAGGTGCGGGGCATCGAGGTGGAGGTCGTGCCGGGGGTATCGAGCCTCTTCGGAGCGGCCTCGGCGTTGAAGACCCAGCTCACCCTGCGCGGCGTCTCCGATTCGGTGATCCTCACCCGTCCTGCGGGGGCAACCCTTGCAGAAGACCAGATCGCCGAGTTTTCCCGCCTGGGCACCACAATGGTGGTGTTTCTGGGCACCGAGCACCTGGAGGACGTGGTAGGAAGGCTGGAGTGTCCGCCGGAGACCCCTGCCGCCGTAGTCTACCACGCCACCTGGCCGGACCAGCTGGTGGTCAGGGGCACCGTCGCCGATATCGCCCGGAAAGCCCGTGCGGTCGGGATCGAAAAGACCGCGCTGATCATCATCGGGGGCGTGGTGGACTCCACCCGCTCCTCATTCACGCGATCGCATCTCTACGGATGAAGGCAACAGTGGTACTCTCACTCGGGCGCTTCGAGGAGGCGGCCCGGGATCTTGCGGAACGACTGGGGGCAGACTACCTGCCCTACGATGAGTGCGCCTTTGCAGAGGCCTTCGGGAGGTACGCCCGCATCGTCGCCCTGATGTCGGTGGGGATCGCCGTCCGCTCCGTCGCCCCGCTGCTGCGAGACAAGTGGGTGGACCCGGCCGTGGTGGTGGTGAGCCCTGACCTGCAGTTCGCCGTCCCCCTCGTCGGGGGCCACCACGGTGCAAACGACCTCGCCCGGCAGCTCGGGGAGCTCGGGCTGGTCCCGGTGATCAGCACCGCCACCGAGACCGCCGGCCGCCCCTCGGTGGAGGGCATCGCCCGGGAGCAGGGATGCGAGGTGCTCACGCGGGACTCAACGCGGGTGGTCAACGCTGCCCTGCTCGACGGCGAGGTGCCGGTCTACCCGGTCTCCGGGCCGGCGATCGTCATTGCCGACCCGGGAGTGTCCGTGCTGGTGCGGCCGGGAGCGCACGTGGTGGGCATCGGCTGCCGGCGGGACGTCGCGGCAGACGAGGTGAGATCCGCTATCTGCAGCGCCCTCGACGCCGTGGGGATATCCCCCGACGACGTGCTGGTCTACGCGACCACCACGAAGAAACTGCAGGAGCGCGGCCTTGCGGAGGCGGTGGCATCGCTTGGGGGCAACCTTGTGTTCGTGGCCGACGCCGTCATCAACCGCCAGCACGCCCCCTCCCCCTCGCGGGCCGCACTCATCGGCCTTGCGGGGGTGGCCGAACCGGCAGCGCTGGCGCTCGCACGCCACGGGGATCTCGTCATGAAGAAAACCATCTACGGGAGCGTGACCATTGCCATCGCACGATAGCACACAGGGAAAACTCTACATTGTGGGAATCGGGCCGGGGAGCCCGGAGGCACTCACCGGACAGGCCCGCCGGGCACTTGCCGGGGCGGAGTACATCATCGGAAACTCCTTCTACCTGGCGCAGATCGAGGACTTGTGCGCCGGCAAGGAGATCATCCGCAGCACCATGGGAAAGGAGGTTGACCGGGCGAAGCAGTGCATCGATCTCGCCCGCACCCGCGTGGTGGCCATGGTGAGCGGGGGCGATCCCGGAATCTACGGGATGGCGAGCATCGTGCTCGAGGTGCTGGCGCACACCGATGTTGCCGTGGAGGTGGAGGTGGTGCCGGGAGTGACGGCGGCAACCGCTGCAGCGTCCCTGCTGGGATCGCCGCTCTCCGGCGATCATATCACCCTCTCCCTCTCCGACCTGCTCACCCCCCGCGAGGAGATCGAGCGGCGCCTGGCCCTCGCCTTTCAGATGGGGGTGCCGGTGGTGCTCTACAACCCCAAAAGCAGAGGCCGACCTCACAATCTTGCCATGGCGCTCGATATTGCGCTCCGGCACCTTCCCGGGAGCACCCCGGTGGGGGTGGTGAAGAACGCCTTCCGCGAGGGCGAGGAGTGCATCGTCACCACCCTGCAGGCGCTGCGGGACGATGACGCCTGCGTGGATATGCGGTCCCTCGTGATCGTGGGGGGGGAAGAGACGAGAATCTGGGAGGAGAATGGAGATGTCAGAGGAATCATCACGCCGCGAGGCTACCACCGGAAATACGTATATTGACCCCGGCGCCGACACGCCGGAGGGCTACGCCATCTCGCGCTCGAGCAGGGAGTTGGCCCGCCGGGTGGTGGGCGATCGCACCCCCGAAGACCGCATTCGCCAGCGGTGCGCCATTGCGGTGGGCGACTTCGTCATGGCCGACCTGGTGAGCATTCACCCCGGCGCCATCGAGGCCGGGATCACCGCCCTCGGGCGGGGTGCCCCCATCATCACCGATATCCGCATGGTGCAGATGGGCATCCGCAAACAGGAGCACGGGAGCGAGGTCCTCTGCGCCCTCGACTACGGTGAGGAGATCGCACGGGAGCAGGGCATCACCCGCAGTTCGGCGGGGTTTTTTGCGCTGCAGGACCGGATGGAGGGCGCCATCGTGGTGGTGGGCAACGCCCCCTCCGCGCTGCTCACCCTCTGCCGCATGATCGCGGACGGGGTGCGCCCTGCGCTGGTGGTGGGGATGGCGGTGGGGTTCGTCAACGCCGCGGAGTCGAAAGAACTGCTGCGGACCCTCGCCGTGCCCTCTATCTCCACACGGGGCACACGAGGCGGGACCCCCCCGGCGGTGGCGGCGGCAAACGAGATCATCACCATGTACGTGGAGCGGCGGGACCGGTAGGAGGCAGGATTGGTGCTGAAGGGGGCTCCTTTGTGACGATGTGGGATCCGGTGACCGGTTTTACCTACCCCGAACGATGGGTCGAGGCGTGCACCGACGAAAACGATCTCCTGCTGGCGGAATCAGGGTTCGGGGTGCTCACCTCATCAGGAAGAGTGCTGCGCCGCGGCCTGACCACCGGCACGACGGCGGCTGCAGCCTGCAAGGCAGCGGTGCTCTCGCTCTCTATGCCCCTCTCCACCGTGGCGGTGCGCCTTCCCTGCGGGCTTGTTGCCGTCCTGCCCGTGGAGGCGGAGAAAGGACGGGCGGTTGCGCGCAAAGATCCCGGCGATTATGTCGACGATATCACCGGTGGGCTCGCCTTCGAGGCCACGGCGGCCGGGACCGGGACCGGGATGGGGATCGCGTTCGTCGCCGGTTCCGGGATCGGACGGTTTGTCCGGGACACACCGCGGTATGCGAAGGGCGATCCGGCCATCAGCCCCACTGCCGGCTGGTGCATCGAGAACGCCATTCAAGAGGCGGTGGAGGAGACCGGGATTGCGGGTGTGCGGGTCACCCTCGTCATCCCCCGCGGCGCAGAGGCCGGGGCGCAGACCCTCAACCCCCGGGTGGGCGTGGAGGGGGGCATCTCGGTGCTCGGTTCGACAGGGCTGGTCGAACCCTGGGACGACCACCTCTCCGAATCCGCATTCGCGCGGATCGCGGAGGCCGACCGGGTGGTGCTCACCACCGGGCGGGTGGGGCTGCACTACTCGCGCATGCTCTTTCCCGACCACGAGGTGGTGCTGGTGGGCAAGCATCTCCAAAAAGGCCTTGATGAAGCCCGCGGGGAGGTGGTCCTCTGCGGGCTGCCGGCGCTCATCCTCAAGTTCATCGACCCGGCCATCCTCGAGGATACCGGGCATGATACCGTGGAGGAGCTCTCCGTCTCCCCCCACTTCCCGGCGATCGTTGAGGGGGCGCTCTGCACCTTCAAGGAGCGCTACCGCCGGGCACGGGTGGTGATCGTGGACCGGGAAGGCAGGATTGTGGGGGATTCGGGATGAAGATCGTCGGGGTCGGCTGCGGGCCGGGGATGCTCACCGGAGAGGCGATCCGGGTGATCGGCGGGGCCCGGCTCATCTACGGATCGGCGCGGGCCATCGACCTTGCCGCCGCCTATATCCCCGCCGGCTGCGCGGTGCACGAGATCACCGATTATTCACGCCTGCGGGACCTGCCCGCCCACGCCGTGCTGCTCTCCACCGGCGATCCGATGCTCGCGGGACTTGGCTTTCTCGGCGGGGAGATCGTGCCCGGCATCTCCTCGCTGCAGGTGGCGTGTGCCCGGCTGGGTCTTTCCCTCACCCGGGTGGTGGTGGTCAATGCCCACGGTAAAGACCACGATGGTGCGATTGCGGAAGCCGCGGCGGAGATCGGGCGGGGCCGCCTGGTGTTTCTCATCGCCGATCCGGCGTTCCCGTTGACGGCGCTGACCGCAGCGCTCAGAGGTTCCTATCCCCGTTGTCGCATCGCCGTCTGCGAGCACCTGGGCTACCCGGATGAGCGGGTGGCAATCGGCACCGCCATCGATCCGCCGGTGCCGGCAACCGATCTCTTCGTGGTGGTCGCAGGCGAGTTCTGACCGCACTGCGCCATTCCGTATTATTCTGTTTCCTGTGGGCTTTCCTGCGGGCCTGCCCCCTTTTCCCCCTCCTCATGCACGTGACGGTGATGGACGTCGTGCGTGTGGGGGTGGGTATGCACCGCACCTTGAGGGTATGGGAATGTACGTGGCTGTGCTCTGTTCCGGGCATGACCTCCCCGCGGTGCACGTGAGCGTGATGGGGTTCATCATGCCGATGGCGGTGGGTATGGGTGAGGGGGAGGTGGATATGCGGGTGGGCAGTGCACCTCGCCGAGCAGGAGCATGGCGCCGAGGATCATCAGGGGAATGGAGGCGAAAAACAGCGTGCCGGGCGCTTCCCTGAAGATGAAAAACGCGAAGATCACGCCGAGAAAGGGTGCGGTGGCGAACGCCGCCCCCGTGCGTGCCGCGCCGAGGTGCCGGAGGGACACGATAAAAAGCACGATGGAAAGGCCGTAGGAGACAAATCCCAGCAGAAGCGCTCCGGCGATGAGGGAGAGGGACGGCATGCTCTCCCCGGCGGCAACGGCGATTGCGAGGGTGACCGATCCTGCGGCAAGCCCCTTGATCAGGGTGATGGGGATAGGGTCCTTTGCGGCGATCCGGCAGGTGAAATTGTTGTCCAGCCCCCAGAGAATACAGGCCAGAATCACCCCGAGCGCACCGGGGGCGAGGCCCCACATACCGTCACCGGCAAAAGAGAGGAGTGCCCCGCCTGCGGCGATGCAGGCGAGGGCTAGCCATGCCCGCCTCCCCATATACTCAACCAAAGAGCAGCACGGCGATGAGAGCGGTCGCCGCAGGGGTGACTGTGAGGCTTGCCATCAGCACGATGGGCGCGCCGCCACCCCGCTGGCGAGCACCGCCGCGGCGAGCAACGCCGGTGTGTCCACAGGTCCCAGGGTGATCCCGCCGCCCGCCGGAATCCTCACCACTAATATACCGGTGCGCCAAGGTGTACAGAAGATGATTCCCCGGATCGTGATCGCAGGCACGCACAGCGGGTGTGGCAAGACGAGCATCGCCAGCGGCATCATGGCTGCGCTGGTGGGGCGGGGGCTCACCGTCCAGCCCTTCAAGGTGGGCCCTGATTTCATCGATCCCAGCCACCATACCGCCATCTGCGGGCGCCCTTCACGGAACCTGGACCCCTTCATGATGGGCGAGGAAGGGGTCGCTGCCACCTTTGCCCGCGCCTCTGCGGGGGCGGACATCGCCATCATCGAGGGCGTCATGGGCATGTACGACGGCCTCGAGGGGAGTGATTTCGGCAGCACCGCCCATGTGGCCAAAATCCTTGCCGCGCCGCTGGTGCTGGTGGCGGATGTCAGGGGGGCATCCCGCAGCGCCAATGCCATGGTGAAGGGCTACCGGGAGTTCGACCCGCAGGTGCCGTTTGCCGGGGTGATCTACAATCGCGTGGGAAGTCCCCGCCACCGGGCAATGATCGAGGAGGGGGGTGGGGACCGCGCCTTCGGCTGGATCCCTTGGCAGCGGGACCGGGCGGTGGAGAGCAGGCACCTTGGGTTGCAGATGGCTCACGAGACCGACCGCATGGGGGCGTTCGGTGCGGTTGCGGAGGAGTTCTGCGATCTGGACGCCCTCATCGCCCTCGCACAGAGCGCCCCGCCCCTCATCCCCGCTCCGGAGGCGCAGGATGAAAAGGGCGGGACTCGCGTGCGCATCGGGGTTGCCTGGGACGAGGCCTTCTGCTTCTACTACCAGGACAACCTCGACCTCCTGCGGCGAAAGGGCGCGGACCTCGTATTCTTCAGCCCAATGACAGACCCCCTCCCTGAGGTGGACGCCCTCTATTTCGGAGGTGGCTACCCTGAGCTCCACGCCCCCCGTCTCGAGAGGGCCGGGTGCAGGATGGCGGTACGGCAGGCCCTCGACGATGGCCTCCCCGCCTACGGGGAATGCGGGGGACTTGTCTACCTCTCCGAGGGAGTGGTGGCGGGAGGCGAATGGTCGATGGTGGGAGTGCTCCCTGCAAAGGCGGAGAAGATGGACCGCTTCCAGGCCCTTGGCTACGTCGACGCCGTCTGTGGGGGGGGAAATCCCCTCTTTTCCCCGGGCACAAGCATACGGGGTCATGAGTTCCACTACACACGTGTGGAGTGTGCGCCGGATGCCCGGTTTGCCCTGCACCTCTCCCGCGGAAAGGGCATCGGGGACGGGCGGGACGGCCTCTTCGAGCACAATGTGCTGGCAGGGTATACCCACGCCTATTTCACCCCCGTGATTGCCGGTGGCATCCTCGAGGCTGCCCGGAGAGCCCGGAGAGCATGAGCGGCAGTCGTTTCACCCTGCACAGTGATTCTCGAAATAATATATTACATTCCTAATTTGAGGGCATTCCGGCCTTTGCAAACGACAAGACGTATTAATACTCGTGATCAATGGAAGCAATAAGAATGATCAGCAAGGCAATCCTCGAAGATGAAGAAACCTTCACGCTCATTCTGCAGCTCACCGATATGGCGACGGCGGCACATGAGCGGGGTGACTACGAAAAGAGGGACCAGCACCTTGATGAAATACGACAACTGCGAGAAAAGATCACCCGTCTGAACCACGATGAATCAAGCGAAGAGGAAGAACGGGAACAACCAGACTCTGAAGAATAGGGTTTGAACGCGTCGCGCCTCGTGCAGTGGGAGGGTGGAAACATGAACGAATTTCCCTCTGTCGGCGGCATGAAAAAACTCACGTTTTTTCTCCTGTCGCCAGTCTGGAAAAACTCCCGTATTTTCCTCCGCCTCCAGGGTGAAGAATTACCTCGCCTTTTCTGAGCGCATCCACCGCTGAAGCCACCCGGGCATCGATCCCTGCGATGTCCTCCACCGGAAGGTCGATCAGGATGTCGATCTCGGGGCCGAGGCTTGCAGTGAGCGTATCGTAGACCTGCCGGCACTTTTTTGTTGCGGGCGACGCCGTGCCGAGGCAGCGCTGGATAATCTCGCCCAGGGGGATGAGGTGTAGGTAGGGGGGGCGGGGCAACGGTGCATGGGCAGCGGCGAGCTCGTGTGCACGGTCGGCGACCCCCTTCTTGATCCTCCCCGCATCAACCGGGCAGCGCCAGCGATAGGCCTTCGCCTCCTCGAGTGAGTACTGCGCAAAACACCGCGTGCATGCCGTCCTGTTGTACTTGCCCTCCTCGGGAAAGAAGCCTGCGTTCATGGTGATTGCGCCGTTCCGGATCCGGTCCATCACGGATCCGACCGTGCGGGGGCCGGGCCTGAGCCTGTTGAACTCCCTGCCCAGTTTGAGAGGGGACGCGCTGTGGGCGTCCGAATTTGAGAGAAAGGGGATGCTTTCCAGCTCGGCGATCCCGGCCCCGTAGGTGCTGTCCGCAGAGAGTCCCAGCTCGAGAAAATCCACCGGCTCATCGCCGAAACAGTCGCGGATTGAATCGAAGGCGGCATACATCCCTGTCCACGGGGTGAAGGCATGTGCCGGGCCGATCAGCCCGCCATGGTCGTGCACCGCCCCGGCGATGGCCTCTCCCGCCAGGTCCACGTGGGGACGCCCTGCCCGCTCGATATCCCGTGCATGGGGGGAGAGCACCCCGGGCAAGTGCCTCGCAGGCTTCGAAGTCCTCCATGATGGCCAGGTAGTGGACCCTCCCTTTCCCCTCCACCTCGAGGGTGGGCACGACGAGCACACCCGCATCGTTCTCGAGATGATCCTGCCACATGCGCCGCCAGGTTGCGTTGAGGGCGTCGCCGCTTCCCAGCACCGAGATACCCTTGCGTACGCAGGCATCGATGAGCACCGAAGGAGTCATGGCCGCCGAGGTGGCCATCGAAAAAAGGGAGTGGATATGCAGGTCCGCGTTGTCGTGCATGCTAGCCGATGTAGCTCAGCTCTTCATCGGATCTGGCCTCTTCCGTGGTGCGGAGCTTCTCCACGAGGTGCTCCATCTCCTCGGCGCGTTCGAGCAGGCGCGTGGTGTCCACCTCCATCCCGAGGAGGGCGCAGAGCACCTCGAGCAGGCTGTGGGCGCTCTTAGGGTCGACAAGGTACCCGGAGGTTTCGCCCATCAGGCAGATACCCTCGATGTTGCGCAGCGCCCCCATCCCGAGCAGGAGCCCCGAAGCCCCGATGATCCCGCCGCCGGGCTCGTCGTGGGTGAAAATTCCCCCCGCCTGCGCAATCTCGGACTGCAGGTGAGACATATTCACCGCCGCCAGCACCCGTGGCTTGTCGACGAGATGGCCCACGCCGTAGCCGCCCAGGGTGATGACCCTTTTTACGCCGAGCTCCTCGGCAATGTCGAGGTAGAAGCTGCTCAGGAGATAATGCCCCTCGCTCGAGGTGCTCTGGTAATCCCCCACCAAAAAGAGCATCTCCCGCTCTCCGTCACAGCGGTAGATCTCATTGTTCACCAGCCGGGCGACCCCGTCCTTTCCAATGAGCACCTGGGGGGGGAAGTAGATGGAGTGGATCTCGGCGATTTTTTCGGCATTCATCTCGTGGATCATGTGTTCCGCGACCAGTTTGCCCACCTGGCCGATCCCGGGCAGCCCCTCGATGAGGGTCCTGCCGTTGGTGTCTTCATCACGCAAAAAATCGATGCTTATGTCTTCCATTTTCTGACCTCCCGTCGATAGCATCCGTACCGGTCCTCAGGAGAAAAACGTGCAGGATGGGCGCTGACCGTTGCATGCCCGCACAGGGGGCATGTACTGGAAAGCGTATATGTCCGGTCTTCCGGACACCGGCGTATCCTTCCGCTCATTGACCCTTTCCGGCGCGTTGCTTGCGCACAAACTTCCCTTCACCATCCGCACGCTCCACCACGCCGATCGCCGCTTTGGCAGCCTTCTCGATGGCGCGTTCAGCCTGTTTGTAATCGGGTGCGGTGACTTTGATGATATATTTGGGAGCGCCGACATAGTTGAGCTCGATCTTCACGCCCTCGATCTTGGGTTGTGCGCTCCGCAGGGCTCTCCTGATGATATTGACGCCTTCCGGCTTGTTCGAGGTGAGGATGAGATTGCCGCTGATGGTCACCTGGGGGATCTTGACATTCTCGTTTGCCACCTGGACGAATGCATCGGCGATCTTTTTCTCGAGCCCCAGCTTCTTCAGCGTCGCCTCCTCATCGAGAACCACATCCTCAAAGACCGGATAGAGCATTCCGTACTGGGCGTAAAAGGTATTTTCTATCTTCTCTGCCTCAACGCCGGATGCTTCGCTGATGAATTCGATCCACTTGTGTGCCTTCTGCTCGTTCTTCCACTCGTGAATCTTCTCGCGACGCTGGTGCTCGTTGACATCCTTGAGAGAGAGATCGATGTGGCCGCGTTCCCTGTTGACATGAAGAACCTTACAGACCACCTTCTGTCCTTCCCGCACGAAGTCGCGGATATGCTTGATCCATCCCCGCGCCACCTCTGCGATGGGAATGAGGCCCTCACGGCCCTTGTATTCGTCCAGGGAAACGAATGCCACAAAATCCTTGACATTCGTCACCGTGCAGACGACAAGTTCTCCCTGTTCGGGCCAGTCTCTCTCATTCATGGATATTCACTCGAGCTGGGCGAGTATTTCTGCCTTTATGGCTGCCTTGCCGCCCTGAGGCTCGGCAAGCACGTGGCCGCACACGGCACAGTCGACCGTGGTGCTCGCCTTTTCGAAGATAATCTGCTCGTTTTCGCAGTCAGGGCACCTGACGCGCACGAATTTGCTCCTGTTTTCCCTGATAAGACGTACCATCCCTGTATCACTCCGTAAGTTCGAATTTCCCCGCCCTGAAGCCTTCGCGCAGGTGTGCCTTGCCACATACGGTGCAGCGGTAGCGGACATTGATCTTCTTGGTGGGCTTGTCGCCGCCGGGCACCTTGGAGAACTTGCCCATATTCCCGACCTTGCCGCGGCGGGCTTTCTGGCGGTCAATCCAGTTCATGTAGCGATTCTTCCCTTTCTTAACCTTCTCGACCTCGTGGACCTCGTGCTTTCTGCAAAAGGGACAGTAGGTCTTAAATTTCGTTGGCATTTTCATGGAATAAGCCCCGTAATTCTGATTTTGAATCCCATTATTATTTGCTGACCCTGATATTTAAGGCTATGTTGCGCTCCACAAGGACTGCAGCATTTTTTTCGGGAAGTGTTATCAGTTCTTCTTTTTGGAGGTTATATATCCTCCCGTCAATTCCCATAAAAGAATCGATATCTTCCAGAATGCGGACGACTGCATAGCCGGATCCGTTTTCGGGCGCATGCAGTTGGACCACGGGGCCATGCTCTGCGGGGGTTTCGGGTACCGCGTCATCCTCTGTCTCTGCTGCTGGTTCCCATGCCGACTCCACGGCGAGGAGTTCCAACCGGCACCGGTCGATCGCCGCGGAGATCTCCTCGAACATCGCCCGTTCCGCAGGCAGCATTCGTTTGATCTCGTCCCGGTCCACGTAACTGTTTTCGGTCTGGTTGACGGCCAGTTTGAGGATTTTTTTTGACCGGAGGTGCACGATCTCCTGCAGCGTCTCCTCCACGCTCAGGCTCTCGTTGAGGACGTTCCTTCCCCTGTCGGTGAGGAAGTTATCGATGGAGCGGGCCTCCCGGTAGAGTCCGTCGAGCAGTTTTCTCCCCTGCGAGAAGATATCCTGCTGGATGTCGCTCAGTTTGCCGCTTTCCCGTTCATTGAACACGATCAGGCGGAGGTCCTCAAGTTCCACATCTCATCCCCCCTCCAGCAAGTTCGGCAAATCCGCGGCAACACAAAAAGACAGCGAGTGCTTCGGGGACGGCGTTGACCCCCCTGTGGAGCTCGTAGCGGTTGCCGAGCAGGGCGGCGGTCATGTGTTCACGGTCGATCTCGATTTTTACGGGTTCCTCCCCGAACACCACGGCGTCCACGAGGGGATCGAAGTCTTCCAGTTCGGAGACGGAGAGCGGGGTGACTCGAAAACCGCTGCCCCCGTGCAATGAACCGGGCATGCGGATGAGCCTTTTGATATCGGTGGTCACCGGTTCGTCGGTGAGCGCCGCCCGCGCCCGCACCCGTTCCCTGATCCGCTCCTCCCTGCCGGCGATGATCGCCTGCAACACCCTGTTTTTCTGGCTGTTCAGGGTGATGTCCCGGGTCGGGTCGCGCAGCTCCGCGGTGAGTTCAGGGAGCCGGTCGAGGAATGCCCCTGCGGTTTTCCCCCCGATCCCCCGGTTGCTGGTGAGTTCTGCCATCGCCTCCCCGCGCTCCACCGAGCCGATCGCAGTGATCTCCTCGGCGAGCGCCTCGCGGTAGCGGACCGGCCAGCCCTGCGCCCGGGGGTGAGGGCGGAGCATGATCGCAGGATTGAGCCCGATCCCGCAGACGTAGTCCACGAGCTCCCTGCGTTCCTGGCTGCCCCATTCCCTGACTTCCAGATCTCGGATATGGATATGGTAGCCGCGCCCCCCGGAAAACGCCAGTTCCATGGTTTTTTCTGAAAATCCCAGCTCTCCAGAGAGCATGCCCACCAGTTTTTGCGTCTCCTCCTTGACCCGCTCGAGCATCACGTCGTAGGCAATGCCCCTGACGATATGGTCGGCGTCGAGATCGAAGATGAGATCCGCACCGGTCCACTCCTTGTCGTTCATGGTGGCCGCGGCAGGATAGGCATAGTAGGCGGTCGAATAGTAGGCATGGGCGGGGACCATCGAACGGATATAATCGCTGAGCTCCTGGCGTGACGAAAACGACATGTGCCGGCGCATATGCACCTCGGCCGAGGGGTCGAAGAAGACAAACCCCCATTCGCGCTGCTCGAGTGCGGGGGGTATCCTGCGGGTGCTGGTGCGGTAGTAGGTGGAAAACCGCTGTTTGATAAATGCCAGCGTCGCTGCGTTCATGTCAGTCTCTTCACCATATATGGTCCTTTACGCTCATAGCCGTGCCTGCGGTAGTACGGGCGAACGCCGATCCCGCTCATCACCGCCATCGCTGCAAACCCATCCGCGCGGGCGGTTTCCTCCGCCTCGGAGAGCAGCCGGTTGCCGTACCTCCTGTGCTGCCACTCGCGGGTTTCTGGAGTCTTTCCGAGAGAGACGAGGCTGCCGTAGACGTGCAGTTCCCGCAGGAGGGCGGCGCCTTCGAGTTCCTGCCTCCATGGCGAGGCGGGGAACCGCACCCGGGCAAAGCCGATGAGAGCATTGTCGTCTCCCGCAGAGATAAAGTGCTCAGTTCCACCACAGCACTCGTAGGCTGTCATCCGGATCGCGGGCTCTTCGGTGAGCCGGGCCCTGCCCACCTCCCTGCAGCGGATGCACCGGCACCGCTTTCCCTGTGAAGCGAGGCGCTCCTGCGCCAGCTGCCGGAAATTGCTGTGCCGCGACCCCGCCACGATGAGCTTTGCCGGGATATCGCGCTGGACGCGCTGGAGGCGCACGTATTCGGGGAGCAGGCTTTTGCCGTAGGCGATGAGATCGATGAGTTCATCCTCGCTATATACGCAAAACTCCCCCCGTTCCCAGAGCGCCTCGATCTCTGAGCCCGGGGTCACCAGAGTGGGGTAAATCTTGATGAAGTCCGGTTTGAACCGGGGGTCGGAAAAGAGGGTTTCGAAGAGCCTGCGGTCTTCTTCGATGCTCGATGCAGGGAGGTTGGGCATGACATGGAAGCCTACCTTCAGCCCAGCGTCGCGTAAAAGCCGGTTCGCCTCGGCGCTCTCCTCCACGGTGTGCCCCCGCCGGTTATAGGCGAGGATGCGGTCGTCGACGTGCTGCACCCCCACCTCCACCTTGGTCACCCCGAGGGAGAGCATGCGGTCGATGTGCTCGCGCCGGCACCAGTCCGGGCGCGTCTCGAAGGTGACTGCGATGCAGCGCACGTGAGCCTGTTCATTCGCCGCACAGAGTTCTTCGAAGGAGCGGTCGTCGCTCCCCGGTTCCTGTCCGAACTCGTTCATCGCCCGGATGCACGCACGCATAAATTCGTCCTGGTAGGCAGGATCGCGGGCGGTCATGGTCCCGCCCATGACGATCAGCTCCACCTTGTCGATATCGTGGCCGAGCTCGGTGAACTGCTGCAGGCGGACCCGCACCTGCGCGTAGGGGTCATAGGCGTTCTGGCGCCCCCGGAGAGCTGCCGGTTCCTCACCCGTGTAGCTCTGGGGCGAGTGGAAGGGATGATCCGGTCCGCCGGGGCAGGGGAGGCACGTGCCGTGCGGGCAGGGATGCGGCGAGGTCATCACCGCCACCGGCGCCACCCCGGAGAGCGTCCTGGTCGGTTTCACCTGCAGAAGGCGACGCAGGTATTCCCGCTCCGCATCGTTCGCCGCGGCGAGGATCGCGGAGTTTTTCGGGATGGAGGCAAGGCCGTGGCTGCGGGAGACGGCAATCTTGATCCGCTGGACATCCGCGGGGGAACTATCCTCAGAAGTAAGCCGGGAGATGATCTCCCTCAAAATTGAGTGGTTTTCCATGGGTTACTGTTCAACAGCGACCTTTTCTTTTGTAGAGAATTCCACCATGGGAGGCTGCTGCTGCCGCAGGTGCTGGACAATCTCCTCACCCAGGGTAAGGATTGCCTTCTTGTGACAGATCTTATTCTTGTGAATGTGCACCGGAGAGATGCCGAGTTCATCATAACTGGCGGTGGCGATCTCCTCCCCCCTCGATTTCTCATAGAATTTTTTCACATGAACCAGAAGCATATGCAAGTGGAGCAACTCTTCTTTCTGCACGTTCTCACCAATCCTCAAAAAATACTACATTTCCCAGATTGATATAATTTATTGGTGATCTTTATATTGAACTTCGTCAATGCAGCGGGAGTGATTATCGGACTTGCGATAGGCGACGCGATGGGCGCGCCCCTCGAGGGGCTCCCTGTGCCCCCTCGCCCGGTCCGATCCTTCGAGGGAGGAGGAATCCACGGGGTGATAGCCGGCCATTTCACTGACGACACCCTCCAGGCAATGGCGATCGCGGAATCGCTCGTATTTTGCGCAGGGTTTTCCCCGGAAGATATTCTCAGGCGGTTTGTACAGGACTTTGCGCAATCCCCGCAGTTCTACGGCCCCACATCCTCCGCGGTCTTCGAGCTGATCCGGGAGGGGGCGCTTCCCCGGGAGGCGGCACAGCGGGTATACGACACTTCCGGCGGGGGGCGGAGCAATGGCGGCGTCATGCGCGGTGCGCCCATCGGGGTCTATTATCCTCCCGGCGCGGTGCGCGAGGTAAGCATCGAGTGCGCCCGCCTCACCCACCTCCATCCGGTCGCCGCCGAATGTTCGGCCTTCGTCAACCGGATGGTGAGCGGTCTTTGCCGCGGGGAGGAGCGGTCACGAGCCTATTCCCGCGCCCTGCGCGCCTGCGCGAGCGATGAGGCATGCGAGGTGCTGGCGGATCCGCTCCGTTTCCCCCTCTCCCCCTCTCTCGACGCGCTGGAAGCGACGCACTGTGCGGTCTCGGTCTTTATGGCCTCGTCTTCGTTTGAAGACGCGGTGGTCAGCGCGATCAATCTCGGCGGCGACGCGGATACAATCGGGGCGATCTGCGGCGCGCTGGCAGGCGCCGCCTATGGTCTCGGGGCAATCCCCTCCGACTGGCTGGCAGGCCTTCACCGTGCCGACACACTGCTGGACCTCTCATGGAGGCTGTTTCTGGGTGCCCGCCGCTGACGCTCACACCGGGCGCAGTTCAACCAGTTTCAGGGCCCTGCCCCGCTCGCATTCGACAGGCGGGTTGCCGAGGACCTCCCCGACGAGGTAGTACTCACCCGACACCGCTCCCTCGGGGTTGCAGAGGTCGTAGCCTTTGCAGGACTCCTGCCTGCACCCGGGCTCGAAGAGTATCTTTGAGTTGACGATGGCCTTTTCCGCGGGAATAAGGGCCAGAACAGGGGATTCAATCACCTCCACCGCGCAGGCCTCTCCTCCTGCGTGAACCTTGCATTCATGCCGGGTGGAGTTGCGCACGGTGACGATCCGGTACCGCTTCTTTGGCTGGAGGTTGTTGCACACTTTGTTCAGCTTGCAACCCTTGCACTCGGGCAGCGCGCCCTCGTACACGAACTCCAGATCCGGGCGGGCGAGGTGCCTCCCGATCAGCGTGACCTTGGTCTTTGTATCCTGCATGCGTAGCTACTCTTTATAGAGCATTTTTATTAAGTCTCTGGCTCTTTCAGGTGTCAGCCCCATGTCCAGGATGGTAAAACGTTCGGGGCGGATGTTTTTTGCCTCGAGGAGTGCCTGTACGGCGATTTCATCGTCGATACCCAACTCCTTTGGGGTAACCGGAGCGCCAATTTTTCGCAGTGACGCCCTGATGCCCCGCCAGTCCCCTCCATGCAGGTACATGGTGATGATGGCGCCAATGCCGCACTGCTCTCCGTGCAGCCCTTTTCCCGGGGCCAGGCGGTCGAGTGCGTGGCTGAACTTGTGCTCCCCCCCGCTCGCCGGGCGCGAGGATCCTGCAATGCTCATGGCCACCCCCGAGGAGACGAGCGCTTTCGTGACTATCCAGGCACTCTCTTCGGTATTTGGTTTGAGCAGATCGGCGTTCTTCACCAGGATTTCCGCGGTCATACGCGAGAGTGACGCGGCATATTCGGAGAACGCTTCTCCCCGCAGGCGCTGGGAGAGCTCCCAGTCGAGGACGGCGGTGTAGTTGGAGATGATATCGGCGCAGCCGGACGCGAGCAGTCGGTGCGGGGCGGAAGCGATGATGCCGGTATCGGCAATGATGGCCATGGGGGGGTGCGCTTCGAGGGATGCGCTCCCCCCCTCCATGGGCACCGAGGCTCGGGCGGAGCCGATCCCGTCGTGCGAGGCGGCGGTGGGCACGCTGATGAACGGGCGGTCGAGGTTGAAGGATGCGATCTTTGCGGTGTCGATCACCGTCCCCCCGCCGACCCCGACGAGAAAATCCGCCTCTCCTGCTTTTCCCTCGATTTCCTGGATGGTTTCGATGGAGATGGAATGGATGATCGCCGTCTCCACCGATTTCGATTCGGCGAGCAGCTCCACGACCTTCCTCCCGGCAACCTCCATGGTGCGGGGCCCGGCGATCACATACGCGGACCCCCCCAGTTTCAGGTCTTCACAGACGGCGGGCAGCTGGACGAGGGCATCGTGGCCGATGACCACATCACGCGGCAGCTGCATCCACTTCGATTTGTCAAAAACCTGTTTTTTAAGTACTTTTATACCATCCGCGCTCATTACTATCATAAATGATTGGGGGATTTATATCTAAATATTACATCGATCCCATCATTCAAGGCCAGCCCTATACGGTTGTCGACACCCTGACCTACGCCGCGCTCCTCATCATTGCTGTCTTCCTGGTCTATCTGTGGCTCAGGCGCACCGGGATTTCCATCGATCACGACTTCGCCCTCTCCCTTATTCCGTACGTGGTGCTGGGAGGACTGCTACGGGTGGTCGAGGATTCCGGCATGGTTCCATACCCCTTCCACGTGCTTCTGGTCACCCCGATCATATTTTTTGTCATCTTCGCCTACACCGTGAGCGCGCTGGACATCGCCCGCGCTCTGGAGGCACGGGGGGCGATCTCACAGTACTCGAAGGGTTTTGCGGCCGCAGGTATCGGGGCGTGTGTGCTCGTCGGGTTCATCCTCCTGCTCTTCGGCCTGGGCGTCATCCCTGTTGCGGGTTATACTCCCACCCTCGATCTCGGGGTGCTGATCATTATTCTCACCATGGCACTCTCCACGAGCCTCGTGATCTGGGCGGCGCTCCGTTACCTTGCGGGGTGGAGTTACGTCACGGACATCTTCTATAAACTCCTGATATTCGGGCATATGCTCGATGCCAGCGCCACGAGCTTCGGCATCGACCTGCACACCATCCCCTACGTCGAGCAGCACGTGGTGGGGTCGGCCCTCATTGATGCCACAGGGACGGCATTTTCCATGTTCGCCCTCAAAGTGGCGGTGATTATCCCGGCCATCTACATCCTGGAGCTTTACCGGAAAGAGGGGAACCCCGCGCTATGGTACCTGATCATCCTGGCAATGATCATGGTGGGGATGGCGCCGGGCATACGCGATATGGTGAGAATGGTGCTGTATGTCTGAGGTGCGGCTTCTTCCTGCAATACTCGCCTCGCTGGTCTTATTCGGCCTGTGCGTCGGCATTGGTGTCGTTGCTGTCTGGCAGGCCCCCTCGCTCGGCGAGCAGGTGCTGGAGATGCTCGACGAGGAACTCTTCGGGGAGATTCTCGACGACAGTCCGGCAATGATCAGCCTGAAACTTTTCCTCAACAACCTCGAAGCATGCATTTTCCTTTTCCTGGGCGGTGCGTCCGCCGGGCTGCTGACTGTGGCTATTCTGGGCGTCAATGGGGTGATCATCGGCGTGGTGATGGAACTGGTCCGGCAGGAGCAGGGGATGCTCTACGTGGCGGCAGCCCTCATCCCTCACGGCATTTTTGAAATTCCCGCATTTATCACGGCAAGCGCCCTCGGGCTGATGCTCGGTCAGGCACTTCTCCTGGAGCTGCAGGGTGAGGGCGATGCGGCGCGAAGAGCCTCGGAACTTGGATCCGCGTTCTTACGTATCGTCGTTCCCCTATTGGCGATTGCAGCGGTTGTAGAGGCTTTTATTACGCCCGCAATCATACCATTAGTAGCTTGAGGTGTCAATTCAATGGAGGATGAGGCCGGTTCACTTCCCGCAAAATCGGATTTCAGTGCATGGTATAACGATATTCTCTGGCGAGCGGAGATCATGGACGTGCGCTACCCGGTTAAGGGCCTTTACGTCTGGTTTCCGCACGGATTTGCCCTGAGACGGAATGTGTACCAGCGTCTTCGCGACCTGCTCGATGCGGATCACCAGGAGGCCCTCTTTCCCCTCCTCATCCCGAAGCACGAGTTCATGAAGGAGGCGGAGCATATCAAGGGGTTCGAGGAGGAGGTCTACTGGGTCACCCACGGCGGTACCTCAGAACTCGAGGTCCCCCTCGCCCTCCGCCCCACCAGCGAGACGGCGATCTACCCCATGTATGCGCTCTGGATCCGCTCGCACGCGGATCTTCCCCTGAAACTCTACCAGGTGGTCAATACCTTCCGCTATGAGACCAAGCATACCCGCCCCCTGATCCGGCTGCGCGAGATCACCTCGTTTAAGGAGGCGCACACCGTACATGCCACCTGGGAGGACGCCGAGCGGCAGGTGGAGGAGGCGGTCGGCCTCTACCGGACCTTCTATGAACAGCTCTGTGTCCCGGTGATCATCTCCCGGCGGCCTGACTGGGACAAGTTCCCCGGGGCGGACTACACCATCGCCGCCGACGCCATCATGCCCGACGGGCGCACCCTGCAG
>Ga0272441_10001106_pt1 | contig 57668 bp, 45 predicted proteins | sample SSMProp6N_FD_193582 | JGI IMG/M metagenome (GOLD analysis project Ga0272441, IMG submission 193582) | Marine sediment archaeal communities from Little Sippewissett salt marsh, Falmouth, MA, United States - SSM-Prop-6N | ecosystem: Environmental > Aquatic > Marine > Wetlands > Sediment ...
ACACCCCCAACTACCTCGATACCAACGAATACGCCAACGACGAGACCTCGCAGTTCCTCTCCAGGATGTTCAGGACCGCCGACACCATCGATTATCCCGACAGGGACTGGTCGATAGGCCTGCGTACTAACGTCTCCCCCTCGGAGCTGGATTTCGTCGAGGTCGAAGGCATGTGGGTGGAGGCCGACTGCGACTGGGAGGACATCTTTGACCATACGTTCGCGGCCGCCCAGCTGAACTTCAAGCCGGCCAGGGCCTTCGATTACGACGAGGAGTTGTGGGCAGGCAACTACCGGGCGTATTTCTTCTACAGCGGGACCGACCACACCAAGTGGGAGTCCCCGGAGGCCACAAAGCGGCCCAACTACGGCATGGGGCTTTCCTGCGACCAGAAGCTCGGGGAGGTCTTCGGCTGGTTCTGCAGGCTCGGCTGGGCCGACCCGGCCGTAAGCCAGCTTGAGTACCACTGGTCGACGGGCATGCAGATGACCGGTAAATACTGGGCAAGGCCCGATGATATCATAGGGGTCGGCGTGGGGCAGGCTATACCCGGCGACAAGTACGGCGAAGCGGACAACCCGCACGACAACGAGACCCACCTGGAGGCCTACTACAACATAAAGATAAACGAGTACCTGCATATAAGCCCCGACCTGCAGTTCATATGGAACCCGGACGGCGTCAGCGACAACAACGACGGCGACGCGGACCCCATATTCGTATACGGCCTGAGGGGCCAGATAGGCTTTTAAAAAGACAAAAGCTTTCTTCTTCAACACGGGGGGGATATATGGTAAAATCCCTCCATGCGAAGGCGTCTTTTTAGCATATATTTTTTTTTGATCTCTTTATTTTTAGCTTTTTCAGCTCATGAACCCTCATTTTCCCTCGATATGATACGCGTCAGCTCCAGCCCCGAACATGTGGAGATCTACAGTCCTTTTATCCTCGAGATAGAACTCCCTTTTCTCGGGGGTAATCCCTATGATCCTGATGACGTGAAGGTGTACCTGGCAGTCGACGCCCCCGGCGGCAAGAAATTTCATGTGCCCATGTTCTGCAGGGAATCGAAAAAGAAACGGGACCTCTCCCGCTGGGAGGCGAGGTTCACCCCGCTGGAGACCGGCAAATACCGGTACCATATACATGTTGAGTCCCGCTTGATGACAAAGTCCTCGCCCCCCGCGTATTTCCAGTCAGTCGCCGGCGGAGGCGACGGTTTCCTCAGAAGAAGCGCGAACAATGATCTTTACCTGGCCTTCGATTCCGGTAAGGGCTTTTTCGGCATAGGGCACAATGTCGGGTGGAGCCCCGGCGACAGCATAAAGGTCTTCGACAGGTATTTCACGCTGCTGGAGAAGAACGGGTGCAACATGACGCGCGTCTGGATGTGCGACTGGTCCTTTCCGATAGAATGGAAAAAGCCCGGCAAGTACGACCAGACAGCGTCTTTCAGCCTGGACGGCCTCGTGGAGCTTGCCGCCGAAAGGAACATCTATATAATGCTCTGCCTGGACACTTACGGCAGCCTGATGGAAGAGAAAGGTTACTGGAACGAGGAGAGATGGGAGGCCAATCCTTATAACGCCAGGAACGGCGGCCCCTGCGAAAGGCCGGAGGATTTTTTCACCGATCCGGAGGCGAGGAGATTATACAAGAATAAGCTCAGATATATACTGTCAAGGTGGGGATATTCGCCGAACATAATGGCTTTCGAGCTTTGGAACGAGTATAACGCGCCGAAAGAGTGGGTGGAGGAGATGTCGTCATATATCAAGGACAACGATACCCACGGGCATCTGGTGACCACAAGCTCCGGCTACCCATGGGGCAGTATATATGACGAGAGCGACATATGGGAACTGTCCTGTATCGACATCATCACGCTGCATCTTTACGGAAGCAAGCTGGTCAGCGACGTCGTTCTCGCGGGCATACAGAAAGCCCACCAGTTCTCCTCGGAATACGACAAGCCTTTCCTCATGGCGGAAGCCGGCATGGACATGGGCAGGGACGACAAGCATTACGACGAAAAGGGGTGGGGGACGGCCCTTCACAACAGCATCTGGAGCACTGCCCTTTCGGGGTACATGGGCACTTCGATGAACTGGTGGTGGGACACTTACATAAGGCCTAAAAAACTTTATTACCATTACAGGGCGCTGGAGGGGTTCCTCCGGGGGGTTGACTGGAACTCAAGGACCGTGGAGTACATCAGGACGGGACCGGTCAGGATCGAGCTTCCCGCGCGTTCAAGGGCGGCCTACGGTGATGTTATCTTCAAGCCGGTGGACAAGTGGGGAGAGGCGCAGGGCGATGATTTCACCGTTTTGAGCGGCGGAGACGTAACCGGCGGGATCCCGGCTATGTATCTGCACGGCGACAAAAGTAAAAAATACCGCGTCGAACAGAAATACCGCGTGAATTATCCCGCAGGCGGCGAATTCATCATCCAGGTCGGCATGGTCTCGCACCACGGGCATCTTGTTGTCTGCCTGGACGGAAAAACGGTAATTGACAGGGAGCTTACCTGCGGCGCGGGCGAAGGACTCTGGCAGAGAAGCATGTACAGGAAGGACCAGAAGGTATACCAGTGCGTGTATAATACCGACATAGCGATCGATGTCCCGGCGGGGGAGCATGTCATAACACTTCAGAACAAGGGCAAGGACTGGATAAGCGTTAAAAAGATACGCCTGACGAATTACCAGTCAAGCGACACCGCCAACGCCAGGTGCCTCGGTCTGAGGGTAGGGGGCGACATGCTTTTCTGGGTGCAGAACATGGATTTTAACTGGAAGAACTATTACTCCGGGGAAAAGGCCGGGCCTATCAGGAACGCCTGGTTCGAAGCCTCGGGCGTTGAGGACGGCGCGTACGAAGTGATGTGGTGGGATACGTTCAGGGGCAGGGAGATCTCAAGGGGCGATGCCTCCGCGAAAAGAGGGGTATTGAGGCTTGATGTGCCCGAATTCTCGGCGGATAACGCCTGCAGGGTCACGAAAAAATGAACTGCTCTGTTAAAAACCCTTGACAAAAACAACCTGAAGAGGTAAAATAACAACCGTAAGACACAAGGCAGTGTATCGCGATGAGGCGTTCCGAAAGGAGCGCTTTTTTTATTTAAAGGCACGCCAGTAGTGCCGCAGAAAGACCAAAGCAGGATCACCAGGATAAAGACGTCCTTTTCGGCCGCGTTGTTCGCGGCGGGAAAGGGCGTTTTTTTATTTACGGTTAAAAGAAAGGTGGTAAAATAATGACTACGTTAACAAGGGGTTTTACGGGAAAAAAAAGAGGAGCGATGATGGGAAAGAACATTTATGAGGATTCTGTCGAGCCGGTGACGGAGATATACGGCGAGAACGTTTTCAGCCTCAAGACCATGCGCAATTACCTTTCAGAGAAGGCCTATAAGTCGCTGCGGGCCACCATCAAGGAGGGTCTCTCTCTGGACCCGGCCATAGCGGACGAGGTGGCGGACGTAATGAAGAACTGGGCCGTGGAGAAGGGCGCTACGCACTTCACCCACTGGTTCCAGCCCCTGACCGGCGCCACGGCCGAGAAGCACGATTCATTCATATCACCCGACGGCGAGGGCGGGGCGCTCCTGCAGTTCTCGGGCAAGGAGCTGATAAAGGGCGAGCCGGACGCTTCGAGTTTCCCCTCGGGCGGCCTGAGAGCGACCTTCGAGGCCCGCGGTTATACGGCCTGGGACCCCACAAGCCCGGCTTTCATAAAAGAAGGCAAGAGGGGGGCCACGCTCTGCATACCCACGGCGTTCTATTCCTACCACGGGGAGGCTCTGGACAAGAAAACGCCCCTTTTAAGGTCGATGGAAGCGCTGTCCAGGCAGGTATGCAGGCTGGGCAAGCTGTTCGGTTTGAACGTGGAGAGTAAAAGGGCTTACGCGACCATGGGCCCCGAACAGGAGTATTTCCTGATAGACAAGAAATACTACGATACAAGGCTGGACCTTCTGCAGACCGGCAGGACGCTTTTCGGCAGGACCCCCGCCAAGCACCAGCAGCTCGAGGACCATTACTTCGGGGCCATAAAGGACAGGATCATCGATTTTATGGACGACCTGGACAGGGAGCTCTGGAAGCTGGGGATACCCGCCAAGACCAGGCACAACGAGGTCTGCCCGGCCCAGTTCGAGATCGCGCCCGTATACGAGGAGCTGAACCTGGCGGTGGACCACAATATGCTTGTCATGGACACGCTGCAGAGGGTGGCCATCCGCCACGGCCTTGTCTGCCTGCTTCATGAGAAGCCTTACGCCGGCGTGAACGGGTCCGGCAAACACAATAACTGGGCGATACTGGGGCCGGACGGAAAGAACTGGCTCGCGCCCGGGGACGACCCCCATGAGGACGCCAAGTTCCTCACCGTGATTTGCGCGCTCATGAAGGCCGTCGATACATGGGCGGGCCTTTTGAGATCTTCGGTGGCGACGGCCGGCAACGACCACAGGCTTGGCGCCAACGAGGCGCCGCCGGCTATCCTTTCGATCTTCCTGGGAGACCAGCTGACGGACGTCATAGAGCAGATCGAGAAGGGCGGCGCGAAGACGTCGAAAAAGAGCGAGGAGATCAAGATAGGCGTCACTTCTTTGCCGCCTCTGCCCAGGGACGTGACCGACAGGAACAGGACCTCGCCCTTCGCTTTCACCGGCAACAAGTTCGAGTTCCGCGCGGTGGGCTCCAACCAGAGCTGCGCCGGGGCCAATATAATACTCAACACGATAGTGGCTGACGCGCTCGACGAGATATGCTCCAAGCTGGAGGACGCCCTGAAAAAGAAAAAGGACTTCAACAAGTCCCTGCAGGCGATACTCAAGGAAATAGTGAAAAAGCACAAGCGCATACTCTTCAACGGCGATAACTATACCGAGGCCTGGCACAAGGAGGCGAAAAAGAGGGGCCTTTTGAACCTGAAGACCACCCCGGAGGCTCTCGAGGTGATGAGGAAAAAGGAAGTCAGGGACCTTTTCAAGAGGCACAGCGTTCTTTCGAAAACGGAGCTGGAATCCCGTTACGAGATATACAAGGAGCAGTACGAAAAGGCCATACACATCGAGGCTGAATGCATGCTCAACATGGCCAGGACCATGATAATACCGGTAGCGGCGGCCTACCAGAACGAGCTTGCCGCCACGATAGAAAAGGTCAAGTCATGCGGGGCTAAGGTCCCGGAGAGCGAGGATCTTCTGTTCGAGGTATGCGGCCTGACAGAGAAGGCCCTGAAGTACTCGAAAAAACTGGAGGGAAGTATAAAAGGCAAGTCGTCCACGGATACGATAGCGTCTATGACCAGGCTCAGGGAGACGGTGGACGCCCTCGAGGCGCTGGTGCCGGAGGACAGGTGGCCGCTGCCCTCTTACGCGGAGATGATGTTCAGGCTGTAAGCCGGGAGACAGGCGAAGCGGGGTAAGAGATGAAGAAGTCAAAATCACAGGATAAAGAATATCTGTCGACCCTTACAAAGATAAGTAAGGCCATAACGAGCGACCTCTATTTTGAGGATCTGCTCAAGCTGATAGTCAGCCTGACGGCTAACGTTATGGAAGCGAAGATATGCGCCCTGTGGCTTCTTGACGAGGATAAGCGGGAGCTCCGGATCAGGGCCACGCAGGCTCTCAGCAAGGCTTATCTTAAGGAAAGGACGATGGAGGTCGGCGAAGGGATAGTCGGGATGGTGGCCAGGGACAGGGAACCTGTCATAATAAAGGACGTCAAGGAGGACGACAGGTACAAGTCCAAGAAGCTGGCCGAGAAAGAAGGCTTTGTGTCGATGCTCAGCGTCCCGATGATGGTCAAGGACCGGCTGATAGGAGTTATCAACGTCTATACAGTCCAGCCTTACGATTTCACGAGGAGCGACGTGGACCTCCTGAGCGCCGTGGCCAACCAGGCCGCGGTAGCGATAGAGAACACGGAACTCATGGTGAAGACCCGCGTCATCCAGGAGGAACTGGAGACGCGGAAAAAGGTCGAGAAGGCCAAAGGCATCCTCATGAAGGACCAGGCTCTTTCAGAGGACGAGGCCTATAAATTGATGAGAAGATCGAGCATGGACAAGAGGGTCTCCATGAAGGAGATCGCCGAAGCGGTTATACTTTCGCACGAGATACGCGGATAATAAGCGCTGCGCCGCGAGGGCGCCTCACGCGACATAGAAGTTCAATAAGGCTACGAAGCCCATTTCGGACGAGGAAAGGTCCGGGGTGGGCTTTTGTGTTTTAAGGCGCTTAAAGAACGAGGAGGATAAGATGAGAAAAGTGATCATACTTACGGCAATATTGAGCTTAACCTGCGCAAGGGCTTACGCGGTCCTTGACGCGGAGGAACCCTGGCTCCCGGGAAAAGGCGATAACGCCCCGGAGGTATCGCTCTCCACGGCCTTCATGACCAAGTATATCTGGCGCGGCTGGAACCTCGGGGACGAGCCTGTCATGCAGACGGACGCGTCCATAAGCTGGTACGGGTTCACATTCGACTTCTGGACCAATTACACGCTGAACAACGACAAGGAAAAGGACGACGGCAGGTACCAGGAGTTCACTGAGGCGGATTACACCTTTGACTACACGTTCAATGTCGGTGACATATCGGAGAAGCTTAACATGGACAGCCCGGACCTTCTGGACCCGCTGAGCGTTTCAGGAGGATATATATATTATACCTTCCCGAACGTGGACTGGAAGGACAAGTTCTTCGACACGCACGAGGTTTATCTCGGAGCTTCATATGATACGCTCCTGCAGCCCTATTTTATGTGGTACTGGGACGTCGGCGTGGGCAAGGGCGACCCCGACGGGGGCGGGGACGGCTCATATTTCCAGGCCGGCATCAGCCACACTTTTGACTTCGAGCAAAGCGGGGTATCGGCGACCCTGGGGATGAGCGCTGGGTATATCGACGAGCAGTGGACCAGCGAGAGCGGCTGGGCGGACATGGTGTTCTCGGGCGAGGTGAGCGTGCCGTTCCTAAACTATTTCACCGTCACGCCGAGCGTAGCTTATTCGCTGATACTGGATAAGGACACTTATAAGGACGGCGCCGAGAACGAGTTTTACGGCGGCGTCAAGATAGGTTTTGATTACTAAACTGTAAAGGAGGCGCGTTATGAACACTGAATTCGCGAGTATCAGCGGCATAGACACCCTTTGGGTGCTTTTGGCCGCTTTCCTGGTGTTTATCATGCAGGCGGGGTTCGGGATGCTGGAAGCCGGACTGATAAGGACCAAGAACACCTGTAACGTTCTTATGAACAACTTCCTGGACTTCTGTATGGCGTCGCTTGGTTTTTTCATATTCGGCTACGCCTTCATGTTCGGGCACGGCAACGGCTTTATGGGCTTTAACGGGTTCCTGCTCATAAACGCCACGCATGAGGGGACCATACCCCTTGAGGCCGCCTGGCTTTTTCACGCGGTCTTCTGCGGCGCGGCGGCAACGATCGTAGCGGGAGGAATAGCCGAAAGGATGAAGTTCCAGTGCTACCTTATTTACTCTTTTCTGATATCGGCCACGGTCTACCCGTTCGTGGGCCACTGGGTGTGGGGCGGCGGCTGGCTTTCCGGCCTCGGGTTCGGGGATTTCGCCGGGTCGACAGTTGTCCATGCCGTGGGCGGTACGGCGGCGCTCGTGGGAACGGTCATACTGGGGCCGAGGATAGGGAAGTACAACAAGGACGGTTCAGCCAACGCTATAGAGGGGCACTCGATGGCCCTGGCTTCTCTCGGCGCGCTCATACTCTGGTTCGCGTGGTTCGGGTTCAATCCCGGATCGACGCTGAGCGTCGGGGACGGGAGCCTGATGGCCAAAGTCGCCGTCAACACAAACCTGGCCGCAGCGGCGGGGGGCATCACCGCGATGTTCTTCGCCTGGAAAAAATGCGGGAAGCCCGACCTTTCCATGACGATGAACGGCGCGCTTGCCGGACTTGTGGCCATAACGGCCCCGTGCGCCTATGTATTGCCTTATGAGTCGCTTATTATAGGCTTGATAGCCGGGATAATAGTCGTTCTTGGGACCCTGTTCCTTGATAAGGTCCGCGTGGACGACCCGGTCGGCGCGGTGCCCGTGCACATGATGAACGGCGTGTGGGGAACTCTCGCGGTCGGCCTTTTCGGGCATAAAGCGCTGGGGCTGGCGCGCGATGGACTGTTCCACGGCGGAGGATTTGCGCAACTCGGCGTCCAGGCCCTGGGAGTTGCCGCCGTAGTAACGTTCGTTCTGGCAGCGATGACCGTCATATTCAAGGCTATCGACAAAACAGTGGGTTTGAGGGTCTCCCGCGAAGAGGAGCTAAAGGGCCTTGATATAACAGAGCACGGGATGGAGGCTTACGCGGGTTTCCAGATATTCACCACGCAGTAAATAAGCAAGGAGGCGTAAAATGAAACTTATAATAGCGATGATACAGCCGCATAAACTGCCGGACGTGAAAAAGGCGTTATACGACGCCGAGGTCTTCAAGATGACAGTCACCAACGCGCTGGGCTGCGGGCAGCAGAAAGGGTTCACCGAGACGTACAGGGGCGTCGTGCACGAGGTCAACCTTCTCAAAAAAGTGCGCCTTGAGATAGCGGTCAATGAGGACTTTGTAAAGCCTACCATAGACGCTATAATAAAAGGCGCGCGGACCGGCAGGATAGGGGACGGCAAGATATTCGTACTGGATCTGCCTGAGTGTATACGTATACGGACAGGCGAAACAGGGAATGTCGCCATAGGATAATGCGATTGACAGCGCATGTTGGAAGTGCTACCATGAAAATGACGATGACGTTATGAGGCGAAGAAGCCCCAAAAAGCCCGCAGGCTTATTGGGGCTTCTTTTTAGGGCATATAAAAAATAATAGTATGAAAGGAGTGAAGGCGTCAGATGAAGGGAAGAGGTTTTCCTCACAGGCAGGGGCTTTACGACCCGCGGTTCGAACATGACAGCTGCGGGGTGGGGTTCGTCTGCGACGTCGAGGGAAAAGTCTCCCATGATATCATAAAGAAGGGCATCGAGGTCCTGGAAAGGATGAGCCACAGGGGCGCGGTAGGGGCCGACCCGAAGACAGGCGACGGAGCCGGCATACTTATACAGATACCGCACGGTTTCTACGAGAAAGCCTGTTCCGCCGCAGGCATGGAGCTGCCCGCGCCCGGGGATTACGGCACGGGCATTGTTTTCCTGCCGACCGCCGCCGGTGAGCGGCGTTTATGCGAGGACCTCTTCGAGAGCGTCTCGCGCGAGGAGGGCCAGGCCTTACTGGGCTGGCGGGACGTCCCCGTGGACGATTCCATGATAGGCAAGGGGGCCCGCGACACGCAGCCGGTGATCCGGCAGGTGTTCATCACCCGCGGACCGGCCGCCGCGGACCGGTCAGCGTTTGAACGCAAGCTCTACGTAATACGGAAAAAGATAGAGTCAGCCGTGAGCGCCTCGGGAATAGAGCAGAAGGGTTTCTTCTACGTAACCAATATCTCTTCAAGGACGATAAGCTATAAGGGCCTGCTGATGCCGGGCCAGCTGAGGGATTATTATCCCGACCTCAAGGACGAGAGCGTGGAGAGCGCCCTGGCTCTTGTGCACTCCCGATACAGCACCAATACCTTTCCGACCTGGGACCTGGCCCAGCCTTTCAGGTTCCTGGCCCATAACGGTGAGATAAACACCCTGAGGGGCAACATCAACTGGTTCCGCGCCGGCGAGCGCCTCCTGGCGAGCCGCCTTTTCAGCAACGACATACCAAAGGTCAAACCCGTTATAGTCGAGGGCGGCAGCGATTCCGCCACGATAGACAACGTGTTCGAGCTTCTGGTACTGGCGGGCCGGCCGCTGGAACAGGCCATGATGATGCTGATACCCGCGGCCTGGGAGCGGGATGATAAGATGGACCCGGCTCTGAGGGATTTCTACAAGTACCATGCCTGCCTCATGGAACCATGGGACGGCCCCGCGGCCATAGCTTTCACCGACGGCAGGAACATCGGGGCGGTCCTTGACAGGAACGGGCTCAGGCCCGCCCGGTATGTGGTCACGAAAAAAGGTTTCGTGGTCATGGCGTCCGAGGTCGGGGTCCTGGACATAGATCCGGCGGATATCAGACTTTCCGGCCGGCTCGAGCCCGGAAGGATGTTCTTCATAGACACCGAAAAGAAAAGGATCGTTGGGGACAACGAGGTAAAAAAGACGCTTTCGGCAAGCGCTCCTTACGGGGACTGGATAAGGGCCGGCATGGTGGATCTCGACGATCTGCCGCACCTGGGCGACGAGGGAGAAAGGTCCGCCGATATACTCCCCGCGCTTAAAGCCTTCGGATATACCCGTGAGGACATGAGGATGATACTCAGGCCCATGGCCTCCGAGGGTAAGGAGCCCATCGGATCGATGGGCAACGACACGCCGCACGCGTTCCTCTCGAAAAGGCCGCAGATGCTGTATGATTATTTCAAACAGCTTTTCGCGCAGGTGACCAACCCGCCGATCGACCCCATAAGGGAAGACCTTGTCATGAGCGTTGAGAGCTACATCGGCGCCGGCAAGAACGTGCTGGAAGAGGACCCGGCCCACTGCCGCAAACTGCGGGTCCGGAACCCGGTCCTTACCGACGAGGAACTGGGAATAATACGCGGGATAAACGTCGACGGCTTCAAAACCAAGACGGTATATACTTTTTTCAAGGCCGGAGACCCGCGTGATTTTACGCAGGCGCTCGAGAGGGTTTGTTACGAAGCGGAGTACGCGATAGAGCAGGGTCATTCGTTCGTTATCCTGAGCGACCGGGGGGTAGACCCTGAGAACGCGGCTCTTCCCGCTCTTCTCGCGGCGAGCGCGGTCCATCACCATCTTGTCAAGAGGGCCATACGCTCGCAGATCAGCATCATAGTGGAAAGCGGTGAGCCCCGGGAGGTCAACCACCTCGCGCTCCTGTTCGCTTACGGGGCGGATTGCGTCAACCCGTACCTGGCTTACGAGGCCGTTGAATATCTGGTAAAAGAAGGGGAGATAGATCTCCCGGCGGCGGAGGCCGTGGCCAATTACAGGAAGGCCGTGATAAAAGGCATTCTCAAGATACTCTCAAAGATGGGGATATCGACGCTGCGAAGTTACCGCGGCGCCCAGATATACGAGGCGCTGGGCATAAGCGAGGAGGTAATAGAAAAGTATTTCACTCATACCGTATCCCGGGTGGGCGGCGCGGGGCTCGAGGAGATCGCCGGCGAAACGCTGCTCCGGCACAGCGAAGCGTTCCCACGCGGGAACAGCGCCGGCCCTTACCTGCTTTCGACCGGCGGGGTCTACCAGTGGAAGAGGGACGGGGAGTTCCACCTCTGGCGGCCTGAAAGTATAGCCGCCCTGCAGGACGCTGCGCGCAACGACGATTACGAAAGGTACAGGGAGTTCGCGGGCCTTATAAACGACCAGTCCGCGAACCCAACTACTCTCAGAAGCCTGCTTAGATTCAGGTTCACCGAACCCGTACCGCTGGAGGAAGTGGAGCCGGTCGAGGACATCGTCAGGCGCTTTGTGACCGGCGCTATGAGCTTCGGGTCCATAAGCCGGAGCGCGCATGAATCGATAGCGATAGCGATGAACCGTCTCGGGGGGAAGTCGAATACCGGCGAGGGCGGCGAGGACCCGGCCAGGTTCTCCAGGATGCCGGGCGGCGATTCGGCCAGGAGCGCCATAAAACAGGTCGCTTCCGGCAGGTTCGGCGTGACCACCAACTACCTGGTCAACGCCGACGAGCTGCAGATCAAGATCGCCCAGGGGGCCAAGCCGGGCGAGGGCGGCCAGCTGCCGGGGCACAAGGTAAGCGCCATCATAGCCAGGACGCGGTACACCACCCCGGGCGTCACGCTTATTTCGCCCCCGCCTCACCACGACATATATTCCATAGAGGACCTGGCTCAGCTTATCTTTGACCTGAAGAACGTCAACCCGTCGGCGCGCGTAAGCGTCAAGCTGGTCTCGGAGATCGGCGTGGGCACGGTCGCGGCGGGCGTCGCCAAGGGGCATGCCGACATGATACTTATATCCGGCGGCGACGGCGGGACAGGGGCCTCTCCGAGAAGCTCTATCCGCCACGCGGGGCTGCCGTGGGAGCTGGGCCTTTCGGAAACGCACCAGACGCTTGTTCTGAACGGACTTCGGGGGAGGGTCAGGCTGCAGACCGACGGCCAGATACGAACGGGACGGGACGTCGCGATAGCCGCCCTTCTCGGAGCGGAGGAGTATGGTTTCTGCACGGCCGCTCTTATTACGCTGGGATGCGTGATGCTCAGGCACTGCCACCTCAACAACTGCTCGGTAGGCGTGGCCACGCAGGATGAGCTTTTGCAGAAGCGTTTTTCAGGGCGGCCGGAATACGTCGTGAACTACATGCGCTTCATAGCCAGGGAGCTTCGCGAGATCATGGCCAACCTGGGCGTAAGGGATCTCGACGAAATGGTCGGCAGGACCGACCTTCTCGAGATGAACAGGTCGATCGTCCCCGGGAAGGCCAAAGGCGCGGATTATTCCAGGATATTGTACAGGCCTGAAGCGCCTGAAGGCGCGGCAAGGCGGTGCGTTACGGTCCAGGACCACGGCATAGACGATGTGCTGGACATGAGACTTCTGGAACTGGCGAAAGAGGCCGTTGAGAACACCAGGCGGACGGAGCTGGACCTGGAGATAAAGAACCACAACAGGACCACGGGCGCCATGCTGAGCGGCAGGATATGCCGGCTTCGCGGAGAGGTCGGGCTGCCCGAGGGCACTCTTCTGTGCAGGTTCAGGGGGGCCGCGGGCCAGAGTTTCGGGGCTTTTCTCGCCAGGGGCGTGACGTTCGAGCTGAGGGGCATGGCCAACGATTACGTCGGCAAGGGTATAAGCGGCGGCAGGATCATCATACGGCCGGCGGAAGGGGCTTCTTACGAGGCGGAGAACAACATAATAGCGGGCAATACCTGTTTTTACGGCGCCATATCAGGTGAGGCTTACATAAGAGGCGCAGCCGGGGAAAGGTTCTGCATAAGGAACTCCGGCCTGTACGCCGTGGTCGAGGGAGTCGGCGACCACGGATGCGAATACATGACCGGAGGCAGAGTGGCGGTCCTCGGGGGGGCCGGAAAGAATTTCGCGGCGGGCATGTCGGGAGGCATAGCCTATGTGTATGATCCCGAAAAAGACCTGGAGGAAAGGTGCAACACCGACATGGTCGAGATAGAGGAGCTCTCGGAAGAGGACATCACCACGCTGCATAATCTTATCTATAACCACCAGAAGTACACTGAAAGCGCTCTCGCCGGAAGGATGCTCGATGATTTCCAGAACGAAGTGAAAAATTTCAGGAAGGTCTTGCCGGTGGAATACAAGAGGGTAATAGAGAGCAAGGAACTGGAGGATAAGCTGGGACTTTCGGAGGTGTCGGATGGCTGATCCTAAAGGTTTTCTCAAGGTCAAACGGGAAGAAACGCCTTATCGCCCCGCCTGCGAGCGCGTGAAAGACTACAGGGACGTCGCGCGCCCGAAGGAAGAGGAAAAGACGCGTGAGCAGGCCTCGCGCTGCATGGACTGCGGGACGCCGTTCTGCCACTGGGGCTGCCCCGTGGGCAATTACATACCCGAATGGAACGACCTTATGTGGAACGGGCACTGGTCCAGGGCTTTCGAGCTCCTGGACGCGACGAACAACCTGCCCGAGATAACGGGCCGGGTCTGCCCGGCCCCGTGCGAGTACGCGTGCGTACTCGGCATAAACGACGACCCCGTGACCATACGCGAGAACGAGCTGGCGCTTATAGAGCGGGCTTTCGAGAAAAGATATATAGCGCCCAGGCCGCCCGCCGAACGCACCAACAGGAACGTCGCGGTCATAGGCTCGGGCCCCGCGGGGCTTTCCTGCGCGATGCAGCTTAACAGGGCGGGCCATTACGTCACGGTCTTCGAGAAGGACGACAAGCCGGGCGGCATCCTGAGATACGGCATCCCGGACTTCAAGCTGGAGAAATGGGTGATAGACAGGCGCCTCGCTTTGATGGAAGAGGAAGGGGTGAAGTTCCTGACCTCGGTCGATGTCGGCAGGGATTATTCGGCGCGGCAGCTCCTGGCGAAATACGACGCCGTCTGCCTGGCCATAGGGTCCAGGGTGCCCAGGGACCTCAAAATAGAGGGCCGGGAACTGGAGGGGATACATTTCGCCATGGATTACCTTATACAGTCTAACAGGCGTGTCGCCGGGGAGAGCGTTCCCGAAGGCGGCTTGATAGACGCTTCAGGTAAGAAAGTGGTCGTAATAGGCGGCGGGGATACCGGCTCTGACTGTGTGGGCACCGCGCACCGGCAGGGCGCTTCTTGCGTCGTGCAGATAGAGCTCCTGCCGCGGCCGGATGAATGCCGCTGCGAGGGTCAGCCCTGGCCGATGTACCCGTTCATATTGAAGACGACCTCGAGCCACGAGGAAGGCGGCGAAAGGCACTGGTCCATATTGACAAAAAGGTTTATCGGCGAAGGCGGCAGGGTGAAAAAGCTCGAATGCGTTGAAGTTGAGTTCGAAACCCCTGAAGGAGAGGAGGCCTGCCCTGTGATGAAGGAAGCGCCCGGAAGCTCCTTTGAGATAGACGCGGACCTTGTGATACTGGCCGTGGGTTTCGTCCACCCGGAGCACGGGGGGCTTTTAAATGCGCTGGACGTGGAGCTGGACGAAAGGGGCAATATCGCCGCGGGCGGCGACCACATGACCTCGGCGGAAAAGGTTTTCGCCGCCGGTGATTCCAGGCGCGGCCAGTCCCTTGTGGTATGGGCGATATCGGAAGGCAGGAAAGCGGCCCGGGAAATAGACAGGTTTCTCACAGGCGGCAGCGGCCTGCCGGCTATATGACATATTTAGTTTGATTAATCCGGCTATATATATACAATATTGTAGACCGTGATCGCTGAATCTAATGTAAAGGAGAGGGGACATATGCCTGAGAAAGCGGCGAAACTTGTTCTGGAGGACGGCAGGGCCTTCAGCGGCGTTTCATTCGGCGCCGGAGGGGAGACCTCCGGCGAGGTGGTGTTCAATACCAGCATGGCCGGGTACCAGGAGATACTCACAGACCCTTCGTACAAGGGGCAGATCGTCACAATGACCTATCCGCTTATAGGCAATTACGGGGTCAATGAGGAGGACGTGGAGTCAAGAAAGCCTTTCGCTGAAGGTTTCGTTGTGAGGGAATGCTGCGCCAGGCCCAGCAACTGGCGTTCGACCATGCCGCTGGACGAGTACCTGAAAGAGAACGGCATAATAGGCATTGAGGGGGTGGACACACGCGCCCTTACCCGGCACATAAGGCTGAAGGGCGCGATGAAGGCGGTCCTTTCGACCGAGGACCTGGATGAGGGGAGCCTGGCCGAAAAAGCCAAAGCGGCCCCGGGTCTTGTGGGCAGGGACCTGGTCAGGGAAGTCACACTGGGCAAGACCTTTGACTGGAACTCATCCGGAAAGTACAGGGTGACGGTCCTGGATTGCGGCGCTAAATACAACATCCTCAGGCTGCTCGCTTCCCACGGCTGTAAGGTGAAGGTCGTTCCGGCGGATACGCCGGCGGCGAAGATCCTTGAAGATAAGCCGGACGGCGTCATGCTTTCCAACGGGCCCGGCGATCCGGCCGCCGTACCTTACGTTTACGGCAACATCAAGGAGCTTATAGGAAAGGTCCCGATATTCGGCATCTGCCTCGGCCACCAGATGCTCGGCCTGGCGCTGGGAGGAAAGACATATAAGCTGAAATTCGGCCACCACGGCGGCAACCATCCGGTAAAGGACCTGGCCACGGGGAGGGTCTTTATCACCGTCCAGAACCACGGTTTCTGCGTCGACGAGAAGACCCTGGACGGCGGCGAGATCGACATCACGCATGTCAACCTCAACGACAACACGCTTGAGGGGTTCAGGCACAAAAAGCTCCCGGTCTTTTCCGTGCAGTTCCACCCGGAATACGGGCCCGGGCCCCACGATTCGGAATATCTTTTCAAACAGTTCACGGATATGATGGAGGGGTGGAATGCCTAAGCGCGAGGACATAAAAAAGATACTCATCATTGGCTCAGGGCCCATAATAATCGGCCAGGCGTGCGAGTTCGACTATTCAGGCACCCAGGCCTGCAAGGCCCTGAAGGAAGAAGGGTTCGAGGTGGTGCTGGTCAACTCCAACCCGGCGACCATAATGACCGACCCCGACACGGCGGACGTGACCTACATAGAGCCGATAACCCCCGAGATCCTGGAGAAGATAATAGAGAAGGAGCGTCCGGACGCGCTGCTTCCGACCCTGGGCGGACAGACGGGGCTCAACACCGCGATGAAGGCTTTCGAGGCCGGCGTGCTGGAAAAGTATAACGTCAAGATGCTCGGCGCCGACTACGATTCCATAAAAAAGGCCGAGGACAGGAAACATTTTAAAAAAGCGATGGTAAAGATAGGCATGGACCTGCCCAAGAGCGCGCTTGCCTATAATATGGAAGAGGCAAGGGAGGCGCTTGAGGATATAGGGCTTCCCGTGATAATAAGGCCCAGCTTCACGCTCGGGGGCACCGGGGGCGGCATCGCGAACACGCCCGAGGAGTTCGAGCAGATAGCCGGCATGGGCCTGAAGAACAGCATGATAAGCGAGGTCCTCATAGAGGAGTCCGTGTTCGGGTGGAAAGAGTTCGAGCTGGAGGTCATGCGGGACAGGAAGGATAACGTCGTTATCGTCTGTTCCATAGAGAACCTGGACCCGATGGGCATACACACCGGGGATTCAATAACCGTGGCGCCCTCGCAGACCCTCACGGACGTGGAGTACCAGAGGATGAGGGACGCGGCCATAGCCATAATCAGGGAGATAGGCGTGGAGACCGGCGGTTCCAACATCCAGTTCGCCGTGGACCCGAAGACGGGCAGGATGGTCGTCATTGAGATGAACCCGCGCGTCTCGAGAAGCTCCGCCCTGGCCAGCAAGGCCACCGGCTTCCCTATAGCAAAGATAGCCGCCAAGCTGGCGATAGGCTACACGCTCGACGAGATACGCAACGACATCACCCAGGAGACGCCGGCCTCGTTCGAGCCGACCATAGACTACTGCGTGGTCAAGATACCGCGCTTTACTTTCGAGAAGTTTCCCGAGGCCAAGGACGTGCTGGGAATATCCATGAAGTCCGTGGGCGAGACGATGGCGATAGGCAGGACCTTCAAAGAGTCGCTCCAGAAAGGTTTGAGGGGCCTTGAGATCGGGCACAAGGGCCTGGACAACAAGCTGGACCATAAAGACATACCCGATGAAAAGATAAAGCTGAGGCTGTCCGAGCCCAACGCGTCGAGGATATTTTACGTGAAGTACGCCCTGCAGAAAGGCTATTCTGTTGAAGAAATAGTGGAGCTCACGAGCATAGACCCGTGGTTCGTCGACAACATCAGCCAGATAGTCGAGTTCGAGAAAGAGATCGGCCCGGATATACTGGAGTCCGCCGATAAGCTTTACCGCGCCAAACGCATGGGTTTCAGCGACGCCCAGATAGCGGCGCTTGCGGGAAGCGACGAGCTGAGCGTGAGGGAAGCCCGTAAGAAGGCGGGCGTCGAAGCCACATTCAAGCTGGTCGATACCTGCGCGGCAGAGTTCGAGGCTTACACGCCTTATTTTTACTCGACGTACGAGACCGAGGACGAGACCAGGGTCACCGGCGCGAAAAAGATAATGATACTCGGCGGCGGCCCTAACAGGATCGGCCAGGGCATCGAGTTCGATTATTGCTGCTGCCACGCCTCCTTCGCCCTGAAGGAGCTCGGATACGAGACGATAATGGTCAATTCCAACCCCGAGACGGTCTCTACGGATTACGATACCTCGGACAAGCTGTATTTCGAGCCGCTGACCTTCGAGGACGTCATGAACATCATCGACCGGGAGAAGCCCGACGGTGTTATCGTGCAGTTCGGAGGACAGACGCCGCTGAACCTGGCTGACATGCTGGCCAGGGCGGGCGCCCCCATAATAGGCACGTCCGTCGATTCCATCCACCGCGCGGAGAACAGGGACGATTTCGCTAAGCTGCTGAAAAAGCTCGGCGTCAACCAGCCGGCTAACGGGTCCGCGAAATCCAGGGAAGAGGCCCTGGCGATAGCGGGGGGCATAGGATTCCCGGTGCTGGTGCGGCCATCTTTCGTCCTGGGCGGCAGGGCCATGAAGATAGTATACGACGAGAAGACGCTGGGAGAGTTCATAAAGGAAGCGCAGGAAGCCTCGCCCGAGCACCCGATACTCATAGACAAGTTCCTGGAGGACGCGGTGGAAGTGGACGTCGACGCGTTCTCGGACGGCAAGACCACCATAATAGGCGGCATAATGGAGCACATAGAAGAGGCCGGGGTGCATTCCGGGGACTCTGCCTGCGTCCTCCCCCCGCATACTCTCAGCGACGGCATAATCAACACGATAAGGGAGCAGACCGTCGCGATATCCGACGAGCTTAAAGTGATAGGGCTTCTCAATATACAGTTCGCGGTGAAAAAGGATGTAGTCTACGTGCTTGAAGTGAACCCCAGGGCCTCCAGGACGGCGCCCTTCGTAAGCAAGGCCACGGGCGTCCCTCTGGCGAAGGTGGCCGCGAAGCTCATGGCGGGCAGGACGCTTGACCAGCTGGGCATAAAAGAGGAAAAACAGGTCGCGCATTTTTCCGTGAAGGAATCCGTCCTGCCTTTCACCAGGTTCTCCGGGGTGGATATCCTGCTGGGGCCGGAGATGAAATCCACCGGCGAGGTAATGGGGATAGACAGGCAGTTCGGACGCGCCTTTTTCAAGGCGCAGTCGGCGGCAGGGCAGGAGCTTCCCCTCTCGGGCAAGATATTCATCAGCGTCAAGAACGACGATAAAAGGAACATCGCTTTCATAGCCAAGAAGCTGAGCGACCTGGGCTTCGAGATAATAAGCACCAAAGGCACGCACAAGGTGCTCAGCGCGAACAATATCGACTCGAGGATGGTCGGCAAGATCTCCGAAGGTGAGACGGTCATACTGGAACTTATCAAGAAAGACGAGTTGAAGCTGATAATAAACACGCCGTCCGGGCCGAGAGGGCAGTCGGATATGAAGCCCATCAGGAACCTGGCCGTCATGCACGGCGTGCCGTGCGTGACGACAATACAGGGGGCGCAGGCCGCCGTCAACGGCATAGAGCTGGCTATGAAGGGCGGGCTGGGAGTGGAGTCGGTGCAGAAGTATCTCGGCAAAAAGTAAGGCGTAACGCCGGTAAGGGGAAGACATGGCTAAGTACATATTCATAACGGGCGGAGTGGTCTCAAGCCTCGGCAAAGGCATAGCTTCGGCTTCGATAGGGAAGATGCTCGAGGCCAGGGGCTTTAAGGTCTCCATCGTAAAATGCGACCCCTATATCAACGTGGATCCCGGGACCATGAACCCCTACCAGCACGGCGAGGTCTACGTGACCACGGACGGGGCCGAGACGGACCTTGACCTGGGCCATTACGAGCGGTTCACCAACGCGTGCCTCACAAAAGACAACAACATAACCACCGGCAAGGTCTACCATTCCGTTATAAGCAAGGAGCGCAAAGGCGAGTACCTCGGCAAGACCGTGCAGGTCATACCGCACATAACGGACGAGATAAAAAGCGGGATAAGAAAGGTCGGCGGCAGAAAAAAGATAGACATGGTCCTGGTGGAGATCGGCGGCACCGTGGGCGACATCGAGGGGCTGCCTTTCCTGGAGGCCATCAGGCAGTTCTCTATGGAGGAAGGGAAAGAGAACGCCATCTTCATACACCTGACGCTCATACCTTTCATAAAGAGCGCGGGGGAGATAAAGACAAAGCCGACCCAGCACAGCGTGGGGAAGCTCAGGGAGATAGGGATCCAGCCGGACATACTTCTCTGCCGCTCCGAAAAAGCTCTCAGCAAGGAGGCCAGGTCGAAGATAGCGCTTTTCTGCAGCGTGCCCGTCGACAACGTGATACAGGCGCTTGACGTGGGGACGGTCTACGAGATACCGGTCATCTTCAAAAAGCAGGGGCTTGATGATCTTATCGTTAAAAGGCTGGGGCTGAAAGCCAAGAAAGGAAGCCTTTCGGACTGGTCCAACAAGGTGGTGAAGAGGATAAAACATCCCGCCAGGACGGTCAAGATAGCCGTTGTCGGGAAATACATAACGCTTCAGGACGCTTACAAGTCGATATACGAGGCTCTTATCCACGGGGGGATAGCCAACAACGCGAAGGTGGAGATAAAGAGGGTGGATTCGGAGGACGTTTCGAAGACCGGGCCGGACAGGCAGTTCCGGGACGTGTCCGGCATACTGGTGCCGGGGGGGTTCGGTTACAGGGGTATAGAGGGGAAGATCAAGGCGATAAAATACGCCAGGGAAAAAGGCGTGCCTTTTTTAGGGATCTGCCTGGGGATGCAGACGGCCGTCATCGAGTTTGCCAGGGGCGTGTGCGGCCTGAAGGACGCCAACTCCACCGAGTTCAGCAAAAAGACCAAGCATCCTGTCATAAGCCTGCTGGAGGAGCAGGAAAAGGTAGTGCGCAAGGGCGGCACGATGCGCCTTGGCTGGTATTCATGCTGTCTGAAGAAAGGCACCAACAGCTTCAAGGCCTACAAGAAGAAGGAGGTCATGGAGCGCCACCGGCACAGGTATGAGTTCAACAACGATTACAAGGCGTTCATGGAGGAGAACGGGCTCGTTTTTTCGGGGCTTCATCCCAAGGGGGACCTGGTCGAGATAATAGAGTACAAGGACCACCCCTGGTTCGTGGCCTGCCAGTTCCACCCGGAATTCCAGTCAAAGCCCGACAGGAGCCATCCGCTTTTCAGGGATTTCGTCAAGGCGGCTATAGCCGCGGGTAAAAAGAAGAAGTAAGGCGTGTACGGGAAGGACCGAAGATAATGGTAAGCACTGGATTGAAAAGCCTGGACGATATACTTACCGGCCTGCGCATAGGCGACAACGTCGTCTGGCAGGTCGACGACATAAAGGATTACAGGGTGTTCGTCGAGCCGTACGTGAAAAAAGCCCTGGCCGACGGCAGGAGCCTGGTTTACATGCGTTTCGCCGAGCACGAGCCGCTGCTCGAAAAGAGCGACAGGATAACGGTCTATGAGCTCGACGCGCGCGAGGGTTTCGAGTCGTTTTCCACGCAGGTCAACACCATCATAACCAAGGAAGGCCGCGGCGCCTATTATGTCTTTGACTCACTGTCCGCGCTGCTCTCGGCCTGGGCGACCGACCTCATGGTAGGCAACTTCTTCATGGTCACGTGCCCCTACCTCTACGAGCTTGATACTATAGCGTACTTCGCGCTTCTGCGCGACCACCATTCCTTTAAGACCATAGCCCGCATAAGGGAGACCACTCAGCTTCTCATCGATATACACGACTGCGAGGGCAACTACTACGTCCACCCGCTGAAGGTGTGGAACCGTTACTCGCCGACCATGTTCCTGCCGCACATGAAAAGCGGGGACGACCTCATACCGATAACGGACAGCGTCGACGCGGCAAGGCTCCTTTCTCATATCAGCAAAGGGGGCCTTGAGACCACCAGGCGCAGCCTGGATTACTGGGACCGCCTTTTTCTGGAGGGCGAGGAGGCGCTCGAGGAGGGCGCCCCGGAGGCGGAAAAAAAGAAGATGGTGGACAAGTTCTGCGGGATGATGATATCGCGCGATAAGAAGATACTGGAGCTTGCCAGGAAGAATTTCACGCTCGAGGATATTTTGAACATAAAATCAAGGGTGATAGGCACGGGCGTTATCGGCGGAAAGGCCGTGGGCATGCTGCTGGCGCGCAAACTGCTGGCGCTGGATAAGGACATGGGGTGGGAAGGGATGGCCGAGCCCCACGATTCCTTCTATATAGGGTCAGACGTCTTTTACACCTATATCGTGCAGAACGGCTGGTGGAAGCTGCGGATGGAGCAGAAGACAAAGGAAGGGTATTTCGAGGCCGCCACCGTCCTGAAGGAGAAGATGCTTTACGGCAAGTTCCCGGACGGCATAATGGAGCAGTTCCAGCAGATCATAGAGTATTTCGGCCAGTCGCCGATAATCGTACGGTCCAGCAGCCTTCTGGAGGACGGCTTCGGCAACGCTTTCGCCGGCAAGTACGAGAGCATATTCCTGGCCAACCAGGGCACTCCCGAGCAGCGGTACGTGCAGTTCGCGGAGGCCGTGAGGAAGATATACGCCAGCACCATGAGCGAGGACGCCCTTGTCTACCGCCTGCAGCGCGGCCTGGACAAGATGGACGAGCAGATGGCGCTTCTGGTGCAGAGGGTATCGGGCGGCTACCACGGGGATCAATTTTTCCCGGACATGGGCGGGGTAGGCATCTCCTACAACACCTACGTTTGGAACAAGGACATGTCGCCGGAGGCCGGTATGCTCAGGCTCGTGTTAGGGCTCGGCACCAGGTCCGTCAACAGGGTCGAGGGTGATTATCCCAGGATCGTGGCGCTTGATGAGCCGCTTCTCAGGCCGCACGCGGGTAAAGAGGACGCCAAGAAGTATTCGCAGCGTGAGGTCGATGTCATAAACGTCCGTGACAACGATTTCGAGACGGTGCCGCTGACGGATATAGCCGGGGGGGAACTTGAGCCTGTGCTCGAGGAGATCGGCGTGAGGGATCACGAGATGGCCCGGAAGATGAGGCAGCAGGGCACGGTAAGGGAGGCGCCCTGGATCCTGACTTTCGACAAGTTCCTTTCAGAGGGCGGTTTCGCGGAAAAGATGCGGTCTGTCATGAAGACCCTTGAGAAGAAATATGATTATCCCGTGGATATAGAATACACGGTCAATTTCACAAAGGAAGGCGATTACAAGATCAACCTCCTGCAGTGCAGGCCGCTGCAGACCAGGGGGATGGGCAGGCATGTTCCGATCCCTGAGGACATAAGCCGGGACAAAGTGATGTTCGCCTCTGAGGGGTTTTTCTTCGGCGGCAACGTTTCACAGGAGATAAAGAACATCATATACGTGGACCCCGCCCTCTACACCGCGCTCAACGAATCCGATAAGTACGGCGTCGCGCGAGTCGTGGGCGGTCTGAACAGGAAGATAGCGGGCCGGGAGGACGAGCCCACGCTTCTTCTCGGGCCCGGCAGGTGGGGGACTTCCACTCCGTCGCTCGGCGTTCCGGTGAGCTTCGCGGAGATCAACAACATAGCTGTCCTGGGCGAGATAGCCTTTTCGGGCGGGAACCTGATACCCGAGCTTTCGTTCGGCACGCACTTTTTCCAGGACCTTGTGGAAACTGAGATCTTTTACGCGGCGATCTTTCCCGATAAGGATGAGGTCTACTACGACGCGAAGTGGATGGAGGGTCTTGAGGACCTTTTCCCGGGGAAGATGCCCGACCATACCAAGTACAACGGGCTCATCAGGGTCTTCGACGTGAAAGACAAAAAGCTGCGTCTTATTTCGGACATCGTGGCCCAGAAGATGATCTGCTATTCACAGGCCTGAGAAAGCAAATAAATTTGCTTTCTCGCCCCTTATCACGTAATATTGTATTGGAATTTACCGGTTTTTTATCAGCATATTAGGAGGATATGTATGAGGATATTCTTTTCCTTGCTTCTTGTTATTGTGTTCTTCGCCGGCGGCTGCGCGGTGCTGGATTCTCCGACCAGGTTAGACAGCCTTCAGGACAGGGTCGACGCCGTGGAATCGCGCCAGGAGGTAATAGAGGATAAGCTGGGTATGGACAGCCAGGCAACCGCCTATGTCGAGGAGACGGAGATCGTTGAGACCTCTGAGATGTCTCCGGCGGAGATGTCAAAGGTCGAGGTGCAGCGGGCCCTGCAGAACGCGGGATACTACAACGGGCCGATAGACGGAAAGTTCGGCCGACTTACGCGCAAGGCTATAACCGATTTCCAGAAGGACAAGCGCCTGAAGGTCGACGGCATCGCCGGCACACAGACCAAACGCGCCCTCCTCCGCTACCTGGATTGATGGAGGGGACGTTTCTCCTCTTCCTAAGTGATGGAGGGGACGTTTCTCCTCTTCCTAAGTGCTCTTGCAGAAAACACTTACAACTAAACGATTTCGTAAAATTGCGCATGAAAAACGAAGCTGTTCAGTTGTAAGTGTTTTTCTTTTATGCACTTAGGAAGAGGAGAAACGTCCCCTCTTTTTTCTCTTGACGGGAGGGGGGAAATCGGGGATAATTACAGGGCTCGATACAAAGTAGTATTTTTATAAGAACAAAGGCGTTCTTCATATCTATTGGTCATTAATAGGTAAGAAGAGCGTCTTTTTTTGTATAAAAAAGCGGCGAATTCAGGTAAAATCTAATTTATGAAGGAGTATCGTTATGGCAAACACAGCGACGGAGGTGAAAAAGATGGCAGGTAAATCATCTTATATCCAGCAGGTATGGGAGACCGTGCAAAAGAGGAACGCGGGGGAGCCCGAATTCCTGCAGGCGGTCAAGGAAGTGCTTGACTCCCTTGAGCCGGTCATAAAGAAGCACAGGGAATACGAGGAAGCGAGGATCATCGAGAGGATAGTGGAGCCGGAAAGACAGATCATGTTCCGGGTGCCCTGGCAGGACGACAACGGGAACTTTCAGGTGAACAGGGGTTTCAGGTTCGAGTTCAACAGCGCGCTCGGCCCCTACAAAGGCGGCCTCAGGTTCCACCCGACCGTCAACCAGAGCATACTGAAGTTCCTGGGTTTCGAGCAGGTCTTCAAGAACTCTCTCACGACCCTTCCCATGGGCGGCGGAAAGGGCGGTTCCGATTTCGACCCGAAAGGTAAATCCGATAACGAGGTCATGCGCTTCTGCCAGAGCTTCATGACGGAGCTTTTCAGGCATATCGGTCCGGATACGGACGTGCCGGCCGGCGACATAGGCGTGGGAGGCCGCGAGATAGGCTTCATGTTCGGCCAGTACAAGAGGCTTCGCAACGAGTTCACCGGCGTCCTGACGGGCAAGGCCCTGAACTGGGGCGGCTCGCTGATACGCCCCGAGGCTACCGGCTACGGCGCGACCTATTTCGCCGAGGAGATGCTCAAGACCAGAGATGATTCTTTCAAGGGCAAGACGGTCGTGGTCTCCGGTTCCGGCAACGTGGCGCAGTATACCGTGGAAAAGGTCACCCAGCTGGGCGGCAAGTGCGTTTCCCTGTCGGATTCCAACGGCACCATATACGACAAGGACGGCATCGACTCCGAGAAACTCGCTTACGTCATGGAGCTGAAGAACGTGAAGCGCGGCCGTATCAAGGAATACGCCGATAAATACAAGTGCGAGTACAGGGAAGGCCAGAAACCCTGGAGCATCCCCTGCGATTGCGCGTTTCCAAGCGCCACGCAGAACGAGATAGACGGCAAGGACGCGAAGACGCTTCTCGATAAAGGTTGTTTCGTAGTGAGCGAAGGCGCCAACATGCCTTCAACGCCCGAGGCGGTGGACCTGTTCGTCGAGAAAAAGATACTGTACGGCCCCGGCAAGGCGGCCAACGCCGGCGGCGTGGCCACTTCCGGCCTCGAGATGAGCCAGAACTCCATGCGCATGGGCTGGTCGCGCGAGGACGTGGACAGCAAGCTTAACGGCATCATGAAGGCCATACACAAGCAGTCCGTCGAGGCCGCCGCGGAGTACGGCCAACCGGGCAACTATGTCATGGGAGCGAATATAGCCGGCTTTGTGAAGGTGGCCGATTCCATGATGGACCAGGGCCTGGTATAAAGGCAGGAAGGGCAGTCCGAAAATAAAAAGCCCGGGGTACAGCGCCCCGGGCTTTTTTTGCTCACCGTTGACAAAATGATACTAAGAAAGTATCATATAATTAATCCGAATAAAAAAATGAGATGAACGGCAAAATGGCGCGGAAAAAACTCTCGCAATATTTGATGATATGGCTGCTGCCTCTTATCATAATAGGTGGACTTTTCTGGCCGCTGTTGGGTTATATAGTCTTTTTTATGATGGTCTTTTTCCTGGTCCTGTCATATTTCAAGGGCAGGTTCTGGTGCGCGAACCTTTGTCCCAGAGGCGCATTTTGCGATATAGTCTTACACCGGGTAAGCGCGAAAAGGCCGATACCGGCTTTTATTACGTCCCGGGGCTTCAGATGGACGGTATTCGCTGTCTTTATGGCGTTTTTTATCACCCAGTTCATCCTCTCTGAAAAGGATATTCCCGCGATCGGGCTGGTATTTGTCAGGATGTGCCTTGTGACCACCCTGATAACCATCATAATAGGTATGCCGGGTCACCAGAGGATGTGGTGCGCTTTTTGTCCGATGGGGACTTTGCAGTCCGCCATCCACAAGCTTAAAAAGAAAAATTAAAAAAGGGGAGGGAAAGATGTCAACTAGATACGTACACGCCTGTAAGGGGTCAAGGAGTTGCCACGTAAAGAACCATCTCTGCCAGATAATCATCGACAGGGACCTTGAGAGGGTCAAGAAGCTGGTAAAGGATTCTCAGTATTTCTGCAAGAACTGCGGCAGGGCGGCGCATTCCAGGGAGAATCTGTGTAATCCCTCAAAAATATGATCTTTGCCCTTGACAAATGATACTATTATGGTATCATTATAATTGAGATGCGGGAAGGTATGATCATATAAAAAAGGAGGGTATTTATGGATATAACTGTGAGATATATGCTGCGCCCCGTGGCGCACTGTACGGAAGGCTGCAGTACAAGGTCCCGGGCAAGACTTTAAACTGTCCATATTTCGGGCGTTAGCGCCGGTCCGTCATGACGGGCCGGCGCTTTCTTTACAGGATCGGATACCTCAGGGGTATCAATAATGTGCTTTTCAAATGCCTTGAAGCTGTTATAATAATATTAATATACAGGTCATATCTACCTATACAAAAGGAGGGAGCTATGCAGAAATACAGATGCACGGTCTGCGGATATATCTATGATCCCGCCGAGAACGATAACGTGGCTTTTGAGGACCTCCCGGAAGACTGGGTATGCCCGGAGTGCGGCGTCGGGAAAGACCAGTTCGAGCCGGAAGAGTAAAGCATGAAGCCGGTCCAGGTAAAAAAGGACATATACTGGGTTGGCGGGATAGACTGGGACCTGAGGAATTTCCACGGGTATCTTACCCAGAGGGGTTCCACCTACAACTCTTACCTGATCAGGGACGAGAAGACGGTGCTGGTCGACACTGTCAAGCATTACATGTTCGATGAAATGCTCGAGAGGATCAAGGCCGTCGCGGACCCATCGTCCATCGACTACGTTGTCACCAACCACGTCGAGATGGACCATTCGGGAAGCCTGCCGAAAATAATGCGGATATGCCCGAAAGCCACCGTGCTCACCTCTCCCAACGGGGAAAAGGGTCTGAAGAAGCATTACGACGCCGCGTGGCCGATAAGAACGGTCTCATCGGGAGACTCTGTCAATATCGGCGGTCGAAACCTGAAATTCGTCCTTACACAGATGGTGCACTGGCCTGATTCAATGGCCACGTATATCCCGGAGGATAGACTTCTGCTTCCCAACGACGCTTTCGGCCAGCACATAGCGTCCACGGAGCGCTTCGATGATGAGCTCGGGTGGGAGATAGTAAAGGAAGAAGCCGCCAAGTATTACGCCAACATAGTATTGCCTTACGGCCAACAGGTCAAGAAGGCGCTCGAGGCGGTCTCGGGGCTTGATATCGACATGATCGCGCCCAGCCACGGCGTCATCTGGCGACGGCGCCTGGCTGAAATAATAGAGCTTTACAAGGGGTGGGCGGACAACAGGTCGGAGAAAAAGGCGGTCGTCGTATATGACAGCATGTGGGGTTCGACTGAAAAAATGGCCAAGGCCATAGAAGAAGCGCTCGAGGAAGAAGGGGTGTCCTCGCGGCTGGCGGACCTCAAGACGACCCATATATCGGACGTGATGACAAGGCTGCTTGACTCTGTATATCTTTTCGTGGGCTCGCCCACGCTGAACAACGGGATGATGCCCACCGTGGCCGCGTTCCTCACATACATGAAGGGCCTGGCCCCGAAGAACCGGAAAGGCCTGGCTTTCGGCTCATACGGCTGGGGCGGCCAGAGCATACCGCAGATAGAAGAGGTCCTCAAACAGGCGGGGTTCGAAACGGGAGAAAGCATAAAGGTCCAGTATATTCCCAGAGAAGAGGATATCGCGGATATTAAGAAAAGAATAAAGGGGGTTTTGCGATGACTGCTTTAAGAGAGCTTTACAGGTGCGAGATATGCGGTAATGTGGTGGAGATAACGCACGAAGGGGCCCCGTCCCTGGTGTGCTGTGAACAGCCCATGAAAAAGCTGGAAGCCAGGACCGAGGACCAGGGGCAGGAAAAGCACGTCCCGGTAGTCGCCGAAGGCGGCAAGGGGGTTATCGTCAAGGTCGGCAGCGTGGAACATCCGATGGAAGAGAAGCACTTCATAAAGTTCATCGAGGTACTTACCGGCGACAAGGTGCTGCGCGCCGAACTCAAGCCGGGCCAGGAACCGTCGGCCGAGTTCTGCGTGCCGAAGTCGGACATAAAGGAAGTAAGGGAGTTCTGTAACGTTCACATGCTCTGGAAGAGCTAGAAGGAGGAAAGATGGCAAGTTTGAAAGGCACAAAGACCGAAAAGAACCTGCTCGCGGCTTTCGCCGGCGAATCTCAGGCCAGGAACAGGTACACCTATTTCGCGAGCGCGGCGAAAAAGGAAGGCTACGAGCAGATAATGGGAATATTCCTTGAAACGGCCGATAACGAAAAAGAACACGCCAAGCGGTTCTTCAAGTTCCTGGAAGGCGGGGAAGTGGAGATAACCGCCGCCTATCCGGCAGGGACCATAGGCAGCACAGCCCAGAACCTGGAGGCCGCCGCGGAAGGCGAGAAGCTCGAGTGGACTAGCCTGTACAAGGATTTCGAAGGGACGGCCCGCGAGGAAGGCTTCCCGGAGATCGCGGACGTTTTCAAGGAGATCGCGGAGGTCGAGGAAAAGCACGAGACCCGTTACCGCAAGCTTCTCAAGAACGTGAAGGAAGGCAAGGTCTTCAAAAAGGACAAGCCTGTGCGCTGGAAGTGCCGTAACTGCGGCTATGTCCACGAGGGCGAAGAGGCTCCCAAGGTATGCCCGGCGTGCGCGCATCCGCAGGCTTATTACGAGGTATTCGAGGAAACTTATTAACCGACGGAGGGGCCATGGAAAAGTTCTTTTCCGGATGCGAGGTCGTGGAGCTCGGCATACAGATAGAGGAGAACGGCCGCGATTTCTACACTGAACTGGCCGCCAGGACCGGGGATACCGAAGCTAAGTCGGTATTCAGTTTCCTGGCGGGACAGGAGGAGAACCACATCGCGACCTTCAACCAGATCTTCAAGTCGACCTGCGATCATAATCCCGAAGGGGCCTACAACGAAGAGTATTTCGCTTATATGAACGCGCTGGCCAGCCAGTATGTCTTTACCAGGGAGGGCGCCGGCGGGGATATCGCGGCCAAGGTCAAGAGCACCGAAGAGGGCCTGGATCTGGGGATAAAGTTCGAGAGGGATTCCATCCTTTTTTACCAGGAGATGAAGAATTACGTGCCCGAAAAGGACAGGAAGCTCATCGACGGCCTTATCGGGGAGGAGAAAGAACATCTCAACAAGCTATGTGATTTCAGGGGAGGATGCCAGGTATGAAGAACGTTAAGGTCTACAGCACGCCGTCGTGCCCTTTCTGCAAACGGGTAAAGCAGTATCTCAGCGATAACGGTGTTGAGTTCCAGGATATAGACGTTACCGCGGACCAGGAAATGGTCAAGGAGATGGTCGAGAAGTCAGGGCAGATGGGCGTTCCCGTCGTGGACGTGGAAGGTGATATTGTCGTCGGTTTTGACAGGGACAAGATCGCTTCGGCGCTCGGGATCGAGTGATGGACGGGGTAAAGATGCATGACCTCATCATTATCGGGGCCGGTCCGGCGGGCATAACCGCGGGAATATACGCCGCCCGCAAAAAGATGGACTGCCTCATCATCACTGACGACGTAGGAGGGCAGGCCGCCTGGAGCGGGGACGTCGAGAACTATACGGGTTACCAGTTCGTCACGGGCCCCGAACTAGTCGAGAAGTTCGAGGACCACATGAAAAGGTACGGCCTCAAGACCCGGGAGAACGAAAAGGTCACCGGCCTGTCCCGAGACGGAGAAATATTCTCGGTCAGGACCGAGAAGGGCAAATACCCGGCGAGGACCGTGATAGTGGCGTCGGGTAAGAGGTCCAAAGAGCTGGGCGCGCCCGGCGAGAACGAGTTCAAGAACAGGGGGCTTACCTACTGCGCCACATGCGACGGCCCGCTTTTCGAGGGCAAGGACGTCGCTGTCATAGGCGGCGGGAATTCGGCGCTCGACGCGGCTTTGCAGCTTATAAAGATAGCCGGGAAGATCTACATCGTGAACATCACCGCGGAGCTGGGCGGGGACCCCGTGATGAGGGAGAAAGTGGTCTCCAGCGATAAGGTGAAGGTCTTCAACAGCTCGGAGGTCGCCGAGGTCATGGGGGATACTTTTGTCAACGGCCTCAAGATCAGGACGGACGGCGGTGAGGAGACCCTGGAAGTCCAGGGGGTATTCGTTGAGATAGGGCTTGAACCCAACTCGGACCTGGCACCTGAGCTGGAAAAGAACAAAAATGGCGAGATCATCATCAACTGCCAGTCCGAGACGAACATCCCGGGCGTATTCGCCGCGGGCGACGTCACCAACGTGACGGAGAAACAGATAATCATAGCCGCCGGCGAGGGCGCGAAGGCGGCGCTCAGGGCCTTCAGGTACCTGGCCCGGAAAAGGTGAGACATGATAAAAAAAGACAGGCTGCTATCGGGGCTTAACGAGCTTATCCATGTGGAGGAGGGGATGGTGACCTTTTTCGCTAATTTTTCCAAGGCGCTTGTCCGCCACTCGGAGGATATGGACGGGGAAAAGAAGAAAGAGATAGAGAAGCTCCTTACCAGGCTCTACAAGGATTCCTCGAGGCACAAGGAGATAATAGACGGTCTGATAAGAAAAGTGGAAGCGAGCCCGAAAAATGAATACTGAGATGCTGCTCAAGGAGTTCAAGGAGATCCTCTCATATGAAGAGAGGGCCAAACATTTTTACGACCATTATATAGAGCAGGTCGACGACGAGGAGATAAAAAAGCAGCTTACCGCTATCCGGGACGACGAAAGGGCCCACATCAAGATCGCCCAGGCGCTCATAGGTCTGGTGTCATGAGCGGGAAACTGTCCGCTGAATACGCCGGGAAGAAAAAGGCCATCGATGAACGCCTTGAGGATTTCAGAGGCGTCTGGAGCGGCGGCGACAAAAGGATCTTCAGCGAGCTCTGCTTCTGCATATGCACCCCGCAGTCCAAAGCCGTTCATTGCGACGCCGCCGTGTCGCGCCTGGCGGAGACCGGAGCGCTTTTCAAAGGAACGCTCCCGCAGGTGAGGGCGGGCCTTAAGGGCGTGCGTTTTCCCAACAATAAGGCGCGGTACATATTGGAATGCAGGCGGCTTTTCACCAAGGACGGCAGGATAAGGATCAAGGATAAAATAGATCCGCGTAATGTGGAAGCCGCGAGGCGCTGGCTGGTAAGGAACGTCAAGGGCCTGGGGCTGAAGGAGGCCAGCCATTTTCTGAGGAACATCGGTCTGGGGTCGGGGCTGGCCATACTTGACGTACACATAATGAGGAACATGAAGCGCCTGGGGATAATAGACGAGATACCGAAATGTCTCACAGAAAAGTGTTACCTGGCGATGGAGCAAAAGCTGCGGCGGTTCGCCGGCCGGGTGAGGATCCCCATGGACGCTCTTGATCTTCTTTTCTGGTCGCGCGAGACGGGGATGATATTCAAATGATCGATATTTTAACAGGCATATTCAAGGAATCGTTCTTTTTGCTGAACAAGATGTCGCCGTATCTCCTTTTCGGCTTTCTTTTCGCCGGCGTGCTTCATGTCTTCCTGAGACCCGACATGATCGGCCGGCATCTGGGTGCCAGCACTTTTTCCTCGGTGGTGAAGGCTTCGCTTTTCGGCATACCGCTGCCCCTTTGCTCGTGTTCCGTCATACCCACAGCCATGTCGCTCAGGAAAGAAGGCGCCAGCCGCGGTTCCGTCCTTTCATTCCTCATTTCCACGCCTACGACCGGCGTGGATTCTATCTTCGCGACCTATGCCCTTCTGGGCGGGATCTTCACCGCGTACAGGATAGCCGCTTCATTTATAACGGGCGTGATAGCGGGGGCGCTGGCCAATCTTTTCATAAAGGAAGAACCGAAAGATAACGTGGAGTCCCGCAAGTGCAGGCTCTGCGAGGCGGGAGAGGAGCACGCGCATACGCCCGCCGAGAAAATAAGGAAGATATTCACCTACTCTTTCGGGGAGTTACTCGACGATACCGGCTTGCCGCTTATTTTAGGCATACTGATAGGAGGCGTCATATCGTTCTTTCTCCCGGAGACCTTTATAGAGATGTATCTCGGCTCCGGCATGAAATCGATGATAGTGATGCTCGCGGCAGGCATCCCCATGTACGTGTGCGCTACGGCGTCCATCCCCATAGCCGCGGCGCTGATGCTCAAAGGCCTGGCGCCCGGGGCGGCCTTTGTCTTTCTTGTCGCAGGACCCGCTACGAACATAGTGACTATGACCGTGGTCGGGAAGAACATAGGACGCGCCGCTGTCGCGATATACCTGGGCTCCATAGTGTTCTGCAGCCTCGGCATGGGGCTTGTCCTGAACTGGATATACGGCTACTTTGACCTGGAAGGGGCGGTAAAGGCGATGCTGCACCAGCACAGGGAGATAATACCCGGCCCGGTCGGGATAGCGGCGAGCGCGGCGCTTGCCGCGCTCATAGCGTATAACCTGCTGACCAGGAGGTCGCGCGGAATGGAGATGAAATGAACCAGGTCTCTCTGGGCATAGCTTTTTTAGCCGGCGTTCTCTCTTTTCTTTCGCCGTGCGTTCTGCCGCTGGTCCCCGGGTATATTTCCTTTCTCTCGGGAGTGTCGCTTGAGGACCTGAAGCAGGGCGCCGGCCGGGGCCGGGTCTTAAGGAGGGCGGGCCTGATCTCGATCTGTTTCGTCGCGGGTTTTTCGGTCGTTTTCATAGCTCTCGGCGCTTCCGCTACTCTCATCGGGAAGCTCCTGATGGATCACATAGGCGTATTCACCAAGGTCGCCGGCGTTTTGATAGTCCTGCTCGGCCTTCACCTGATGGGCGTTTTCAAGCTGGGCTTTTTGAACTACCAGAAAGGGATAAAGATATCCAGTCTCAAACCCGGGTACCTGGGGGCTTTTCTTATCGGGCTGGCTTTCGCGTTCGGCTGGACGCCCTGTGTGGGGCCTATTCTGGCGAGCATACTGGCTCTCGCGGCCGCGGAAAAGACCATGGCCAGGGGCATGGTCCTGCTTACCGCGTATTCGCTCGGATTGGGGCTGCCTTTTATCATGACCGGGTTCGCTGTGGGCTCTTTCATGCGCTTGTTCGAAAAGTACAGGCGTTTCATAAGATGGGTGGAGGTGGCGGCCGGATTATTTCTCGTGGTGGTAGGCGTTCTGATCTTCTTTGACAAACTGGGCGCGCTTTCAAGATTTTTGCCCGAGTACTTTTACAACTTTTCTAAGTAAGTATAGGAGGGAACATGAAGACGCGGAAGTTATTTATATCCATTTCGGTCATCGCGCTGTTTATCGGCGCGGCTGGTCTGGTTTCCTGCCAGGTCCGGCCGGGCTCTGAAAGTTCCGGCCCAACGGCGCCGGACTTTACGCTTAACGACCTTGACGGCGGGAGCTACAACTTCGCCGCGGAGACCAAAGGCAAGGTGGTCATACTGGACTTCTGGGCCACATGGTGCCCCCCGTGCAGGATGGAGATACCGCATTTCCAGGAGCTTCACGAGGAATACGCGGATAAGGGGCTCGTCATCCTGGGCGTTTCACTGGACCAGGGAGGGGCCTCCGCCGTAAAGCCGTTCTTGGAGGATCACGGCGTTACTTATCCCGTGGTGATGGGCAACAGGCAGGTGGCAAACGCCTACGGCGGCGTACGGGGGATACCTACGACGTTCGTGATCGACCGCGGCGGGCGAATAGTGGAGAAGTTCGTAGGCTACAGGCCGAAAGAGGTATTTGAGGAACAAGTAAAGAAACTTCTCTAACAAAGGGGCTTTTCTGTTATGAAGATGATAACCAGGGACACGGATTACGCGATAAGGGCTCTTATATGCATAGCCGGACAGAAAGGGTCTTTGTCTTCGGTGACCCAGTTGACGGAAGAGCTAGATACTCCGAGGCCCTTTCTCCGGAAGATACTCCAGAGGCTTAATAAGGAGGGCTTGCTGAAGTCGTCCAAGGGTAAAGGAGGCGGGTTTTCCCTTCAAGCGGACCCCGGGAAGGTAAGCGTGTTCAACGTTATAGAGATCTTCCAGGGGCCTTTCCAGCTCAACGAACACGTTCTCAAGGGCAAGGTCTGCCCCCATATAAAGGTGTGCGAGCTGAAGAAACGCCTCGATACTATCGAAAAAGACGTTATCCGTGAGTTAAAAGACATAAAAATATCCTCTTTAGTTAAGGAATAGTTAATTCAACCCGGCAGAAACCAACCAGGTTGGTTTGATGAATCGCGAAATCAACCTGGTTGGAACTGGCCGGGTTGGGTGAGGAGGAGGGATGGAAAGCAGGGTTTCCGCGGCGACGGAGATGATCGATTACCAGGAAGGTTCGGTCGTCAGCCGCGAGGTGATAAAAAAAGAAGCGGGCACGGTCACGATTTTCGCTTTTGACAAGGGGCAGGGGCTTAGCGAGCATACGGCCCCGTTCGACGCTTTCGTGCATGTGCTGGAAGGCGAGGCGGAGATCACGGTCGCCGGCGAGCGGAGCAGCGTCAAAAGCGGGGATATTATGATAATGCCGGCCGGGAAGCCGCACTCGGTGCACGCGGCCCGGCGTTTCAAGATGATGCTTGTTATGATAAGGTCCGTGTAGCGGTGACAGGGAAGGTATAGTTGTATGAAAAAGATATTGAACTGGAAAGTGCTGATGGGAGTGGCCCTTGTGGCGCTTTCGGCCCTTTTGTATTACCTGCATTTCGGGTTTTTCCACGACGCGCACCATATATTCATCTATCTGCTGGGGGACGTGGCGTTCGTTCCGATAGAGGTCCTTCTGGTGACGCTCATAATACACCAGCTTCTGGTCTTCAGGGAAAAGAAGGCCCTGCTCAAGAAGCTTAACATGCTGATAGGCGCTTTTTTCAGCAATGTAGGGACAAGGCTTCTCGGTATATTTACGGGGTTCGACCCGGATATTGAAAGCTTCAGGGCCCAGCTTAAGGTCGACAAGGACTGGTCGGAGGGGCATTTCCGCCAGGTCAGGCTTTCCCTCGAAAAACACACGTTTGATATAGACATACAGAGAGAGGACCTCCAGCGTCTCAGGGGTTTTCTCGACGACAAGATACCGTTCCTTCTCAATCTCCTGGCCAACCCCAACCTGCTGGAGCACGAGACCTTTACCGAGCTGCTGTGGGCCGTGTTCCACCTGGCGGAAGAGCTGAAGAACAGGGATGACTTGGGCAGCCTGCCGCAGTCAGACCTGGAGCACCTGGCCGGGGACATAAAAAGGGCGTACTCCTCCCTCACTATCCAGTGGCTCAGCTACATGGGGCACCTGAAAAGGGACTATCCTTATCTCTTTTCACTCGCCCTGAGGACCAATCCTTTTGACCCAGTCGCTTCTCCAGTGGTTATGGGAGTTTAAGAGCGGTTAAGGTTGACAACCGCCCCACAAAAGCGATATGATTAACTTATGGCGAAAAAAACGATCGTCGGCATATTAAAGGAAGTGAAGAACCGTTGGGAAAAGAGGGCGCCGCTTACCCCGGGCGACGTGGGATGGCTTGTGCGCAAGGGCATCGGCGTTGAAGTGGAATCCAACCCTTTGCGCGTGTTCAGTGACAGGGAATACAGGGAGGCGGGCGCAAAAGTCGTGAAAAAACTGGATAAAGCTTCCCTGCTGGTGGGCATCAAGGAACCCCCGGTAAAAAGTATAAAGGACGGAAGCACTTACATGCTTTTCTCCCATACTATCAAAGGCCAGGCGCATAACATGCCCCTTTTGAGGAAATTCATCGATAAAAAAGATACCCTCATAGATTTCGAGAGGATAACGGACAATAAGGGCAAGCGCCTGGTGTTTTTCGGCAGGTTCGCCGGGATCTGCGGGATGGTGGACAGCCTGCATTATATCGGCCAGAAGATGGAACACAGGGGCGTCCATACCCCTCTGAGGCATATTGACCCGGCCTGGCGTTATGGTTGCCTTAAGGAGATAAAGAAAGACCTGAGAAAACTGAAGAACAGGATAAAACGTGAGGGTTTCGATGAGGGGGCGGCGCCCTTCATCGTGGGGGTGACCGGCTGCGGAAATGTCAGCAGGGGAGCGCACGAGATACTCGACCAGCTGGATCCCGTGGAGATAAGGCCGGCCGAACTTCCCGAGTTCATGCGTAAAGGGGAATATTCCCGGAATACCCTTTACAAGGTGGCCATATTCAGGGAAGACAAGCTCCGCTCAAAGGACGGAAGTCCGTTCACCTTTGAGGAATATCTCTCTAAGCCCGGCGATTTCAAATCCAGGCTCGACGAGTATTTGCCGCATCTGAACATGCTGGCGCATACCAGTTACTGGGATGAGCGCTATCCGAGGCTGGTCCCGAAAAAGATGATCAGGCGGCTATCGAGAAAGAAGGATTTCAGGCTGGAATTTATAGGGGATATATCCTGCGACGTCAAGGGGTCCATCGAGATAACCGAGAGGTCGACGAGCCCGGATAACGCCGTTTTCACTTACGACCCCCGCCGGGACTCTTATACGGACGGCTTATCGGCGGAGGGGATCACGTTGCTTGCCGTGGATAACCTGCCGGCCGAGCTGCCGAGGGACTCGTCTGAATCCTTCAGCGCTCTCATAAGGGATCACATATACCGGGTGGCCTCGCGCGTGGACGGGAAGGACATCCCGGAGGAGATCAGGCGCGCGGTAATAGCTGAAAGCGGGCAGCTCGCGGGAGATTATTCGTACCTGAAGAGGTTCATATCCGAAGAACGATGAAGAAGAAAAAGAACACCACTATACTGCTGGTAGGGGATGACAAGGATTTTGATTCCTACCAGAAACTGGCGAGGGAGAAGAGGTTCATACAGCAGAAGGGATACGCGTTCGCCTCGGCCTGTTACGAGCAGCTGCTGGGCGGAGAACTGCCCGGGATAAAAACAGATAAGGTCATAGTCTTCGTGTTCTTTCCCTTTAACTACTGGGACAAGAACATAGAATACCCCGGCTACAGGGGGCTTTACGGCAACCAGACCTTTTACCGCAAGTTCAACCGTTTCGCCAGGGGGGTCAAGCTGGCGCTGAAGGAGTACCTGCCCGATAAGGAGCTTCTGCTTATAAACGATCCGGTGCTTTCCTCCAGGTACAGGGACAAGATACGCGTGATAAGAAAACTGTTAAAGGCCGGCGTCTCCGTTCCCGCCCACTACAGGAGCAAGCATACAAGGCAGATAAAGCGGCAGATGCAGAAAGGCCGGAAGTACTTCATAAAACCCAGGTGCGGGTCGATGGGCAAGGGGATAACGTTCCTGGAGCTCGGGAACTGGCAGACCAATTTCCAGTTCAGAAAAGACAAGATCTGCAACCGCATGTCGGATTACGGGTGGAAGTTCCATGACATAACGGGCAAGACCAAGTTCCTCAGCGCCCTTCTCCATTCAAAGGGGCTTTTCCTGGAAGAGGCGATCGAATCCCTGCACATAAAGGACGAGAGGGTGGATTTCAGGGTGTACCTGTTCCTCGACAAGGTAATGTACGTGTATCCCAGGAGGAACGATATAGACGCGGTCACCACCAACATCTCGCAGGGGGGCAAGGGCTCACCGGAGATATTGGAAATAATACCGGAGAACATGATATCAAGGATAGAAAAAGAGGTAACAAAAAGTTTGAAGGCGCTGGGCCTCAAGATGGCGGGCATAGACGTGATAGTGGACAGCGCCCTCAAGGAGATATATATAGTCGACATCAATATGTTTCCCGGATTCCCGAAGAAGAGGACTTTCAACCTTCCCAGGGAAATGATAAAGGAACTCATCCACAGGGACAGAAAAGGAGAATTGCGGTATGAGAAGAGTCGTGATATTCAACTATAACAGCAGGTTCAGCGTGGATCTCATGAGGATGGTAGGCAACTACAACCTTTCCTTCCCTGGAAGGCATTTCGACCTGGGGTTCTACAAGTATGATTCCGTCGTCTCGGAATCCGATGCCGGCAAGGCCGACGTTATAATACATTCCGGGGGCGACGGCCGTCCCGTTAAAGAGGACGTCACGGGCATCCCCAAACTTTATATCTGCTATTCGCACCAGTGGAAGGCCCAGGCCGAAGGCGGCAGGGTGGCGCGCCTTTCAGGGTGCGTCAGCGGCGTGCAGGAGATCGACGTGATCGAGGATGATAAGGTCCTGGGAAAGAAGGGGAAGCTGCCCATAATGCAGTTCCACGAGTTCGCTGTTGTAGAGCCGCCGTCCAGCGCGAAAGTGGTCGCCACCAGCCGCGGCGTGGACGAGGCGGGCAAAGAGGTCGAGATAATAGAGGCCCTGAGGTATGACGATGACTCCATAAGCGTACAGGGCCACCCGGAAGAGGGGGTGGGGTCCATGATGCTCTATAACCTCTTCAACACGGTGGCGCTGGCGAATGTGGGATGATATTTTCTCTTGTAAACTCGCCCAATCCTGATAGAATATTCCCTTAAAAGTTATAGCGTCCCCATAAATAAGACAGAAAGGAAACGCCATGCACAGCTACAAGGATCTCGGTCTTGTCAACACGAAAGGCATGTATGCCAGCGCCATCGACGGCAAATACGCTATCCCGGGTTATAATTTCAACAACATGGAGCAGATACAGGCCATCATAACCGCCTGCATAGAGACTGATTCACCCGTCATACTGCAGGTCTCTTCCGGGGCCAGGAAGTACGCCAACGAGGTGCTGTTAAGATACATAGCGTGGGGAGCCATGGAGATAATAAGGACCGCCGGCTCGAAGATCCCCGTCGCCCTTCACCTGGACCACGGCGATACTTACGATCTTTGCGTGTCCTGCATAGAGAGCGGTTTCTCGTCCGTCATGATAGACGGCTCAGCGCATTCTTTCGAGGACAACATAGCGCTTACCAAAAAAGTGGTGGATTTCGCGCACAAGCACGACGTTTCCGTCGAGGGTGAGCTCGGCGTCCTGGCCGGCATAGAGGACGAGGTCAGCCACGAGGTGAGCCACTACACCAAGCCCGAGGAGGTCGAGGAGTTCGTCTCCAAGACCGGCGTGGACAGTCTGGCGATATCGATAGGCACGTCGCACGGCGCCTACAAGTTCAAGCTCAAGCCCGGAGAGGAGGTCCCGCCGCTCAGGTTCGACATACTCGAGGAGGTCGAAAAGCGCCTTCCCGGATTCCCGATAGTCCTGCACGGGGCCAGCTCCGTCATGCCTGAATACGTGGAGATCATCAACAAGTACGGCGGGAACCTGGAGAACGCCGTCGGCGTCCCGGAAGACCAGCTCCGCAAGGCCGCGGAATCCGCGGTCTGCAAGATAAACATAGACAGCGACGGGCGCCTTGCCATGACGGCCAAGGTCCGCGAGGTCCTGGCCACGAAGCCGAAGGAATTCGACCCCCGGAAATACCTGGGTCCGGCGCGCGAAGAGCTTGTGAAGATGTACAAGCACAAGAACGAGAACGTGCTTGGCTCGGCGGGCAAGGCTTAAGCTGTCATCCCCGCGGAAGCGGGGATCTATAATTCTCCGGCAGGGCGCGGTAGTAAGCCGCTTCCTCGAGTTTGCCCCGCTTCTCACACCCGAGGGCGAAGATCCCGCATTTTTTGACCAGCTCATCATAAGTCGCCTCGCGGTCGTCTTCCCCGAGCGTCCCCGACAAAAGCATCTTTTCAAGCGCTCTTATCCTGAAGCGGTCGAGCCCCCAGACCCTCTGCGTAAGCTGGTCGGGCCTGCCCCCGTCCTTTATTGTAAGGTATTCAGGTACCAGCATAGCTTCGAACCGGGCGGTCGCCCTCAGCCAGAAGTCGTAATCCTCGCAGGCTTCAAGTGTTTCATCGAAGGTTCCCACGGCCTCGAAGACCTCTTTTTTTACAACAGCGGTGGAAAGGCTTATGCAGCATATTGGCAGCGCCTTACGGTATACGCGGCCGGAGGGCTTTTTATGTTTTTGCTTCTGGTTAAGAAGTTTGCCGCCGCGGTACCAGACCTCTTCAGTGTGGAAGATAGAAGTATCCGGGTACTTATTAATGTATTCACAAGTCCGCTGAAGTTTCTCGGGCTTCCAGCGGTCGTCCGAGTCCAGAAAGGCTATATATCCGCCTTTTGACATCTCAAGGCCGCGGTTCCTCGCGCTAGACGCTCCCTTATTGGCCTGCGATATACAGGAAAGGCGTCTGTCGCTGATCCGCGAAAGAGCGTCCCCGGTGCCGTCCGAGGAGCCGTCGTCTACCACTATGAGCTCCAGGTTGTCGTAAGTCTGACATAGAACGGACCTTACGGCTGTCTCCAAAAGCGGCAGCCTGTCGCAGGTAGGGATTATAACTGAAAAGAGTATTTGTCCGCTCACATTATTATTATATAATAAAAGCTGGACCTATTCTACAAGACCTGTTCTACGGGAGGAGATCAGATGGACATGAAAGTTGAATATACGGGCAAAAGGTCTTTCAGGGTAAAGGTAAGGGATCACCAGTTCCAGACCGACCTGCCCGAGAAATTCGGGGGGGATAACAAAGCTCCCAACGCGACAGAGACCTTTATAGGCGCGCTGGGGGCGTGCGTCGCTCTTTATGCCGCCAGGTACATAGAAACGGCCAAACTTGACCCTTCGGGCCTTTCGGTCGACATGGAGTGGGATTTTGACGAAAAAAAGAAAAAAGTGGGTTATGTAAACATGAAGATAAACGCGCCGAACGCTGACCTGGGCCCCAGGAAGAAGGCTCTTATCGCGGCGGCGGGCCAGTGCACTCTGCATAATACCCTGCGCGAACATCCCGAGATCAATATAACCCTTGAAGGCCAGTGATGGACAAGATAGACATGGCTGTTATAGGAGGAGGCGTTGTGGGCCTTGCCGTGGCCGCGGCCGCGGCAAGAAAGGACAGGGACGTTTACGTGTTCGAAAGGAACTCGTCCTTCGGGCAGGAGACCAGCTCCCGCAACAGCGAGGTCATACATTCCGGGATATATTACCCGCCCGGTTCGCTGAAAGAGAGGACATGCATAGAGGGCAACGCGCTCATCTATGACATATGTTCAAAGGGGAAGGTCCCCCATAAGAAGACAGGCAAGCTTATAGTGGCGAAGGACGAGTCCGACCTGCCGCGGCTGGAAGAGCTTTTCAGTATGGGGTCCCTGAAAGGTTTCGAGGGGATGAAGAGGCTCACCAGGGAGCAGGTAAAAAGGATGGAGCCCAACGTGGAAGCCCTGGAAGCTGTTTATATCCCCGCCACCGGTATCGTGGACTCGCATTCTCTTATGGAATGCCTGCTCAAAAGGGCCCAAGACGCGGGCTCGGATATAATATACGATTCCGAGGTAGTGAAGATCGATAAGAAAAGCGGCTTCTACGAGCTAACGACGCTCAGCGAGACGGGTGAGGCGTGTGTTTTCGGCTCCACGGTCGTGGTCAACTGCGCTGGCCTTGAGTCTGATACGGTTTCAGTTATAGCCGGAATAGAGAACAACGATTACAGGCTGAGTTACAACAAGGGGGACTATTTCCGCGTAGGCAACAGGAAGAACCTTCTTGTCAGCATGCCGGTGTATCCAGTGGCGGGTCCGGACGATACGAGCCTGGGGATCCACCTTACGCCGGACCTGGCGGGCGGGTCGAGGCTGGGTCCCGACGATCAATACCTGGACTCGAGGAATATAGATTATAACGTGGACCCGCGCAAGGCCTCGGCCTTCTACGAAAGCGTAAAGCTCTTTCTGCCGTTTCTCGAGGAGGAGGACCTTTCCGTGGATACCTCGGGCGTGCGCCCCAAACTGCAGGGCCCCGGCCAGCCGTTCAGGGATTTTGTCGTTAAGCACGAGAAAGAAGCGGGTTACGAGGGATTTGTCAATCTTATCGGGATCGAATCGCCGGGGCTGACCGCCGCGCCGTCCATCGCTATCATGGTGAAAGAGATGGTCGACGGGCTGATATAAACGGTGAAGAACTTTATGTACAGCATCTTATTTTTAGGGCTTTTTATCGGGTTCGTGGTGGTATACGCCAGGTGGATGGAAAGAAGCAGCATATACTACCCGAGCCGCGAGGTCGAATACACGCCCGGGGACATCGATCTGGCGTTCGAGGATATCTATTTCACCGCCTCCGACGGCGTGAGGCTTAACGGGTGGTTCATCCCGGCGGAAGAGCCGCGCGGAACAGTTATGATCTGCCACGGGAACGCAGGTAATATTGGCCACCGGCTTGATAAAATACGCATATTCAACGATCTGGGCCTTAATATCTTTATCTTTGATTACAGGGGTTACGGCAGGAGCGCCGGGTCACCTTCCGAAAAAGGCACATATCTTGACGCCGCGGCCGCCTACGACTATGTTATTTCCAGGGATGATGTGGATAAGGAAAAGCTCGTTCTTTACGGTAAGTCTCTCGGAGGGGCGATAGCCGTGGACCTGGCCGCCAAAGCGGAAGCGCGCGCGCTGATCAGCAACAGCGCCTTCACCTCTACCGTTGATATGGCCAGGGGTATTTATCCCTTTTTGCCGGTCAGGCACTTTGTCAGCATGAAATATGATACGATATCCAAGATAGGGCAGATCGAGATGCCGAAGTTAATAATACACAGCTCCCAGGACGAGATAGTCCCGTTCAGCCACGGAGAAAAGCTTTTTGAGGCGTCCTCGGAGCCCAGGGAGTTCTACTCCATGAGAGGCGGGCATAACGACGCTGTTTACGTGTACGAGGAGGAGTTCAAGAGGAGGATACACCTTTTTCTTGAGAATAACGGCATCTGACGGGAGGCGAACATGGCCGGATCAAAGTTGCTGGTATCAGTTATCGGAGGGCACAAGTGCGACGCCTCGACGGCGTCATTAGCCGGATCCATAGGCTCAGCGGCGGCCCGGGAAGGCGCGGTGATTGTCTGCGGCGGCCTGGGCGGCATAATGGAGGCCGCCTGCAGGGGCGCGAAGAAAGAGAACGGTTTGACCGTGGGTATCATCCCCGGCGAAAAAAAAGAAGACGCCAATGATTTCGTGGATATAGTCATACCCACCGGTATGGGTTATTCCAGGAACATGCTTGTAGCCGGGGCGGCTGATATCGTGGTGGCACTGCCGGGAGAATACGGGACCCTCACTGAGATCGCGGCCGCCCTTAACGCGGGCAAGAAAGTCTACGGGTTCGGCACATGGGATATACCCGGGGTCAGGAAGCTCGGTTCACCTGAAGAGCTCGCGGATATAATAAAACAGACAACCACGGGAGAATGATATGGGCCAGAGGATCCTGGAGGCGCTTAATTCCATCGATGTGAACGTGTTCTGTTTTTTCAACGGGACATGCCGTTCCACGGCGCTGGACGAGATCTTCCAGTATATCACGGTCCTTGCCGACTCTAAGGTGCTTTTCCTGGCGGCGATACTGATGCTCCTTATCAGGAAAAAGAACATAAGGGCTTACGGGATACTTCTTCTGGCGGGCATAACCCTTTCATATTATTCATCGCATTTTTTAAAGTACTTTTTTATGAGGGCGCGGCCCTTCATGGCCATGGAGGAGGCGACCGCCGTTATCGCGGCGGGAGGTTACTCTTTTCCTTCCGGGCACGCCACAAGCGCTTTTATGGCGGCCTTCATACTCTCCAGCTGTTTCAGGAGGTGGGTCCTTTTCTTCTGCCTGGCCGTTCTGGTAGGCATATCGAGGGTATATCTCGGGGTGCATTATCCCGCTGACGTCCTTGCCGGCGCGGTGCTCGGCACGCTGATAGGCTACCTGCTTGTCGTGATATCCAACGTAAGCGCGGAGGAGATATGATAGCGGTCGACGTGGTTGTCTTGCCGCCGGCAGAGGTGGCGGATAAGGCTTTAGAGATCAACTCAACGCTCAGGGGCCGGGGAAATATGGATATCCTTTTGGACAGACAGAGCTGTCTTCCCCACATATCTTTGGCCATGGGATGCATGAAGGATAAGGATATTCCGCATGTTGTGGGCGTCCTTTCGGGCATTGCCTCGAGTTTTTCTCCTGTAAAACTGGAAGCCGTCAAGTCATCGGGGGGCAGGGCGTGGATAAAGCTGGCTAAGACGAGGGACATAGAGCTTCTTCACGAGATAGTCATGATCCGGCTTTCGCCTTATTTCAGTTACAAGGTGACCCCGGAGATGATATGCGGATCCGCCCCCGCGGAAGTGCATGACATTACCCTGGATTACATCAGGAAATTCCCGGTCAGTTCAAGTTTCGAGAACTTCACCCCGCACATAACCCTGGGGACGGGCGATATGGATGTTGAGATCGAACCTTTCAGTTTCGTGTGCGGGGAGGTAGCGATATGCCATCTGGGGGACTTTTGCACGTGCAAGAAAGTGCTTTCATCCCACAGGCTGTCTCTTAAAGGGGAGTAGACGGGCTTTATGCGGAAAAGAACGTTAAAAGAACTCGCGGCGCGTTCAAGAAGCTGCAGGAGGTTCGATGAGGGGCACCGCATCTCCGAAGAGTGCCTGAGGGAACTTGTGGAGCTGGCCCGTTTAGCCCCGTCCGCCGGTAACCTGCAGCCGCTGAAATTCATGCTTTCGCGCTCCCCGGAACGCAACTCGGCCGTATTCCCGTTCCTGAAGTGGGCGGCCTCCCTGGAGGACTGGAGCGGTCCGGGGGAGGGCGAGCGGCCCTCGGCCTATATGATCATCCTTGGAGACGGTTCGATAGCGAGTGATTTCGGCTGCGATCACGGTATCGCCGCCCAGACCATCCTGCTTGGCGCCGCCGAAAAAGGACTGGGAGGCTGCATGCTGGGCTCCATAGACAGGGAAGGCCTCCGCGAGTCCCTGAAGATCCCGGAAAAATACAGGATACTCCTTGTTGTGGCGCTTGGCAAACCGGCCGAAAAGATCGTGGTCGAAGACGCTCCGCCCGGCGGCGGCACAAGATACTACCGGGACGATAAGAGCGTCCACCACGTCCCGAAAAGAACCCTTGACGAACTCATAATAGGATGAAAAAGGTCCTTCTCGTCAATCCCTGGATCCACGATTTCGCCGCCTACGACCTCTGGCTTAAACCGTGGGGCCTCCTTAAGATCTCTTCTATCCTCAAACAGAGCGGTTTCGATGTTTTTTTCGCGGACGCCCTGGACAGGCACCATCCGCTGATCAAAGGAAAAGTGAAAGATAAGCCGGACGGCACCGGTAAGTTCCACGCGGAAGAGATCGACCGTCCGGCTCCGCTCAAGGACATACCCAGAAAATACAAGAGATACGGCCTGCCGCCGGATATTTTCATGGAGGCGCTGCCCGGAGAGGATCCGGATATTATACTTGTATCTTCAGGCATGACTTACTGGTATCCGGGAGTCTTTGAGTGCATAGGCATTCTAAGGAAAAGGTATCCGGGCGCTCTTATAGTTCTCGGAGGTATATACGCCACGCTCGCCCATGAACACGCGGTCCGGGAAAGCGGGGCAGACCGGGTAATAAAGAACGGCGAGCTCTACAGGCTTTCCGCGCTGATGGGGAAAAAGGTCGACTTTACCTATAATAATATACTCGATACGGATATCGATAATGACTGGTATCGTGATCCGCCTTACGCGGTCCTCAGGCTGTCTCTGGGGTGCCCGTTCAACTGCGCCTACTGCGCCCAGAAATTACTCGCGCCCGATCTTTTGCAGAAAGACATGGGTAAAGCCCTCGGTGAAGTAGAAGGTTTGTATGAAAAGGGGATAAAAAGGTTCGCCTTCTATGACGACGCTCTTCTTGTTAACAGCGGGTACATAAGGGAATATCTCGGCAAGATGATAAAAAAAAGGATAAAAGCCGACTTTTATACCCCGAACGGTCTTCATGCCAGATATCTTGACGGTGAAATGGCCCTTTTGATTAAAGAAGCGGGGTTCAAAAGACCTGTCCTCAGCCTGGAGATATCAAATGATGAAAAAGCCGTAAAATGGCATGAAAAAGTCACGAGAAAAGAATTCGAGGACGCGGTAAAAAACCTTAAAAATGCCGGTTACCGCGAAGGTGAATATACAGTCTATCTAATGCAGGGCGCGCCGGGAATGGATCCTTCCGATCTAAGGGAAGGAATGGATCTGGCCGTTTCTCTGGGCGCCAAGGTCTCCGTAAGCGATTTCTCTCCTATCCCCGGTACCCCCATGTCAGAAGGTTTCCCCGAAGCCCTCCGCGAACCACTCCTCCAGAACAACACCCTTACCAAACTAAGGGACCGTTTCTCCTCCACCTAAGCCATTTATATTTAATGACTTACAACTTGACAATTTAGTTTTATTGAGTGAATTAAATTATTAGACAAAACATTTTTTGTTAAGTTGTAAGTGCTTTTATTATAGTAGCTTAGGTGAAGGAGAAACGGTCCCAAATAAGTTAGGGTATAAAAAAGGAAGAAGAATAACATTTGATTAATTTAACAAATAATGTTATATTGTTATATATTAGTTACGTTAAGAGTAAAAAAAGCAATAGCCAAGCGTATGATAAACATCAAAAACAATCCATATATAAAGATAATATCATTATTGCTTGCCATACTACTTGTATGGGATGCCGTTGTATGGGCGAATCCGGACGGATTCAAGAAGGAATACCTTCAGCCCCGATCGCTGCTGGACACAGATATAGGCCCCGCGCATATCCTCACAAGCTATTTCACCAATTATCTCGCTCGTTACGAGAACGACCCCGATAACAGGAACCTTTACAGCATAAAGGACGGCGCCGAAAAGGCCATAGAGGAGTTGAAACACTCCCGGCGTATACCCGAGGGTATCCTTTCAGACCTCCCGAGAACGGCCGGATCCCCCGAATCGGGGGAAGTGGTCATAGACATGGAGGCTTGCCTGATAAGGTATTACAACCACCGCATTCCGGGGTCGCGCGATCCGGGTTTTCCCTGCCGGATACTCGAGGAAAAACGGGTGGGCGAATATCTTTCCAGGCAGATAATATTGAAAGGAGAAGAGCCTAAGGGCGCCATAGCCAGGGGAGAAGCGGCGCCGCTTTACGCCGAGCTCAAGAAAAGAGAGCATCCTGTAAAAGACATGAGCAAAAAGACCGAGAAGAAGCTGGCCGGGGTCATCGACGATATTATTGAAAGGATACGGTCATCCGCGCTCCCGGAAAAAGAGAAAACCACTATCCTTGGCATAATGAGCAAGACGGCCGACATGAATATCGTCGAGTTCGACGCCGTAGTTATACCGAAAGAGGACGAACCGACTGAGCCGGAAGGGTGGCTGCTCGGTTTCAATACCGACGTATTCGCGGAGAACAGGGTAAAAGAGCCCTCGACCGAGATAAGCATGATGCTGAGGGATGAATACCCAAAGACGATAGGCTTCTGTTCCGAGGTCCTGGACCTGGCGATGAACGACAGGGGCGTACTTCAGGAATATTTCCTTCACGAGCTTATATGCCAGCATTACGGCCACCAGAAGGCCAGGGAGATGCAGGAGAGGCTGTTCCCGGAGAATTACCTGGACATTATAGGCGACGACGGCAAGGGCCGCAAGGACGGTGAGTTGGCCTTGATACTTAAAAAGATAATCTGGGATAGATGCGCCGGCTTCCCTGAGGAGATATCTTCCGAGAAGTTCATAAAAGAAAAAGTGGCCAGATTCAAAGAGACCGATTTCATGGGCGATGGGCCGAAAGAAGCGGCGAATTTCTACGGCCTATACAAAAAATGGTACGAGATGTCCAGGCGCGGATTCACCCTCCTGCAATCACGGGTATTGAAAGGCAGCAAAGCGTCCGCCCGTAAGCTTTTTGAGGTCCTGAACGAACAATATGAGGGGGTCAATGCCAGGCTCAGGTGGATATTCCAGATGAGCAGTATATGGGACGACGCCGAGCGCGTCCTGAAAGGCAGGACCTACCTGGAGCTCTCAGAAGAGGAGAAAAGGCAGGTCGAGTCCATAGCCGCGAAACTGTTGGACGCCCACGACGCCTTCATGCGCTCCGACCCCGGGGCGGCAAGATTAAAGGGCAGCCCCTTCGTCCACCAGGCGATAGCCGAAGTGGCCGAGTTCTACGACCAGAGAGGCAGGGCTCGTATAGAGCGGGCCAAGGCCGCGGAGCTCATGATAGGCGCGCCCAAGAAAGAACTCGCAGAGGTCCGGAAAGAGGCGGAAGAGGCCGCGGCTCTGGATAAGCCCGTAAAGGAAAAGGCGGGATACGGGTTCCTCGATAAACTTCGCATGGTGAACTGGCGCTCTATAGCCGCGCACCTGGCGATAGCGGTGGTGTTAGCTTTTATCTTTAACCTGATACTTCCCGTGAATACATTCACCCGCGTAATAGCAATATTGGCCCCTGTAACCGTCATGGCGTTCCTTCTTTACAAGAACTGGAGCTGGAAGAGGCTTTTCGCGACCATAGCTATATGCGCCTGCCTGGCGCTGATACCGGGCCTCAGCGCTCTGCCCTGGCTTGGGCTTTCGATAGCGATCGTCCTGGTGGGCCAGATGATGATAAACAGGAGGGCCACTTACACGGCTTTTCAGAGCATCAAGGGGAAACCCGTTAAGGGAGTACGCGGCAGGGACCGGCAAGCGGCCGGCGGAAAACGCGGGACAGGGGACGCGCAGAAAGCGGACGGAGAAGAGATCAAAAAAACCCCTAAGAAAGAGATCGACCTCAAGGATGTCGAGATATCGAACGATATCCTGCGGTACATGTTCCAGATAATAGGGGAGATGTTCAAGGATAAGGGGTCGGAGGAAAGGACGGAACAGATAGAGAAGCTCACGACCCAGGTGGTGCTTGACGCCATATTCCGGATCGAGGGGCTGGAGGATATCAAGGTGCCCGAAGATCGCAAGAAAGAGCTGAGGCCCCGTGTCCATAAAAAGCTGCTCAAGATGGAACAGATAGATTTTGACCCGTTCAGCCCGGTAAAGAAGCTGAAAAAATGGCGTGAACAGTCCGATGACGACCTGGCCAGGGCCCTCCAGGACCTGGCTCAGGAAGTCGCCATGGAGGTCACCGACGTATCCTACAGCGAGGACAACAAGTACGACATGCTCGCTATACAGGAGCTCATCGCCGAGAATTACGGTATAGGCAAGGAGCGCTTCAACCAGGTCCGGCTGAGGCTTGTCCTGGTCGTCCTGAGGGACCAGGTAGGCTCAGGGGAGCTTATCGGCAATGTCGAGGCGAAGGATTATTACGTCCTGGGGCGGGTCGAGTTCTATTTCAAGAACTTCTCGAGCGCCGAACGCGCTTTCCAGAAGGCGGTGGCGGCAGAGCCGGAAAACCACGATTACCTTTTTACGCTGGGCATAGTCAAGCATTACCTCAGGAAGTGGGACGAGGCCCGACGGAGCTACGAGTTTTCCCTCAGGCTGCGCGAGATGATCAAGGAGCCTGAGGAACTGGACAAGCTGAAGATCGCCCTTACGGAGCTCCTGATAAGGAAGGCGGAGCAGAAGGTCCCGCTGGAGGGTAAAAAGGCCGGACCGGATCCCGCGTCACTGGGCAGGATCCTGGGCATAAGGTCATATTCGCCGTTCCTGCACGCGCCGGTCCTGGAGGAGCTGGCGAAAGTGGGCCTGCCGTTCGCGCTTCTTGCTGTTCTTAACCTGGTTACGGGGATGCCGGTCCTGAACCAGAATATATTCATGGGAGTACTTGTCCTGTTCGGGGCGGTATTCACGATATTGCACATGACCGGCGAAAGGGCCCCGCCGAAGAACAAACTCCTTGTTCTCGCCGCCCCCTTCGCCGCCGCCGTAAGCGGCATTGCGCTCTCCCTCCTATATATATCCCAGCCGGCTATGGCCATTCCGGCCGGTATGGCAGCCCACCTTGTGATCAATCTCCTGGTCCTTCTGGCAAGAAGCCTCGGCCTCAGGCAAGCCGGTTACGCGGCCCTGGAAATGAGCAAAGAAAAGATCATTGAAGTTATAGAAGAAGCACCGGGGCTTGATCTTATATGCCGGAAGCTGGGTATAGCCGGGACGGAGGACGCTTTCCGGGAATTCCTGGCAGGGTACGGGTTCACCGCGGAAGAAGTGGACGGCATAATATTTGAAATAATGGACAAAGGCGCGTCCAATGACCCTATACTTGAGGTCAGGCACGCGCCCTTTGCGGTATGGGAGGGTGTTGAGATAAACGAGGAAACCGGCGAGATAATAGATATAGACAAACACGCTCCTGTAAGGCAGACAACGGAAATAGCAAAGGACACTTTGCCCGATAATTGCGTTATAACCAACGTGAAGACGGCCGGGAAGTCGGCCAAGAACATACTTGTAGCGGGCGAATACATCTGTCAGGCGGAGTATGCGGGGCAGGAAAACATAACGATGGCCAGAAGAGGCGGCAGGTTCATCGCGGCGTACGCCGACGGGCATATGATATGGTCGTTAATGCCCACGAAAGACACCCCTTACGCGGTATGGGTCGGCGTGGAGGTAGACGAAGAAACCGGCGAAATAATAGATAGGGACAATTATGTCCCTGTAGGGGCGACATCAGGGCAGGGCAAGGACGCTTTACCGGATGATTGCGTGGTAACCAACGTAAAGACATCCGGGAAGACAAAGAATGACATAAGAGTCGCGTATAAATACGTCTGTAAAGCGGAGCATGAAGGGCAGCAAGGCATAACGGTGGTGAGAAGGGGCGGCAGGTTCATCGCGGCGTACGTTGACGGGCATATGATATGGACGTCCCTACCCGGAAAAGACACCCCTTACGCGGTGTGGGTGGACGTCGAAGTCGATAAAAAGACCGGCGAGATAATAGATAAGGATAAGCATGCTCCTGTCGGGAAGACAACGGTAAAGAAAAAGGGAAAGGACATTTTACCGCAAAGTTGTGTAATAACAAATGTGAGGACGTCGGCAAAGACCAATGATGAAATATATGTCGGGGGTCAATATGTCTGTAAAGCGGAATATAACGGCCAGGAAGGCATAACGGTGGTGAGAAGAGATGGCAAGTTCATCTCGGCATATGCCGGCGGGCATATGATATGGCCGGAATCGATAGATAAGGACACTCCCTTCGCGGTATGGGTGGGCGTTGAAGTGGATGAGGAGACAGGGGAGATAAAGGAGAAGGCCAAGCATGCCCCATCGGACAAGACGGCGGTAAAAGCAAAAGGAGCTTTGCCGGATGATTGCGTGGTAACCAATGTAAAGACGCTCGCGAAAACGGTCAAGAACATAAAGATCGCGGATGAATACATATGCAATGCGGAGCATGAAGGCCAGAAAGGCATAACGGTAGTCAGAAGGAACGGCAGGTTCGTTGAGGCTTATGCTGACGGACATATAATATGGTCAGCAGCTCCCGCGAAAGATACTCCTTTCGCGGTATGGGAGGGCGTCGAAGTGGATGAGGAGACAGGAGAGATAATAGATGAGGACAAGCATATCCCTCTGAGGAAGACGACGTTAAAAACAAAGGACGCTTTACCGGATGATTGCGTTATAACCAATGTCAGGACGACCGCGAAGACAGTAAAGAACGTGTATGTCGGAGGTGAATACATATGCCAGGCGGAACATGAAGGACAGAGAGGCATGACGGTTGTCCGCAGAGGCGGAAGATTCATCGCGGTATTCGCGGGAGGATGCCGCATATGGCCGTCGGTCGTGACAAAGGAAACACCCTACGCGGTATGGGAGGGCGTCGAAGTAGATGAAAAAACCGGTGAGATCACAGACAAAGACAAGCATGCTCCTGTAAGGGTGACTACGGTACAGAAAAAGGACACACTGCCGGGGAATTGCGTGATAACCAATGTCAGTACATGTGGGAAGACCAATAGAAGTATATTCGCCGGAGGGGAATATATTTTCAGCGCGAAACACAAGGGTCAGGAAGGCATAACGGTGGTTAGAAGGGGAGGCAGATTTATCGCGGCTTATGCCGGCGGGCATATGATATGGTCATCCACGCCTACGAAAGACACCCCTTACGCGGTATGGGTAGGCGTCGAAGTGGATGAAAAGACCGGGAAGATAATAGATGAGGATAAGCATGCTCCCTTGAGGAAGACGACGGTGCAGAAAAAGGATACTCTACCGGATAATTGCGTGATAACCAACGTAAAGACGACCTCGAAGAATATAAAGAACGTGTATGTCGCGGGCAAATACATATGCCAGGCGGAGTATAAAGACCAGAAAGGCATGACAGTCGTGCGCAGAGGCGGCAGGTTCATCGCGGTATACGCCGACGGCCATAAGATCTGGATAAACAGGAAAAGCATGGTGGCCGGGAAGATATATGCTGTTATCGAAAAGAAGGGGGACCTGGGCGCCATATGCCGTGAGCTGGGGATAATCCGGACAGAGAATGCCTTCAGAAAATTCCTGGCAGAACACGGCTTCACAGAGGAAGAGGCGGACGGTATTATTTTCGGAATAATGGATAGAGGGGCCGGATTCGCATCTCTCTTTAGGGGCAGGTTCGCGCCGTTCACCACCGCACCGGTCCTTGAGGAGCTTGCGAAATTGGGCGTCCCGTTCGCGCTTCTGGCCGTCCTGAACGCTGTCACGGGGATGCCGGTACTGAACAGGAGCATATTCGCGGGTGTGCTGGTCCTGTTCGGGGCTGTTTTCACGGTAGCGCACCTTTTTGGCGAAAGGTCACCGCCGGAGAGCAAGTTTCTTGTTCTCGCCGCCCCCCTCGCCGCCGCCGTAAGTGGCATAGCGCTCTCCCTCCTATATATATCCCAGCCGGCGATAGCCATTCCGGCCGGCATGGCAGCCCACCTTGTGATCAATCTCCTGGTCCTTCTGGCAAGAAGCCTCGGCCTCAGGCAAGCCGGTTACGCGGCCCTGGAAATGAGCAAAGAAAAGATCATTGAAGTTATAGAAGAAGCACCGGGGCTTGATCTTATATGCCGGAAGCTGGGTATAGCCGGGACGGAGGACGCTTTCCGGGAATTCCTGGCAGATCATGATTTCAGCGGAAAAGAGATTGACGACGTCATTTTCGCGATAATGGACAAGTCCGCCGAATTAGCATTGATACAAAAGGAGAAAAAGACAAGGCGGAGACTGACTTCCGCGGAATACCAGGCCCTCAACGAAAAGATAAACGAAGTGTGCAGGAAAGTGCTGAGCGATGAAGGGCCGGACAAGGTGGAGATCCCCGGAAATATCGATATTCTCTTCAGTAAGGAGCACGGGAAATTAATGGGGGCGCTCAAATCTTCCTTTGAATTCCCGGATGGCAGAAGCCTGGAGAAGATAATAGGCAGCGCTCTTTATATAGGGGCCGGTCAGTATATCGAACCCGGGAAGAACCGTTTGGTCATAAGCAGGAGAGCCGCCGGGGTAATAGAATACAGGTTCGAATACGTTACTTCTTATCAGGAGAAACCGGGTAGTTCCAGCGTCATATGGGACGGGGAAGGCGTTGAAGCCTGGGATTCGCTCAATTACGATATAAATATGGCCGTAAAGGAGGTCCAGGCTGACGGCGGCAGGAAAATGATCGAGATAGAAGGCGATATTGACAGTCTATTCGGCAGGGAAAAAGGCCGCTTGAAGGAAGGCGCCCATGTCACGCAGAGGATCAGGGGCGCTTTCCGCTTACCCGACGGGAGGTCTGTCAGGGAAACCGGAGGGTATTCCGGGGATATGTTAAGTATAGGGGCTTCAAGGTATCTGGAACCCGGCAAAACGAGGCTTTTGATAAACGCGCGTGATGACGGCAAGGTCGAATACAGGTTCTTTTATGTCGAAGAGGGCGGGGCGGAAGAGAAACAGGCTGTCCTGATATGGGACGGCAAGAAGCTCAAAAAAAAGCACTCACTTAACGATATTATAAACCGGGCATGCGCGGAGCTGCTTAGCGGAGAAGGCAGGCGCGAGATAGATATAGAAGGGGATATTGATGCGCTTTTCGGAAGGATCCGGGGCAGGGTTGCCGGCATCATCAAGGGTACTTTCCTTTTTCCCGACGGTAAAAAGATCAGCGAGCTGACCGGAGATCCGACCGGACTCAGGATAGGGATCTCTTATCTGGAGCCGGGGAAGACGCGTCTGACGCTGAAAGCCGAGGGCGAAGAGAAAATACAATATGATTTCAAATGCCTGAAGGAAGGCAAAGACAAAGAGAGACGCGTAAGCATTATATGGGAAAAAGGCAAAATAGAGCTGTGGAGCTCTCTGGATCATGAGATCAACAAAGCCATAAAAGAGGTGCACAGGCCCGGCGGCAGGAAGTCGATAGAGATAAAGGGCGATGTTGATCCCATGTTCTATCGGTCCGGCGATCATTTGATGGGCGCCATAAGCCATATGGCGCGTATCCTCCCGGACGGCAGGATCCTGAAAGACATATTACGCGGCAGGGACCGGCTTCATTTCGGCGCCGCCAGATATCTGGAACCCGGCAAAACAAGGCTCACTATTAGAAGCGCCGGAGAGGGTAAGACTGAATACAGGTTCGTTTACGTGAAAGAGGGAGAGCAGGATGAAAGGGAAACGAGCCTGATATGGGACGGGAAGAAGATGATGAAGAAGAAGGCCCCTCAGGCGCCGGGCAAGCAGGTTAAAGAAGAGGCCGGTAAGGAAAAACCGCTTTCCCAAAGAACCATAGCGGCGAACAACAAGAGGATACTTGCGGGGATCTTAGGTAATATCGATAAACCGGGCGCCTGGCGGGAGGGCGATATATCGGTATTGCGGAACCTCTATCTCGGCGAAACTATATATAAGGGGAGAATAAAAATAAATTATGGAGGGGATAGAAAGGGTTTTTACGCCACCTTGTTGGCGGGGCCCCGGAAAGAAAGCGGCTGGGGTGTCACAATAAAGGATGCCTGTATAGGCTGGGGAGGCTGCCTGTTCATGCGCGTCTTGTTCGCAAGGCGGGGCGAGGATCCCGTTGAAAGGGTTTACAGGGTTGGGCCTGAGACAAGGACGATAAATGTGGATGGGGCCAGGCGCCAAGAGGCGGAAGAAAAGACCGTGGAAGCGCTGCAGGTGACGCTTTTCGAGGGCGGCTCGGCCCTGGCGTATATTCTGAAGAAGCCGGAAGCATTCGAGGGATTCCGGGACTTTGACGCGTCACTTCTTGAAGGCGCGGAACTAGGAGTTACTAACTCGATAGGGTTCACAACGATGACTTATCCGGATCTGTTCTCTACGAGCAAATATTTTCTGCGGAAAAGGGAAAAGGGCTGGAGGATCGTGATAAGGAAGGTATACCCCGCAGAGGACTATCTGTTGCTGGAGCTGTTGTGCAGCAAAGAGGGGAGGGGGCCCCTGACCCGGAGGTTTACACTGGGGCCGTCAGCAAAGCGGACAGTAAATACATATAACGGCCGGAAAAATGAGTTTGAGATCTTTGAAATGAAGCCCTGTCCGGACAGGATGCTTTTTGCCGAATTCCTGAGGAAAGAAGGAGCGGATAAAAGGTGGGGTGATGCCGAGGTTGAGATCCTTAAGGGATTATCCATAGGGGAGACTAACAGGGATGGACAGATATATTTATCTCCGCAGCTTAACTTAGCGCTCCTGGGCACCAGGGAGGAGGGATGGAAGGCGGAGATAAAAGAAGCGGTCCTGGACGAGCAGGGGTGGCCTGTATTGGATATTGTTTTTGAGAAGAAAGGGGCGGAGTCCAAAAAGAAGAAGTTCAGGGTAGGCCCGGGAACCTATAAAAGAAGCGCCATTAAGAACGGCAGGAAACGGACGGTGCATTATTATAAAGTTGTTCCTTACCGGGACAGTGATATCTTCGCCGATCTTTTGAAAAATACCGAAAAACATGGTAATTGGGTCCCGTCGGACCTGCCTGGTCTGAAAGGACTGAAACTCGGGGTAACCAATAATGAGGGAGGGGTTCGTTTACGCTTCGGCAGGGGGTATTCCGATGTATACCGTCTGCTGGGAAAGACCGAGAGCGGGTGGGATGTCACGATAGAGAATGCCGAACTGGACCACAACAACGATCTCCTGGTGCATCTTTACTTTACAAAAAAGGGAGAAAGAACGATAAGAAAGACCTACAGGATCGGTCCCGAAACAAGATCGTTGCCGATAAATTCCACTAAAAAGAAAGAAAAGATAGAACTCCTTAAAATGGAACTCTGCGCCGATAAGGATATTTTTGTGGAACTCCTGACGGTGAAGGGTGGGCAAAAAGGATGGGAAGCCCTGGACCTGGAGGATATCGGGGAGCTGGATCTTGGCAAGACGATGGCTCATGGGACAACGCATCTTAAATTCGGAAAAAGTATTTATAAGATCCTTTCTCTACTGGGAAAGTCCAAAGGGGGAGCGGCGGGATGGGCCGTTAAAATAGAAAAAATGGAAATCGATCCGCAGGGGGATCTTGTTATCCACGTCGCGTGCTCCAAACAGGGGGAGACGACGGTAAGGAACAAGTTCAAAGTCGGGCCGGAAACCGAGATGCTGAAAGTGTCCGGTGTAAGCAAGGGGAGAACACTGGAGATCTTTAAAGTGCGGCCTTATGATGACAGGGATATATTCGCCGGGATACTTGATAAAGAAAAACATGTCGAAGGATGGTCAGACGCGGACCTTTCTTTGCTTGAGGGCCTTGACCTGGGTAAATTGAACAGGTTCGGCTCGCTGTACATAAAATTCAGGGAATGTTTTGGACTTAACTGGAGGCCGCCTAAAGACGAAGTAAAAGGGGACAGGGTTCTCATTGACGAAGCTACGGTGAACGAAAGGGGCGACCTTATCTGCCAGGCAAGACTGATAGGAGATGACGGGACTGAAAGGAAAAGGGCCTACAGGATAGGGCCCGAAACCATCACCTTAAAGGGCAACCACGGCCATGGGGACGAGAGTATCGAGGTATTCGAGACATCACCATACTGGGGGAAAGACCTGTTCGGATACATATTGACCAGGCCGGCTGTATGGCGCGGATGGAAGGACTTCGACGCGTCGCTTCTAAAAGGCGTTGACCTGGGATATACGACCAAGGCGGGACATATCAATTTCACGTACAGGAAGTTTTTCTCCGCGAGGATGCTGTATCTTGGATTTCCGGAAGGGGGATGGAACCTGAAGATAAAGGACGCGGATGTCGATGATAACGGTGACCTCCTGTTAGGACTTGAATACACCAAAAAGGGGAAGGAAAAGATCAACAGATATGTCAGGATAGGCTCAGAGACCGAGTTGATAAGAGCCCAGAAAAAGAGAACTGAGGGGCTTCTGGAAGTGTTCAAGATCCACGGATCTGACCTTCGGAAAGAGGACATTGATGGTATTATCAGGGAATGCGGCCCGCGCCTGGATGTCATATGTGGGAGATTGGGAATAGCAGGGACGGAGGACGCTTTCAGGGGATTCCTGTACGAACACGGGTTCGGCGAAGAGGAAGTGGATGGGATCATCTTTAAGATCATGGATGAAGGCGCCGGTTTCGC